>WNGB01002166.1_pt1 | contig 78906 bp, 69 predicted proteins | sample 5400681 | NCBI WGS metagenome assembly WNGB01 (sample SAMN13153367, study PRJNA577476) | soil metagenome | isolation source: 115 cm soil or saprolite under grassland replicate 2 | place: USA:California | collected 2016-06-15 | reverse complement strand
CGGCGATCGTCGCGCTCGCGTCCGGAACGGCGCAAGCAGTCGTCTACAGGTGCGAGGACGGCGGCAAGGTCATCTATTCCGACCGGCCTTGCGGCGACGGCGCCAAGCCGCTCGCGCCGACGGTCGGGGCCAAGCCGGTCGCGCCGAAGGCTGGCGACGAGCGCGAGCAGGTGGGCGACCTCGCGCGGCGCAAGAACGACGTCGCGCCGTGCGTCGAGCGCCTCTATAACGCGTGGTACGCCCAGCACAAGGCGAAGCCATCGAAGGGCGCACGCGACGCGAAGCTTGTCGACGTGCGCGACCAATGTCGCAAGGACGCCGGCCTGCCGCCGCTGCGATGAGGCTGTCGTTTCCGGCCGACTATGCGCCGAACGCTCCGCCGAACTCTTTCAGGAAGCGATCGACCTCGCCTTCGGGCAACAGGTTGATGCCGGCGGCAGCGGCGCGGCCGCCGCCGTGGGCGAACCGCCGGCACAGTGCGTCCGCGCCGCTCGGCGCGTCGATCGGCGCACGCACGCTGACGACATAACCGCCGGCCGTGGGCGTGAGCACCGCGTGTGCGCGATCGGGCGCCGCCCGCGCGAGCTCGTCGCCGAGCGCGCCGCGCACGCGCCGGCTCCACGCCTCGTCGGGCAGCACGACGACATCACCGCGGCGCAACCGGTGTCGTGGCGCAACGTGACGGGCGCGTTCCAGATCGGCCGCACGCGCGCCGGCGAGCCGCGCAAACAGCGGATCGGCGCGAACGAACGCGAGCGGATCGGCGTGGCGCACGAGCGTCCTGTAGAGCGCCGCCGGCGCTATCAACAGATCAGCCTCGCGATCGCCGTACGCGTTATAGGCGAGCGCCCGTCCGAGATCGCGCAACGCGCCCACTTGCGCGTCGTCGATCGCGATCGATGCGGCGAGGCTTCGAGCCGCCGTGTCGAGATTGTCGCCGAATGCGGCGACGATCGCCCAGCGCCGATGGCGGCCGCCCAGCACGCGGTCGACCAGCATGCCCGTGCACACATCGGGCGCCATGTCGATGTGTGCGACCAGCGCCGAATCCGACGGCACGTCGCCCGCGAAATGGTGATCGAAGTACTCGACGCTCACACCGCGTGCGAGAAGCGCGATGAGCGCCGTGCGATTCACCGCGAGCGAGACGTCGAGAACGGTCACCGAGTCACCCGGCTGCGCCGCCACGCGAGCGACGAGCGCATTGTCGCGCTTGACGCCGGTGACGAGCACGGAGTCGCGCGGCCGGTCGAGCCGAAGCTGCACGAGCGCGCAAATGCCGTCGGCGTCGCCGTTGAAGACGTCGTAATGCATCAGGCGAACGCTCGCCGCGCGATGTCGCGCGCGAGCGCCTCGACGCGCGCACGGTCCCACGCCGCCGTGGCGTCGCATTCGATTGTGTGTGACCGCTCGTCCGCGCCGAGCGGCTCGCGCATGCGTTGCTGGTGCTCGAGGATCACGACGTCGGCCTCGGACGCATCGCCGCCGCGCCGCGACCGTTGCGACACGCGCTCGCGCAGCGTCGGCTCGGGCGCCGACAGCGAGAGGATCACGAACGGCACGCCGAGCTCGCCGGCGAGCGCGCGCAACCGATCGCGCTGCCAGCGCGCGAGAAACGCGCCGTCGACGAGCGCGATGTAACCGGCGTCTGCGATCGCGCGCGCAAGCCCCGCGATGCGATCGTAGACGGCACGCGTCGTTGCTTCGGCGTACAGGCCGCCGCCTGCGCTCGAGCGGCTGCGTGCCTGCGCGTCGAGACCGTGCATGCGCTTTCGCTCGACGTCGGTGCGAAGCCGGATCGCGTCGAACACTTCGGCAAGCGCGTGCGCGAGCGTCGACTTACCCGACCCCGCGAGCCCGTGCATGACGACGATCGCAGGCCGCGACGGCGCTGCGCCCCTCGCGGCGAGTTCGACGTAGCCGCGCAACTCGGTGTCGAGCGCGTCGTGGACGCGACCTGCGTTGCGTTCGTGCTGAGCTTGTCGAAGCACGGACGCGGACGTTTCTCGATCCAGTTCGTCCTTCGACACGCTCAGGGCGAGCGGGGGTCGACCTGCGCCGACCTGGCCTTCGCGCAAAGCGGCGACCTTGGCCCGAACCAGCGCCCGATAGACGTAGTAGAACCGATGCACGGCAAGCCCTTCGTAATCGCCGGTGCATTCCAGATACGCGTTGCGCAACCGGCGTGCGAGATCGGGCCGGCCGCGGTCGTCCAGGTCCATCGCGACGAACGCGATCTCGCTCATCGTGTCGATCCAGCGCAGCTCGGCGTTGAACTCGAGGCAGTCGAACACGACGAGCTCGCCGTCCACGCGCGCGATGTTCGCGAGATGCAGGTCGCCATGGCATTCGCGCACGAAGCCGCCGCGGCGGCGCGCGGCGAATGCGTGCTCGCGTGCCGCGTACTCGCGCCGCGTCCACGTCTCGAGCGCGTCGAGGCGCGCGTGCTCGCTGTCCGCAGCGGGCAGCGCCGCGAGCTGCGCGAAGTTCTGCAGCGCGTAGTGAAGGATGCGCTCGGGCAGGCCGAACGACCCGTCGGCCGGCGCAACGGCGACTCGATCGTGGAACGCCGCGACGATCGACGCGAGCGCATCGATGTCGGCGTCATCGACATCGCCGCGCGCGAGCGCGCGCGACAGCAGCGCGTCCTGCGGGAACTCGAGCATCTTGACGGCGTATTCGATCGCAGCGCCGTCGCCGCCGAACCGCGGCGCATCGATCGTGCCCGTGATCGGCACGACGTCGAGATAAAGGCGCGGCGCGAGACGGCGGTTCAGGCGCAGCTCGTCGCCGCAGTAGCGGCGGCGCGCAGCGAGCGTCGTGAAATCGAGGAAGCCCAGCGCAACGGCCTTCTTGATCTTGTACGCGTGGCGCCCCGTCAGCAGCACGTACGAGATGTGCGTCTCGAGCACCGTTGCGCGTGCCGCACCGTCGCGGTGGACGGCCGGATCGGCGAGCGCCGCTACGAGCCGATCCTGCTCGCCCGCGGGGGTCGCATGCGCGCTCGACATGTCGTCCGCGTCTCCTTCGACTGCATTCTACATGCCGGCTCGCGACGCGCACGCGGGGCGTAGCGTCCGATCGCTTACAATCCGCGGATGCGCCTGCTGCGCCTCGCCCGCATCATCCTCGTTGCGTTGCGCTACGGCCTCGACGAGTTCCTGACCGGGCACGAACGCTTCCGCGCCGTGCGCCCGCTCGCGCGCGCCGCGACGTTCTGGCGCGACACATCAGCGCCGCGCGCGGTGCGCTTGCGCCTCGCGCTCGAAGCGCTCGGCCCGATCTTCGTCAAGTTCGGCCAGATGCTTTCGACACGGCGCGACCTGCTGCCGCCCGACATCGTCGACGAGCTCGCGAAGCTGCAGGACCGCGTGCCTCCGTTCCCCACCGAGCAGGTGATCGCGACGCTCGAGCACGCCTATGGCAAACCGGTCGACGCGGTTTTCCGGCAGTTCGAGCGAACGCCGGTCGCAAGCGCGTCGGTTGCGCAAGTGCATTTCGCGCAACTGCCCGATCGCGTCGACGGCGGCCCCGGCCCGCTGGTCGCCGTCAAGGTGCTGCGGCCGAACATCACGGCGACGATCGCGCACGACATCGCGCTGATGTACACGGGCGCGATGCTCGTCGAGAAGCTGTGGTCGGACGGGCGCAGGCTGCGCCCGCGCGAAGTGATCGCCGAGTTCGAGAAGACCATCCGCGACGAGCTCGATCTTTCGCGCGAGGCGGCGAACTGCTCGCAGCTGCGGCGCAATTTCCTGCACTCGCCGTACCTGCTCGTACCCGAGGTGTACTGGGATTTCTGCACCGACGACGTGATGGTGATGGAGCGCATGGAGGGAATTCCGATCGGCCGCGTCGATCAGCTCGTCGAAGCGGGCGTCGATCTGAAGCGGCTGTCTCGCGCCGGCGTCGAGCTCTTCTTCACGCAGGTATTCCGCGATGCGTTCTTTCACGCCGACATGCATCCGGGCAACATCTTCATCGCGGTGGACGGGGCGAATTTCGGCAAGTACATCGCGCTCGACTTCGGCATCGTCGGATCGCTGTCGCCGACCGACCAGGGCTACCTCGCGCAGAACTTCCTCGCGTTCTTCCGCCGCGACTACCGCCGCGTTGCGATCACGCACCTCGAGTCCGGGTGGGTGCCGGCGGGCACGCGCGTCGACGAGCTGGAAGCGGAGATTCGTGTGGTCTGCGAGCCGGTGTTCGATCGGCCGCTGAAGGAGATCTCGCTCGCCAAAGTGCTGATCCAGCTTTTCAAGGCATCGCGGCGTTTCAACGTCGAGATCCAGCCGCAGCTCGTGCTGCTGCAGAAGACGCTGTTCAACATCGAGGGGCTCGGCCGGATGCTCGATCCGGACCTCGACCTGTGGGTGACGGCGAAGCCGTTCCTCGAGCGCTGGATGCGCGAGCAGATCGGGCCACAGGCGTTTCAGCGGCGGCTGATCGCCGAAGCGCCGTACATCGTCAACGCGCTGCCCGAGCTGCCGCGGCTGCTGCACCAGCGGCTGCTCGTGCCGCCGGCGCCGTTCGATTTCGTGCTTAAGGAGCTCGCCTCGGCGCAGCGAAGCCGCAATCGATGGCTTGCGCTGGTCGCGCTGCTGCTGATCGCCGTCGTGGCGCTGCTCGTCCAGCGGGGCGCCTGAAGCAAGGCGACGGCAAGGGGCTCAGCCGGGGCTTTGCGCCACTTGCGAGCTGCAACGCAGCCCGAGGCCCAAGCCGACACCATTACGGCAGAAATCGCCGGTCCACGGCGGACGACAGCCGCGGCGGCCGCTACTTCGCGAGGGCAAGCACCGGCCGGCGGCCGAGGCCGGCGAGCGGGGCCCGGCGCAGGAACGTGTTCGCCTCGCCGAGCATGAAGCGCAGCAGGTCCTCGAGCACAGCTTCGTCGATCGCCTCGCCGCCGAACTCGAGGCAGACCGACTCGAAACGGTCGACGTTACGCAGCGTGACATCGACGACCTGCTGCCGGTAGTCGGGCTCGAAGCGCACCGACGCCGTGACGGCCGGCGTCACGATGAAACGGCCGTAGCGCACAACGCGTGAGGCGTCCTGTTCGGTCTGATATTCGAACTGCAAATGGGCCCCTCGCAACCGCTCCTCGGTGGCGCCGGCCGCCGACGGCTGAACCTTGAGCTCGACCGGCGTGCCGCCGTCGAGCCGATAGAAGAGCTCGACGTGGTCGAGCACGTCCTGCCCGCCCATCGGCTTGCGCCGGTACGACACGAAGCCGCGGTCGTAGCGCGGCGCGGCGATCGTCAGCACGCCCGGGATCGCGAAATCGTGCGCGACGTGCGGGCGGATGACCTCCAGATGCGAAATCGCCTCGTCGATCCACTTGAACGCCCGCCACAGGCGCCGGTCGATCTCCTTGATCGCCTCTTCCTGCGGCCGACGGCTCGCGCTCTGCTCGTCGCGCAGCGCGTCGGACTGGCGGCGAAGCCGGTCGAGCAGCGAAGCTTTCGGCGGTGAATCGGGCATGTGGCGAACTTTACTACGGCTCCGGGATGCCTCGTGGCGACGCGCCGGAGAACAATCCCGGCGGCCGATCGCACGTAAGGCGCGTAAGCAGCTATCGTGCCGGATGCCGACGGTTCGGAGAATACGGCGAACGGCCGATCGCGGCGTCCGCCGTGGGTGCACGCAGCGGTTGCTATAAAATCCGGAGCGCCCGCAACCGCTCCGGGGAAACGGGCGCCCAATGGCGCTGCTCGAGATCCACGACGTCACCCGCCGTTTCGGCGACTTCACCGCTGTCGATGGCGTCTCGCTCGCGATCGAGGCCGGCGAGTTCTTCACGCTGCTCGGACCGTCGGGTTGCGGCAAGACGACGCTGCTGCGGATGATCGCGGGGTTCGATCTGCCCGACGCCGGGCGCATCGTGCTCGACGGCCGCGATCTCGCCGGCGATCCGCCCGAGCGGCGGCCGGTGCGAACCGTGTTCCAGAGCTATGCGCTGTTCCCGCACATGACGGTCGCGGGCAACGTCGCGTTCCCGCTGCAGATGGCGAAGATACCGTCGAACGAGACGGCGGCGCGCGTGCGCGAAGCGCTCGCCGGCGTCCAGCTCGACGCCAAGGCGGACCGCTATCCGCACGAGCTTTCCGGCGGCCAGAAGCAGCGTGTCGCGATCGCCCGCGCGCTCGTCACGAAGCCGCGCATGCTGCTGCTCGATGAGCCGCTTGCCGCCCTGGACGCGAAGCTTCGCGAGCAGATGCAGGTCGAGCTGATCAATCTGCAGAAGAATGTCGGGATCACGTTCGTCTACGTCACGCACGACCAGACCGAGGCGCTTACGCTCTCGCATCGGATCGCGGTGATGAACCACGGCCGCATCGAGCAGCTCGACGAGCCGTCGCGCCTTTACAGCTTCCCGCGCACGCGCTTCGTCGCCGACTTCATCGGCCACTGCAACCTGTTCGACGGCAACGTGACCGCGGCGGCGCCGGTGAACGGCGCGGCGCTGCTCGATCTCGAGGTGCCTGGACTGGGTACGATCAAGGCGAAGAGCGAAGTCGCGGTTGCCGCCGGTCGCGCGGGCTCGCTCGCGCTGCGGCCCGAGAAGATCCGCATCTCGGGCAGCGTCACGCAAACGCCCGACGAGAACCACTGCACCGGCCGCGTCGCCGGTTTACTGTACATGGGCGACGTCACCGTCTACATCGTCGAGACGCCCGGCGGCGCCCGCATCGAGGCGCTGCTCGCCAATTCGGCGGCCGGCGGGACGAAATTCTTCGAGATCGGCGATCCCGTCGAGGTCGCTTGGCGCTTCAATGCCGGACACTTCATTACGGGCTGAGGCACCCGCGCGCGCCGCAAGCTGGCAGGCGCGCGATCGCGGACTGGGCCGCCTTCTGGTGAGCGGGCCGCCGCTCGCCTATCTCGTCGTCTTCTTCGCGATCCCGACGCTCATCATGGTCGCGGCGTCGTTTCGCGTGCCGGGCGAGTTCGGCGGCCTTGCGCCGCTTTACGAGAACGGCGAGCTGCAGCTCACCCTCGACGCGTACCTGCGCTTCGTCACCGAGCCGATCTATGCCGAAATTTTCGCCAAGTCGGTCGTCTACGCGGCGATCACCACGCTCGCCTGCCTTGCGCTCGCGTACCCGCTCGCGCTCCTGATCGCGCGCAGTCCGAAGAAGTACCGCGACGTCCTGATGCTGCTCGTCATCCTGCCGTTCTGGAGCAACTTCCTGATCCGCGTGTACGCATGGATGATCATCCTCGGCCCGCAGTCGGCGTTCACGCGCGCGTGGAACGCGCTCACCGCGCCATTCGGCTTCGAGCCGGTGACGCCTCTGTTCAGTTCGTTCGCCGTGCTGATCGGCCTCGTCTACGTGCATTTGCCGTTCATGGTGCTGCCGCTGTACGCGAACCTGGAAAAGCACGATCCGGCGCTGCTCGATGCCGCGCAGGATCTCGGGGCCGGCAAGTGGCAGCGCTTCTGGCGCGTGACGTTCGCGCTATCGCTTCCCGGCGTGTGGGCGGGTGTGGCGCTCGTGTTCATCCCGGCGCTCGGCATCTTCGCGATCCCCGACATCCTCGGAGGGACGAGCGACGCGCTGATCGGCAACGTGATCAAGCAGCAGTTCCTCGAGACGCGTGACTGGCCGTTCGGCAGCGTGCTCTCCATCGTGCTGACCGCCGGGGCGCTGCTGCTCGCCGGCTTCGCCGCCTGGGTCGCGCGGCCGCGGCGGACGGCGTGAAGGCGGCGGCGATGCGCAGGCGTCCCTATACGCTCTTCGCCGCGGCGGCGTTCGGCTACCTGTTCCTGTACCTGCCGCTCGTCATCGTCGTCGCGTACTCGTTCAACGACTCGAGGTTGAACGCCGAGTGGGTCGGCTTCACGCTCGACTGGTACCGAAAGCTCGCCGCCGACGCCGACATGATCCAGGCGGCGGGCAACTCGCTTGCGATCGCGCTCTTTGCAAGTGTCGTGTCGACGGTGCTGGGCACGATGGCCGGCTTCGCGCTGCACCGGCGCGGCTCGAACCTGCTGTCGGCGCTGGTGCTCGCGCCGATCGCGATTCCCGAGATTCTGATGGGCGTGAGCCTGCTGATCTTCTTCGTGCTGCTGAACTTCACGCTCGGCCTGGTGTCGGTGACGCTTGCGCATATCGCGTTCTGCATCGGGTTCGTCGCGATCGTCGTGCGCTCGCGGCTCGCCGGAATGGACGAAAGTCTGACCGAGGCCGCGCGCGATTGCGGGGCGACACCGGCGCAGGCGTTCCGGCTCGTCACGCTGCCGCTGATCATGCCGGCGGTGATCGCCGGCGCGCTGATGGCGTTCACGCTGTCGATCGACGATTTCGTCATCACGTTCTTCACTGCCGGCGCCGGGACGGTGACACTGCCGCTGCAGATCTACTCGATGATCAAGATCGCGGTGACGCCCGAGGTGAACGCCGTGTCGTCGCTCCTAATGCTGCTCACGCTCGCGCTGATCCTGATCGCGTCGAAGCTCTCGCCCAACCTGCTCCGTTCGGACTAGGAGAATTGCCATGAAGCGGTTGCTGCTCGTCGTCGCCTCCCTCGTGCTCGCGGCCCCCGCGTTCGCAGCGAAAGATCAGCTGCACCTGTACAACTGGAACAACTACATCGCGCCGGAGACGGTCAAGCGGTTCGAGGATTCGTGCAAGTGCGAGGTCGTGCAGACGTACTACTCGGACAACGAGGAGCTGCTCGCGAAGCTCGCCGCCGGCGCCAAAGGCTACGACGTGCTCGTGCCGACGTCGAACGCCGTACAGGCGCTGATCCGGGGCGGCCAGCTGCTGCCGCTCGACAAGAGCAAGCTTCCGAACATGAAGAACGTCGACCCGGTCTACCTCAACACGCCGTTCGATCCGGGCAACAAGTACTCGGTGCCGTACGCGATGTCGACGACGATCATCGGGTACAACGACGTCAAGATCAAGGAGCTCGGCCTGCCCACCGACACGTGGGCGGTCGTGTTCGACCGGAAGTACCTCGAGAAGATCAAGGGCCGCATCACGGTGCTCGACAGCGCCAACGAGCTGTTCGCCTCCGCGCTCAAGTACCTCGGCTATTCGGCGAACGACGTCGATCCGAAGCACTGGGACGAGGCGGCGGCGCTGATGAAGAAGGCGAAGCCGTACTGGGCGGCGTTCAACGCGTCCTCCTACATCAAGGAGCTCACCGTCGGCAACATCTGGCTCGTTCACGGCTACTCGAACGACATCTTCCAGGCGAACCTCGACGCCGAGGCCGCGAAGCGGCCGTTCCATATCGTTCAGGGCGTCCCGAAGGAAGGCGCGGTGCTCGCCGTCGACAACATGGTGATCCACAAGAATGCACCGCGACCCGACCTCGCGCTCGCGTTCATGAACTTCATGCTCGACGGCAGGAACTCGGCGGAGCTCACGAACCTCATCGGCTCGGGCAACCCGAACACGGACGCGATGAAGTCCATCAAGCCCGAGCTGCTCAAGTACCCGGCGATCTTCCCACCGAAGGACCTCCAGTCGAAGCTCGAGCAGCTGAAGGACCTGAACGCGGCGCAGCGGCGGCTGCGCAACAAGCTCTGGACCGAGATCAAGGCGCGGTAGCGGGTGAGCGGTGCGCGGTGTTATCGCTGCGGCGGCTGACCGGTGAGGCGGCGGAAATGGCCGCGCTGCAGTGCGTGTTCGAGGCGGCGCCGCGCTACTTCGAGCTGATCACCGGCTTGCCTCCGGGCGCGGCCGAAGCACAAAGTACGTTCACCGCGCTGCCGCCAGGCAAGACGTACGACGACAAGCGCGTCTACGGCCTCTACGCGAGCGACGCGATGATCGGTTGCGCCGATGTCATTCGCGGTTACCCGGTGCGCGAGAAAGCGGTGATCGGGCTGCTGCTGATCGTCGAGCCTTGGCAAGGCCGAGGGCTCGGGCGTGCGTTCGAGCGCTTGATCGTGCGCACGCTCGACGACTGGCCGGAGATCACGACGGTGCGCATCGGCGTCGTCGCGACGAACGCCGGCGCGCTCGCCTTCTGGCGCAAGCTCGGCTACCGCGAAACCGGCGAGACGCGCCCGCCGTCCCCGCTGTTCGTCGCCGACGTCATCGTGCTCGAGCGCCCGCTCGAGCGCGCCGCGTGACACCCGAACGCCGTCGTACGATCATCACGCGATGACCGATTCATCCGCATCGCTGCGCATCGAGCGTCTTACACCTGCTCGCCGCGACGACTTCCTTCGCTTCTTCGATCACGAGCGCGGTCCGGCGTTCGCGGACAACCCCGAGTGGGCGCGCTGCTACTGCCATTTCTACGAAGTGCCGAAGGCGCTGCCGTGGAAGGATTTCACCGCGGAGCAGAACCGCACGGCGATGGCTGCGCGCATCGACGCCGGCGAGATGGAAGGCTTTCTCGCTTACGCGGATGACGAAGTCGTCGGCTGGCTCAACGCGCAGCCGCGGCACAAGCTTGCGCATTGCTGGGCACGGCTTTCCGTCGATCCGACGCCGCTCGACGTGCCGGACGCGTTCGCGGCGGCGATCGTTTGCTTCGTCGTCGCGCCCGCGTGGCGGCGCCGCGGCGTCGCGAAAGCGCTGCTCGACGGCGCGCTCGCGTCATTCGCCGCGCGCGGTATCCACGTCGTCGACGCGTTTCCGTTCCGCACCGAGCCGAGCGAAGTCCCGGCCGATCACTACCACGGTCCCGCCACGTTGTTTCGCGCCGCCGGGTTCGAGCCGATCGGCGAGACCGCGGAGGTCACGGTGATGCGTAAGCACCTCGCCAACGCGGCTCAGACGGCCGACGGCATGCGCGGATCGAACAGCGGCGCTCCGTAGCGGACCCGGCGCCGATGCCCGCTTCCCGCCCGCATTCGCTGCTGCCGCACTGTCTCGCGCTGCTCTACGGGCTGTCGATCGTCTACGCGAGCCTGCAGCCGTTCTCGCCGTGGATCGCGCCGGAGCCCGACACGCGATTCTTCCTGTTCGCGTGGCAGCCGCGATTGACGCGCTACGACCTGATCATCAACGTCGTCGCGTACACGCCGTTCGGGCTGTTCGTCGCGCTGGTGCCTCGGCGCGCGTTGCCGCAGCGGCGAGCACTGCTCGCGCTCGCCGCCGGCGCCGCGCTGTCGTTCGCGTTGGAAACGCTGCAGATGTTCGTTCCGCCGCGCGATGCGAACACGATCGACCTCCTATCGAATTCGGCGGGCGCCGCGCTCGGCGGCCTCGTTGGCGCCGCGCTCGTGCGCGTTCCGCGGGCGCGCGACGCGCTCGGCGGCGTTCGTGAGCGCTGGTTTCTGCCGGGCCGCGCCGTCGATCTCGGCCTCGCGCTGCTCGCGGTCTGGCTTGCCGCGCAGGTGAATCCCGGCATACCGCTATTCGCGACGATGTTCGACGCGACCGCGCACCTCGCGCCCGTCGCGCGCACCGTCACTGCGCCGCCGGACGTGGCGGCGATCTTCGTCGAAGCCGCGCACAGCGGCTTCCAGCTGCTCGGCGTCGGGCTGTTCCTTGCGCTGTTGTTGCGCGAGAGGCGCTACGTCGGCGGCGCGGTGTTTGCGCTGATCGGCGCCGCGCTCCTCATCAAAGGCATCGCCGCAATGCTGGTGCTGAAGCCGGCCGCATGGGAGCAATGGCTGTCGCCCGGCGTGTCGACCGGTGTCGCGACCGGCGCGCTCGTGCTCGGCACCGCCATCTGGCTGCCGCGGCCCGCGCAGGTGGCGCTTGCCACCGTCGCGCTGCTGTCGTCGCTGCTCGTCACGCTGCTCGCGCCGGACATGCTGGTCGCGCGCGCACCGTTGTCGCTGTTCAGCTGGTCGTACGGTCACCTGTTGAATTTCAACGGGCTCACCCGTACGGTATTGCTGATCTGGCCGATTGCCGCGAGCGCGTTCCTCTTCGCGCTCGCGGGACGGCCCGGCTGGGGAGCCGCGAACGTGCGTCCGCTATAATCAAGCGTTATCCGGCCGCATCGCGTCCTCGAGCGCGCCCTTCCGCGGCAATCCGCCCTGATGAGCTACTACCGCCGGCACGTCTTTTTCTGCATCAACCGCCGCGATCCGCCGGAAGCGTGCTGCGCGAACCGCGGCTCGGTCGAGCTGCAGGCGTACGCGAAGCAGCGGATCAAGGAGCTCGGGCTTTCGGGCAAGGGCGAGATCCGCATCAACAAGTCCGGCTGCCTCGATCGCTGCGAGGAAGGACCGGTGCTCGTCGTCTATCCCGATGCCGTCTGGTACACGTACGTCGATCGCTCCGACATCGACGAGATCATCGACCGGCACGTGATCGGCGGCGAGATCGTCGACAGGTTGAGGATTTGACGCCGCGCACGACCGAGCGCGTGCTGGCTGCCGGCCCGGCCGGCAAGCTCGAGCTCGTGATGAACGTTCCGGCCGAGCCGCCATCGGGCATCGCGCTGATCGCGCATCCTCATTCGACGCAGGGCGGCTCGCTCGACAACAAGGTCGTGCAGACGCTCGCGAAGACGTTCTTCGCGCTCGGCTACGCCGCCGTGCGCTTCAACTTCCGCGGCGTCGGCGCGAGCGAGGGCTCGTTCGACGACGGCAACGGCGAGACCGATGACGCGCTCGCGGCGCTCGCGCACGCGAAATCGAAACTGGGCGAGCTGCCGGTGGTGCTCGCCGGATTCTCGTTCGGTGCGTTCGTGCAGACGCGCGTCGCGCAGCGCATCAGCGCCGAGCGGCTCGTGCTGATCGCTCCCGCCGTCAAGCGCTTCGCGGTCGCGACCGTGCCGCCGGACACGATCGTCGTGCACGGCGAGCAGGACGACGTCGTCCCGCTTGCCGACGTGTTCGAATGGGCAAGACCGCAACAGCTGCCGGTCGTCGTGTTCGCGGGCTGCGGTCATTTCTTTCATGGCCGGCTGCCGCAGCTTGCGCGCGTCGTCACCGGCATGTGGCATGCGCGCGCTCGTGCGGTCGTTCCCGGCGCCTGACGCGATGGATACGCCAATCGACGAAAGGCTTGCGCGCTCCAAGCCGGCGCTTGCAAACCACGACGCCGTGTTGCGCGTCGACGGCCTGCGCAAATCGTATGGCGACCAGGAGGTCGTTCGCGGGCTGACGTTCGAGATCCGCCGCGGCGAATGCTTCAGCCTGTTGGGTCCGAACGGCGCGGGCAAGACGACGACACTGCGCTGCTGCCTCGGCCTGATCGAGCCCGATGGCGGCACGATCGAAATGGTCGGCGAGCCCGTGCCGCAAGCCGCGCGCCGTGCGCGCATCCGTGTGGGCGTCGTGCCGCAACTGGACAATCTCGATCCCGATTTCACGGTGATCGAGAATCTGCAGGTCTACGGCCGCTATTTCGGCATCGATCGCGCGACACAGGACGCGCGCATCCCGAAGCTGCTCGAGTTCGCCGGCCTCGCGCACAAAGGCAGCGCCGGTATCCGCACGCTTTCGGGCGGCATGAAGCGGCGGCTCACGCTCGCGCGCGCGTTGATCAACGATCCCGAGCTTCTCGTGCTCGACGAGCCGACGACGGGTCTCGATCCCCAGGCGCGCCACCTGATCTGGGACGGATTGCGGCAGCTGATGACGCAAGGCAAGACGATCCTGCTCACGACGCACTTCATGGACGAGGCCGAGCGGCTGTCGTCCCGTCTCGCCGTGATCGACCACGGTACGCTGATCGCGTGCGACACGCCGCGGGGGCTGATCGCCGCGCATGTCGAGCCCGAAGTGATCGAGGTGTACGGCGACGATGCGCGCGCCTGGGGCGACACGCAGGGTCGCGCGCTGGCCCAGCGGGTCGAGCTCGCCGGCGAGACGGCGTTCTGCTACGCGCTCGACCCGAAGCCGTTGCTCGACGCGCTTGCGCACGCGCCGGGCGTTCGCTACCTGCACCGGCCGGCGAACCTCGAGGACCTGTTCATCAAGCTGACGGGGCGAGAGCTCAGAGATTGAATGTACGTCTGTCGTCCCCGCGAAGGCGGGGACCCAGTGTCGTTCGACGCAAAAAAGACGCTGGATTCCCGCTTTCGCGGGAATGACGGCGGCCATCGCAAAGGACTACCCATGACATCAAGTACACTGCGCTTTCTGAAGCCGCCGGAGCTTTCGCTGCGCTTCGCGCCCGTCTGGCAGCGCAACCTGCTCGTCTGGCGCAAGCTTGCGATCGCAAGCGTGCTCGGCAACATCGCCGACCCGCTGCTCTATATGCTCGCGCTCGGTTACGGCATCGGCGCATTCATCCCGCAGATCAACGGCATGCCTTACATCGCGTTCATCGGCACCGGCATGGTGTGCCAGAGCGCGATGTTCACCGCGAGCTTCGAAGGCATGTACTCGGCGTTCTCGCGGATGTTCATGCAGCGGACGTGGGACGCAATCGTCAACGCGCCGCTTTCGCTGGACGACGTCGTGTTCGCCGAGTGGATCTGGTGCGCGTCGAAGGCCGTCGTGTCGACGAGCGCGATCCTCGCGGTGATCGCCGTGCTCGGCTACGCGCGTTCGCCGCTCGCGCTCGCCATCATTCCGCTCGGATTCCTGATCGGCCTCACGTTCGGCGCGTTCGGCCTGGTGATGAATGCGCTCGCGCCGGGGTACGATTTCTTCACGTACTTCTTCACGCTCGTGCTGACGCCGATGCTGCTGCTGTCGGGGGTGTTCTTCCCGGTCGAGCAAATGCCGGCGGCACTCCAGGCGGTCGCGAATCTGCTGCCGCTGAAGCACGGAATCGACCTCGCACGGCCGCTGCTCGCCGGCCGGCTGCCCGACCACATCATCCTGCACATCGGCGTGCTGCTCGCGTATGCCGCGGTCGCGTATTACGTCGCGCTCGCGCTGACGCGCCGTCGGCTGCTGCGGTGACGCCGCCGCTGCACTCGCGGCGTCCCGAGCGAAGCGAGGGATCTGCTGTTCTGGAGTCGTTCTTCGCACCCTGCCCGCGCGGGCTCGAAGCCGCGCTCGCCGCCGAGCTTTCGGCGCTCGACGCGCAGCACGTCTCACCGACCGACGGCGGCGTCGGCTTCGCCGGCCCGCTCGATCTCGCGTATCGCGCGAACCTCGAGTCGCGGCTCGCAAGCCGCGTGCTATGGCGCGTCGCGCACGGCGGCTATCGTGACGAGAACGATCTCTATGCGCTCGTCCAGCGCGTCGACTGGCCGAAGCTTTTCGAGCCGAGACGAACGCTGCGCGTCGACGTCGCCGCGACGCGCTCGCCGCTCGCGAGCCTCGAGTTCGCGACGCTGAAGGTGAAGGATGCCGTCTGTGATCGCTTTCGCGAGACGTCCGGCGTTCGGCCCTCCGTCGACAAGCGCCGGCCCGACGTGCGCGTGCACGCGTTTCTGACCGAGGGCGAGGCGACGCTCTATCTCGACACGTCGGGAGAAGCGCTGTTCAAGCGCGGCTACCGGCGCGACACCGACACCGCGCCGCTGCGCGAGAACCTCGCCGCGGGCCTGCTCGCGCTTTCACAATGGCGGCCGGGCACGCCGCTGCTCGATCCGATGTGCGGCAGCGGCACGATCGCGATCGAGGCGGCGATGATCGCGTCGGGTCGCGCACCGGGGCTTGCGCGCACATTCGGCTTCCAGAAGCTCGCCTGGTTCGACGGTCCGACGTGGCAGCGCATTCGGCAGCGCGCGCACGACCGCGTGCGCGCGGAACCCGCAGGCGCGGCGATCATCGCGAGCGACAACGACGAGCGGGCGCTCGAGCAGGCGCGCGCGAACGCTGCGCGCGCCGGCGTCGCCGGCTGGATCCGCGTCGAGCAGGCCGACGTGCTGACGCGCGCTGCGCCGTCGACGACCGGCGTACTGATCGCCAATCCGCCCTACGGCGTGCGGCTCGCAACCGACGACGCGCTCGCCTCGTTCTACCCGCAGCTCGGCGACGCGCTGAAGCGGCATTTTTCCGGTTGGGACGCCTACGTGCTCACCGGCGACCTGCGGCTGCCGAAGCTGATCGGACTGAAGCCGACGCAGCGCACTCCGCTGTGGAACGGCGCAATCGAATGCCGGCTCTATCGTTTTCCGCTCGTCGCCGGCCGGCCGGCGCGCTGATGTTGCATGGTCGGGGCTTCGCCCGCGAGCGCAAATGATAAAATCGCGCTCTCGCAAACATCGAGAACGCTGCGCATCATGATGCTTCCCGCCCGCCACTACGTGTCCGAGCACACGAAGTTCATCAGCGAGCTGCTCGAGCGCAAGCCGCAGCTCGCGCGGGAACAGCAGAAGGCGCGCGCCATCTGGTGGGACAAGCGGCCGCGCGATCTCGCCGAGCGCAAGGACATGGACGAGGCGCGCGTGCCGCAGCAGCCGTACGTCTACCAGACCGAGGACTGACATCGGTTGGCGGCGGCGTGGCCGAATCGACGCAGTTCGCCGCGCGCGCGGCGCTGGATTGCACGGTCATGAGTAAGTCGCTTGTCGCACCGCCGCGCGAGCGCGGCCGTGCAACCGGCGTGCTGCTCGCGCTGCTCGGCGTCGCCGCGCTGATCGCCGCAGCCGAGTTCTACGCGCTCTCCACCCATCGGCCGGGACCGCCGCCGGTCGAAGCGCCCTCCGTTGCAGCGTCCGCTGCGCCGGCCGCGAAAACGATTCCTCGCGGCGCAGTCGATACGCCGCGCTTCGAGGCGACGTTCGGAACGAAGTTGCATATCGCCGGATGGGCGCTCGATCCGGCGGGCATTCGCGCCGTCGAAGTTCGCATCGGCGGCCGCGCTCAGGCGGCCAGCTATGGTCTTGCGCGACCCGACGTCGCCACCGCGGTGCCCGGCGACCCCGCGGCAGCGCAGTCGGGTTTCGAGTTCGATGCCGATTTCGCCGACGCGCAGCCCATGCGCTACGAAGCCGCGATCGTCGCGATCAATCTCAACGGCGTCGAAAAGCTGCTCGCGCGGCGAAGCCTCATCGTTCCGGCGGCGAAGAGTCGCTGGAGCGCGATGCTCGATGCGCGCGACCGCGCATCGGCGCGGCCGTTCCATTTCCTGATGATGACCTCCGGTGTCGCCAACGGCGGGGCGAACGAGGTCGACGGCGAATACGTGGACTACCTGTCGCGCACGCAGCGCGTCGGCATCGCCGTGCCGATCCTCTACATGCGCACGACGCGCGGCGCCGCCGGCGATTATGCGTTCGATCCCGATTTCGATCTTGCGCGCAAGTGCAAGGCGCGCCTGGTCGCCGAGGACAACCTGAATGGCGTCATCCGATACGCCCTCGCGCACCGGCTTCCAACCCAGTTCATCCTGAACGGCGGCATCTGGGCCGACGCGAGCTGCGAGTCGCGCGAATGGGATCTCACCGATCACCTCGAAGTGGACCCCTCGAACTGCCAATGGGACAACCGCAACGAGGTGCTTCCCGATGATTACATGAAGGGGCTCGCGGGCTCGACCGATTCGCCCGAGCTCGCTCGAAGCCTCACCTACCACGTCTACGCGAAGCGCGTGCGCGCGTACAAGAAACGCAACCTGCAGGCGGCCGCGCGAATCGTCGCCGCGTTTGCGCGCGAGCATCCGGATCTTTTCGTCGGCGTCGCGCTCGACGCCGACACGTACATGAATCCGTTCGTGCGCGGCGGACGGCGCTTTGACTACAACCCCGGCATGCTGGCGCAGTTCCGCCAATGGCTCACCGCAAGCGGCCCGTACGCCGGGCAGCCCGAGCCCGGCGTTCCGGACCTTTCAGCGCATCGGCGCGCGGATCCATTGACGCTCGCCGCGATCAATCGTCTCGCGCGCAAAGCCTGGAAGACGCTTGCCGAAGTCGATCCGCCGCGCGCATTTCCCGGCGACGATCGCGTGCCGCCCGCGCCCGGCGAGATCCCATATTGGGAAGACCCCTGGTACAACGAGTGGGACGCGTTTCGCAAGCACATCGTGCAGCTGCATTATGCCGAGCTCGCGAAATGGACGGCGGAGGCCGGCGTTCCGCGCGAGCGCATCTTCACCGCACAGGCGTTCATTGCGCCCGATCCGGGGATGAAACCCGTGTCGATCCGCGTGCGCGACGCAGGCCCCGATTACGATTCGGCCGGCGTGTCGATCGAGGGCGCAGCACCCCGCGACGGCCATCTCGGCACGATCCTCTACGGCCCCGCCGCGGCGAACGCGACGATCTTCGCGAACGGACGCAGCCTCTTCAGCAACATCGCGCGGTTCGACCGCGCCTGGGCGATCGTCGAGTACAACGCGACCGATCTCAAGCAGCCGACGGTGCTGCCTGCCTACGAGCTCTCGTACCGGGCTTTCCGTGATCTGTTCAACTACGACGGACGCGAGATCGCGGTGATGGCGTGGAACGGATCGAACGGCATCTTCGCGGGCGAGCCCGGGTACGTGCCTTACACGTCGTGGCGCAATACGCCGGCGGAGTCGGCGATGCGCGACTTCATGATCTCGCACGCCGATGTTGCGCCCGGCTCCCGGCTGTGGACGTTTGGCACGAGCACGCATGCGGACACCGATGGCTGGGTCGCAAGTCGCGGCGGCGTGAGCGCCGGCAACGGATATCTCGCGCTCGCGCCGCAGTCCGGGGGGCGCGTGGACATCGTCTCGCCGTCGGACCAGGTGATCCGTCCGACGGAGCATGATTTCGTTGCGCTGGATCTTCCTGCGTCGGCGAAGCTCGTGCGCGCGAGCGTCCGCGCGCGCGATGCGGCCGCGGGTTGGCAGCGTATCGGCGAAGGCACGACAAGCGAGATCACGCTCGCCTGGCCACAAGGTTTGCGACGCCACGACGCGATCATCGAACAGATCGCGCTCGAGCTCACCTTCGCCGACGACGCGCCGAAGCCGTTGCGCGGCGTGCTGATTCACGCCAACGCGCGCAGGTCGCGGTGATCATGCTCGCTGCGGCGTTGCGAAGACGCCTGCTCGCGCAGGCCGCGCTCGCGGCGATGGCAGCGGCGGCCTGCTTCACCGGGCTCGCGCCTGCGCAACCGCGCGCCGACGTGCCGTCGGCCGTCGCGCCGGCCGCGCTATCCGCGGCGCCGATCGGATTCATCGATACGCCGTTGCCCGAGCCCATCGTCGAACGCCATCTCGCGCTCGCCGGATGGGCGCTCGCGGCGAGCGGCGTGCATGCCGTCGAGCTGCGCATCGACGGACTGACGTACGCGAGCGCGCGGCTGGGGTTGCCGCGCGCCGACGTCGCAGCGGCGCGCCCCGCATATCCGAACGCCCCGAACGCCGGCTTCACGTTCGGCGGCGAGCTGACGGGGCTGTTGCCGATCCGTCACGAGCTCACGGTGGTCGCGATCGCGCGCGACGGGCGTGAAACCGTGCTCGCGCGTCGAAGCGTCGTCTCGTCCGCAGCGATGAAGCGGTCGACCGACCTGCTCGCCGCGCGCCCGATGCTCGCGCGCGAGCCCTTCACGTTCCTGATGATGACCTCGGCGGTTGCGCAAGGCGGAGCGAACGAGCTCGACACGCAGTATCGCGGCTACCTGTCGCGCACGCAGCGCGTCGGCATGTCGGTGCCGATTCTGTACCTGCGCACGACGCGAGGCGCTGCGAACGACTGGCTGTTCGATCCCGACTTCGACGTGCGCCGCCAGTGCGGTGCGCGCCCCGTCGCGGAGGACAACCTGAACGGCGTCATCCGCTATGCGACCGAGCATCGCATTCCGGTTCAGTTCATCCTGAACGGCGGCATCTGGGCCGACGCGACGTGCAACACGCCCGAGTGGGATCTCAATGATCATCTCGAGGACGATCCCCGCAACGTGCAGTGGAGCCAGAGCGATCAGACGTTTCCCGATGACTATCTGAAGGGGCTTCCCGGATCGACGAATTCGCCGGAGCTTGCGCGCGTGCTGACATACAACGTGTACGCGACCACCGTGCGCGACTACAAGCGGCGCAACCTGAAGGCGGCGGCGCAGCGCATCGCCGGGTTCGCGAGCGAGCATCCCGATCTTTTCGTCGGTGTCGTGCTCGATTCCGACACGTACATGAACCCGTTCTTCAAGGAGCAGGAATTCTTCGATTACAACCCGGGCATGATTCGGCAGTTCCGCGACTGGCTCGCCGCTCGCGGCCCGTACGCAGGCGCAGGCGAGCCCGGCGTGCCCGATCTGCGCGCATACCGTCGAGCGCCGCTTTCGCTCGCGCAGGTGAACAGGCTCGCGCGCAAGCATTGGACGTCGTGGGACCAGGTCGACCCGCCACGCGAATTTCCCGGCGCGCCGCGCCATCCGGTGAAAAAAAGCGAAATCGCGTTCTGGGAAGACCCGTGGTGGCATACATGGGACATGTTCCGCAAGCACGTCGTCAACCTGCATTACGACGAGCTGTCGTCGTGGGTGCGCGAGACGGGCATCGGGCGCGACCGCATCTATTCGGCGCAGGGCTTTCTCGCGCCGATCGGCGAGTTGCGTCCGTTCGCGATCCGGTTGTCGAGCCATCGGCAGAACTACGACTCGGCCGGCGTGTCGGTGGAGGGCGCGATCCCGCGCGACGGCCATCTCGGTGCGGTCATCTACGGCGAAGCGGCGCAGAACAACGCGCGCATGGAAGAGCCGCACAGCCTGTTCGCCACGTTCGCGCGAATGGATCCGGGCTGGGCCGTCGTCGAGTACAACTCGACCGACCTGCGCAATCCGACAGTGCAGCCCGCATACGCGCACGCGTACCGGTCGTTCCGAGATATGTTCAACTACGGCGCGAGCGAGATCTCCGCGATGGCGTGGAATGGCTCGAACGGCGTTCACGCCGGCGAGCCCGGCTACACCGCCTACACGGCGTGGCGCAACACGCCGGCCGAGGATGCGATGCGCGACTTCCTCGTCGCTCACGCCGACGTGCCGCGGGGCGCGCTGCTCTGGACGTTCGGATCGGCCCGTCACGCCGACGATGACGGCTGGACCGCCGAGCAGGGCAGCCGCGCGAGCCGTCGAGGTTATCTCGCGCTCACGCCGAGCGGCGGCCGCGTGACGTTGCGCTCGCCGGACGATCTGGTCGTTCGTCCGCCCGGCATCGATCTCGCCGTGCTCGATTTCGGCGACGGCCCTAAGGCCACACGTGCGACCGTTTACGCGCGCGTCGACGCGAAGAGCGACTGGCGCGCCGTCGGCACGAGCGAGAGCCCGTCGCGAATCGCGCTCGACTGGCCGGGCGCGTGGAAGACGCGCGACGCGATCGTCGTGCAACTCAAGATCGCGCTCACGTTCGCGCCGCACGTGCGCGACGCTCGGCTGGAACGCGTGATGCTCTACCCGGCGGCGCCATCACGCTAGCGCGACGACGGCATCTGTCATTCCCGCGAAGGCGGGAATCCAGTGTCTTTTGTCAACGACGCTGGGTCCCCGTCTGCGCGGGACGACAAGCCGCTATCCGCGATCGTCGGATTTGATTTTTGATTTCCACGTACGCCCGATCGCGCGTCTGCCGGATCCAGTCCTGGAACGCCTCGTCGGACTTGCGTTGCCGCAGCGCCTGCCGCGCCTGCTCGCGCGCACGCTCGGCGGTCACATCCTGCGTGCGCCGCTCGCTCACCTGGATCAGGTGCCAGCCGAACGGCGAGCGCACCGGCTGCGACATTTCGCCGATCTTGAGCTTCGCCATCGCCTGCTCGAAGTCGGGCACGGTGTCGCCGGGCGAGATCCAGCCGAGATCGCCGCCTTTCGGCGCGCTCGAGTCCTCGGAATTGAGCTTCGCCTGATCCTCGAACTTCGCGCCGGTCTCGATGCGCTCGCGGATCCGATCGATCTTCGCCTTCGCATCGGACTCGGACGTCACCTCGTTCACTTTGACGAGGATGTGCCGCACATGCGTCTGGTCGACGACGGTCGGCGCGTTGCGACTGCGCGTCTCCTCGACCTTGACGATATGGAAGCCCGCGGCCGAGCGAAGGATGTCGGACACCTCGCCGGGCTTCAGCGTGCGCACCTGATCGGCGAACACCGTCGGCAGCCGCGCCGGCGCCCGCCAGCCGAGGCTGCCGCCCTGAAGCGCATCGGGCGCGTCGGAAAAGCCTGCCGCCACCTGCTTGAAATCCGCGCCTTGCTTCAACTGCCGGAGCGCTTCCTCGGCGCGTTTCCTTTTCGCCTCGATCTGGTCGGCCGACGCCTGCTCGGGCACGAGCACGAGCACGTGCGCGATCCTGTATTCGGTGTCGCCGCCCGTCTGCGCATTCACCGTGGCGAGAAAGTTGTCGACTTCGGCGTCGCTCACGGAGATCCGGTTGTCGACCTCGCGCTCGCGCAGCCGCTGCATCGTGATCTCGTTGCGCATGTCCTCGCGGTAACGCGTGTACGGCACGCCTTCCTTTTCGATCGCCTGGCGCAGCCCGTCTATCGTGAGCTTGTTGTCCTGCGCGATGCGCGCGAGCGTGCGCTCGACCTGCACATCGTCCACGCGGATGCCCGTCTCCTTCGCGTACTGCATCAGCGCGCGCTCGGTGATGAGCCGATCGAGCAGCTGCTTGTCCAGCACGTCCGGCGCGGGCGGCGTGATGTTCTGCGCCTTCATCTGCTGCAGCACGATGCGCTTCTGCTCGGCGAGCTCGTGCTGCGTGAGCGCCTCGTCGTTGATGATCGCGACGACGCGCTCGAGGGGAACGCCGAGCTCGGTCGACGCCGGCCGTGCCGGCGCCGCGGGCGCCGGCGCTTGCGCGGCCGCATCGAGCGCGAGCGCCGCGATGAGCGCCGCAGCGATGGCAGCGGCGGCGCGACGGAAAAGGCTGCAGTTCATCGATGACCTCAGTATTCGGGGAAAGGATCGCCGCGCTCGCGTGGCTGCAACGCGGGATCGTTCGACCTCAGGTAGCCGGGGACGCTGCGGCGCAGCAGATCGAGCGGATTGGTGCCGAAGCGCGCGAGCCCGTTCAACTCGATCTGCGCATACAGCGACGTCGTCGTGGTGGTCGTGGTCGTCGTCAAACGCTGCGCGACGATGCGGAACACCCAGCAGTCGGCATTGTACTCGACGCCGAGCAGCGCCTCCAGCGTCTTGCGGTCGGACAGCGAGTAGTTCCAGCGGCCGAGCAACGTCAGGCCCCATCGCAAAGGCCACTGTGTGGCGAGATCGAACTGTTCGAGCCGTGACGACGCCGCGCCGAGGATGTCCGTCACGTTGCGCTGAAAGCGGTAACTCGCGGCCAGGATCTTGCCGGGAGCAGGCGTATAGCGCACGCCGTAGTTGTAACGCTCGGTGCGCGGCGCATCGAGGTTGTATTGCATCAGGCCGGCGAGCGACCACGTCTCCGACAACTGTCCCTCGGCGGCGAGCAGCACGTCGGATGTGCTCGCCGAGCGCGGCTCCTCGGTGAGCGTCACGCGCTGATCGCTGAAATAGAAGCGCTGGCCGACGGCGACGCGCAGACGCTCGACGCCCGACTGCGGATTGATCAGGCGCGACGACACCGCGAGCGTGAGCTGGTTCGCATCGCCGATGCGGTCGTTGCCGAGATAACGGTTTTCGGTGAAGAGCTGGCCGAAGTTGAAGTCGTCGAGCGCGCTGTCGAACACCGGGATCTTGCTCTGGTCGCGAAACGGGATGTAGACGTAGAACGCGCGCGGCTCGAGCGTCTGCACGAAGCGCTCGTCGAACGCCGTTGCTTCGCGCTCGAACACGAGTCCGCCGTCGAGGCTCGCGATCGGTGTCGTCACGTCGATGTGGCTCGGCGGCGGATTGGCTGCGAGCGGCGTGTCGAGCGAATACGTGCGGTAATGCACGCCGCCCTTGGCGCGGAAGAACCACGCGGCGCCCTGCCGTTCCCATGTCGCCGTCGGATAAACGTAGAAGCGCTCGGCGGTCGTCGTCGGCAGAACGGGCTGGCGGAAGCGCACGTACTCGCTGTTGCCGGCGAAATCGATGCCCGCATACTCGGTGTCGGCGAACGTCGCGGTCAGCTGCGGCAGCCGGTTGTAAGGCGGCGTGACCGGCGTGCTCGGGTCCTGCAATGTCTGGAAGCTCTGCACGCGCGCGACGAACGCCCACGGACCGCGCCCGTAGGAGAGCGTGCCGTCGCGCGGCAGCGTCGACTGCGACGTGACGGCGATGCGGTCGGCGAGGTCGGCAAAGTACGTATCGTCGGAGACCTTGTTCAGGTTGACGGCCGCGGCGAGCCCGGGCACCGAAGGGAAGACCTGGAAGTGCTTCAACGCGAGCGCGTAGCGATCCTTGCCCGCGATGCGATCGTGCGGCAGGAACTCGGCGTCGGCTTCGCCGTTCCACGTGCCGAACAGGTAACGGAACTGGCCGGCGAGCGCGAGCCCGCGCTTGCTCATCAGCCGCGGCGTAACGGTGGCATCGTAATTCGGCGCGAGGTTGAGGTAGTACGGCGCTGCGACCTCGAAGCCGCGATTGCCGCTCGAGCCGAACACCGGCGTCAGGAATCCCGATTTTCGCTCGTTCGACAGCGGGAAGCTGACCCACGGCGTGTACGCGACCGACGCGCCGAGAAAGTTGAGCGTTACCCCGTGCCCGATGCCCACCATGCGCGTCTGGTCGACCTCGAGCTCGTTCATCCGCAGATACCAGTCCTCGCGCGGCGCGACGCACGTCGTGTAGCGCGCATCGGTCGCCTCGTACTTCTGCGGCCCGGCGAAGCGAAGCTCGGCCGCGCTGCCGCGTGCGCCGTTCTCGCCGAGATAGAAGCGCGGCGAAGTGAAGAACCCGAGCGCCGTCTGCTGCGTGTAGCGTGCCTCGGGCCCGGTGATCCAATCGATGCCCTTGCGCATCAGCACGTTGCCCTTGCCCCACACCTCGTCGGCGACGATGTCGTAACGCAGCCAGTCGGCAAGCACGGTCTCGCGGCGCGTTCGCAGCTCGACATTGCCTTCGGCCTCGACGAACTTCTCGCTGACGCCGGTGACCCGATCGGCGCGAAAGAAGACTGCGCCGCTTTCGGCATCGATCGGCGCGAGCCGCAGCGGAACGCGCGCCGCACCTTCGGGAGTTGGTACGGCCGGTGCGGACGGCGCGGCGGGCGGTGCGGCCGGCGGCACCGGCGACTTCGGCGGCGGAGGAACGAGGATCGGCGCGAGCTTCAGCGCCGGCGCGGGGGTGGCCGCTGCGTCGCCGGCGGCGCCGCAAAGCGCCGGATGCGCGGCAAGCGCGAGCGCGACGGCCATCGCGACGGGCGTGCGACAGAGCTGGACAGTTGGCGCGAGCGCAGCGGGCGTCAAGACGGCGCGGTGAAGCGCGCGCCCGTCGAAACGGGTGATCGCGCGCGACGACTGATAAAATTCCATTCTAGCCTGTACTCGCGCGTCGATGCCTGCCGCAACGCTCACTTCCTCCCCGCCGGGCGATGCCCGCCGCAACGCGCTCGCCGACTGGATCGGGCGCGAAATCGGCACGCGCGCGTTCTCGCTCATGCCGGCCTCCGAAGACGCGAGCTTCCGTCGCTATTTTCGCGTAACGCCGGATAAACCGTGGCATCGCCACTCGACGCTGATCGCGATGGACGCGCCGCCGCCGATGGAGGACTGCCGCCCGTACGTTCACGTCGCATCGCTGCTGCGCGGCTGCGGCGTCAACGCGCCGGAAGTCTTTGCGGCCGACGTCGAGCGCGGCTTTCTTCTGCTGACCGATCTCGGCGACCGCCTGTACCTCGACGCGCTCGACGACGACAGCGCACAGCCTCTCTACACGGATGCGATCGGAGCGCTCATCCGCTGGCAGAGCGCGTCGCGCGACGGCGATCTCGCGCGCTACGACGAGGCGCTGCTCGCGCGCGAGCTCGCGCTCTTTCCCGACTGGTACGTCGCGCGCCATCTGCGCGTCACGCTGACGCTCGCCCAGCAGGCCACGCTGACGCAGTCGTTTCGCAGCGTGCTCGACCGCTCGCTCGCGCAGCCGGTCGTCTATGTGCATCGCGACTACCATTCGCGCAACCTGATGGTATGCGACGACAATCCGGGTGTGCTCGATTTCCAGGACGCGGTGTGCGGGCCGATCACGTACGACCTCGTCTCGCTGCTGCGCGACGCGTACATCGAATGGGACGAGGAGCGGCAGATCGACTGGGCGGTTCGCTACTGGGAGCGCGCACGCAAGGCCGGTCTGCCCGTGCGCGAGGATTTTTCCGAATTCTGGACCGACTTCGAGTGGATGGGCGTGCAGCGCCAACTGAAAGTGCTCGGCATATTCGCGCGGCTTTGCCATCGCGACGGCAAGGCGCGCTACGTCGACGACATGCCGCGCGTTTCTCGCTATCTGAGGAGCGCGTGCGCGCGCTATTCGGCGCTCGCGCCGCTCGCGCTGCTGCTCGACGAGCTCGAAGGCCGCGCCGTCGGCTGCACGTTCTGACGATGCGCGCGCGCGGATGATCGGCGCGATGATCCTCGCCGCGGGGCGCGGCGAGCGGATGCGGCCGCTGACCGACGCCGTGCCGAAGCCGCTGCTCGAAGTCGGCGGCAAGCCGCTCGTCGTCTGGCAGATCGAGTCGCTCGCGCGCGCGGGCTTTCGCGACATCGTCCTCAACGCATCGCATTTCGCCGATCGGCTGGTCGCGGCCCTCGGCGACGGCGCCCGCTTCGGCGTTCGTCTCGCCTGGTCGATCGAGCCCGAGCCGCTCGAAGTCGCCGGCGGCATTGCGACCGCGCTGCCGTTGCTGCCGTCCGGCCCGGCGCTCGTCGTGTCGGGCGACGTCTGGACGAGCTTCGACTACGCGTCGCTGATCGCGCGCGCCGCGACAATGGCGCTCGATCCTGCGAGCCCGCGCGCGCATCTGGTCATGGTGCCCAATCCCGAGTACCACCTCGAAGGCGACTTCGTCCTTGCCGACGGGTGGCTCGCGCTCGACGGTGCGCACAAGCTCACGTTCGGCAACATCGCGCTCTACGACACGGCGCTGCTACGCGAACTTCCCCGCGGCGTGAAGCTCAAAATGTTGCCGCTCTACCGCGACTGGATCGGTCGCGGGCTCGCGAGCGGCGAACGCTTCGACGGGCCCTGGGCCAACGTCGGCACGCCCGCCGAGCTCGTAGAGCTCGACGCCGCGCTACGAGCGTCGGCGTGACGCTCACGGCCCGCACATCTTCCATTGAATGGTCCATGAACGCATCGAACCCGCTGCTCGATCTGTCAGGTCTGCCTCGCTTCGACGCGATCCGCGTCGAGCACGTCATGCCGGCGATCGACGAGCTCATCGCGTCAGCGCGCGCGGCGGTCGAGCAAATCGCGACGGATGCGCGGCCGCCCACCTGGCAGAGCATTGCAGAGCCGATCGCCGACGCGCTCGATCCGCTCGAGCGCGCATGGGGTGCGGTGTCGCATCTGAACGCCGTGGTCAGCACGCCCGAGCTTCGCGATGTCTACAACGCCAATCTGCCCAAGGTGACGGCGTTCTACACCGAGCTCGGACAGGACCTGCGGCTGTTCGACCGCTATCGCGCGCTCGCCACGTCGCCGGAATACCAGACGCTCGACGCGGCCAAGCGCCGCCTGGTGCAAAACGAGCTTCGCGATTTCCGACTTGGCGGAGCGGAGCTTCCCGACGACACGAAGTTGCGGTTGAAAGCCGTGCGCGAAGAGCTCGCCACACTCGCTTCGACATTCGACGACAACCTGCTCGACGAGACGAACGACTGGGCGCTCTTCGTCGAGCGCATCGATGATCTTCGCGGCGTGCCCGACGACGTGCTCGCCGAAGCGCGCGCAGGCGCGCAAGCCGACGGCAAGGCGGGCTGGAAGCTGACGCTTCGCATGCCGTGCTCTCTGCCAGTGATGCAATACGCGGACGACCGCGAGCTTCGGCGCACGATGCATCGCGCGCATTCGACGCGCGCGTCCGACCTCGGCCTCGATCCTTCGCGCGATAACACGCCGCTGATCGCGCGCATCCTGCAATTGCGCCGCGAGGCCGCGCGGCTGCTCGGGTTCGACAACTACGCCGACCTGTCGCTCGTGCCGAAGATGGCGGCAAGCGCCGCCGAAGTGCTCGCGTTCCTGCGCGATCTGGGCGCGCGCGCGAAACCGTTCGCGCAGCGCGACTACGCAGAGCTTACGCAATTCGCGCGCGACGAGCTCGGGCTCGACACGCTCGAGGCGTGCGACCTCGCGTACGCGTCCGAGAAGCTCAAGGCTGCACGCTATTCGTTCTCCGAACAGGAGGTGCGTCAATATTTCCCCGAGGATCGCGTGCTCGCGGGCCTGTTCGGCATCGTCGAGACACTCTACGGCGTCGCGATCCGCGAAGCGCAGGCGTCGACGTGGCATCCCGACGTGCGCTTCTTCGACATCACGCGCGACGGCGCGCTGATCGGTCAGTTCTATCTCGACGCCTACGCGCGGCCGGGCAAACAGGGCGGCGCGTGGATGGACGATGCGATCAATCGCCGGCGCATCGGCGCGCGCGTCCAGCATCCGGTCGCGTATCTGACGTGCAATCTTTCGGCTCCCGTCGGCGGCAAGCCGGCGACGTTCACGCACGACGAAGTGATCACGATCTTCCACGAATTCGGCCATGGCCTGCACCAGCTGTTGACGCAGGTCGATGTCGCCGGCGTGTCGGGGCTGCAGGGCGTCGAATGGGATGCCGTCGAGCTGCCGAGCCAGTTCATGGAGAATTTCTGCTGGGAATGGGACGTCGTGCGCCGAATGAGCGCGTATGTTGGTGATGGCGACTTGCAGGGTGAGCCGCTTCCGAAGGCGCTGTTCGACAAGATGCTCGCGGCGAAGAACTTCCAGAGCGGCCTCGCAACCGTTCGTCAGCTGGAGCTCGCGCTGTTCGACATGCGTCTGCACGCCGAATGGGATCCGCACAGCGAGCGCCCGCCGCAGCAGCTGCTCGACGAGGTGCGGCGCGAAATCGCGGTCGTGCCGCGGCCGGACTACGACCGCTTCATGCAATCGTTCGCGCACATCTTCGCCGGCGGCTACGCGGCCGGCTATTACAGCTACAAATGGTCCGAGGTGCTGTCCGCCGATGCTTTCAGCCTGTTCGAGGAGACCGGCGTGCTGTCGCCGGACACCGGCGCACGCTTTCGCGACGAAGTCCTCGCGCGCGGCGGCAGCCGCCCGGCGATGGAGTCGTTCGTCGCCTTCCGCGGGCGGCCTCCCCAACTCGACGCCCTTCTGCGGCATAATGGTATGACTCCGGCATAATGAACCCGCTGCCGCCGGAAGGAGGAGCCATGAAACGCGCACCCGTCTGCACTGCGCTTGCATGCGCGGTCACGCTCGCGACCCTGGCGGCTGGCGTGCTCGCCCAGGACCGGCAGGTCTATCGCTACGTCGACCCGGAAGGGCGCGTCATCTATTCGGACCGGGCCCCGCCGTCGAACGCGCGCGACGTTCAGGCAAAGCGCCTGGGCGCGAACTTCATCGAGAACAGCCAGCTGCCGCTCGCCGCGCAGCAGGCGATGGAGCGCTTTCCGGTCACGCTGTACACGTTCCAGTGCGGTGAAGTGTGTCAGAACGCCGAAGGGCTGCTCAACCGGCGCGGCGTGCCGTTTTCGACCGTCAACGTCGAGGAGCCGAAAGGCGCCGAACAGCTGAAGAACCTGACCGGCGAGCTGCAGGCGCCGGTTCTGCAGGTCGGCGACAAGCTGATCGCCAAGGGCTTCAACGAGTCGAAGTGGCAGGCGATGCTCGACGAGGCGGGTTACCCGAAGACGCCGGCACAGCGCCGCAGCACGCCGGCCGGACGCGCCGCGGAGCCGGCGGCGAAGACCGAAGAGGCGGCCAGCGCCGCGCCGGCGGGCGGGTATCCGAAGAACTGACGCAGTTGTCGTTCCCGCGAACGCGGGAACCCAGCGACTTTCGGCGAATGTCACTGGATCCCCGCCTTCGCGGGGATGACGCTCGGCGGCGTCCTCTCAGCTCCCCACCACCATCCCTGCGGCGACCGTATCGTTGGTCGCCTCGTCGATCAGCACGAAGCTCCCCGTCGCGCGGTTGACCGCGTAAGTGTCCAGCGCAAGCGGCTGCGCCACTCGAAGCCGCGCGCGCGCGATATCGTTCGCCTGCAACGCCGTCGGGTTCGGTTGCTCGGCGAGCGTATCGACGTCGACGCGATAATCGATCGCAGCCACTTTCGCCTTGACGGTTCTCGTTCCCGCCTTCAGCACGAGCCGTCGCGCCGGATCGAGCGGCGTGGCGGCGAACCAGCAGAGCAGCGCGTCGAACGCGCTCAGAGCCGACGGCGGGTTCGAAGCGGCGGCGATCACGTCGCCGCGCGACACGTCGACGTCGTCGGCGAGCTCCAGCATCACCGACTCGCCGGCGTGAGCGACGAGCCGCGCGCCGTCGTACGTGCGGATGGCCGCGACCTGCGTGTGCGCGCCCGACGGCATCACGGCGACCGCATCGCCGACGGCGACGCGTCCCGACTCGACGCGACCTGCAACGCCGCGAAAGTCGTGCCACTCGGCGCCCGCCTGCGCGCCGGTCGGCCGCACGCTGCCCTGCACGGGAAACCGGAACGGCCGCGCGGCGTGATCGCGCGCGACCGCAATCCGCTCGAGCCGCTCGAGCAGGGCGGGCCCCGCGTACCACGGCATCCGATCGCTCGTCGTGACGACGTTGTCGCCGTCGAGCGCACTGATCGGAATCACATCGACCGATGCGAACGAAAGCCGCGCGGCGAACTGCTCGAGCTCGGCGCCGAGCTTATCGAATCGCGCATGATCGAAGCCGACCAGATCCATCTTGTTGATCGCGAACACGAGGTGCGCAACGCCGAGCATGCTCGCGAGATACGTGTGGCGGCGCGTCTGCGTGACGACGCCGTTGCGCGCGTCGACGAGCACGATCGCGAGATCGGCGGTCGACGCCGCAGTGACCATGTTGCGCGTGTACTGCACGTGGCCCGGCGTGTCGGCGATGATGAACTTGCGCCGCGGCGTGGCGAAGTAGCGGTACGCGACATCGATCGTGATTCCTTGCTCGCGTTCGGCGACGAGGCCATCGGTCAGCAGCGAAAGATCGAGCTCGCCACGGCCACGGCGTCGCGACGCGCCGGCAAGCGCGTCCAGCTGGTCGTCGAAGATGCCTTTCGAGTCGTACAGCAAGCGGCCGATCAGCGTGCTCTTGCCGTCGTCGACGCTTCCTGCGGCGATGAAGCGCAGAAGATCCGTCTCGGCGATCACGGCATCGTCGCGCGCACCCATCAGAAGTAGCCCTCGCGCTTGCGAAGCTCCATCGACGCCTCCGACGTCTGATCGTCCATCCGCGTCGCGCCGCGCTCGGTGATCCGTGTGGTCACCGTCTCGACGACGATCTCCTGCGGCGTGCTCGCCGTCGAGGCGACCGGGCACGTGCACGTGATGTCGCCGACCGTGCGGAATCGCACGGCGAGCCGCTCGACCGTCTCGCCCGGCTTCGCCGGCACGAGATCGGACACGGGAACGAGCTGACCGCCGCGGCGAACGACCGCGCGCTCGTGCGAGAAGTAAAGGCTCGGCACGGCGAGCCGCTCGCGCGCGATGTATTGCCAGATGTCGAGCTCGGTCCAGTTCGACAGCGGAAACACGCGCAGATGCTCGCCGGGACGAACACGCGCGTTGTACAGGCTCCACAGCTCGGGCCGTTGCTGCTTCGGGTTCCACTGGCCGAACTCGTCGCGAAACGAGAAGATGCGCTCCTTCGCGCGAGCCTTCTCCTCGTCGCGCCGCGCGCCGCCGATCAGCGCGTCGAAGCGGAATTCGTCGATCGCGTCGAGCAGCGTCACCGACTGGAATGCGTTGCGGCTCTGGGTCTGGCTCGAAAGCACGATGCGGCCTTTTGCGATCGACTCATCGAGCGTGCGCACGATCAGCGTCTCGCCCAATTGAGCCGCGCGCGCATCGCGAAACGCGATCACCTCCGCAAAGTTGTGTCCGGTGTCGATGTGAAGCAGCGGAAACGGAAAGCGGCACGGGCGGAACGCTTTCTCGGCGAGGCGCAGCAGCACGATCGAATCCTTGCCGCCGGAAAAGAGCAGCGCCGGACGCTCGGTTTCGGCCGCGACCTCGCGCAGGATGTGGATCGCCTCCGACTCGAGCAGATCGAGCTGCGTCGGGCCGTTGATCGCAACCGGATTGAAACGGGCATTCATGCGGAGCTCTCTTCGGTTTGAACAATGCGGATCGGCACGACGTGCAGCCCGCATTCCTTGTGCGCGCCTTCGTGCTCCCACCACCAGCGGCCCGCTCGCAACGGCTCGCCGGGGCGGATCGCGCGCGTGCACGGGTCGCAGCCGATGCTTGGATAACCGCGATCGTGCAGCGCGTTGTACGGAACGCGATTGGCGCGTACGTACGTCCACACGTCCGCCGCGGTCCAGTCTGCGAGCGGGTTGAACTTGAGGATGCCGTGCGCCGCGTCGAAATGCTCGGCGGCGATCTCGGCGCGGCCGTCGGACTGGTCGCGGCGAAGGCCGGTGATCCACGCTCGCTTGCCGGCGAGGGCGCGCAAAAGCGGCTGCACCTTGCGCACGTCGCAGCACGCGCGGCGATTGTCGATGCTGTCGTAGAAACCGTCGACCCCGTTCGCGCGCACGTACGCGGCTACCGCGCCGGCGTCGGGCGTGTGAACGCGAACGTCTATGCGATAGCGTTCGCGCGCGCGGCGAATGATGTCGTGGGTTTCCGCGGGCAGGCGACCGGTGTCGAGCGTGAAGACCTCGATCGACGGCGCGTGCGCGGCGATCAGGTCGAGCAGCACCATGTCTTCCGCGCCGAAGCTCGACGCGAACGCCGCGGGGGTGAAGTCGCGCGCGACGCGCGCGAGAAGCGAAGCCGCCGCGCCGGTCAGGCTCTCGAATCTCGGATCCTGCGCGTAGTTCATGACGATCCCCCTAGATGACGAGCCGCGCGCCCACGACCACGAGCACCGTCGCGAGCAGCGGACGCAGCCAGCGCTCCGGAACACGGCTCGCCGCGTGGCTGCCAAGCCAGATCCCCGGGATCGATCCGGCGACGAGGCTCGCGAGCAGCGCCCAGTCGATGCCGCCGAGGGCCGCGTGACCCAGGCCCGCGACGAGCGTTAGCGGAACCGCATGCGCGATGTCGGTGCCTACGATCCGTGAGGTGCCATTGCGCGGGAACAGCATCAGCAGCGCTACCGTGCCGAGCGCGCCTGCGCCGACCGACGACAACGTGACGAGCGCGCCGAGCACGATGCCAAGCGCGACGGTCGCCTTCGGACGCGACGATGCCCGCCGTGGTATCGACACCGCCGATTCCCGAGCCGCCGCACGGACGAGGCGGCCGCGCAGCATCAGCGCCACCGCCGTTGCGAACAACGCGAATCCGAGTGTCGTCATCAGGACCGCGGCGATCGCCTTCTGATTGGCGGCGAGCGTGTGCAGCACCCATAATGTCACGCCGGCCGCGGGAACGCTTCCGGCGGCGAGCCAGCCGGTCGTGCGCCAGTCGATGTTGCCGTGACGCGCGTGAACGACGACGCCGGCCGACTTCGTGACCGCGGCATAGATCAGGTCGGTGCCAACGGCCGTCGCCGGCGCCACGCCGAAGGCGAGGATCAACAGCGGCGTCATCAGCGATCCGCCGCCGACGCCGGTCAGGCCGACGACCGCGCCCACGACGAATCCGGAAAAGGGATAGACCAAGTCCACGCAACGCTCTCCTGGTAGCCGAGTCGGATCGTAGCTTGGCTGTCCTTATGCTTTGAAGGAATCAATGCTGCTGTGCTTAGACTGCAAATGAATATAAGGGTGCGCCCGATTGCCCTCGATGCGCGGGCGCCGCGCCTGACCTATGAAGCTCGCCACCTGGAACATCAACTCGCTCAACATGCGGCTCGTGCGCGTGCTCGACTGGCTCGCGGCGAGCGCCACCGACGTGTTATGCCTGCAGGAAACGAAGCTCGAGGATGCGACGTTCCCGCGGCTCGAATTCGAGGCGGCCGGTTATCGCTGCGTATTCACCGGCCAGCGCACGTACAACGGTGTCGCGATCATCTGGCGCAGCGATGTCGGCGAGGCGACCGACGTCGCAGCGGGTCTGCCCGATTTCGCCGATCAGGCGAAGCGCGTCGTCGCGGCGACGATCGCGGGTGTGCGCGCCGTATGCCTGTACGTTCCGAACGGTCAGTCGATCGAATCGGACAAGTACCGTTACAAGCACGACTGGTGCCGCGCAACCACCGCTTACTTGCGCCGGGAAGTCGCCGTCCACGCTTCGCTCGCCGTCGTCGGCGATTTCAATATCGCGCCGGAGCCGCGCGACGTGCACGATCCCGCATTGTGGGACGGCCACGTCCTGTTCTCGGAGCCCGAGCGCGCGGTGTTCCGCGACTGGATCGGGCTCGGGCTTGCCGACAGCTTTCGCCTGTTCGAGCAGCCGCCGAATACGTTCTCGTGGTGGGATTACCGGATGCTCGCGTTTCCGAAGAACCGCGGGCTTCGCATCGATCACGTTCTGCTGTCGCCGTCGCTCGCGGCCCGCTGCACGTCGTGCCGGATCGACCGCAATGCGCGCAAGGGCGAGAAGCCCTCGGATCACGCGCCGGTCGTCGTCGAGCTCGCGCCCTGACCGGCGCGACGTCGCGAATTGAACGCGACATCGACGAACGTCATTCCCGCGAAAGCGGGAATCCAGCGTCTTTGTCGAAAAGTCACTGGGTCCCCGCGGAAGTTTATCCCGACCGAAGTCGAGGACAAGCACCTCGCGCTAGCTCACGCCGCCCTTGCGCAGCTCCGGCTCGAGGCCGAGCTCCTGGATCTTGCGCGTCAGCGTGTTGCGGCCCCAGCCGAGCCACTGTGCAGCTTCCATCCGGTGCCCGCCGGTGTGCGCGAGCGCGCGCAGGATCAGCGTCTTCTCGAATTCCTTCTCGAGCCGGTCGCCGACGCTCTTCTCGCCGCGCGCGAGCGCCTGCGCGAGTTCGCGGTCGAGCACGTGCTGCCACGATGCCTCGCCGCTCGCCGTCGCGCCCGACGTGTCGCGCACTTCAGGCGGAAGATCGGCCGCCTCGATTCGCTGGCCGGGTGCCATCACCGTCAGCCAGTGACAGACATTCTCCAGTTGCCGGACGTTGCCCGGAAACGCGAACGACGCCAGCAACTTGAGCGCCGCATCCGACATCAGCTTCGGCTCGACGGCGAGCTCGCGCGCGCTCTTCGCGAGGAAATGCCGTGCGAGCGGCGCGATGTCCTCCTGCCGTTCGCGCAGCGGCGGCAGCCGCAGCCGCACGACGTTCAGCCGATGCAGCAGGTCCTCGCGGAACAATCCCTGCCTCACGCGATCCTCGAGATTCTGATGCGTCGCCGCGATCACGCGCACCGACGCCTTCAGTGGCGCATGGCCGCCGACGCGGTAGTACTCGCCGTCGGCGAGCACGCGCAGAAGGCGCACCTGCAGATCGGGCGGCATGTCGCCGATCTCGTCGAGGAACAGCGTGCCGCCTTCCGCCTGCTCGAAGCGGCCGCGGCGCGAGCTCTGTGCGCCGGTGAACGCGCCGCGCTCGTGACCGAAGAGCTCCGACTCGAGCAGGTCCTTCGGTATCGCCGCCGTGTTGATCGCGACGAACGGACCTGCGGCGCGCGGGCTGTGCCGATGCAGCGCGCGCGCGACGAGCTCCTTGCCGGTGCCGGACTCACCGGTGATCAGCACGGTCGCGTTCGATTGCGACAGCCGGCCGATCGCGCGGAACACTTCCTGCATCGCCGGCGCCTGCCCGAGAATCTCGGGCGTTTCGCTCGGCAGCGCGCCGTTCGCCGGCGGCGTTGCCGGCGTCTCCGTCGTCGCGCGCCGAATGAGCGCGAGCGCGTGATCGACATCGAACGGCTTCGGCAGGTATTCGAACGCGCCGCCCTGAAAGGCGGAGACCGCGCTGTCGAGATCCGAGTACGCGGTCATGATGATCACGGGAATATGCGGGAAGCGCTGCTTGACGTTGTTCAGCAGCATCAGTCCCGATTCACCCGGCATCCGTATGTCGGAGACGAGCACCTGCGGCTGCGCGACGACGAGCGCCTGCAGCACTTCGTACGCCGACGAGAACGTCTTGTAGGGAATGCCCTCGCGCGCGAGCGCCTTCTCGAGCACCCAACGGATCGACCGATCGTCGTCGACGATCCAAACTGCTTTCATCGGGCTCCCCCGCGAGTCTTGCGAGTCGTAAGCATGCATGCGATTTTTCCGGGTCTTAAGCGACGGCGCGGCCGAGTTCGAGCGGCAGCAGGATCGTGAACACCGTGCGGCCCGGCGTACTGTCGCATTCGATGGCGCCGCTGTGCTGCGCGATGAATGTCTGTGCAATCGTCAGACCGAGTCCGCTGCCGCCCTCGCGTCCCGACACCAGCGGATAGAAGATCTTGTCCTTGATCGCCTCGGGCACGCCCGGCCCGTTGTCGGCGATCGCGACCGCGATCCCGAGCCGATGCCGCTTGCGCGCGAGCGTAATGTAGCGCGCGACACGCGTGGTGAGCCGGATTTGCGGACCGGCGGTCGTTCCGGCGAGCGCCTGCGCGGCGTTGCGCACGATGTTCATCACTGCCTGCGTGAGCTGCTCCGGATCGGCGTCGAACTCGGGCAGGCTAGTATCGAAATCGCAGCCGATCGGGATCTGCGGAAACTCGGCTTGCACGACGCCTTTGACGCGAACGAGCAGCTCGTGGATGTTCGTGCGCCGATACGTCGGCACGCGGTGCGGCGTCAGCAGCCGGTTGACGAGCGATTGCAACCGGTCGGCTTCGCCGATGATCACCTGCGTGTACTCGATCAGCGGCGGCCGGTCGAGCTCGCGCTCGAGCAGCTGCGCCGCGCCGCGGATGCCGCCGAGCGGATTCTTGATCTCGTGCGCGAGGTTGCGGATCAGCTCGCGGTTCGCCTGCTGCTGCTCGAGCAGCCGCTCCTCGCGCGCGATCTTCAATTGCTGGTCGATGTGGCGAAGCTCGAGCATGAGCGCAGCGTCGGCCGTGTCGACCGGCGACACCGTGCACGTCAGGTGCAGCTTCGGCTTCGATGCCGCAGCGAGCTCGAGCTCCTGCTCGGTGTACGACGCGCCGCTCGCGACCGCCTTGCCGATCGCGGTCGCGAGCGCGCCGGCGGAATCGTTGAATACGTCGGCGAGCGAATGGCCGACGAGCTGCTTTTTCGACAGCTCGAACAGGTTTTCGGCGGCAGGATTCACGTAGACGATCTGATGCGAAGCGTCGATCATGACGACGGCGGTCGCGAGCAACTCGAGCCCCGGATACGAGCCCGTCTTCGCGTCGGAAAATCCTGGGAGGAAGGCGAGTTTCACGGGCCGGACTGTGCTCGCATCGCCCGCGCGACAACGGCGCGCGCGTGACGTCGACAGCGAATCTTTAGCAATAACCGCGCCCGTGCGGCGACGTCGCGACTTCGCGCACGCCTCATCGAATCGCGCCGAGCTCCCTGCGGATCGCCTCGATGTTCTTCTCGTGCAGTGCAACCGACTGGCGCAGCCGTGCGATCCGTTGCCGATATTTCTCGGCGTCGCTGCGTTCGTCGGCAAGCGGCTGCGGCGCGCCATCGGCGTACGCGGCGCGGGCGTCGACGAGCAGCTTTTCCTCCGCAGCGAGCTCGTCGCCGAGCACCCTGCGGCGCACGTCGTCGCGACCCTTCTGCGTCTCGGCGTCCACGCGCGGAAAGCCGGCAGGCGCGGCAGCCGGCGGCGAGCTCGCGCGCGCGGGCGGCTGCCCGCCGCCATTTGAATTGGGGGGCGGCGCGCGCTTGGCGGGAGCATCGTCGCCGAGCGTGCAGGACAGTCGCCGGAATCCCTTGTCCGGCGGAACGTTCGAGTAGTGGATGTTGCCTTCGGCGTCGATGTACTTGCAGATCTCGGCCGCCGCCGGCGATACGAGGGCCGCCGCGAGCCCGAAAGCGATCGCGTGGCGGCACCAATTCGGGGCGGCGATGCCCGGGAGCGTGCGAGATCGAGCCATACGCGGCCAGAGTTTAGCAAACTCGAGAGGGGCGCCTGCCCCGATCTACGTGTGTCGGCTACGCCGCCGGCAAAAAAACGGCGGGCCCGAGAGCCCGCCCTTGGGGTCCGCCGGCGACGCGCGCGGGCCGCGCGGCCGGTTTACAGGCTGTAGTACATCTCGTACTCGATCGGATGCGTCGTCATGCGGAACCGGGTGACCTCCTCCATCTTGAGCCCGATGTATGCGTCGATCATGTCGTCGGTGAACACGCCCCCCTTGACGAGGAATCCGCGGTCCTTGTCGAGCGCGCCGAGCGCCTCGTCGAGCGATGCGCACGGGTGCGGCACCTTCGCGGCCTCTTCGGGCTCGAGATCGTAGAGGTTCTTGTCCATCGGGTCGCCCGGATGGATCCGGTTCTGCACGCCGTCGAGGCCCGCCATCAGCATCGCGGCGAAGCCGAGATACGGGTTGCACGTCGGATCCGGGAAGCGCACCTCGATGCGTCGCGACTTCGGGCTCGGCACGTACGGGACGCGGATCGCTGCCGAGCGATTGCGCGCCGAGTAAGCGAGATTGATCGGCGCCTCGAATCCGGGCACGAGCCGCTTGTACGAATTGGTGCCGGGGTTGGTGATCGCGTTGAGCGACTTCGCGTGCTTGATGACGCCGCCGATGTAATAGAGCGCGAACTCCGACAAGCCCGAGTAGCCGTCGCCGGCGAAGAGGTTCTTGCCGTCCTTCCACACCGACTGGTGGACGTGCATGCCCGAGCCGTTGTCGCCGACGATGGGCTTCGGCATGAACGTCGCCGTCTTGCCGTACGCGTGCGCCGTATTGTGCACGGCGTACTTCAGGATCTGCAGCCAGTCGGCGCGCTGGACGAGCGGCGCGAACTTCGTGCCGATCTCGTTCTGGCTCGCGGCGACTTCGTGGTGATGGACTTCGACCTCGACGCCCATCTGCTCGAGCGCGAGACAGATCGCCGAGCGGATGTCCTGCAGCGAGTCGACCGGCGGCACCGGAAAATAGCCGCCCTTCACCGCGGGCCGATGACCCATGTTGCCGCCCTCGAACTTCTCGGCGCTCGACCACGGCGACTCCGTCGAAAACACCTTGCAGTAGCTGCCCGACATGTCGACCGACCATTCGACGGCGTCGAAGATGAAGAACTCGGGCTCGGGACCGAAGTACGCGACGTCGCCGAGTCCGCTCGACTTGAGGTACGCCTCAGCGCGCTTGGCGAGCGAGCGCGGGTCGCGCTCGTAGCCCTTCCCGTCGGACGGCTCGACGACGTCGCACGTGATGTTCAACGTCGTCTCGTCCATGAACGGGTCGATATACGCGGTCGACGCGTCGGGCATCAGCAGCATGTCGGACGCCTCGATGCCCTTCCAGCCGGCGATCGACGAGCCGTCGAACGCATGACCGGCTTCGAACTTGTCCATGCCCATCACCTTGACCGGCACCGAAACGTGCTGCTCCTTGCCGCGGGTGTCCGTAAAGCGGAAGTCGATGAACTTGACTTCCTTGTCCTTGATGAGCTTCAGCACGTCGGCTGCGGTGGTCATTGCAATGCTCTCCTAAAGGGCGATGCGAGCTGCGTTCGCTGGGTGCGACGCAAAAAAAGGCCGCAACATCAAAAGCTATAACTATGCCATACGAAATAGCGGTAAAGGCAGGCGGAAACACGGGTTATTGCACCATGAACGGTCACGGTGGAGATCATTTGTGACAATTTGGTGCAACCGCTCGCCGGCCGAACGCTCGTCATGATGCAATGCATTAACCCCCAGCGCGGCTGTTTTACGGGTAGAAGAGGAAAAGCCGGTAGCCCGACTGCGTCGTCGCGCTCGCGTCGATGAAGAGCTTGACCGGAACTTCGCCATTGGCCGCAATGCCGCCCCCGAGATCGGTGGTTCCGCCCGCGTACTCGGCGGGTGATAACGATCGGCGCACGACCGTCCGGTCCTGCGAGTCGGTCAATGTCAATTCGACATTCGGGTGCGCGATCGGCCACGGCGCGCGGTTTCGCAGCGTGGCCGTCAGGACCAGCAGTCCCTTGTGCGCGGGATCGGCCTTCAGGTCGGACGCTTCGATCGACAGCGCGCCGATGTCGCGCAACGGCCGAACCGCGCATCCGAGCGCGCCGCAAAGGCGCACGAGCACGGGTTTCGTCGACGGCCAGCGCGCGGCGACCGCATCACGAAAGTGGAAGATCACCTGAGCGGCGAGCAGCAAGACGAGCAGCGGCACGGCGACCGCCATCAGCCCGGCGAGCCGGCGCGTCTTCTTCTTGCGCTTCGACCATGCGAAGCGCTCCTCGTAGGCGATCTCGTCGATATCCTCGCCCGGCTCAGCCGGCGTGCTCGGCGGCGGTGGCGCAATCGTCACCGCGGGCTGCAGCGCCTGGGCACTGCGCAGCGTGACTGTCGGTGGTCCGAGCGCCGCTTCGTCGGGCTCGCCTTCGCCCGGCGTCGGCCGCGGCTGCGGCGCGAGCGAAATCATGTTCGCGTTGCCGTCGAACACCGTCTGGCAATGACCGCAGCGCACCTGGCCCTCGCGTATCGCGAGCTGCTGCGGCGTGACGCGGAAGATCGTCCGGCAGCCCGGGCAGCGCGTGTATTGTTCTTCGAGCATCGCGGCGGCAGGCGGCGTTGGTACGGGAAAGAGCGCGCGTAACGGGCGCTGGCTAGGCGGGCTGCGCATGCTGCCGCGTGCCCTCGAGCGCGACCCATCCCTCGTCGTCGCTCCAGACGGCGATTCTAAACCACGGCTCATACGCGGCGATGACGTCGGCGGCCTGTGCGGCGAGTATGCCGGACAGCACGATGCGTCCGCCCGCGCGAACGCGTGCAGCGAGCGCCGGCGCGAGAAGCCGTAGCGGATTGGCGAGGATATTCGCCACGACGACGTCGAACGGATCCGCGCTTCGCACGAGCGGCTCGCCGGGCCGCGCGAATCGCGCGGCGACGGCGTTGCGCTTCGCGTTGTTGCGGCTCGCGATGATCGCCTGCGGGTCGATGTCGGTGCCGATCACCCGGCCGCCACCAAGCTTGGCCGCAGCGATCGCGAGAATTCCCGATCCGCATCCGTAATCGAGCACGCTTTCGTCGCGATGCAGCGCGCATGCAAGCCATCGCAGGCAGAGCCGCGTCGTCGGATGCGAGCCCGTGCCGAACGCGAGGCCCGGATCGAGCACGATGTTGACGGCATCGATGTCGACCGGGTCGCACCATGACGGCACGATCCACAGCCGTTCGGCGATGTTGATCGGCGCGAACTGCGCCTGTGTGGCGCGAACCCAGTCGGTGTCGGCAATGGTGAACGTCTCATGCGGCGGCGGCGCAACGCCGAGCGCGCTCGCGGCGGTCGCGAGCACGGTTGCGGCATCCGCCCGCTCGGGCAGCAGAACGGTGAGCCGGCTCGTCGCCCAGTCGCCGGGCTGCGGTTCGCGCTCGCCAGGCTCGCCGAAAACCGGCGCTTCCTCCGATGTGCCTGCGGCTGCGTCGGCGGTGTCGACCGAGAGCGCGCCGGCTTCGAGCAGCGCATCGCCCCACGCGTCGGCGTCGGCGGCGCGAGCGAACAAACGCAGGGCGAGATAGCTCACGGCGTCACGAGCTAGGCGACCGCAGGCTTGCGCTTGGCGAGCCGCTCCTCGAGGTAGTGGATCGACGTCCCGCCCAGGATGAAGTTCTTGTCGTTCAGCAGGTCCTGATGCAGCGGGATGTTCGTCTTGATTCCCTCGACGATCATCTCCGAGAGCGCGATTCGCATGCGAGCGATCGCCTGCTCGCGCGTGTCGCCGTATGCGATCACCTTGCCGATCATCGAGTCGTAGTACGGCGGCACGAAGTAATTCTGGTAGACGTGCGAATCGACGCGGATGCCGGGCCCGCCGGGCGCGTGCCAGGACGTGATGCGCCCCGGCGACGGCACGAACGTGTACGGGTCCTCGGCGTTGATCCGGCACTCGATCGCGTGTCCCCGCTTCTCGATGTCGCGCTGCCGGAAGCGCAGCTTCTGCCCGGCCGCCACGCGAATCTGCTCCTGCACGATATCGATGCCGGTGACGAGCTCGGTGACCGGATGCTCGACCTGCACGCGCGTGTTCATCTCGATGAAGTAGAACTCGTCGTCCTGATACAGGAACTCGAACGTGCCGGCGCCGCGATAGTCGATCTTGCGGCATGCGTCCGCGCTGCGCTCGGCGATGCGGATCAGCGCGCGCGCCGATATGCCTGGTGCGGGCGCCTCCTCGATGATCTTCTGGTGGCGCCGCTGCATCGAGCAGTCGCGCTCGAACAGGTAGATGGCGTTCTTGTGCTCGTCGGCGAGCACCTGGATCTCGATGTGACGCGGCGTCGAGAGGAACTTCTCCATGTAAACGACGGGATTGCCGAACGCCGCCTGCGCCTCGGAGCGTGTCAGCGTCACCGCCGATACGAGCGCCGCCTCGGTGTGCACGACGCGCATGCCGCGCCCGCCGCCGCCACCGGCCGCCTTGATGATCACGGGGTAGCCAACGGCGCGCGCGATGCGCACGATTTCCTTCGGATCGTCGGGCAGCGCGCCCTCGGATCCCGGCACGCAGGGAACGCCGGCCTTGATCATCGCCGCCTTGGCGCTGATCTTGTCGCCCATCAGCCGGATCGTGTCCGGCCGCGGGCCGATGAACACGAATCCCGAGCGCTCGACCTTTTCGGCGAAATCGGCGTTCTCGGACAGAAACCCGTAGCCCGGATGGATCGCCTGCGCGTCGGTCACCTCGGCCGCTGCGATGATCGCGGGGATGTTGAGATAGCTCTGCGACGACGGCGGCGGCCCGATGCACACCGATTCGTCGGCGAGGCGCACGTATTTCGCATCCCGATCGGCTTCCGAATGCACGACGACCGTGCGGATGCCGAGCTCGCGGCACGCGCGCTGAATGCGCAGCGCGATCTCGCCGCGATTGGCGATCAGGATCTTGCCGAACAGCTGATCGGTGTTACGCGTGACCACGCGATCGGCCCGGTCGACCGGAAGCCGTCAAGGCAGTGCTCATTCGATGACGATCAGCGGCTGGCCGAACTCGACGGGCTGTCCGTTCTCGACGAGCACCTGCTTCACGATGCCCGCCTGATCGGCTTCGATCTCGTTCATCAGCTTCATGGCCTCGATGATGCAAAGCGTGTCGCCAACCTGGACGCTGTCGCCGACCTCGACGAATGCCTTCGCGCCGGGCTGTGCCGATCGATAGAACGTGCCGACCATCGGGCTCTTGACGATGTGGCCGATCGGCTCGGGCGGCGGCAGGGCAGCCGGCGCAACAGGTATCGTGACCGCCTGCGACGAAGCCGCGGACGTGCCGGCCGCCCCGGCGGACGCGAGTGCCCTCGTGATCCTCACCCGTTCTTCGCCCTCCTGGATTTCGAGCTCCGCAATGCCCGACGTCTCGACGAGTTCGATCAACGTTTTGAGCTTGCGCAGATCCATCGGAAGGTCCCCTTGCGCGCGGCGAACCGACCGGACCGGGCGCGCGGAGGCGAGAGTTTGTCGCGGATGGACACACTTGTCTAGTATTGGGCGTAGATGCGTGCCCTTCGCGCGTCGACGAGCTCGCAGCGAACGGGCCCGCAGGCCTTTGCAGCAGCAGGGGTTCGCGGCGGGGCGAGCGGCCGCAACGCGCGCCTACTTGGCGCCGAGGTCAGAGCAACGCGCCGACGATCGAGCGCAGCTTCGCGTCGCGCAGCGGGCCGAGCTGAGTGTGGGCGATATGTCCGCTGCGGTCGATGACGACCGTGAAGGGCAGCGCCAGCACGGTATTGCCGAACGTCCTGGACAACTCCATCGCGCCGAAACCGCCGACGAGCGCTGGGTAGTTCAGATGCATCTCGCCCGCGAATTGCGCGATCTTGTCCGCAGAATCGACGGCGATGCCGACAAATTGCAGTCCTTTTGGCCCCAATTCCTGTTGGGCGCGCATGAATTCAGGCATCTCTTCGCGGCACGGCGCGCACCACGTCGCCCAAAAGTTGACGACGATCACCTTGCCCTTCCACTGGGCGAGCCGTTGCGGCGTGCCGCCAACATCGGGCAGCGTGACACCCAGCAAGGCGCCGGCATCGCGGCCCACCGCGGAGTCACCCAAGAGGCTGACCCCGCCGACATAGAGGCCGGCGCCGACTGCGAGCGCGCCGGCTATCGCGAAGGCGAGGCCGATGATCAATCGACGGGAAATCGGCGTTCGAAAAGTAAGCGCTTGCATACTCACCATCACTGGAACCAGCCCTTTTTTGCTGGACTCGACTCGACGATCGTCCCGGGCGGAGCACCGGATGCCGGCAACGCGAGCGTCACATGTTGCACCTGCGGCGGATAGCACACACCGATGTCCGCGCAGCCTTGGGACTCTGCCTTGACCGTCACCAGCGAGCCGCCGGCGGGCCGCTCGAGCGGCAGCCGAACGACGAATTCGCCGCGGTACGTTTCCACGCGCCCGAAGAAGGCATCGTCTTTCAGCTTGCCGGCGGGAAACGCGGGCACACCGGAAACCGGGTCGGGCTCGACCGAGAACTTGATCTTTTCGCGATACAGGTAATAGCCATTTGCCACGACGAACCGCACCTCGACCGTGCTGGGATCGAGCCCGCGTGCGCTGAACGCGAATGCGCGCTCCGGCGGAAGCAGGTCGGGCGCCGCCGCGATCGCGCCGCCCGCGAGCGCCGTCGCGAACAGAGCGGCGAGCGCGCGACGCGTACGATCAGGCGTTCGAATCTTCGGCGGTTTCGGCATCGATCCAATCCACGTATCCGCGCAGCGCGGCGGTGATCGGGACAGCGACGATTTCCGGAAGTTCGTACGGATGCCGCGCACGGATTGCGGCTTCGACCGCCGCGTAGCGCGACGCGCGCGTCTTGATCGTCAGCGGAATCTCCTGCGCTGTTTCGATTTGGCCGCGCCAGTGATACAGTGAATCCACCTGCGTGCCGATATTCACGCAGGCTGCGAGGTGCTCCTCGATCAGCGCGCGCGCGATTGCCTGTGCGCTCGCCTGGTCCGGAACGTGCGTCAGCACGAGAATGGCCTCGTGGGGCAAGGAGACTCCATGCGTTTCGTGTTGCTGGCGATTGTACTGACTTTCCCGCTGCTCGATCTGTACGCTACCGTGCGGGTCGCGCGCTGGACGGGCGTGCCGGTCTGGATCTGGCTCGCGTTGCCGATGGTGGCCGGCTTCGTGCTGCTGCGCAACGAGCGCGGCAACTTCCGCTCGAACATCGCCGCCGCGATGCACGGCGAGCAGGCCCTGTTGCGCGGCCTGGTCGACAGCGGCCGCAAAGTTGCTGCCGCCGTGCTGTTCCTGCTCCCGGGCGTCGTGAGTGACCTGATCGCGCTGGTGCTGCTCGCATTGCCGATCAATCTGGGCCGCCGCGTCGAGGCACGCGCAGCTTCGGGCGCTTACACCATGGACGGCACCTACCACCGCGTCGACTGACGCGAGCACCGCGGGGTCGAGGACTGGCGCGGCGTCGCTATTTCATCCGATCGATCACCGTCGGCTGCGATTTCGCTGCGCGCCGGTACGCCCAGATCATCATCGCGCCGCCGATCAGGATCATCGGCAGCGACAGCCATTGGCCCATCGTGAGGCCGAGCGCGAGAAACCCGAGGAAGCTGTCCGGCTCTCGCGCGTATTCCGCAACGAAACGCGCAACGCCGTAGCCCAGCAGGAAGAGTCCCGACGCCGCGCCGAGCGGCCGCCGCCTTCGCGTGTAGAACCACAGCACGAAGAACAGCAGCACGCCCTCGAGCCCGAATTCGTAGAGCTGCGACGGGTGCCGCGGCTCGGGGCCGGCCGGCGGGAACACCATGCCCCACGGACCGCTCGTCACGCGTCCCCACAGCTCGCCGTTGATGAAGTTTCCGAGCCGCCCCGCGGCGAGTCCGAGCGGACACAGCGGCGCGACGAAATCGGTGACGTCGAGCCAGCGCTTGCCGCGCCGACGCGCGAACAGCCACAACGCGATCAGCACGCCGAGGAAGCCGCCGTGGAAGCTCATGCCACCCTGCCACAGCGCGAAGATGTCGAGCGGGTGCTCGGCGTAGTACAGCGGCTTGTAGAACAGTACGTACCCCAGCCGCCCGCCGAGGATCACCCCGAATACGCCGTAGAACAGCATGTCGTCGACGTCCCGCGGATGCCACCCGGTCAGCAGGTTCTGCCGCGCGCGCAGCTTGCCGAGCACGACGAACAGCACGAAGCCGACGAGGTACATGAGCCCGTACCAGCGAACCGGCAGCGCGATCGTGAGCGAGCCCAGCGAGAACGGGCCGATGGTGAACGCGACCGGGTCGAACTGCGGATGGACGAGCATGCGGAAGCGATGCGGGCTGCGCTAGAATTGGCCGATTATACGCACTGAATTTCCAGCGTTTTTTTCCTCGAAGGATCCGAAATGCCCTCCAACCGCCGCTCCCGGATCATCACGCAGGGCACCGCGCGCTCGCCGAATCGCGCGATGCTGCGCGCTGTCGGCTTCACCGATCGCGACTTCGAAAAGCCGATCGTCGGCGTCGCCAACGGCCACAGCACGATGAACCCGTGCAACGCCGGCATCCAGCCGCTCGTCGATCGCACGATGGCGGCGTTGAAGGATGCGGGCGCGATGCCGCAGGTCTTCGGATTCCCCACCGTTACGGACGGTATCGGCATGGGAACCGAAGGTATGAAGTACTCGCTCGTGTCGCGCGAGGTGATCGCCGATTCGATCGAGGTCGCGGTGAACGGCCAGCTGATGGACGGCGTCGTCTGCGTGGGCGGCTGCGACAAGAACATGCCCGGCAGCATGATGGCGATGGCTCGCATCAACGTGCCGGGGATCTTCGTCTACGCAGGGACGATCAAGCCGGGCTACTGGAAGGGCGAGAAGCTCACGATCGTCTCGCCGTTCGAGGCGGTCGGCGCGTACACGGCGGGCAAGCTCGCGAAGGAGGACTACGACGGCATCGAGCGCAACGCGTGCCCGACCGTGGGCGCCTGCGGCGGCCAATACACGGCGAACACGATGAGCTCGTCGTTCGAGGCGCTCGGCATGAGCCTGCTCGGCTCGTCACAGATGGCATCGCCCGACCCCGAGAAGGCCGACTCCGCTGCGCAATCGGCGCGCGTGCTCGTCGAGGCGGTCAAGCGCAATCTCAAGCCGCGCGACATCATCACGCGAAAGTCGATCGAGAACGCGATCGCGCTCGTCATGGCAACCGGCGGATCGACCAATGCCGTGCTGCACTACCTCGCGATCGCCGCAGCGGCGCAAGTCGAGTGGACGATCGACGACTTCGAGCGCGTGCGCCGGCGCGTTCCGGTGCTCTGCGAGCTCAAGCCGTCGGGACGTTTCGTCGCGACCGATTTCCACGCCGCCGGCGGCGTGCCGCAAGTGCTGCGGATCCTGCTCGATCACGGGCTCGTCGACGGCGATTGCATGACGATCACCGGCCGCACGCTCGGCGACGAGCTCGCGAAGATCGCGCACGAGCCGCGCCGCGATCAGGAAGTGATCCGGCCGTGGTCGAAGCCGGTCTACCCGCACGGCCACCTCGCGATCCTCAAGGGCAACCTCGCGACCGAAGGCTGCGTCGCGAAGATCACGGGGCTCAAGAACCCGACGATTACCGGGCCCGCGCGCGTGTTCGATTCGGAGCCGCGGGCGATGGAGGCGATTCTCGCCAACAAGATCCGCGCCGGCGACGTGATCGTGATCCGCTACGAGGGCCCGAAGGGCGGTCCGGGCATGCAGGAGATGCTCGCGCCGACTTCCGCGCTGATCGGCCAGGGGCTGGGCGAATCGGTCGGCCTCGTCACCGACGGCCGCTTTTCCGGCGGCACGTGGGGGATGGTCGTGGGTCACGTCGCGCCCGAAGCGTACGTCGGCGGCACGATCGCGCTGGTCGAGGAGGACGACTCCGTCACCATCGACGCGCACAAGCTGCTGATCCAGCTGAATGTCGCCGACGACGAGCTCGCGCGCCGGCGCGCGAAATGGCACGCGCCGAAGCCACGCTACACGCAAGGCGTGCTCGCGAAGTACATGCGGCTCGTGTCGACGGCGAGCATCGGTGCGATCACCGACGCAACCGACTGATGCGCGCGGCGCGGACCGCATGGGCGTTCGTCAGCATTGCCCTGCTCGGCTGCGCCACGCCGGCGCCTCAATCCGCGCAGGAGACTGAGGGACGCAGCGCCGCGCTCGTCAATCCCGGATTCGAATCCGTACCGCTGACACTGGCCGGCCACCCGCAGGGCTGGGTGCCCATCCAGCATGCGAGCGTCGATTCCTACGCCTTCGCGCTCGATGACGCCGTCCATCGATCCGGAGCGAAGAGCCTTCGCATCACGAACATCGTTCCCGAGGCGTACGGTTCCATCATTCAGAAGCTGACCGATTCCGCCGTGCGCGGCCGGACGGTCCGGTTCTCGGGCTGGCTGCGCACGCAGGACGTAACCGGCAACGGATTCGGCGGCGGCGCCGTGCTGCTCGTGCAAGCGATGCGCAGCGGATCGCCGATCGCGCACGACCACATGCGCGCCGGCGCGGTGAAGGGAACCACCGACTGGCAACGCCATGCGGTCACGCTTGCGGTTCCTGCGGACGCCGACAACGTCGAGATCGGCGCGATGCTGTTTGGCGGCGGGACGTTGTGGTTCGACGACGCCAGGCTCGAGATCGTTGCGCCGGTGCGTTGACGGCGCGGGGGTGCCGCCGCGGCGCATTCGCGGAACCGAGTGGCGCGGCTTCGGGTCACTGCTCGCGTCGGAATCGCGCGCATCGCTGCGCTGTTTGCATTGGCTTGGCGCCCGGAGGCTCCCATGAACGCTCGCTTGCCTGTCTTGCATCGCTCGGTTGCGCTCGCCGCTTTGCCTTTGGTCGCCGCCTGCGCACAGTTCGGCTTCGGTGGCGCCGACGGCCCACCGGCCGAAGCGCCCAGTTACCACGTCGGCGATCGTTGGGTCTACCAGGCGAAGGATGGCTTTCGCAGTCCCGTCGTCTGGGAAGAGATCCACGAGATCACCGCGATCGGCGGCGACGGCATTCGCGTGCGCGTGTCGCAGGCGGGACCGAATGTGTCGAACGCTCGCGTCGAGCAGTTCATCTCGCCGGGGCTCGTGCGCGTGGGCGCGCTGTTCGACGCCGAAACGCGCCGCTTCGCGCAGCCGTTGCACCGCTACGAGTTTCCGTTGACGCCCGGCCGCACGTGGAACCAGTGGGTCGCGAACCTCAACGAGGACACGAAGAAGGAAGGCGAGATCAACCGCTACGTGCGCGTGGGCGGCTGGGACAAGGTCGCCACACCCGCCGGAACCTTCGACGCGATTCGCGTCACCGTCCTCATGCGGCTCGACGACGAGGAATTCTGGCGCCGGGCGACGCAATGCGCGTACACGATCTGGTACGCGCCGGCGGTGCGCGGCATCGTGCGCGAGGTGAAGGAGGCGGAGTATCTCGAAAAGGGCGGACCGATGGACGGCATGGCGGCGATCCGAAGCCAGCACGCGACCGTCGAGCTCGTCCGCTTCGTGCCAGGGGCGTGAGCAGCGAGCAGGGGCCCCCAGCCGAAGGCAAGGGGATGCGAGCAATTGCGAATCGCCACTCGAGGCCGACAACGTGCGGATCGCACACCTCGACTGTGGTGGAGGCCGAGGCGTGAACGAACAGGCGCTTACAGCCCCAGCCGCTGCCAGATCGTCGTCGTCAATCCCGCCTGGTTCAACGTGTAGAAGTGCAAGCCGGGCGCGCCGCGCGCGAGCAGCCCCGCGCACAGCTCGGTGACGACGTCGAGGCCGAACGCGCGGATCGACGCCGTGTCGTCGCCGAACCCTTCGAGCTTGCGCCGGATCCAGCGCGGAATCTCGGCACCGCAGTTGTCGGAGAAGCGCGCGAGCTTCGCAAAGCTGCCGATCGGCATGATGCCCGGCACGATCGGCACGGCGATGCCGAGCGCGCCGCAGTCGTCGACGAATCGCCAGTACGCGTCGGCGTTGAAGAAGTACTGCGTGATCGCCGAGTTCGCGCCTGCATCGATCTTGCGCCGGAAAGCGGCGAGATCATCCTGCGGCGTGCGCGACTGCGGGTGATATTCGGGATACGCGGCGACGTCGATGTGGAACCACGCGCCCGTCTGCGCGCGGATGAACGCGACGAGATCGCTCGCATAGCGGAATTCGCCCGCGTCCGCCGTTCCCGACGGCAGGTCGCCGCGCAGCGCGACCAGATGACGGATCTCGTGGGCGCGATACTGCGCGAGCACATCGCGCAGGCTCTCGCGCGTGGACCCGATGCACGACAGGTGCGGCGCCGCCGGCAGGCCCTCGCCGATCATCTCGAGCACCGTGCCGAGCGTGCCCTCGCGCGTCGAGCCGCCGGCGCCGTACGTGACCGAGAAAAACGCCGGCTTCAATTGCGCGAGCTGCGCACGCGTTGCGCGAAGCTTTGCCACGCCTTCCGGCGTCTTCGGCGGGAAGAACTCGAAGCTCAGCTGACGACTCGCGCTTTCGGGGCGTGCCTCCATCGCTTCAGTCGCGCTGCTTCGGCATCAGCAGCGCCGAAAGGAGCCACGAGATCAGGCTGTAGACGATCGCGCCGAACACGCCGGACCAGAAGCCGCCGACGTGGAAGCCCTCGACGAACGACCCGACGGCCCAGAACAGCAGGCCGTTGATGACGAAGATGAACAGACCGAGCGTCAACAGCGTCACCGGCAGCGTCAAGAGCACGAGCAGCGGCCGGATCAGCGTATTGATGAGCCCGAGTACCAGCGCGGCAATGAGCGCTGTCCAGAACGAGCTCACCTGGATCGACGGGAAAATGTACGGCAGCAGGAACAGCGCGACGGCGTTGATCAGCCAGACGAGCAGCAAGCGCATGTCGGCTCCTTGTTGGTCAGCGCGCGGCGCCGTCGACGTACGGTTTGAGCGCCGCGTAGATCGTCGCGTTCACCGGCGCCGCGATGTTCGATTCCTGCGCCATCCGCACGACACCGCCGGCGAGCCAAGGCGCCTCGAGGCGGTTGCCGGCGGCGAGATCGTTTGCCATCGACGACGTCATCTCGTGCGGCAGACCGTCGCCGAACGCGAGCTGTCGCGCAACGTAATCGTCGGCAAGCGCGACGCCTTTCGCGCGCGCGACCGCCCACACTTCGCGAATCGCCGCCTCGAAAACCGGGCGCATGTCCAGGTCGGCGCGAATAACGCCGATCGGCTTGCGCGAGATGCTGGTGAGCCCGGACAGTCCGACCAGAAAGCCGAATTTCGCCCACAACGCCACGCGGATGTCGGGCGCGATCTCCGCATGGATGCGCGCATCGCGGCACGCCGCCGCGAACGCCTCGGCCGCGCCTTGCTGCGACGGCATCGTGACGCCGAATTGCAGCCGCGCCATCGTGCCCGTTTGCGCGATGACGCCGGGCTCTGCGATCGTCGCCGCGATGAACGCTACGCCGCCCATCACATGCTCGCGCCCGAGAACGCCCCCGATCCGCTCGACGCTTTCGACGCCGTTCTGGAACGGGATGACCACACCGCCTTCGCGCACGAGCGGCGCGCATTGGCGCGCGGCGGTCTCGGTATCCCAGAGCTTGACCGTGAACATGACGACATCGACCGGCCCGATCGTCGCCGGATCGTCGGTGACCTCCGGCTTCGCAAGATGAAAATCGCCGGTCGAGCTTTTCACCGTGAGCCCGCGTTCGCGCATCGCGGCAAGGTGACGGCCGCGTGCGATGAACGCAACGCGGTTGCCCGCCTGCGCGAGCTTGGCGCCGAAATAGCCGCCGACGCCGCCGGCTCCCATCACCGCGATGCGCATGCTCCACTCCAGAAATGGCAGTACGCCACGATCCTGTTCGCTTCAGGCATCGCGAATTGACCGGCGGGCAACGCCCGTCCGGTCCAATTCGCTGCGCGACGCCCCGACAAGTCAATACCGGTAGTGGTCGGATTTGTAGGGACCGGCCACATCGACCCCGATATAGCGAGCCTGCTTGTCGCTGAGCGGCGTCAGCATCGCGCCGAGCTTCGCGAGCTGCAGCCGCGCGACCTTCTCGTCCAGATGCTTCGGCAGCACGTACACGCCGACCGGATACTTGTTCGATCCGGCGCGCGCTTCGCCCCACAGCTCGATCTGCGCCATCACCTGGTTCGTGAACGACGAGCTCATCACGTACGACGGGTGGCCCGTCGCGCAGCCCAGGTTCACCAGCCGGCCTTCGGCGAGCAGGATGATCCGCTTGCCGTCGGGGAAGATCACATGGTCGACCTGCGGCTTGATGTTCTCCCACTTCAATTGCTTGAGGCCCGCGACGTCGATCTCGTTGTCGAAGTGGCCGATGTTGCAGACGATCGCCTGGTTCTTCATCCGCCGCATGTGGTCGAGCGTGATGACGTCGATGTTGCCGGTCGCCGACACGAAGATGTCCGCCTTGTCGCACGCGTAGTCCATCGTGACGACGCGATAGCCTTCCATCGCCGCCTGCAGCGCGCAGATCGGATCGACCTCGGTGATCCACACCTGCGCGGACAATGCGCGCAGCGCCTGCGCCGAGCCCTTGCCGACGTCGCCGTAGCCGCAGACGAGCGCGACCTTGCCCGCGATCATCACGTCGGTCGCGCGCTTGATGCCGTCGACGAGCGACTCGCGGCAGCCGTACAGGTTGTCGAACTTCGACTTCGTCACCGAATCATTGACGTTGATCGCCGGAAAGCCGAGCCGGCCTTCCTTGTGCATCTGGTACAGCCGCTTGACGCCGGTCGTCGTCTCTTCGGTGACGCCCTTGATGTTCGCCTTGATCCGCGAATAGAACGTCGGGTCCTGCGCGAGCTTCGCCTTGATCGCCGCGAAAAGCGCTTTCTCCTCGTCGTTGGTGGCATGCGTGATGCAAGACGGATCGGCTTCCGCCTTCGCGCCGAGATGCATGAGCAGCGTCGCGTCGCCGCCGTCGTCGAGGATCATGTTCGGCCCGATGCCGCCGTCGCGGCCCGCAGGCCATTCGAAGATCCTGTGCGAGAACGCCCAGTAGTCGTCCAGCGTCTCGCCTTTGTACGCAAAGACCGGCGTGCCGCGCGCGGCAATGGCAGCGGCCGCGTGGTCCTGCGTCGAGTAGATGTTGCACGACGCCCACCGGACCTCGGCGCCGAGCGCCTGCAGCGTCTCGATCAGCACTGCGGTCTGGATCGTCATGTGAAGCGAGCCGGCGATGCGCGCACCGCGCAGCGGCTGCTCGGGCGCAAATTCCTCGCGGATCGCCATCAGGCCCGGCATCTCGGTCTCGGCGATCGCGATTTCCTTGCGACCCCAGTCCGAGAGAGCGAGGTCGGCCACGCGGAAGTCGGCTTGCGCAGGTTCCGCGAACTTGCGCGATTCGGTTACAGCGTTCATGCGTCACTCCTTGTCGAGCGACCCGCTGCCGAGCGACCCGCTGCGGGGGGAGGAAGGCGGGCTTCGTCGCCCCGTGCGCGAGTCACGGTTCAACGAGCGCCGTTGCAATGGAAATCCCGAGCCTGGCGGCGGCCGGCGGCCGACGTTGCAACGCTCCTCGGGAACCGGCGATTTTACGGCAAACGCGTCGCTTTGTAACAGCGGCAGGCCTGGACGAGGCCTGGTTGCGCTTACACAGTTGGTTACAACTCCGCCGCAACGAACCGCGCCGGAACGGGACAATCCAAGGTTGTGCACACGCCATCGCGTTCGATGAACGATCGATCCGCCGAATCGGAAAATAATCCAAACCAAAAGCCCGTTTCGACCGGGCCGCAAGCCGTGGGGCCGGCCGAAATCGGCCAATCCGAACTCGGTCCGCCGGACTCTTCGGCGAGCACCCGCCGGCACGCGTGGCTGATCGTCGCCGTGCTTGCCATCGTCGTGCTCGCCGTCGGGGCATGGCTCTGGCTCGGGCATAGCTCGGAGGAGCAGACCAAAGCCAAGGGCCGCGGCGATCCGAACGCCCGAACGATGCCGGTGGTCGCGGCCGCCGCCCGCAGCGGCAACATCGATGTGCACGTCAACGCGCTCGGCACTGTTGTGCCGCGCAATATGGTCGTCGTGCGCACGCGCGTCGACGGCCAGCTGATGAGCGTCGGCTTCAACGAGGGGCAGACGGTCAAGGCCGGCGATGTGCTCGCGCAGATCGATCCGCGGCCTTTCCAGGTCCAGTTGGCGCAAGCAAACGGCCAGATGGCGCGCGATCAGGCGCAACTCGCGAACGCACGGATCGATCTCGAACGCTATCGGACGCTGCTCGCGCAGGACTCGATCTCGAAGCAGCAGGTCGACACGCAGGCGGCGCTGGTCCGCCAGCTCGAAGGCGCGATCCAGTCGGATCAGGGCGCAATCGAAAACGCGAAGCTGCAGCTCACGTACGCGCGCGTGACCGCGCCGATCGGCGGGCGCGTCGGCCTGCGCCAGATTGATCCCGGCAATGTCGTGCATGCGTCGGACACGAACGGGCTGGTTACGATCACGCAGGTGCAGCCGATCACCGTCGTGTTCCCGATTCCCGAGGACAACGTGCCGCGCGTGACGCGCCGCATGCAAACGATCGCGAACCTTGCCGTCGACGCGTACGATCGCGACGGCAAGGTGAAGCTTGCAACCGGCCGTCTGCTGACGATCGACAACCAGATCGACACGGCGACCGGAACGATCAAGGTGAAGGCCGAGTTCCCGAACGGCGACAGCGCGCTCTTCCCGAATCAGTTCGTCAACATCCGGATGGCCGTCGAGACGCACGAGAGCGCAACGCTCGTGCCAACGGCCGCGATCCAGCGCGGTGCGCCGGGGACATTCGTCTACCGCGTCAACGACGATCGCACCGTCACCGTCCGGCCGGTCAAGGTAGGCGCGGTCGACGGCGAGACGACCGAGATCCAGGGCGACCTCGCACCGGGCGCGCTGGTCGTCGTCGATGGCGCCGACAAGCTGCGCGAGGGCTCCACAGTCGAGCTTGTCGACCGCAACGCGCCGCAGCAGCCGCCGGCAAACGCGCGAGGCGCTGCTCCTCCAGGCGGCAAGGGGCCGGGAGAGCGCGGCGGCCGGCGCTCGAAAGGCGGCGGCTGACGTGATTGCAGCGCAAATAACAACGCAAAGCGTTCGTCGTCCCCGCGAACGCGGGGACCCAGCGGCTTTCGTCGCAAGACACTGGATTCCCGCTGAAGTTTATCCCGAGCGCGGTCGAGGGACGGGAATGACAGTCCGGTCGCAGTGCGTTTCGCGATGAATCCGTCTCGCCCGTTCATCCTGCGACCGGTCGCGACCTCGCTGCTGATGGTTGCGATCCTGCTCGCCGGCATCATCGCGTATCGCGTGCTCGCGATCTCGGCGCTGCCGCAGGTCGACTATCCGACGATCCAGGTCGTCACGCTGTACCCGGGCGCGAGTCCGGACGTGACGACGTCGTCGATCACCGCGCCGCTCGAGCGCCAGTTCGGGCAGATGCCGGGCCTCAAACAGATGTCGTCGACGAGCTCCGGCGGCGCGTCGGTCATCACGCTGCAGTTCGTTCTCAATCTGTCGCTCGACGTCGCCGAGCAGGAAGTTCAGGCGGCGATCAACGCGTCGGGAAGCTTCCTGCCGGCGGACCTGCCCAATCCGCCGATCTACAACAAGGTCAATCCGGCCGACACGCCGATCATGACGCTCGCGCTGACGTCGACGACGTTGCCGCTGCCGAAGATCGAGGACCTCGCCGATACGCGGCTCGCGACCAAGCTGTCGCAGCTTCCCGGCGTCGGTCTGGTCAGCATCAGCGGAGGGCAGCGGCCGGCCGTTCGCGTCCAGGCCAATCCGTCCGCACTCGCCGCGTACGGGCTTTCGCTCGACGACATCCGCACGGCGATCGGCAACGCGAACACCAATCAGGCGAAGGGCAGCTTCGACGGACCGACGCGCGCGTCGACGATCGACGCCAACGACCAGTTGCGCTCGGCAGCCGAGTACCGCGGCATCGTCGTCGCATACCGCAACGGCGCGGCGGTGCGTCTTTCCGACGTCGCCGACATCATCGACGGCGCCGAGAACGCGAAGCTCGCCGCATGGACGAACGAGCTGCAGGCGGTCATCGTCAACATCCAGCGCCAGCCCGGCGCGAACGTGATCGAGGTCGTCGACCGGATCAAGCGGCTGCTGCCGCAGCTATCCGCGTCGCTTCCGCCGGCCGTCGACGTGACGCTGCTCACCGACCGCACGGTGACGATCCGCGCATCGGTGCACGACGTGCAGTTCGAGCTCTTCCTCGCCGTCGCGCTGGTCGTGATGGTGATCTTCCTGTTCCTGCGCAGTCTGGCGGCGACGGTGATCCCGAGCATCGTCGTGCCGCTGTCGCTCGTCGGCACGTTCGGCGTCATGTATCTCGCCGGCTTCTCGATCAACAACCTGACGCTGATGGCGCTCACGATCGCGACCGGCTTCGTCGTCGACGACGCGATCGTGATGATCGAGAACATCGCGCGCTATATCGAGGCGGGCGACAAGCCGCTCGAGGCCGCGCTCAAAGGCGCCGAGCAGATCGGCTTCACGATCATCTCGCTCACCTTCTCGCTGATCGCCGTGCTGATCCCGCTGCTGTTCATGGGCGACGTCGTCGGCAGGCTCTTCCGCGAGTTCGCGATCACGCTTGCCGTGTCGATCCTGATCTCGGCGGTCGTGTCGCTGACGCTCACGCCGATGATGTGCGCGAAGCTGCTGCGCCATACGCCCGCGGAGCAGCAGGGACGGTTCTATCGCAAGAGCGGCGAGCTGTTCGACCGTGTGATCGAACGTTACGCGCGCATGCTCGACTGGGTGCTCGACCGCCAGGGTGCCACACTCGTGGTCGCGATCGCCACGCTCGTGCTGACGATCCTGCTGTACGTGCTGATCCCCAAAGGCTTCTTCCCGGTGCAGGATACCGGCGCGATCCAGGGGATCACCGAGGCACCGCAGACGATATCGTTTGCCGCGATGGCCGATCGCCAACAGGCGCTCGCGCGCATCATCCTGCAGGATCCGGCGGTCGAAAGCCTGTCGTCGTTCATCGGCGTCGACGGCACCAACACGACGCTGAACAGCGGCCGGATGCTGATCAACCTGAAGCCGCTCTCGCAGCGCAGCGGCCGTGCCGTCGACGTCATTCACCGGTTGCAGCAAAGGCTCGCCGACGTCGAGGGCATCACGCTGTACATGCAGCCGGTGCAGGATCTGACGATCGAGGCTCGCGTGAGCCGCACGCAGTACCAGCTCACCGTCGAGGACGCGAATCCCGATGAGCTCGACCTGTGGGTGCCGCGGCTCGTCGACCGCCTGAAGCGCGTGCCGCAACTCGCCGACGTCGCGAGCGACCTGCAGAACGGCGGGCTGCAGGCGTTCGTCGACATCGATCGCGCCACCGCGAGCCGCTTCGGCATCACGCCGGCGGCGATCGACAACGCGCTGTACAACGCGTTCGGGCAGCGCCTGGTGTCGACGATCTTCACGCAGACGAACCAGTACCGAGTCGTGCTCGAAGTGAAGCCCGAGTTCCAGATCGGGCCGGAAGCGCTCGCGCGGATCTACATTCCTGCCGCGAACACCGGCAGCGCGGCGACGCTCGCGCCGACGCAGAACGCGCCGGGTGGGACGGGATCGGCGGCGCTCGCGCCGCCCGGCACGACGTCATCGACGTCGGCGGCGACGACGACATCGTCCACCAGCCAGCAGCCGGCGCAGCAAGTGCCGTTGACGGCGATCGCGCGCGTGAGCGAGCGCGCGGCGCCTCTCCTGGTGAACCACATCGGACAGTTTCCGGCGGCGACGATCTCGTTCAACCTCGCACCCGGCGCATCGCTCGGCGATGCGGTCAAGGAGATCGACAAGGCGCGGCGAGAGATTGGCGTGCCGGCGAGCGCGCAGGTGCAGTTCCAGGGCGCGGCGGCGGCGTTCGAGGGGTCGCTCGCGAACGAGATTTGGCTCATCCTCGCTGCGATCGTCACGATGTACATCGTGCTGGGCGTTCTGTACGAGAGCTATATCCACCCGGTGACGATCCTGTCGACGCTGCCGTCGGCAGGCGTCGGGGCGCTGCTTGCGCTGATGCTCTCCGGTCACGATCTCGGCGTGATCGCGATCATCGGCATCGTGCTGCTGATCGGCATCGTGAAAAAGAACGCGATCATGATGATCGACTTCGCGCTCGACGCCGAGCGCGAGGAAGGCAAGCCGCCGCGTGAGGCGATCCGCCAGGCGTGCCTGCTGCGCTTCCGGCCGATCATGATGACGACGATGTCGGCGCTGCTCGGCGCGTTGCCGCTGATGGTCGGCTGGGGCGTGGGCTCCGAGCTGCGCCACCCGCTCGGCATCGTGATGGTCGGCGGCCTGATCGTGAGCCAGATGCTGACGCTGTTCACCACGCCGGTCATCTATCTCGCCTTCGACCGGCTCGCGCGGCGCGTCGAGCAGCGCCGCCGGCGCAAGGATGACGAGGCGGCGGCCGCGGCGGACTGATGGCGCGCAACGACACCCGTGACGCCGACGAACGGCAGGTGAACCCGTCGTCGCCGTTCATCGCCCGTCCGGTCGCGACGACGCTGCTCACGGTCGGACTCGCGCTCGCCGGCGTGGTCGCATTCAACCTGTTGCCCGTCTCGCCGCTGCCGCAAGTCGATTTCCCGACAATCTCCGTGCAGGCGCAGCTGCCCGGTGCGAGCCCCGAGACAATGGCGGCGACGGTGGCAACGCCGCTCGAACGCTCGCTCGGCCGAATCGCCGGCGTGAACGAGATGACGTCGTCGAGCTCGCTCGGCTCGACGCGCGTCACGCTTCAGTTCGATCTGAACCGCGACATCGACGGCGCTGCGCGCGACGTGCAGGCAGCGCTCAATGCCGCGCGCACGCTGCTGCCGACGGGGCTGCCGTCGAATCCGACGTACCGCAAGGTCAATCCGGCCGACGCGCCGATCATGATCCTCGCGCTGACATCGGACACGATGACGCAGGGACAGATGTACGACGCGGGCTCGACGATCATCGCGCAGAAGCTTTCGCAGATGCAGGGCATCGGACAGGTGCAGGTCGGCGGCAGCTCGCTGCCCGCGGTGCGCGTCGAGCTGAATCCGCAGGCGCTCAACAAATACGGCATCGCGCTCGAGGATGTGCGCATTGCGCTGTCGGCGACCAATGCGAACCGGCCGAAAGGCGCGGTCGAAGACGGTGACCGGCGCTGGCAGATCTACGCCAACGACCAGGCGAAGAAGGCGCAGGACTACCTGCCGCTCGTCATCGCGTACCGCAACGGCTCCGCGGTCAAGCTGACCGACGTCGGCGATGTCGTCGACTCCGTGCAGGACCTTCGCAATGCCGGTTCGGCGAACGGAAAGCCGTCGGTGCTGATCATCATCAGCCGCCAGCCGAACGCGAACATCATCGACACCGTCGACCGCGTCACCGAGGCCCTGCCCGCGCTGCGCGCGTCGATCCCCAGCGCGATCCGGCTCGACGTGATGATGGAGCGCACGACGACGATCCGCGCGTCGCTCACCGAAGTCGAGCGCACGCTCGCGATTGCCATCGCGCTGGTCATCCTCGTCGTGTTCGTGTTCCTGCGCAACGTGCGCGCGACGCTGATTCCGAGCGTCGCGGTGCCGGTGTCGCTCACCGCGACGTTCGGCGTCATGTATCTCTGCGGATTCAGCCTGAACAACCTGTCGCTGATGGCGCTTACGGTTGCCACCGGCTTCGTCGTTGACGACGCGATCGTCGTGCTCGAGAACGTGTCGCGGCACATCGAGTCGGGCGAGACGCCGATGAAGGCTGCGCTCGCCGGCGCGCGCGAGGTCGGCTTCACCGTGCTGTCGATGAGCCTGTCGCTGATCGCGGTGTTCATCCCGATCCTGCTGATGGGCGGCATCGTCGGCCGCTATTTCCGCGAGTTCGCCGTCACGCTGTCGGCGGCGATCCTGATCTCGCTCGTGCTCTCGCTCACGACGACGCCGATGATGTGCTCGCGCTTGCTCGGCGGAAACCGTCGGCGCCGCCACGGCCGTCTCTATGCATGGAGCGAGCGCACGTTCGCATCGCTTCACGACGGCTACCGGACGAGCCTCGCGTGGGTGCTCGACCACGGCTTGCTGATGATGGCGATCCTGCTCGTCACGATCGGCCTCAATGTCTATCTCTACATCGTGATTCCGAAAGGCTTCTTCCCGCAGCAGGATACCGGGCGGCTGATCGGCTTCATCCAGGCCGACCAGAGCATCTCGTTCCAGGCGATGCAACCGAAGCTCGCAGCGTTCATCGACATCGTCCGCTCCGATCCCGCGGTGGAGAACGTCGTCGGCTTCACCGGCGGGCAGCAGCGCAACACCGGCATGATGTTCGTGCAGCTGAAGCCGCTTTCCGAGCGCGAAAGCGCTGACCGGATCATCGCGCGGCTGCGCGTGAAGCTCGCAAAGGAGCCGGGCGCGAACCTGTTCCTCAATCCGGTGCAGGACATCCGCATCGGCGGCCGGCAGTCGCAGGCGACGTACCAGTACACACTGCAGGCGGACGACCTCGACGAGCTGCGCACGTGGGAGCCGCGAATTCGCCAGGCGATGAGCCAGCTACCCGAGCTCGTCGACGTGAACACCGATCAGCAGGACAAGGGTCTGCAGACTTCGCTCGTCATCGACCGCGACGCCGCGGCGCGGGTCGGCGTGACACCGCGGATGATCGACACGACGCTGAACGACGCGTTCGGCCAGCGCCAGGTGTCGACGATCTATTCCGCGCTGAACCAGTATCACGTCGTGATGGAGGCCGCGCCGCGCTACTGGCAGTCGCCGGACGCGCTCGACAGCGTCTACGTCGCGACGTCACGGGGCGCGCAAGTGCCGCTGTCCGCGATCGCGCATTACGCGTCGACGAACACGCCGCTCGGCGTCAACCATCAGTCGCAGTTCGTCGCGTCGACGATTTCGTTCAACCTGCCGGAGGGCGTGTCGCTCGGCAATGCGACGCGGGCGATCGGCGCCGCACTCGCGCGCATCGGCGTGCCGGACACGGTGCGCGGCAGCTTCCAGGGAACGGCGCGCGCGTTCCAGGAGTCGCTCGCGAGCCAACCGTGGCTGATCCTCGCTGCGCTGCTGACCGTCTACATCGTGCTGGGCGTTCTCTACGAAAGCTACGTGCACCCGATCACGATCCTGTCGACGCTACCCTCGGCCGGTGTCGGCGCGCTGCTCGCGCTGATGCTGTTCCGCACGGAATTCAGCGTGATGGCGCTGATCGGCGTCATCCTGCTGATCGGCATCGTCAAGAAGAACGCGATCATGATGATCGACTTCGCGCTCGAAGCCGAGCGCCATCGGGGCCTCGATTCGCGCAGCGCGATCTTCGAGGCGTGCCTGCTGCGGTTCCGGCCCATCATGATGACGACGATGGCGGCGATGCTCGGCGCAATCCCGCTCGCGCTCGGCACCGGCAACGGTGCGGAGCTGCGCCGGCCGCTCGGCATCTCGATCGTCGGCGGCCTGATCGTGAGCCAGCTCTTGACGCTGTACACGACGCCGGTCGTCTATCTGTATCTCGATCGGTTCAGCGTGCGGCTGCGCGAGCGTCGAGCACGCCGGCGCAGCGCGCCGCAAGGAACCGTGCAAGCCGCGGACTGATGCATGATCGAACGAATATCCATCGAGCGACGCATCGATCCGTCATTGGGCCGGTGGTTGATCGTCGCGGCGGCACTCGCCACGGCGAGCTGCTCGGTCGGCCCGAATTACGTGCGACCCGCCGCGCCGGCGCCGGCATCGTACAAGGAAGCCGAAGGCTGGAAGCGTGCGCAGCCGCAGGACCATGTGCCGCGCGGCGAGTGGTGGCGCTCGTTCGGCGATCCGCGGCTCGACACGCTCGAAGCGCAGATCGTCATCGACAACCAGACGATCAAGGCCGCCGAGGCGCGCGTGCGCGAGGCGCGCGCTTTGACGCAGCAGGCGCAGGCGGCGTTCTTTCCGATCGTGACGGGAAACGCTTCGGCGACGCGTAGCGGCAGCGGCTCGCGCTCGGGCGCAGCGAGCGCACAGGCGAACAACCAGGGAGGGGGAGGCGCGAGCACCCGGTACAACCTCGCGCTCGACGTCAACTGGGAAATCGATCTGTGGGGACGCGTTCGCCGAACGGTCGAATCGAGGGAAGCCGGCGTGCAGGCGAACGTCGCCGATCTCGAAGCGGCGAAGCTCTCGGCACAGGCGCTGCTCGCGCAGGACTATTTCCTGCTTCGCGTGCAGGATGCAGAGATCCGGTTGCTCAACGACACGGTCGCTGCGTACGAGAAGTCGCTGCAGCTCACGCGCAATCAGTACGCGGTCGGCGTCGCCGCGCGCGCCGACGTCGTGCAGGCGCAGACGCAGCTCAAGTCGACGCAGGCGCAGGCGGTCGATGCCGGCGTGCAGCGCGCGCAGCTCGAGCACGCGATCGCGACGCTGATCGGCAAGTCCCCTGCCGATTTCTCGATCGCCTCGGAGGAAGTGCCGAGCGCGTTTCCCGATATCCCGCTCGGCGTGCCGTCGGAGCTCCTCGAGCGTCGTCCCGACATCGCGGCGGCCGAACGGCACGCCGCTGCGGCCAATGCGCAGGTCGGCGTCGCCGAATCCGCGTTCTTCCCGGCGCTCACGCTGTCGGCCACCGGCGGCTTCCAGAGCTCGGTGCTCTCGCAGCTGCTGTCGCTGCCGAATCGTTTCTGGTCGATCGGACCCGCAATCGCGCAGACGATCTTCGATGCCGGCCTTCGCAAGGCGCAAACCGCGCAGGCGATCGCCGCCTACGACGAGAATGTCGCGACGTACCGGCAAACCGTACTTACCGGATTCCAGGAAGTCGAGGACAGCCTTGCCGCGCTTCGGATCCTCGAACAGGAGGCGGGCGTACAGGCCGAGGCCGTGGCCGCCGCGCGCGAATCGCTCACGATCGTCACGAACCAGTATCGCGCCGGAATCGTGAACTACCTCGCCGTCGTCATCGTCCAGGCGTCGACGCTCGCGAACGAGCGCGCGGCGCTCGGCATTCTCGGCCGCCGGCTTTCGGCGAGCGTCGCGCTGATCAAGGCGCTCGGCGGCGGCTGGGATTCGACGGCGCTCGCGCAATCAGGCGAGTGAGCCGCGCGAGGCTCAGGACGTTCGCAACGCACTCGAGTCCATCGTCTCCACCAGCGCTTTGGACAGCGACGATTCGCGCCTGTAGAAGCCCTCGGTGTGAAAGGTCTCCTCGAGCGCGAACAGCTCGTAATCGAGATGGTGGCAGACCTCGTGCACGACCGTGCGGAGGAACGTCTTGAACGCGACGACCTGCTTGCGCGCCGCCGTGCGGCGCCACACGGTGATGCGTGCGCGCGTCGCTCCGTCCTCCGGCTCGTAGAGACCGTGCAGCTCACCGCTTGCGTCGGAGGGCCGCCGTGCGAGCACGCGCACTTTGATCGGCGCCACACGATAGCCGGCGGTCAGCGCGTCGACCAGACGCTGGCACGCTGCCTGTGTCGCCGCGCGATCGTCTGCGACGAGCGCGGCGGCGATCGCTGCAACCGGCTGCGCGACCTGCGCGTCCGGCGGCAACCCGAGCGACGTGATCGAATCGCTCTTGCGATAAATGCGCTGGCGTGCCGGCGACAGCTTGGCGTAATAGGCGAACGGCATCGTGACGTGAGTTTGATTGCGTGGAGCCGACAAACAACGAGGGCCGCTCGCGCGGCCCCCGGGGCGTTCGGCGCAGGAAAGCGCGCCGGGCGAGCTGCCTCAAGCCTTCTTGATCTTCTCGAGCATCTTGAAAATGCCCTTCGGCGAGCCGACGAACAGGCGCTTGAACGACTTTGGAAGGCAACGTCGCTCGAGTGTGTTGCGTCGGGTGCGGGAACGTTCGGCCATGTCGGCTCCGTGGCGGGGATCGATCGGGAAGCCGTGATTCTACCGCATTGCGCGCCCCACGCCGACGACGGTTGCGCGAAAGCGCTCGAAGCCCGCGTCGCGGTCGCTGTAGCGCGCGGCGATCGCAACACGCGTTCGCGCACGCTCGGCGTCGATGAACGCGGCGAGCGCGTCACGCTGATACGGCTCGAGATTGCGGTCGGCCGCAAGCAGGATCTCGGCCGCGAGCGCGGCGTCGACATCGTCACGCGCGGCGAGCCAGAGCTTCGCTTCCGGCGCAACGTGGACAAGCAGCTCGGCGAGCGCGTGATCGGCGCTCGGCGAGCCGATGACGACGACGTCGGGAAAGCGCGGCGGCACGCCCGATGCGGGAGCCCATGCGGCACCCAGGAAATGATCGGGCGTCGTGACGCGTGCACCCTCGATGTCGCGCTGCACCGCGTCGATCGCGTGCACGATCACGCCGCTCCAGCAGCCGGGCACGTAGCGGGTCGCAAGGCGGCGCGCAAGGCGCGCGCGCTCGGCCGGCTGCATCGGGTCCGCCCGGGATTCAGGCGCGCAACGGCTCGCGTTCGCCGCGAACGCCCGCGGCGGCGCGCAGCGCCTCGACGCGGTCGAGGTTCTCCCATGTGAACTCGGGCTCGTCGCGGCCGAAATGGCCGTAGGCCGCCGTCTTCTGGTAGATCGGCCGCAGCAGGTCGAGCATGCGGATGATGCCTTTCGGACGCAGATCGAAGTGCTCCTGGACCAGCAGCGCGATCTTCTCGTCGGAGATGATGCCCGTGCCTTCGGTGTAGACCGTGAGGTTCATCGGCTTCGCGACGCCGATCGCATAGGCGACCTGCACCTGGCATTGACGCGCGATTCCGGCGGCGACGACGTTCTTCGCCACGTAGCGCGCCGCGTACGCCGCCGACCGGTCGACTTTCGACGGATCCTTGCCGGAAAACGCGCCGCCGCCGTGCGGGGCCGCGCCGCCGTAGGTGTCGACGATGATCTTGCGACCGGTGAGTCCGGCGTCGCCGTGCGGCCCGCCGATCTCGAAGCGTCCGGTCGGATTGACCAGGTAGCGCGTACCGGCGAGCATGGACGCCGGCAACACCGGCTTGATCACTTCCTCGATCACCGCCTCGGCGAGCTCCTTCTGCCGCTCGTTCATGCTCGGATGATGCTGCGTGGAGAGCACGACCGTGTCGATCGCGACGGGCCGTCCGTCGACATAGCGGACCGTCACCTGCGATTTCGCGTCGGGCCGCAGGAATGGCAGCCGACCGTCCTTGCGCACTTCGCTCTGCCGCTGCACGAGACGATGCGCGTAATAGATCGGAAACGGCATCAGCGTGGGTGTCTCGTCGCACGCGTAACCGAACATCAGGCCTTGGTCGCCGGCGCCCTGGTTCAGGTATTCGTCGGAGGCGTGATCGACGCCGCGCGCGATGTCGGGCGACTGGCGTCCGTAGCAGACCAGCACCGCGCAGCCGTCGGCGTCGAACCGCAGCTCGGGATCGTTGTAGCCGATGCGCCGGATCGTGTCGCGCGCGATCTTGGCGTAATCGTGGCCGTGCGACGTCGTGATCTCGCCGGTCATCACCACCAGCCCGGTCGACACGAGCGTTTCCGCGGCAACGCGGCCGGTCGGCTCCTCCGCTAGAATCGCGTCGAGCACCGCATCGGAAATTTGATCCGCGACCTTGTCCGGGTGGCCTTCCGAAACCGACTCCGACGTGAACAGAAATTCGCTCATTGACGCTCCTGGCTTGACGGTTGCGCGCCGGCGCCGCGCGACCGGCACGACGATGCGCAAAGGCTCGAATTCTAGCAGATTGGGAAGTTCCTCCCGAGAGTCGCCAGCATGACGCGCGGTGCAATCGTACCGCCGAGCGCACGCATGATCGAACGCGCCGTCGAATTGCTCGGCGCCGGCGAACTGGTCGCGTTTCCGACCGAAACCGTTTACGGACTCGGCGCCGATGCGAGCGCGCACGACGCGGTCGCGCGCATTTTTGCGGCGAAAGGGCGGCCGGCCGAGCATCCGGTCATCGTGCATCTCGCAGACGCCGCCGATGTTCCGCACTGGGCGCGCGAGTTTCCGTCGGGCGCGCAAATGCTCGCGCGCGCGTTCTGGCCGGGCCCGTTGACGCTGATCCTGCCGCGCGCCGCGCACGTCGACGACATCGTCACCGGCGGACAGGACAGCATCGGTCTGCGCGTTCCCGCGCATCCGGTCGCCCACGAGCTGCTTGCCAAGTTCGCGGGCCGCGGCGGGCACGGTCCTTCGACTTCGCTCAGGACAGGCCTCGCTGCGCCGTCGGCCAATCGATTCGGCCGCATCTCGCCGACGACGGCCGCGCATGTGTACGAGGATCTGGGCGACGCCGTCGCAATGATCATCGACGGCGGCGCGTGTCCGGTCGGCATCGAAAGCACGATCGTCTCGTTCGTCGGCCGCGAGCCGGTGCTGCTGCGACCAGGCATCATCGGCCCGGCGGCGTTGTCGCGCGCGCTCGGGCGTCCGCTTGCGCTGCGCGATGCGCAGACTGCCGCTCCGCGCGCATCCGGAACGCTGCCGTCCCATTACGCGCCGCGCACGCGGACGACGATTGCGGCGCCCGGCGCGCTGCGCGTGGAGATCGCGCAGCGCGACGAACGTGACGAGCGCGTCGCGGTGCTCGCCCGCACGGTCGCGCGTCCGGACGATTTCACGGGTGACTGGATTGCGGCGCCGCGCGCAGTGGACGCCTATACGCACGAGCTCTACGCCAATCTGCGCGCGCTCGATCGCGCCGGCGCCGATGAGATCCTGATCGAGGCGCCACCCGCCGATGACGACGCTTGGCTCGCCGTGCGCGATCGGCTCGCGCGCGCCGCGCACGCCGACGACGACGATCGCGACTAGGACAGCGGGCGCCGCTACGGCGCGACCAGATGCTGTGCGAGGAACTTCTCGACGCGGCGATAGAAGTCGAAGCGGTTCTCGTCCTTGTTGAACCCGTGCGCCTCGGTCGGATACATGACCCATTCGACCGGCGTGCCGTTCTCTTCGAGCGCATTCTTCATTCGCGTGCCGTGCACGATCGGCACGCGGCGGTCGACACCGCCGAACGCAAGCAGCACGGGTGCCTTGATGCGTTTCGCCTGCTTGAGCGGCGAAATCGCCTCGAGCTCGGCTTGGTCCTTTGGGTCGCCGATCCTGCGATCGAGGTCCTCTTCGAACTCGTCGATCGCGGCTGCGCGGTTCCAGCCGACGTCGAACAGTAGCGCGGGGTCGGTCACGGCAACAGCGGCGACCGCGCACCGGAACATTGGGGGCTCGCGCACAAGCCCCATCAGCGCCGCATAGCCGCCGTAGCTCCAGCCGAACAAACACACGCGCTCGGCGTCGACGATCCCTTGATCGATCGCCCACCGGACGCCGTCCGTGATGTCGTCCTGCATCGCGCGGCCCCATTGACGATCGCCCGCCTCGACAAAGCTACGGCCATACCCCGTGGTGCCGCGAAAGTCGGGCATCAGGACGGCGTAACCGCGCGATGCGAAGAACTGCGCCTCCTCATTGAACCCATGGCCGTAGCCGGAGGCATTCGGCCCGCCATGGATCATGACCACCAGCGGTGGCTTGTGTCCGGATGCTGTGGCCGGGACCATCATGGCCGCGGGGATGTCGAGCCCGTCGCGCGACTTGTAGCTCATGCGCTTCGCCGGCGTCATGATTTTGGAATCGATCCACTTGCGGCTCGACGCGAGCTCCTCGAGGCGTCCCGACTCGACGTCGAGCAGCCAGTACTTCGCCGGTTGGACATCCGACGACGACGTGATCAGCATGCGCGTGCGGTTCAATGACCCCGACGAAAGCCGGTTGCGCAGACCCGGCAGTGCCTGGTTCACACCGTTCTGAACGCGCTGCAACTGCGCGTCCAACCAGATGTCGCCCGCGTCCGCTTCATCGCTGTACGCGCCGATGACTCGTTTCGCGTGGCGATCGACGATCAGATTTGTCACATCGACGCGCGCGCTTTCGAGCAGCTTGTCGAGGAACTTGCCCGTTTCGGGGTCGTAGCGATAGATCGCACGGCGATCCGCGCCGATGTTCGACGTCACGAACAGCGTCTTGCCGTCGAAGTCGAAGCCCAGCGGTACGAAGTTTTCGCGGCTGGCGATATTGAAGCGGGCGAACTCCTTCCATGGAGCGCCCACGTCCGACCGATGATGGAAGACCTGCTGTCGCTCGGCACGGTCATACCCGATCGCGACGCGAACGTTGCCGGCCTGGTCGACGATCCAGCGGCCCACATGGCCGGGATTGTCCCCGGTGAGCAACGTTCGCTCGTTCGAGCGCGTGCTCGCTCGCCACGCTTGCGTGTCGTCGCGGCCAGGTCCGCGCGCGGATACGATGACGTCGCCGCTGTCGAAAAAGCGGTAAAGAACGCTCGAGCTCGCAAATCGGGTGCGGTATTGGACGCCGCCGTCAGCGTCGACGGCAACCGCTGAGCTGATGCGCTCTCGCCCGCTTGCGTCGTGCATTTCGCCCAAGTCGAGCAGCAGGCGACCGCCACCGATCCATACATAGCGCACGACGTCGGCATCGTCGAATGCCGTAATGGCGCGCGCCTGCCGCGTCGCGAGATCGATGATCGCGAGGTTGTAGCGGCCATGCGACACCATCACCGTGGCGAGCTTCGTCGCGTCCGGCGACAATTGCATAGAACCGTAGTCGGGTCTGCGGAACAGCGTTTCGATCGCGATCGGCGTTTGCGCCGCAGATGCGCAAGTGAAAACGAGACCGAGAAACGCGAGCGCGCGCTTCGGCATGCTTGCCTCCCTGATCGAAGCGTCCAAACGGTAGCGCGCAATCGAACCGCACGCAACGATACCGTGCGGTTCAATCGGATGCGCTACGAAGCGACGAGCCGCAACAGCGAGTCGCGATCGGCAACGGCGAGCATGCCCGCAACGCCACCCCATGAGGCGAACTGCCGCACCGGATGGCCGACCAGCGGATCGCTTTCGATGCGCGCGGCGAGCGCGGCGGCGTCGAGGCCGGTCACGCGCGAAATCGCTTGCGGCGCCATCGCGACGACACGCGCGCCCTCGAGCGCGTACAGTGGGGCGCCTTGCAGCGCGTTGGCGAAGAAGGCGGCGCCGGCGCCGGTGCCGGCAAGCAGGCCGATCACATGATGGCCGCGGGCACGCATGCGGGCAAGCACCGCCGCATGGTGCGCGAGAAACTGCGAAAGTCCCGCGGCTTCGGCGCGCCGTGTCGTCTCGTGACCGGTCGAGTCTTCGACGACGACGATCGTCGCACCGGGGTGCGGCGACGCCCAGTCGAGGCGGGCGAGCAGCGCGTCGTCGAGCGCCCATGCACTCGCGGGGCCGAATGCGACGGCGCCGCTGGGACGCGTGAGGTAAATGTCGCTATCGCGCAGCTTCCACAGCGCGCCCGCGGCATCGACACGCTTCGCTTCGGCGAAAGCGGGAACCGCGGAAGGCAATGCGGCGAATGCTTCGTCGCGGCGAATGTCGGTGAGCCTTACGGCGAGCCGCGCGTGCATCGCAGCGATCGCATCGGAAAACGGCAGCGCTGCGCGGATCGACGTCGCGATCCACGAACGAACGACATCGGCGTTGTCGGCGACGAGGTCGACGAGGCCTGCCGCCGCGCGGGCCGCTGCGCCGAAAACGGTGCGGACCGCGGCGTCATCGCTCGCATCGAGCTCCGCTTTGCCGGCCGCCGCTTCGACGACTTTGGGTCCGGAAACGCCGAAGCGCGTTTGCGGCAGCAACGCAAGCCGATCGGCGGCCGCGGCAACGACCGATGCGCCGCCGAACACGTCGGCTGCACCGAGCGCGAGCACGGGAACACCCGCCGCGCGCGCATCGAGCAGCGCTGCCAGTGCGCGTGCGAGCGCGAGCTCCGCCGGATTCGCCTCGTGCAGGCGCACGCCCCCCGACGCAACCAGCATCACGATCGCAGGCGGCCGTTCGACGCGTGCACGGTCGAAAAGCGCAGCCAGCGCCGCGGCGTGACGCGTGCCGATGCTGCCGCCGAGAAACGTCTCGTCCTGCGCGGCGATCAGCAGCGGCAGGCCATGCACGCGCGCACGTGCGGTGAGCACACCGTCGTCGTCGCGCGCGGATATGCCGTAGCGCGCAAGATGCGGGCTCGCACCGGCGGCGGAAAAGCGCACGACGGAATCCGGATCGGCGATCGCCGCGAGCCGCTCGGCCGGCGCCATCGAGCGCAGCGACGTCATGCCCGGCTCAATGCGCGACGCCCATCAGGTGATCGGGCAGCCAGGTCGCGATCTCGGGAAACACGCAAAGGATGACGATCTGCAGGATCATGCAGAACACATACGGAATCGTGCCCCACATGATGCGCGTCACCGGCACATCGGGCGCGATCGAGCTGACGATGTAGATGTTGAGACCGACCGGCGGATGGATGAGGCCGATCTCCATGTTGATCGTGAGGATCACGCCGAACCATACGGGATCGAAGCCGGCGGCCTTGATGATCGGATAGAGAATCGGTGCCGTCATCAGGATGATCGCCGCAGGCGGGATGAAGAATCCGCACACCAGCAGGAACACGTTGATCATCGCCATCAGCACCCAGCGATTGACGTGCGCGTCGGCGATCGCCTGCGCGAGCGTCTGCGTGAGGTAAAGCGACGTGAGCATGTAACCGAAGAGCACGGCCGCCGCAATGATCATGAGGATCATGACGGACTCGCGCGTCGTATCGCGCACGATCGCCCACCACTGCGCGGGCCGCCACATCCGGTAGATCGCCACGGCGAGCACGACGCACAGCGCGGCGCCCACGCCCGCCGCCTCGGACGGCGTCGCGATTCCGCCGTAAAGCACGTACATGACGCCGACGATGATCGCGAGAAACGGCGCGACCTTCGGAATCGACTGGAACTTCTCCTTCCAGCTGTAGCGGAAATGGACGGCGTGCGAGCGGAATCCCCGCTTCTTGATGATGAACACCGTCCACAGCATGAAAAGACCGGTAAGCATCGCGCCCGGCAGAACGCCGGCCAGGAACAGGCGCCCGATCGATGTCTCGGTGGCGATACCGTAGAGAATGAATGTGATCGACGGCGGAATGAGGATGCCGAGCGTGCCGCCCGCACAGATCGAGCCCGTTGCGATGTCGTCCGGATAGCCGCGGCTGCGCATCTCCGGAATGCCCATCTTGCCGATCGCGGCGCAACACGCGGGCGAGGACCCCGTGAGCGCGGCGAACAGCGCGCACGCGCCGAGATTGGAGATGACGAGACCACCCGGCAGCCGATAGAGCCAGCGGTCGAGCGCGATGTACAGATCCTTGCCTGCCGGCGAGGAGCCGATCGCGGCGCCCATCATGACGAACATCGGAATCGACACCAGCGTGAAGTCGTGCAGTCCCGAATAGAGCGTTTCGGCGACGACTTGCAGCGCGTCGAACCCCTGGAATACGACGATGAACATGATCGCGATCGATCCCAGCCCGAATGCGACCGGCGCGCCCGACAGCAGCACGGCGAGCGTGACGGCCAGCACGATCGCGCCCTGCGTCGCGGGGCTCACTTGCGGCGTTCAGCCCGGATGCCGAACGGCGGCTCGCGACCCGTGACGAGGCCGGCGAGATCGGCGATGCATTGCAGCGTCAGGATGCCGAGCCCGATCGGCATCGAGCCATAGGGAATCCACAGACGCGCGCGCCACATGCTGTCGGAGACCCAGTTGCTGTCCCAGGCCTGCTTCCAGAACAGGAATGTCAGCACCGTGACGGTCGCGCAGAAGGCGAGCGTCAATAATGCGGCGAACATCGCGAGCGACCACCGCCGGCGGCCGGCCAGATAATGGGGCAGCACGTCGACATTGACGTGGCCGCGGATCATCAGCACATACGGAGCACCGACGAACGTCGCCGCGATCAGGCTGTACGTGACGAAATCGGTCTGCCAGATCGTGGTTTCGTTCAGCACATACCGGACGAACACCATTTCGCAGACCACGATGACGGCGCCGGCGATCAGCGCCGCGGCGACCGCGCCGCAAAGCCTGGACAGCAAACGGACGCCGTGGACGAACGACTCCATGCCTGTCATTCCCGCGGACGCGGGAATCCGGTGACTTTGCTTTCAAAGACACTGGGTCCCCGCGTTCGCGGGGACGACATCCGCATCGCGGTCACCTTACTTCACGCTCAACGCATCGTCGATCAGTTGCTTCCCCTCGGGCACTTCCTTCGCGAATTGCGCATAGGAGCTCTGCTTCGCCACCTCGATCCACGCATCGTATTCGGCCGGAGTGAGCGTGACGACTTCGATCTTGTGGTCCTTGAACGCCTTGACCATCTCATCGTCGAGGCCCTTCGCTTCCTTGGCGAAGTAATCCTGTGCCTTCTTTCCGGCCTGCACCAGCGCATCCTGCTGCTTCTTGTCGAGCCGGGCGAAGCTCTTCTTGGACATCAGCACCGGCTCGTACATGAACCACAGCGCGTTTTCTCCCGGCGCGGTAATGCACTTCACCTGCTCGTACAGCCGGAACGACACGAAGCTGCTGCTGCTGGTATCGGTGCTGTCCGCGACGCCGGTCTGCAGCGCGTTGTAGACCTCGTTGCTGGGAATCGAGACGATCGACGCGCCGGCGGCCTGCCACATCGCAGCGAACGTCGGACCCGCGGAACGGATCTTCTGGCCTTTGATGTCGGCCGGCACGCGGATGCATGATTTCTTGGAAGCCACGGCGCCGGCGAGCCACGCGTCGGAGAGCACGATGACGCCGGCCTTGTCGATCGTCGCCTTGATCTGCTTCATGAACTTGGAATCGTTGAGCCGGGCGGCGCGATCGTGGCTGCGCACGAGTCCGGGCATCAGCGTCGCGCCGAACGCGCGCTCCTTGCCGCTCGCGTAGTCGAGCGGGAAAGACGAGATGTCGAGCTGGCCGTTCACCATCGCATTCCACTGGTCGTTCGGCTTGAACAGCGATGCACCCGGATAGACCTGGATTTCCAGATCGACGCCCGCCGCCTTCACTTCGCGCGCGATGATCTGAACCATCTCGTCGCGGACGTCGCCCTTGCCGCCGGGAAACTGGTGCGACGCGCGAAGCGTGATCGGCGCTGCGATGACACCGTTGCCGAGCGCCATCATCGCAACCGAAATCACGATGCCCAAGTGCCTGGCCATGCCCATCGTTGTCTCCTCCGAGTGTCGATCCGACGCCGTCTTTGCCCGCGGGGGCAAGCCGGCTGTTCTATTGACTGCAGAGCGCTCGACAGTCTAACGCCGCCGAAGCCGGGTCACAAAGGCGCGGCCGCCGCGCGATGTCCGATGTGGAATAATCGTCCGACGCGTCCGACTCGAACCGCCGCCCGATGCCATCCGCGAACGCGAACCTCTACGCCTTGTTCGAGGATCACTTCCCCGACGGTGCCGAGGAGCCGTGCGTCATCGTCCCGAACGGGCCGGTCGTCCACTACGACGAAATCGCAGCGGACTCGGCGCGGATCGCCCACGCCCTCGTTGCCGCCGGCGCTCGAGCGGGCGACCGCGTCGCCGTGCAGACCGACAAGCATTGGCAGGTGCTGCCGCTGTACCTCGCGTGCCTGCGCGCGGGTCTCGTCTACCTTCCGCTCAACACCGGATACCAGCGATCGGAGCTCAAATACTTCTTCGACGACGCCGAGCCGCGCGTGATCGTCTGCCGGCCGGAAGCTGAAGGCGTGGTTGCGCCGCTTGCGACGGGGGCGAAGGTACTGACGATCGGCGCCGCGGGCGGCTCGCTCGTCGAGCGCTCGCGCGGGCAACCGTCGACGTTTGCGACCGTGCAGTCGAAGCCCGACGATCTCGCCGCGATCGTCTACACGTCCGGCACGACGGGACGCTCGAAGGGCGCGATGATCACGCACCGCAATCTCGCGTCCAACGCGCTCACGCTCGTGCGCGAATGGCGATTTGTCCACGGCGATGTGCTGTTGCACGCGCTACCCATTTACCACGTGCACGGCCTTTTCGTGGCGATTCACTGCGTGCTGCTCGCAGGCGCACGCATGCTGTGGCTGCCGAAGTTCGATGCGAGGGAGGTGATCGCGCTGCTGCCGCATGCAAGCGTGCTGATGGGCGTGCCGACGTTCTATACGCGGCTTCTCGCGGAGCCTGCATTCGGCCGGGAAAGCGCGCGCACGATCCGCCTCTTCGTGTCGGGATCCGCTCCGCTTCTCGCGGAGACGTTCGAGTCGTTCCGCGAGCGCACCGGGCAGTCGATCCTCGAGCGCTACGGCATGACGGAGACCGGCATGAACACGTCGAACCCGCGCGACGGCGCGCGCATCGCCGGCACCGTGGGGCCGCCGCTTCCCGGCGTGTCGATCCGCATCGTCGACGGCGACGGCAAGCCGTGCGAGCCCGGTGTGGTCGGCGCGATCCAGGTCAAAGGTCCCAACGTATTCGGCGGCTACTGGCGGATGCCGGACCGCACGCGTGAAGACTTCACCGACGACGGCTACTTCAGGACCGGCGATCTGGGCGAATGGACGCCCGAGCATTATGTTCGCATCGTCGGCCGCGCGAAGGACCTGATCATCACCGGCGGCTTGAACGTGTATCCGAAGGAGATCGAGGAGCGGATCGATGCGATGCCCGGCGTCGCCGAAAGCGCGGTCGTCGGCGTGCCCGATCCCGACCTCGGCGAGGCGGTCACGGCGATCGTCGTTCCCAAACCGGGTTCGCGTCCGACCGAAGATGACATCGTCGGCGCGCTCAAAGGCGAGATCGCGACCTTCAAGGTGCCCAAGCACGTGTTTTTCGTCGCCGAGCTGCCGCGCAACGCGATGGGCAAGGTGCAGAAGAACGTACTTCGCGATAGCTGCGCGAGCGGGCGCCTCGAGACGATCTAGCGAACGGCGCGCATCGATCGGCGTCGAAAGATCATGACCACGGTTCCTTCCCGCATGCGTTACGTCCTGGCGCGCGAGCCCGGACCGCCGGACGTGCTGTCGATCGCCGAGGGCACGGTGCCGCAGCCGCGCGCCGGCGAAGTGCTGATCCATGTCGCCTACGCGGGCGTCAACCGGCCCGACTGCATCCAGCGCTCGGGCGCGTATCCGCCGCCGGCGGATGCATCGCCGATCATCGGTCTCGAGGTTGCCGGCACGGTCGCGGCGATCGGCGACGGCGTCGACTCGTGGCGCGTCGGCGAAGCGGTCTGTGCGCTCACGCCCGGCGGCGGCTACGCCGAGTATTGCGTCGCGCCCGCCGGTCATTGCCTCGTGCCGCCGCGCGGCCTTTCGATGCTCGAGTCGGCCGGGCTTTGCGAGAACTATTTCACTGTCTGGCACAACGTGTTCGAGCGCGGGCGGCTCGCGGCCGGCGAGACGATCCTGATCCACGGCGGATCGAGCGGCATCGGCCTTGCGGCGATTCAGCTCGCGAAAGCATTCAACGCGAAAGTGATCGCAACGGTCGGAACCGACGACAAGGCATCGGTGTGCGAGTCGCTCGGCGCCGACCACGCGATCAACTACCGCAATGAGGATTTCGTCGCCGAGGTCTCGACAATCACCGCCAAGCGCGGCGTGGACGTCGTGCTCGACATGGTCGGCGGCGACTACATCGCGAAGAATCTGCGCTGCCTCGCGCTCGAGGGCCGGCTCGTCATCATCGCGTTCCTGCATGGAAGCCGCGCCGAAGTCGACTGGATGCCGATCATGTACAAACGGCTGACCGTCACCGGATCGACGATGCGCGCGAGCCCGGCGGCGCGCAAGACCGCCATCGCCGCGTCGCTTCGCGAGCGTGTGTGGCCGCTGTTCGAGGCGGGCCGGCTGAAACCGGTGATCTACCGCGTGTTCCCTCTTGCCGAAGCGGCTGCTGCTCATGCGCTGATGGAATCGTCGACGCACATCGGCAAGATCATCCTGGAGGTCGACCCGGCTTGACGTCGGGCGGCGCGGCACCCGGCGCGGTTGGCGGCACGCGCTTGCGCCGCGTGAACGGTTGCATCCGCCCCTTCCAGCCTTCGACGACGAGCGACATCAGCGGCCAGTACAGCAGGCCCAGCGCGAGCGTGATGATCGACGCGACGAGCCCGTTCGCCCAGAAGATCGAAATGCTTCCGCCGGAGAGCAGCATCGACTGCCGGAAGCTCGACTCGGCCATGTCGCCCAGCACCAGCGCGAGCACGAGCGGCGCGAGCGGATACTTGAGCTTCTTGAACAGATAGCCGACGACGCCGAAGACCAGCATCATCACGACGTCGAACATGTTGTTGTGGACCGTGTACGCGCCGATCGCGCAGATGACGACGATCACCGGTGCGATGATCGAGAACGGAATGCGCAGGATCGCCGCCCACCACGGCACCGTCGTCAGCACGATGATCAGGCCGACGATGTTGCCGAGATACATGCTCGCGATCAGTCCCCAGACGAAGTCCGGCTTCTCGACGAAGAGCAACGGACCCGGCTGGAGTCCCCAGATCAGCAGCCCGCCGAGCAGCACCGCGGCCGTCGGTGAGCCGGGGATGCCGAGTGTCAGCATCGGCAGCAGCGCACTCGTGCCGGCCGCGTGCGCGGCGGTTTCGGGGGCAACGACGCCCTCGACCTGGCCGGTGCCGAATTTGTCCTTGTCCTTCGAAAAGCGGCGCGCCATCCCGTAGCTCATGAACGACGCCGGTGTGGCGCCCCCGGGCGTGATGCCCATCCAGCAGCCGATCAGGCACGCGCGAACCGACGTCATCCAGTAGCGCGGCAGCTCCTTCCACGTCTGCCACACGACGGTCGGATTGATCTTGCCCTGCACGCCCTTGAACGCGAGCCCTTCTTCCATCGTAAGCAGGATCTCGCCGAGGCCGAAGAGACCGATCACGGCGACGAGGAAATCGAATCCCTGCAGCAACTCGGTGCGTCCGAACGTCATCCGCAGCTGACCCGTGACGGTATCGAGACCGACCGCGGCGAGCGCGAACCCGATCATCATCGAGGCGATCGTCTTCACCGGCGGCTCGCGTCCCATGCCGACGAAGCTGCAGAACGTGAGGAACTGCACGGCGAAGAACTCGGGCGGCCCGAATCGCAGCGCGAACTTCGCGACCAGCGGCGCGAGGAACGTGATCATGACGACAGCGACCAGCGCGCCGACGAACGACGACGTGAACGCCGCCGTCATCGCCTCGCCCGCGCGACCTTTCTGCGCGAGCGGATACCCGTCGAACGTCGTGGCGACCGACCACGGTTCTCCCGGTATGTTGAACAGGATCGACGTGATCGCGCCACCGAACAGCGCACCCCAGTAGATGCACGACAACATGATGATCGCGGAGGTCGGCGGCATCGAGAACGTCAACGGCAACAGGATCGCGACACCGTTCGCGCCGCCGAGACCCGGCAGCACGCCGATCAGCACGCCGAGCAGAATGCCGACGAGCATGAACAGCAGGTTCTTCCAGGTGAGCGCGACCGCGAACCCCTGGATGAGATTACCGACGTCCTCCACCGTGCATCCCTCTCATCTTCGTTCCGCCGCTCGAGCTCGTTTTCGGCGGAAGCCGCGCATCAGAAGCCGAGCAGGTGCTCGATCGGTCCCTTCGGCAGCGGCACGAGGAACCAGACCTCGAACAGCAGGAACGTCGCGATCGGCACGCCGAGAGCGACCGCGAGCGCGGGCAGCCAACCGTACTTTCCTTGCCACACCATGAATGCGCCGATATATAGCGCCGACGCGACGTAGATGCCGAGCCACGCGATGACCACGACAAACGCGATCGTCGGCAGCAGCATCGCAATCACGGTCTTCAACTCGTGCCAGTGCACGAAGGTGACGCCGGCGAGCCTCTTCCATCGCCACACCGCCTTGCCCGCGAGCCAGATGCCGGCGAGCACGAGGCTCCAGCCGATCAGGTACGGAAAGTAGCCGCCCGACGGACCCTCGTCACCCCACGTCGCGCCGATTCGAAGGCTGTCGACGATGACGACGATGCCGCCGACGATGATCAGCAGCGCGACGACGAGCTCGACCCAGCGGGTCGCAACGCCGCCGCGCTCCTCCAGTCGCTGCTCGTCCATCCGCTAGCTCTTGGCGAGAAAGCCGGCTTCCTGCATCAGCTGCTTGTGCGTGCCTTCGGCCTTCTGCACCCAGTCGGCGTATTCCTTGCCCGCCATGAAGGTAGTGTTGAACGCCGCGTCCTCCGTGTACTTCTTCCATTCGGGCAGCGCACGCACTTTCTTGAACAGGTCGAGGTAGAAGTCCACCTGCTCCTGCGTGACGCCGGGCGGCATGAAGAACCCGCGCAGCATCACGTACTCGACGTCGAGCCCCTGCGACTTGCACGTCGGGATGTCCTGCCACGACTGCGTGGCGGTCACCTTGTTCGGATACGGCATCGGCTTGGTGTCGAACACGCACAGCGCCCTCAGCGCGCCCGAGCGCCAGTGGGCGATCGCCTCGATCGGGTTGTTGACGGTCGAGTCGACGTGCTTGCCGACGAGCTGCACGGCGACGTCGCCGCCGCCCTTGAACGGGACGTACGTCATCTTCCTTCCGACCGCCTTCTCGAGAGCGACGGTGATGATCTGGTCTTCCTGCTTCGACCCGGTGCCCGCCATCTTGAACTGGCCGTCCTTGCCCTCTTTGATCGCCTTGATGTAATCCTGCGTGGTCTTGTACGGCGATTCGGCATTCACCCACAGCACGAACTCGTCGAGCGCGAGCATCGACACCGGCGTGAGATCCTTCCAGTTGAACGGCACGCCGGTCGCGAGCGGCGTCGTGAACAGGTTGGACAGCGTGATGACGAGCTTGTGCGCGTTGCCCTTGTCGCCTTTGACGTCGAGGAAACCTTCGGCGCCGGCGCCACCCGACTTGTTGACGACGATCAGCGGCTGTTTCATCAGGCTGTGCTTCGCGATCACGCCCTGAAGAAAGCGCGCCATCTGGTCGGCGCCGCCGCCCGTTCCGGCGGGCACGATCAGTTCGACCGGCTTCGTCGGCTCCCACGCCCATGCAACCGACGACTGCGTTGCAACGACCGCGATGCCCGCAAGCAGCGCGGCGCCCAGCAATTTGCTCTTCATGGCTCCTCCTAACAATTGGTTTGAATCGTTCGCGCGGACGTTCTTGTGGCGAGGTCCACGGCGAGCGGCGTACGACAGCAACTAACGCATCGACGTCTCTTGCGGTTGGCAGCCGATCATCGGACAAGTCCCGCGCCGCGCGCCCACTTGTATTTCGCGCCCAGCACGGCGACCGGCATTTCCGTCGAATACGGGTACGCCGGAATGCCGTGATCGAACAGATACTCGGCGGCTTCCTCGACCTGCACGTCGCCGGCAAGCGATG
>WNGB01000261.1_pt1 | contig 78976 bp, 66 predicted proteins | sample 5400681 | NCBI WGS metagenome assembly WNGB01 (sample SAMN13153367, study PRJNA577476) | soil metagenome | isolation source: 115 cm soil or saprolite under grassland replicate 2 | place: USA:California | collected 2016-06-15 | reverse complement strand
CTACTGGGCCGGATGGGTCCGCAAGCGCGTGGAGCCCAAGCTCGCCAAGGTCTTCCCCGCCGACGAGCGCGGCCACCGCCCCGCGGTCTATTTCTGGGCCCGCACCATGCGCTGCCCAAACCCGTCCTGCCAGGCCGAGGTCCCACTGCTCTCGTCGTTCTGGCTCGCCAACAGCAGCCGCCGCAAGGTCTGGGTGGACGTGACCGGTGAGCCAGGCCGGATCGATCTGGAGATCCGCAACACCGCCCCGCCAGAGGACCGCGACCTGTCCGCCGGCACGGTGAGAGCGAGCTCGGTCACGTGTCCCGTGTGCGGCACCGGCACCCGGGCCCAGGATGTCCGCGACTACGCCAGGCACAGACACTTCGGCCAACGTCTCTACGCGGTGCTCGACGTCGAAGGACGCACACGCACCTATCGGGCACCCCGTCCGGACGAGATCGACGGTGCGGAGCGGCTCGCTACAGCCTTGCTGAATACACTGGAAGAGACACCGGACGGGACCTCAGCCCTGCCAGACGAGGAAATCACGAGGTCGCAGTTCCGGATCTTGCGAAGTCTCGTCTACGGCATCGACACGTTCCGCGGACTCTTCAACGATCGGCAGCTCTACGTTCTCGGTTCGTTGTGCGAAGCGGTTCGAGCCGCTCACCTCGAGATGATGAGCACGGGTATGAGTCCGGAGAAAGCAGCGGCGGTGACGACATACCTCGGGCTATGTGTCGATCGAATCGCTGACTACAACGCATCATTCACCAGTTGGGTTCCCGGGGGAGAATTTCACGCTCACGTTTACAAGCGCCAGGCCATCGCCATGATCTGGGACTACGTGGAAATCGATCCGCTCCAGCACATATCGGGTAGCTGGAGTGGAGCAGTGCAGTGGATCCAGCAAGCGATTCGCCATTGTAGTAGTACTGGATCGCAAGTCGGCCATGTCTTGCGTGGTAACGCTCAAGAGCTACCATTTCCCAACTCAAGTTTCGATGCCGTTATCGTTGATCCTCCTTATTACGATGCTATTCAATACGGCGACCTGTCTGACTTCTTCTATGTTTGGCTGAAACGCAGCATAGGACATCTACACCAACAGCTTTTTTCGATTCCTCTCACCCCTAAACGACAGGAAACAATTGAAAGCCGAGCCGACAGGAACTCACCGGAATACATCTCTCACGGAGAATTCGAGCGACGGCTGCAGCGCGCACTTGATGAGATGGCGCGGGTCATAAAACCAAATGGGATTGTTTCGATCGTCTTCGCGCACACCGATGTCGTTGCGTGGGAGCGCCTGCTGCGGGCTCTTCGAATCGCCAAGCTGATCGTCTCCACCTCGTGGCCGATGCAGTCTGAGCGCGCTGAGCGCAGCACAGCTCAGATCAGCGCGGTCCTCGATTCCTCCGTTGTCCTCGTGTGCCGGCCAAGACAAGACAGTGACGAAGGGTTCTACGACGACGTGGTCCGTGCTCTGGAGGCTCGCATCGCTGAGCGGCTGGATGCCTTCGCTGAGATGGGCCTCGTGGGAGCTGACTATTTCGTGTCGGCGGTTGGGCCGGCGTTCGAGGTGTTCGCTCAGTATTCGCGGGTGGTAAAGCTCTCAGGTGAGGAGGTCGGCGTCTCAGAGCTCATGGTGCTCGCGCGGCAGGCGGTGGCTCGGCATGCGATGCGGCGGCTGCTTGGGCCGGAGTCGCTGGCTTCGCTGGACCCCGAGTCGCTCTTCTACCTGACCTGGCGCTGGGCGTACAAGAGCGCCACGATTCCCGCCGACGAGGCGTACAAGCTGGAGAAGGCGTTCGACGTCGATCTTGGGGCGCTCACCAATCCGGGCGGGATCGCGGTACGGACCGGTTCGACCTTCTCACTGCTCGGACCACACGAACGCAAAGGGCTGAGGCTCTCGGCTTCGCCGAGTCTGGTGGACGTGCTGCACCTCGCCTGCCAGCTCTGGGACGCGGGGCGGCGGAGGGACCTCGAGGAACTGCTCGGCGCGACCGGGATGAGGAATGAGCCGGGGTTCTGGGCGGCGGTGACGGCGCTGGCCGAGATGCTGCCCGACGGCAATCGGGAGCGGACCATGCTGCTCGGGCTCGGGGGGAACCGGGAGGCGCTCGCGCAGGCGGCCGCCAAAGCCACGGTCCCGGTGGAGGACCTGACCCTGTTCGACCCCGGTCCCGGAGAGCCTGCGAGATGAGCGGGCTGCGCCCCTGGCGGGAGGTGGCGGTTCCCCGGCCGGACATCGCTGACGGGTCCTTCGACGAGTCCCTGTTCGCCGCCGACCTCGGCATGGTCGACCGGGGACGGGGACCGAGCGACTACCTCGACCCGGTGACCTTCTGCGAGAAGACCTATCTCACCGCCAACCTCCAGGCGGTCCTCATCGAGCTGGCCGCCCGCCTCGATGGTGACCCGGCGGCGGCCGGCGTCTACCGCCTGCAGACGGAGTTCGGCGGCGGCAAGACCCACACTCTGCTCGCCGCGTACCACCTGTTCCGTGACCCAGCCAAGGTCGCAGGCACCCGTTTCGCTCACGAGCTGGCCAGGCGAGTCGACCGCGCCAGCCTCCCCAAGGCGAACGTCGCCGTGCTCGACGGCAGCAGCATCGTGGCCGGAAAATCCGAGCGGACGCCGGAGGGCCTCGAGCTGCACACGCTTCTCGGCCAGCTCGCCTACCGGCTTGGCAAGGCTCCAGCCTACGCGGCGGTGGCCGAGCAGGACCGGGCGCTGCTCGGCTCCTCCACCCACCAGCTCGCGGAGCTGCTGGAGGCGCACGCGCCCTGCCTGGTTCTGCTCGACGAGCTGCTCGAGTACCTCAACAAAGCGCTCGAGGTGCGGGCACACGAGGGGAGCCTCGCCGGCACGATGCTCACCTTCGTGAAGGAGCTCTGCACCGCGGCCGCGAACGTCAGCGGCGCCGCGGTGCTCGCGACTCTGACCAGCTCACGGCTCGAGGACTACTCCACCGTCGCCGGTGAGGAGATGCAGGAACGGCTCTCCAAGGTCGTCGGCCGCACCGAGAACGTGGTCACCCCGGTCGAGGGCGACGACATCTTCCCGATCCTGCACCGGCGCCTGTTCATCAGCGCGGGGCAGGAGAATGAGCGCCGCACGGCCGCCAACGCCTACGCCGACTGGTACGAGTCGCTCGGAGATGCGGTGCCCGGCTCCTACCGGGAGGCCAGCTATCGCGACCGGCTCGCCACCGCCTACCCGTTCCATCCCGAGCTGGTGGACATCCTCACCAACCGCTGGGGCTCGCTCTCGGGTTTCCAGCGCACCCGGGGGGCACTGCGGACCCTCGCCCACACCGTCAAGGCCCTGTCGCAGCGCGGCCACCAAGCCCCCCTCATCCATGCTGGCGACGTCGACCTGGCGGACCCGGGCATCCGTGGCGAGGTGCTGCGCTTCACCGGCGAGAGCTACAAGGCGGCCCTCAACGCCGACATCATCCGCCCGGACTCCAAGGCTCGCGAAGAGGACCACCGCCGCGGCGGCCAGGTCGAGGACCTGCGCCTGGCCACCGGCCTGGCCACCACCGCCTTCCTCAACTCCTTCGGCTCTGACAAGGTGCTCGGCGCTTCCGCGGCGCAGCTCGTCGTCGGCGTGGGCCGACCGGGGATATCGCGAGGGCTGATCGACGACGTTCGCGACGCGCTCGAGAGCGCCCTCTGGTACATGCGGCTGGAGGGCGGGCGCTACCGCTTCACCACCGAGCCGAACCTGAACAAGGTCGTCCTCGAACGTGAGGCGGCGATCCCCGAGCCGCGCATCGAGTTGCTGCTGCGCGAGGCGCTCACGACGGTCGCACCAAGCACGCCGCTCCTCCGCGTGGCGCCGCGCGTGGCCGAGTCGGCCGACCTTCCCGACGACCGCCGCCTCCAGCTCGGGCTGCTCGATTTCGAGCACCAGATCGGCAGCGAGGGCGCGAAGAGCGCCACCCTGCGCCTCGCGCGAGAGATGCTCGACCACTACGGTCATGCCTGGCGGGCAAACAAGAACGCGGCCATGCTCCTCGCCCCCGACGCGCCGGCGTTCGCCAAGGCACGGTCGTCAGCGAGGACGCTCGCGGCGCTCCGGGACCTGAAGGCGGACCAGTACCGGCTGAACCGCTTCAACGCCGAGCAGCGGGCCCAGCTCGACCGGCGCCTGGGCGCGGCCGGGGAGCGACTACCGCAGCAACTCATCATGGCCTACCGGCATCTGCTGCTGCTCGGCGGGGGCGGCGACAGCGGCACCAAGCTCGACCACGTCGACCTCGGCCCACCCCGCATGGATGTGACGATCGGCGACCGGGTGCTCGAATACCTACGGAACTCGGACCGGCTCCTGGAGACCACGCTGGCACCCGCGGCCCTGCTTGCAGCCCGCTTTGGCCTGCTGCCGGAGGGCACCGACGCGGTCGAGCTGGACACGCTGCTCGGCTACTTCGCGCGCCTGCCTGCGCTGCCCAAGCTCGCGAGCGAGCAGGTGCTGCGGACCGCACTCGCTGAAGGCGCCGCCAGGGGCCTGTTCGGGCTTGCCAGCGGCGCGTCCTGGGATGCTGAGGACGCCGAGCTGCGCTTCGGCGAGCCGGTCGAACTCGGGGAGATCCGCTTCCAGCCTGGCACCTTCCTCGTCCGCCGCTCGGCAATGGAGAAACTGCTCGAGAAGCGCCGGCCAGAGGCATCCAGCCGACCAGGTGCACACGACGACCGGACTCCTGGCGTGCCCGCTGGCGGGCCCTTCGCTCACCACGAGCACTGGACAACGCCCGACAGCCGGACGGAGGCAGTCACGGCGCCTCCAGCAGCCACGCGGCCGGCCGGCCCGGCCCGGACCCTACCCGGCGTGACCGTCCGGGTGCGGGGTATTCCTGGGAGCAAGGCGCGCGATGTCGTCAAGGTCGCGGTGCTCCCGCTCGAGGCCGTGAGCACCGGCGTGGAGGTCGAGATCTCGATCCACGCTGAGGGCGGCCTCGCCGGTATTCCCCGGGAGGCCCTCGATCTGGTGGTCATGGAGGGCCTCAGGCAGCTCGGCCTGCGCGACGTCGACGTCCAGGTCGAGGACTGACTTCGGTGACAGCAGCGTCCGTCACTCGCGATTGGCGCTCCGCTGGATCCGATCTTCATCGCCCGGCGCAATGTCCCATGCCCCGAATTCATTGGCGCGCAGGTCGTTGCCCTCGAACGTTCCGCCGCCACGCTCGAACACCGCGATCGCCTGCCAGCCGTTGCCGCCGATCCTGTTCTTCAGGACCACGGGTGCCCCCTCCCCACTGACCAACACGCCGGCAAAGGCATTGCCGAGGATCTCGTTGCCCTCCAACGTGCCACGCCCACCCTCGAACACGGCCACCCCGCTCTTGCGGTTGTCGCGGATGGTGTTGTCACGCAGCGTCGGATCGCCGTGGCGTCCGATGCCGACGCCCGCGCCCGCGTTGGAGAAGATCTCGTTGTGCTCCAGCATCCCGGTCGCTCCGGAGGAGACCAGCACCCCGTAGCCACCGCCGTCGTGGATGCGGTTGTCGCGCAGCACCGGATCGGCGGTGTCGTGCAGCAGCACGCAGGCTGTTCCCCTACTGGTGATGTCACAGCCTTCCAGCTCCAGGCGACCGGCGCCGGACTCGATGGCGTAACAGTCGCCGTCCCCGAGTTGGCGCAGGACCAGATTTGCCACCCGAGCGGAGGTGGCGCGGGACGACAGCGTCGGCGCACCGCTGGCCTGCACCACCACGGCGCCCGGCGCCTCGGCGTCACCCACAAGCTCGACGTTCTTGTCGATCACGAGCTCCTCTTCGTAGAGCCCGGGTCGGACGATGACACGCGTCCCCGGCGCTGCCGCGGCGAGCGCCCCCGCGATCGTCTGGTGGCCATCAGCCTGGGCGCAATCCACCGTGAGGGTCGGCGACCCGGCGGGCATTGCGCTCGAATGCTCCGGCGCCACTCGGCGCGGCTGGCGCGGGCGCATCGCTTTACGGATCTGTTCGGCGAGAAGCTCAATCCGCTTCTCGGTCTCCTCCGAGTCGAACGGCTTGTGGCGAAGCTCACGCCAGTCGTCGTACTGGCGAGCCACGATGAGCTCGGCCAGCGGGTCGCCGGCCCGGACCGCACGGCGCTCCACTTCATCGCAACGGATCCAGTAGATCGGCAGGATCCGGTCCCTTCTGCCGAGTCCCCGCTCGCGCTTGGCGAAACGATCGAGCTCTTCGCGGCAGTATGGGCTCCTGAAGTAGTTCGGCGACAGGATCGGGATGAAGAAGGTGACCGCGTCCAACGAGCCTTCGATGCGTTCCTGCCACGCTTGGCCCCACGCGATGCTCTTGCGGTCCTGGAAGATGTCGAACCGGCGGCCAGTGAGCGCCCGCACGGCGTTGCTCAGCCGCATCTGAAGCGCGGTCAGCTTGCCATGGTGGTACTCGTCATCGAAGTGTGCGTAGCTCATGAACGCGGATGGCCTGGTCGGCTCGACCATCGATCACCGCTCCCCTGCCGTGTCGGACGCTCAAGCTCTTATACCGTATTGGGCGTACCTGGACTTGGGTCCACTTGCTATGAGCATGCGTATGCGGCAGGCTCGGGCGATACGTCGGCAAGAGGCCCCTCCATCCGGAAGGGTAAGAAACGATGACGCTACAGCCATGGCGCCGGATCGTGTCGCCCCGGCAGGAGATCGCTGACGGCTCGTTCGGCGAGTCCCAGTTCGCGAGCGACCTCGGCCTGGTCGAGCGTGGCGACGCCGCGGACGAGTATCGGGTGCCTGCCCGGTTCTTCGAGCAGACCTATCTGACCGATGCGCTGCGCGATGTGCTGCTCCAGCTCGCCGACCGGCTCGGCGGCAACCCGGCAGCCCGCGCGGTGTACTGGATGCGGACCGACTTCGGCGGCGGCAAGACGCACACGCTGCTGGCCGCCTATCACCTCTTCCGCGACCCTGCCCAGGTAGCGGCCACCGACGCGGCCCGCAAGCTCGGCGCGCAGCGTGGCAACCGCCCGATCCCCAAGGCCACGGTGGTCGTGCTCGACGGCAGCGCGCTTTCGGCGGACCCCGAGCCGCTGGGCGGCGGCGCCACAGCCTGGTCGCTCCTCGGCCACCTCGCCTGGCGTCTCGGCGGCGGACCCGCGCTCGCCAGGGTGGCGGCAGAGGACGCCGCCAGAGCGGGCACCTCGACTCCGCGGCTCGTCGAGCTCCTCAGAGCGCACACACCCTGCCTGATCCTGCTCGACGAGACGCTCCAGTACCTTGCCAAGGCGAGCAACGTGCCGGTCGGGGACGGGAACCTGGCTACCGCCACGCTCACCATTATCAGAGAGCTGAGCTCAGCGGCGGCCGCTGTGCCCGGTGCCGCATTGGTGGTCACTGCGTCGAACATCCCGCTCGCGGATCCAGCGAGCCTGCCCATGGCGGGCATGCGAGACCGGCTGGAAGACGCCGTCGGGCGTGTCCAGCGCATCGTCGTCCCGGTCGAAGGCGACGACGTCTTCCCGATCCTGCGGCGACGCCTGTTCGAGTCGACCGGCTCGGACGAGGACCGGCGCGCTGCCGCGATTGCCTTCTCCGCGTACTACGAGCAGGTCATGGGCGACGCGCTGCCCGTGCCCTACCGGGATGCCCCATACCGTGAGCGGCTCACCGCCGCCTACCCGTTCCACCCGGAGCTGATCGACATTCTCACCGAACGATGGGGCTCGCTCCCGAAGTTCCATCGCACCCGCGGTGCTCTCCGGCTCCTCGCGCACACCGTCAAGGCGCTGTGCTGGAACGACCATCAGGGCCCTCTGATCCTGCCGGGCGACCTCGACCTCTCCGACCAGGGCGTGCAGAACGAGGTGCTGCAAGCGGTCGACGACGGCTTCAAGGCGGCGCTCATCTCCGACATCAGCCGTGACGACGCCAACGCTCCCCAGGTCGACCGGGAAAGCGGCGGGCAGGCGCAGGCGCTGGAGCTCGGCACACGCCTGGCCACCACCGCGTTCCTCTACTCACACGGCTCGGCACGGGCGCTCGGGGCGAACCAGGCGGAGTTGCTGCTTGGCGTCGGCCAGCCGGGACTCTCGCGCGGCCTGATCGAGGACGTCCGCGATCGCCTGGAGCGCAAGCTGTGGCATCTTCGCCTCGAGGGCGGTCAGTACCGCTTCACCGTCAAGGGCAATCTCAACAAGATGGTGCTGGAGCGTGAGCCGGCGGTCGGCGACGACCGAGTCGAGGACCTGCTGCTCAGGACCATCCCGGCAGTCATCCGGTCCACCCGAGTCCTCAGGGTGGAGCCGCGTGTCAGGGAGCCCAGAGACCTCCCTGACACCGCCAGGCTCACACTTGCCGTCCTCAACCCTCGGATCCAGTTCGGCGGCGAGACGACGGTCGAGACGATGCGCGTCGCTGAGGAGATCCTGCGGAACACCGGCAACGGGTTCCGCGCCTACACCAACGCAACCATGCTCGTCATCGCTGACGCGGGTGAGCTGGCCCGTGCACGTGCGACAGCGCGTCGCCTCCTGGCACTCCACGACATTCGCGAGGACCCGACGCGCTATGGCGCCCTCGCGACAGAGCTGCAAGAGGAGCTCCAGGGTCGGATAGCGCAGGAGGAGCAGCGCTTCCCCAGACGCGTCGCGGCAGCCTGGCGCCATCTCTTCGAGCTCCGCCCCAGTGCCACCGCGGGTGCGGGGCCGTCGCTGGCTCACGAGGACCTTCGGTTCGGGCTGGACGGGTTGGGCGTGACGGACGCCGTCGTCGAGCTGCTGCGCAGGATGGACCGCCTGATCGACACGCTCGCGCCGACGACCCTGGTCTCGGAGCGGTTCAACCTACTGCCCGAGGGGACCGAGGCGGTGGAGCTCGACACCGTCCTTGCGGCATTCGCCAGATACCCGGCGCTGCCCAAGCTCACCAGCCAAGAGGTATTGCGTCGCTCGATCGCCGAGGGCGCACAGCGCGGCCTGTTTGGGCTGGCGAGTGGAGCCTCGTGGGATGCGGGGGACGCGATTCTGCGCTTCCGTGAGCCGGTTGCCCTCGATGAGATTGCGTTCCAACCAGGGGTGTTCCTGGTCCGTGCGAGCGCGGCCGAGTCTCTCCTCAAGGCACGTGCCGAGAAGGCGGCGGCACCCCGTCCAGATTCGGGACACGGTGATACGGGGGTCCGAGACGATCGTGAGGAGAGAAAGGAAGAGAAGAAGGATGTCGATGACGAGGATCACCAGGCGGGGTACGACAAGCTGACCGTCGACGCGGAGGCTGTTCCAGGTGGCGACGTACTCAAGCTGGTGAGGTCGGTAATGGGCCAGCTCAACGAGTCCGGCGTGTCGGCGCGGGTGGTGCTCTCGGTGCGGGCTGAAGGAGCGATAACTGGCGACGTACGTGCTCTCATCCAGGAAGGGGTCCAGCAGCTTGGCCTGCGGGAGGTCAGGATCGAATTCGGATGACCTCGCGCATCACCGCTCTGCCCGCTGCTGCCGCTCGTGATGCAGCGGTACGGCCATAGGCAAGGCTTCTTCAGGCGTGCGTTCTACCGCCGCCTCGGCGATGTGCTCGTCATCGCTGCCATCGGGCCAGAGGTCGAGCGTGCCGCAGCCTGATTCATAGCTCGTAGCGAGCGACCCAGTACTGCCAGTCGTCCATCGCCTGGCGTGTCGGCTCGTCCACCCCGATGCCCTCCAGCTGTGCCAAGGGAACCGCGAGGGTTCCGCGCTCCCCGCGCTCCCAGCGGATCAGGACGAACATCTCGTGCTTGCACTCCTCCTCGGGGGCCATCCCGACCACTTCCACCTCATCGCCGACCCGCAACGGCGAGATGGCGCGTTCGGCCACGCACCTGGCCAGAAACGGGAAGCTCAGCTGGTCCTCGAGGGAGTAGTACCAGCCCATCGCCTGCTCCTCGGGGCTGTAGGCATCCACGACGATCTCCATCGAGATGCGCTGCTCCCGCTCCTCGTCACGTGCCAGTCCCATTGGGTTCCTCCCTGCGCGCTCATGGTCAGGAGTCTCCCGCCCAACCGCGTTGGGATCAACTCGCCGCCGACCTCATGCGCCAACGAGCAGGGCCGATTGATATTCCGGCTCGCGCCCAGGCCGCCCGCGGGTGTAGAACATCACCACATCAGACCTGTCGACCCGGCCACGAAATTGAGTGGCCCGGCGAGTGGCGCAACACTCCCGGGCCGTGGCCGACGACCTACACAGGAGGTCGCCGACATGCGTGAGTGTAGCCCGCGCACGCACTCTCAACCTACCTGCGGCCTTCCCTGTGGCGTAGAAGCCGACGGGGGACACAGGGCCCCTGTCGGTCAGGGGCCGGTCGCACACCGTGACGGGCGCAACCGCAGCGGTCACTGCGGCCGGCTCCGCCCAACCGATCATCGCACGTTCCAAATAGAAGCCACGCGTATAATCATCGGGCCATGACTGAGCCAGACGCCGAGATACCTCCCCAGGTTCCCGAGCTTTCGCAGGAAGCTCGGGAGGAGGCGCGTAGAATCGCCGCGCAGGTGAACCGCGGCGATTTCAGTGGTCTCCCAACCTGGGAAGAGGTGGCGGCTGAGCTTGACATCCCCCTCTAACTACAGGATCCATATCAGCCCCCGATTTCGTCGCCAACTCCGGGACGCGCCCGCGACGCTGCGAGGCCACGTCGCCGGGGTCATTGCGCTGCTCCGCGTCGATCCCATCACGCCGAGCGCGCTGCCGATCCTCGTGGACGGCGAGGACGTCCACACGGTCGTGTTCGCGTCCGGCCGCGGGTTCCTCCGCTACGAAGTCTTTCCGCATCGGCGCACAATCGTCCTGGTGGACCTCGCCTGGCTTGAGTAGTCAAGGCGAAGTCAAGGCGCGGGGTCGCCGGCGAGCGTCGGGGTGACGCGGCGCAGGCGGTCCAAGAACCCGCGTCGCCGAGCGTAGCGCTGGCGGACCTCTGCCATCCGACGGTCGAACTCCTCCATCGCGGTGGCCCGCTCCGCGACCTCCCGCAAGTCCACCACCAGGCGCACCGCTTCGTCGTAGGACCGAGCCTCCACAAGCTGCTCGAGCTCCCGCCAGGCCGACGCTCCCCGCCGCCCAAGCGCAGCAAGCTGCGCCTCTCTGGCGGCCGCGGCGGCGGCGCGCGCCTGCTCCTGCTGTCGCATCGCCGCGCGGCGGCGCGCATCCTCCAGCTCCTCCGCGCGCGCCAGCAACCGTGCCACCGTCCGCCGCTGCACGTCCGCCACCGCCGGATGTGCACGGCGGAACGCGCCAAGCAGCACCGAGCCCAGCGCCAGGTCCGGGTTGTCCGCGGCCCGAAGCAGCCACCGCTGCTGCTCACGCGGCGGCAATTGCTCGACCCACTTGCGGAAGCGGCTCGCGTCATCCCCGTCCTCGCCGCTGGATTCCGCGGCGACCGCAAGCAGGTCCTCGTCGATGCGCAGGAACTCGACCAATGCCACCAGCGGAGCCGACAGAGCCCTCAGCCCGCGTGGCACCGGTGGCTCCGATTCCGTCGGGTCGACCTCGCCCTCTTGCACCGCCAGCAGCCACGCCAGGTACGCGGCCCGCAGGTCGCCGCGGAGCAGCTCGGCTCGGAGCGGTGTCAACGAGGCGGCCAGGTGCCCCTGCTCCCACCACTCGTCCTCCGGGTCCTCGGTCTCACTGGACAAATCCAGGACGACATATTCTCCTGTCGTGGTCAGCGTCACCGGCCCACCGGGAAGGTAGGCACCCAAGGCTTCGCTGTCCACCGACGTGGCCGGGAACCGGAACATCAACCGGCGGGTCCCCCAGTTGGCGAAGTACAGGTGCACGTCGAAGTAGCGGGCCAGCAGCTCGGCCGGGTCGGCCTTCAGGTCCCCCCACTGGTATTCGTTCCAGAACCGCGTCGGCGTGATCTCCGCACGCGTCGAGATGCTGCGAAGCTCCGCCATCTCCTTGGCGGTCAACCGGCGGTCGAGCGCCACGAACTCATAGCTCTGATACTCGCTCACACCCGACCTCCTCCGGGAACCCGGCAACCAATCGCGTGCCGAGCTGCAATGCTGGTCTGCCGTTATGCGAGGACCAGGAAGTGGAAGTTGTCGCGCCCGACGGAATCCTCGAGCGTCTTGATGACCTTGGTGGCGTCGTCGTGGGGGCCTTGGATGAAATACGGCTTGCCGTCACGCCCGAAGCCGATCGCGCTTGGACCGGCCCACGGCCCCAGATGCCCGGTGGTGGCCGCAAAGCCCCGAGCGGGCGCCAGGCCCAGGCTTCGCGCATACTCGACGGCTCCGAACACCAGGTGCTGCGCCAGCTCCACCGGCGCCTGGAGCGGTCTGGCCCGATAGGCGGCGAAGAACGAGTCTCTGAGCTCGGCGGCGCGGCGGCTGTCCAGGTTGCGCGGGCCGACCACGTCTTTGACCCCCAGGCACCAGACGTCGACCAGCCAGCCACAGACAGCGACCTTGCCGCGGTGCTGGTGGCGCTCCACCAGCACGCTCACCAGGCCTTGCGGCCCGGCGTCGGCGGCATCGACATCGGGCCACTCAGGGTGACCGTTGACGGTGAGCCCTTGGCTCCACCCCGGGCTGATCCAGCACCCGACGACCTCGCCCTCCGCAACATCTGCCTGGCGTTCCGCGGCGATGGCCTGCACCAAGGGGACGACGGTGGCCGGCGGCACGCCCAGGGCACGGGCGATCCGCTTCGGAGAATAGCCCTTGCCGCGCAGCGCGCGGACTTGTCCCAGCAGCTCCTCGCTGTCCATGCCCGCATCCTTCATCGTCTGGCCCAAGCCGTCAAACCATCCGGGGGAAAGAACTAAGCAGCCTCCTGGAAGTTGTGCATGTAACTTTCAGGCAGTCACGGTGAGTCTGTGGCGTGCCGGTCGGCGGCTGGCCGCCCTGCGGCGCTGCCTACCCCGCCGCCTCGCAGGCCGACTGGATAGTAGGCCGCGCCCTGCTCGGTGATCGCGGTGATGTTGCCGCGGTCCATGGTCAGTCGGTCCCCGGGGTTCATGCCGCCGAGAAAGATCGCCCGGTCGCCCGTCCACACGGCCAGCGGCCAGGCGCGGCCGGGAACCGGCGCCTTCGCAAGCGGGCGCCACCGGTTGCTGCGGGGGTCGTAGGCGGCACCGTCATCAGGGTAGGCGAGCCTGACGTCGGAGAGATTCCGGATACCGCCCCAGACCAGCAGCCGATCGCCGGCCCACACGACCCCGGCCAGTCGGCGAGGGATGATCGGGGCGGGCGGGAGCGTCCGCCACCGCCCGCTGCGCGGGTCATAGGCACTGGCGACATTGCCGCGGGGCGGCCCCTCCCTGTTCTCGATCGCGGACCAGATGATCAGCTCACTGCCGGTCCAAGCGCTCGCCACCTCGGGCACGATCACCCCCCCGGCCGGCGCCGGGATCGGTGTCCAGGTGTTGGCGGCTGGATCGTAGGCGGCGCCGTCCCGGCAGCGGATGCGCCCCTCATCGCCACACGACCCCGAGATGACCAGCAGCAGCCGGCCGGTCCAGGCCACGATCGCCCCGGTTCGGTAGTTGAGCGGCGACCGCGGCAGCCGCCGCCAGCGGTCGGTCGCCGGGTCGTAGGCGGCGCCGCGGCCACCGTCGATGGTCTTCCGTGAGGCCTCGTCGCGGTCCGCGGTGCCCCAGACCAGCACCTCCGCCCCGGTCCAGACCGGCTCGGAACCCCCAACGCGCGGAAGCCACCCCGTGGGGGCAGGGGTAAACCGCCGCCAGGTGTTGGCGGCCGGGTCGTAGGCGCGCCCGGCAGGAGCCAGGATCAGCTCCTTGCCCGTCCACACCGGGGGCCCGCCCACGCCCTCATTTGGCTGGAGGGGCGGGTCCGGAAGCACCCGCCAGCGCCGGGTCGCCGGGTTGTACGCAAGCCCATTGGGCGGCCTCCTCGGCGAGCCTGGGGGGCGGTACGTGTACGAGCCGAGCAGGATCAGCTCCTTGCCCGTCCAGACCGCAGCGCCCCGGTCAGGGCCAGGCAGCACGTCGTTGGCCGGCGGCCTGGGAAGCCGCTCCCAGCTGTCAGCGCGGATCGGCGTGTCGCTCTCGTCCAGCAGGCCACGGGCGAGCGGGACCGCGAACCCCAGTGCCACCACGATGACGATCACCACCGCGATGGCGCGGGCGGACCGCCGCCAGCGCCGCCCCCGCCCGCGCTCCTGCGGCCCGACTGGCGCCGGCATCCGGTCGCTCACTGGCTGTCGTCCTTCTGACAAGGTCCCAGCGCACAAAGCTTATCGCGCACAAAGCCTATAAGAACGCAGGGGTCTTGGAACCAGGCAGGTTTACGCCGCCTTCAATGCTCGCAGCGCGCACAGGCGGCTGGCGACCGCACCGCTGACCCTGGGCCCCCTGGGGTTACGCGCAGAACTTTGGGCAGGCTGCTTAGAGCTGCTGGCTCGTGGGCCGACGCCTGCCGCGCCAGTGTCGCCGCTCCAGGACGACGAGGCGGATCACCAGCCGAGCTGCCGGCACCAGCAGTACCCACAGCAGCGGGGCGAGGCTGAGCCACCCGACCCCGACGGCCACCCGCACCGTGACCAGCGGGATGGACAGCCCGAACACGATAGGAGTCGCGAGCGTGCGCAGCAGGGTGGAGCGGCGGAACCGCGGGTCGAGGTCCTCGTCCACCAGGCGGCCCCTGCCGGTCGCGTACCACCACAGCAGTGTGAACGCGAGCCCGGTCACCATCACGCTGGCCGCATACAGGCGGGCCGCGACCGCCAAGTTGATGTTGTTGCCCAGCACGGCGGTGGGGAACGGCAGGAAGGCGATGCACGCCAACAGCAGCAGGTTGATCCACACCATCGCCGAATCCCAGCGCTTGATGTGCTGGAAGGTGAGGTGATGGCCGACCCAGAACCGGCCGATCACCCAGAAGCTCAACCCGAAGCTGAAGAATGCGACCCGCTCGACCCCCAGCGGGTCGCCGGATCGGCCCGGTGGTCCTCCTCCCATCGCCCTCCGGCTCCGTCGTGTCGTGGGCCGCTCGGTGACCCGGCTGAGCGGTGCGCACCAGTGCCATCTTGCCCGATATTGATGCACGGCTTGTCGCGGCGAGCGGCTAAGCTTTGTCGCTCTGGAGAGCGCGAACCTCGTGGCATGCGGGAGGGTCGATGGAGCAGGGTGGCGGTGAGGACCGCGACCGCCTGCGCGCGTACCACTACCTGGCTGCGCAGGACTACGGTCTGTACATCGAGATCATGCGCCTGTTCTGCGCCTCGCTGCTGGCGGACCTGTCGGCGAAGGACATCGTCGAGCGCCTCGTGGACGGGGGCATCGACCTCTCGCTGGAGACTGCCGCGGAGAAGCTGGAGTACCTCGAGGGCAAGGGGAACCTGCTTCCGAGCTCGCACACGATCAGGGTCGGCAGCATCGCCGAGTACCACCGCGCCCGCTCGCGCTACCAGGTCTCCAAGCTCGGGCGCCGGGTCCAGCGGCAGGTCGACGAGGTGCTGGCGGCTGCCGAGGGCGCCCGCGAGGTCAGCAGGGAGCTGCTGGCCGTGCTGGCGCGCGAGATCGACCGGATGGCGGCCGGCGTGGCGGACGGAGCGCTCACCGTCGACGTGGCGCAGGAGACCGTCACCACGCTCTTCCTGCAATTCGAGGACTTCGCCAACTCCATCCGGGACTTCTACGCCTATGTCGGGCAGGTGCTGTCGCGCTACGACCTGGACAGCGCGGAGTACGCGGGTTTCAAGAACCTGCTGCTCGACTACATCGAGTCCCTGCTGGACGAGGTGGCACGGTACACGCCGCGAATCCAGGCTGGCCTCGAGCGCCTCTGGCCACACCTGCCACGGCTGCTCGCCCTGCTCGAGCAGGGCGCCGGCTCGTTGCGGGCGCTCGAGGAGGCAGACCCGACGCGCGGGCGGATCGAGCGCGCACGGGGCCGGGACCTGGACGACTGGCTGTCGCTTCGCGCCTGGTTCGCGGGCAGTGAGCACGGGCCGAGCGAGGTCGAGCAGCTCCGCGCCGCCACCCGTCAGGCGCTGCAGACACTGTTCACCAATGCCAAGCGGCTGATCGGCGCCTCGTACCGTGGCGCCTCCAGGCGCCGTGACCTGCTCCGGCTGGCGGCGTGGTTCGACGCCGCGGCTCCCGAGCAGGCCCACGATCTGTTCGTGGCGGCGTTCGGCCTGTACGGCGCGCGGCATCTCGCCGTTCCCGGAGACGAGGAGCGCCCGGTGCCTGCGTCGGAGAGCTGGTGGTCCGCGCCGGCCGCGCAGGTGGCGGTGAGCCTGCGCCAGCTTGGGAGCCGCGCCACGCGCGGTCGGATGGCGTCCGTGGAGGATCACCGCCTCCAGAAGGAGCGGTTGCGCCGGCAGGCTGAGGACGCGGCGATGCGGCGGATGGACGCCGCGGCGGAGCTGCGAAGCGCCGGTGAGCGCCTGGAGCAGGCGCGGCTCTCCCCCGAGGCCATGCGGCTCCTGCTCGACCTGCTCGCCAGGGCACTCGCCGCCGGCACGCCCGCACTGACCGGCGCGCGCGCCGCCGACCTCGACCTCGATCTCGGCCTGGTCCTGACCCGCGTGCCGGGTCAGCGGACGGTGCTCCGCTCAGCGGACGGAGACCTGGGCATCGACGACGCCGCGCTGGTGGTCGGCCGCCTCGGCGAGATGGAACGGCTGGTCGCCAGGGAGTGGAGCGCCTGATGGCCGGCGCCCGGGTCGATCACGACGCCGCGTTGCAGGCGGAGCGGCGCGACGCCGCCCGACTGCTGCTCGCCCACCCGCTGGTCACCGCTGACGGCGAGCATGCCGAGACGTTCGGGCTGATCCGCCGGCATGCGGACTGGCTGGTGGCGCAGTTCGGTCAGGTCCTGGGCTACCGCCTGGTCGTCCAGGCCGGCTTCGCGCGGCTCTACAAGACGGGGCTCGGCCCTGGCGCGGGGCGCCGGCTGACGCGCCCGAGCGGCGCGCCGTTCACGCCCCGCACGTACGCCTATCTGGCGCTCGTCCTGTCCGTGCTGGTCACGGCACCCGAGCAGATGCTGCTGTCGCAGCTGGTGGCGAGGGTGCGCGCGGCAGCGGCCGACGCCGGCCTGCGCATCCAGGAGCCGGACGCTCCCGGTGAGCGGCGCGCGCTCGCGGCCGCCCTGCGCCAGCTCGTCGCCTGGCGGGCGATCAGCGAGACGGACGGCTCGGTCGGGTCCTACGCCGACGACGCCGGTGCGGAGGCGCTGGCCACCATCGACCGCGAGGTCGTCCGCCATCTGGTCGCCGGCCCGCTGGCGCGGGCGACGGGGGCGGACGACCTCATTGAGCGCGCCGCCGCACCTGGTCACGGTGGGCCTCGGGTCTCCGTGCGGCGCCGGCTGGTCGAGACCCCCGTGGTCTACCTCGACGACCTCGACGAGGCGGAGCGCGTCTGGCTGCGTACCAACCAGCGCAGGGAGGCCAGGACGCTTTCGGAGCTGCTCGACCTGGTGGCGGAGGTGCGCGCGGAGGGCGTGGCGCTGGTGGACCGGCGTGACGAGCTGAGCGACCTTCGCTTCCCCGACGCCGGCACCGTGCCGCAGGCCGCGCTGCTCCTGCTGGACGCGCTGGTCGAGCGACTGCGCCCGGACGACGCGGGCACGCCGGCCGCTGGAGACCGCCTGGTCGCCGGCGTGCCCGTCCCTGGCGGGCTGGTGCACGAGCTCCTCGCCGACCTGTGCCGCCGCCACGCCTCTCACTGGTCGGGCAGATATCTCGAGGACCTGCCGAGGCTGGAGCGCGACGTGCTGGACCTGCTCGCCTCGATGCGGCTGGTCGCGCCGGCGGGGCGGGCGCGCGCCGAGTCCGCCGAGACGGCGGGCGGAGGGCTCGTGCTCCTCGCTGCCGCCGCCCGCTACCGGTCGCGGGTCCGCGCACCAGCCCGGTCGCACCTGGGCTCAGGCGAGCCACGTCCCAGCGACGATGGGGAGCGCCGATGACGGGCACGCCGCCGCACCCGACCACCCTGCCGACCTTCCCGCACCGCTTCCGTCTGCGACGTGGCGGGATCCTCAATGTCTGGCAGTACGACGACCAGGTCTTCGAGTTCGGTGACGGGCGTCTGCTGCTGCGCGGCAGGAACGGCGCCGGCAAGACGCGGGCGCTCGAGGTCCTGCTGCCGTTCCTGCTGGACGCGGACATCCGCGCGATCGATACCACCGGGGCGCAGCGAACGAGCTTCCGCTGGCTGATGCTGGACGGCTCACCGGACTCCAACCGTCTCGGTTACGTGTGGCTCGAGCTCGCGCGGGTCGACGAGGACAGGGTCGAGCACGTGCGCACCCTCGGCGCCGCCATCAAGGCGTCCCGCGCGACGGGCGAGGCGAAGGCCACTTACTTCCTGACCACCCGGCGGGTCGGCGAAGACCTGCCGCTGCTGGTCGGACGGCAGCCGCGGCCGCTGGACGCCCTGCGCGCCGAGGTTGGGGAGCACAACTGCTTCACCAGCCCCGGCGAGTACCGGCGCCGTGTGATGGGCGAGCTGTTCGGGCTGGCGGACGAGCGCCGCTACCGCAATGTGGTGCACCTGCTGCACCGGCTGCGCAGGCCGACCATCGGCGACCGTATCGAGGCCGGCCAGCTCGCCAGCGTGCTCAGCGAGGCGCTCCCACCGCTCGACGAGGACGTGCTCGAGTCGGTCGCCCACAACCTCGACGATCTCGAAGGGATCCGGAACGAGCTCGCGCGGCTGGAGGCGACCGCCAGCGCGGTGGAGCAGTTCGTCGCCGGCTACCGTGGCTACGTGCACGGTCAGATCCGCGGCCTCGCCAGGACGGTCTGGCAGGCGCTCGAGGGCTGGATGTCGGTACGCCGGGCGGAACAGGAGACGCACCGCGCCTGGGCGGGCCAGCTCGACCAGGTCGAGGGTACCGCCGAGCGGCTCGCATCCCTCCGCGAGCAGCGCGGCACGGCCGACGACACGCTGCGGGCGCTGCGCGACTCGGCCGCATACCGCTCCCTCATGGAGCTGCGCGACCGGCGCGCGGCCGTCGGGCAGGCGCGTCAGGCGGCCGAGTCCGCGGCGAGCACCGCGACCATCAGCCGCCAGGCGGAGGAGCATGCCGCCGAGCGGGCGCGGGGCAGCGCCGGACAGCTCACCGGAGAGATGGCCGCCGCGCGCCAGCGGCACGGCCAGCTGCTGGGCACCGCGCGCGGGATCGGCGTGGACGATACGCACCTCGGCAGCGCGGTGACGGCCTCCACGACCATGCTCGGTGGCGGCGGCGCGCTGCTGCGGGACCTCGACGGGATGGCCCATGAGGTGCCGCGGCCGTCGGCCAGGGTGCTGGACGTGCCTGCCACCACCGCCGCGCTCCAAGGGCTGGAGGCCGCGCTGCGCGGTGCCGCCCCTGTCGTCGGCGCGCGCAGGAGGACCGCGGCCGAGCTGCAGGACCGGGTCCAGCGGGTCGAGCGGCTGGCCAGCGCGGCACAGCGGGCCGAGGAGCGCGCCGCCGGCGTCGAAGCGCGGCTGGAGCAGGCGCGGCGAGCCGCCGGGACCGCCCAGCGAGCGGTGGCCGCCGAGAGCGCCCGCTACGCCAGCTCGGTGCTCGACTGGCTCGCGACGCCCCTGCTGGCCGAGATCGGCCTCGACAACAGCCCCTTCGAGGAACTGCTCGCGGACGCGCTGCCTGCCGGCGGGGCGACCGCCACCGGTCCGGCAGCGCTCGACCCGGACGTCCCCGAGCGGGTGGCGGCCACGGCCAGGCAGCTCCTCACCGGCCCGCGGCGACGCTCGGACGAGGAACTGCTCGCCGCGGAGCTGGCGCTCGAGCGCGCCCGCAAGGAGCTGCGTGACCTTCAGGACGAGCACCGCCGCGTCGAGGCCGCCAGGGAGTACCCGCCGCCCCGGCCCGGCTGGTCCGTCGCCGACCGGGACCCGTCCGCGGGCGCGCCCTTCCACCTGCTGGTGGACTTCGCCCCACACCTGGAGGCCGGGCAGCGCGCCGGCCTCGAGGCCGCGCTGCAGGCCAGCGGGGTGCTGGCCGGCTGGGTGTCGCGGGACGGCGTCCTGCTGGACCCCGGCACCCGTGATCTCGTCATCGACCCGACCGTTCCCCATGCCGGTCCGACGCTCGCGGACCTGCTCGTCCCGGTCCCCAACCAGACCGGCGGGGTGAGCGCCGCGCAGGTGCGGCGCCTGCTCGCCTGCATCGCGGCGACCCCTGACCGCTCAGCCGCCAGCGTCGCCACCACCTCGGGCATCTGGCGGCTCGGCGTGGCGCACGGGGCGCACGCCAAGGACCGCGCGGAGTACATCGGGGCGGCCACCCGCGCGGCGGCGCGCGCGCGCCGCCTGGCCGAGCTGGTCACGCGGATCCGCGAAGCGGAACAGCGGCTGCGCGACCTGGACGCGCGCGCCCGCCAGGCGCGCGAGCGGCGCACCGCCCTCGCCGCGACCGCGGTGCCCACCGACGTCGAGCTGCGGGGGGCATGGACCATCCTCCGGATCAAGGACGGCGACGAGCGGGACCTCGTCAAAGAGCTGTCGGACGCCCAGGCGGCGCTCGAGGCGGCGCAGTCCAGGGCCGCGACGGAACGGCAGGCGCTCCTGGCGGCCGCCGCATCGGCGAACCTGCCGCCGGAGCGGGATGCGCTGCTGGCGGTCACGCACACGGCGAGAACGCTGCAGGAGGACCTGGAGCAGCTGGTCGCTCACGTGCGGCGCATCGCGGGCGCGCTGTCACAGCACGCCGGTGAGCAGCAGCAGCTGGCCGCGGCGGCGGCGCGGCGCGCCGAGGCCGAGCGGGCGTTCGAGGGCGCCCGGTCCGCCTGGGCGAGCCAGGCAGGGCAGCTCGCGGAGCTGGAGGCGTCCGTCGGCGCCGACGAGCAGACGCTGCTCGCCCGCGAGCGCGCCGCGGAGGCAACGCTACGAGCGGCCGGCAAGGCGCTGCCCGAGGCCGAGCGGGCACAGCACCGGGCCATGGCCGGAGCCGTCGGCGCATTCAAGGACTGGCGGCATCGCGAGCTGGAGCGGGAGGACGCCTACCGCGGCCTCGCCGGCGAGGCCGAGCGGCTGCGGCTGGCCCTGCGCCTGCCCGGCGTGCTGCTCGCCGCCGGCCTCCCCAACGGCGAGGTCGCCGACCAGCTCCGCGAGGTCGAGCTGCCCGCCGTCGGTGACCGGGCGCCCACCGGCCCCGCCGGCGTCGCCGCCGAGCTCGAGGACAGCGCGCTGGCCCGTGCGCCGCTCGCCCCCGCACCGGAGCGCGTCGGCCTGCGCAGCCTGCACGGACTGGTGAAGGACCTGAGCGGGCAGCTCGCGCCGCCCTCGCGGGACCTGAGCGCGGCCGCGATCCTCAACCGCTACGAGGACCTCCGCACCAGCCTTGCCGGTGGCTACGACGCCTCGGTGGACGAGATCGACGGGATCAAGGTCTTCGAGCTGCACGACGACGCCGGGCATCACCCGGTCGCCGCGGTCGCGGCGCGCCTGCGCGAGGACGCGACCAGGTCCCGCGACACGCTCACCAGACGAGAGCAGGAGGTGTTCGAGCGGCACCTGCTCGGTGAGCTGGGCGACAACCTCGCCAAGCAGCTCCACGGCGCGCGCTCGTTCGAGCGCGAGATGAACCGCCTGCTCGGCTCGGTCCGCAGCTCGCAGGGGCTCGGCGTGCGGCTCGAATGGCGGCTGCGGCACGATGCCGACGCGGACGTGCGGCGGACGGTCGAGCTCATTCCCACTCCCGGGCAGCTCCGGCCGCTCCAGGAGCGGGCCGCGCTGCGCGAGGCGCTGCAGCGCCGCATCGAAGCAGCCCGGCAGGCCGACCCGAGCGCCGGCTACCTGGCGCACCTCGGCGCGGCCCTCGACTACCGTGCCTGGCACTCCTTCACCGTCAAGGTCGTCGACGCCTCCAGGCCGGGCAGCGAGCGGACCCTCGGCCCACGAATCGGCCTGTCGGAGGGCGAGAAGCGCGTGGTGTCCTATCTGCCGCTGTTCGCCGCGGCGGCCGCCCACTTCAACGCGCTGGCCGAGCAGTGGCCGGCCACCCCGCGGCTGATCCTGCTCGACGACGCCTTCGCCAAGGTCGACGAGCCGACCCACGGTCGCCTGCTCGGGCTGCTGGTCGACCTGGACCTCGACTTCATCATCACCAGCGAGCGCATGTGGGGGACGTTCCCCACCGTCCCCCGGCTCAGCATCTACGAATGCCTGCGCGAGCAGGGCGCCCGGGGTGTGGCGACCGTCCATTTCGAGTGGGACGGGCGGCGCAAGCGCCTGGTCAGCGTCTGAAGGTCCCGGTGCGACTCGAGCCGGAGACCAGGCGGTGGCTGGCGCAGCCGTCACTGGAGGGGTTGTGGCGGCGGGCCCGCGAGCGCCTGGAGCGGACCGGCGTCACCGTCACCGGCCAGCTGGAGCTCCGCGATCTCGACGACTCCCAGCGCCTGGCGCTGTCAGGGCTGCTGGGCAGGCCCGTGCTGGGGCCGCGCCTCATGATCGCAATGGCCGAGCTCGACGCCCGGCTGCGCGCGACCGCGGTCGGCGGTGGCCTGGTGGAGGTCCTGACCGAGCTCGGCGGGCCGCTGACGGACCGGCGCGCACAGCGCCAGGCGGCGGCGACAGCGCGCGAACGACTCTACAGCGACGCCGCCAGCTCCCTGGCCGCCGGCGGGTTGGGCGCCGCCCCGTGGACAGCCACCTGGCTGGAGGGCATCCGTCGTGCCGGCACCCTCGGCAGGTACCGGCACGAGGTCGCCGCTGGGCTGCTCGCCCAGGCGATCCAGGCACTCGTCGCGCTGCTCGCGGAACCGGACGCAGCGTCGGTCGGCCGTGGTGAGCTGGCCTTCCAGGTCACCGGCTCGGCCCACGGGCTCGATGACGACACCGTGCTCGCCCGCCTGGTGCTGCGGGCGCTTGCGCTCCGGAGCGGCGAGGACCCCTCGGCGCGACTGTCTCCGGAGCGGCGGCGGACCCTGTGGCACAGCGCCGGCGTGCGGACCGACGAGGTCTCCTCCACCGTCCTGACTCTGGGCCTGGCACCGGTTGGCGAGGGCTGGCGCGAGGACTGGCTGCGCAGCCGGGCGACTGAGGGTGAGGAGGTCCACCTCACCCTCAGAGACCTCCGCCGCATCCGCTGGCAGATGCCAGCGGGCACGCTGGTGCGCGTGTGCGAGAACCCGCGCGTCCTGGAGGCGGCGATGGATGCCGGCGCCCGCGCGCCGCTGGTCTGCACCGAGGGAAGCGCCGCCTGGGTGACCGTCTGGCTGCTGCGCCGGCTCGCCGAAGGTGGCGCGGCCCTCGGCTACCACGGCGACTTCGACTGGCCCGGGATCGAGCTTGCCAACCGGCTGCACCAGTCGCTGCCCGTCCTGCCGTGGCGGATGCGCGCCGACGACTACGAGCGGGCCGCGTCCGACGCTGAGCGGCGCGGTTCAGTCCTGCAACCGCTCTCGGGCCAGCCGGTCGAGGCCCGCTGGGACGCCGAGCTCGCCCCGGCGATGCAGTCCCTCGGCGTCACCGTCCACGAGGAATCATGCCTCGAGCTGCTCGTCCAGGATCTGGCGGCGTGCGGCACCCAGCGGCGGTAGGCGACATCAGGGGTGCCAGGACGCTGCCGCCGGTGGTCAGGGGCTGCTGTCGGACGTGCCCTCGGACGCGGTTCCCTCCAGGTCGGGGTCCTCGCGGTAGCCGGTGGCGCCGTCCAGGGCGCCGCCGACCACCTCGGTCTGGGGGGCGAACTCCGGGTCGAGCCGGACCAGGTCCCACTCGTTGATCCAGGCGCGCACGTACTGCCGCATCCTGGTCGCACCCAAGCGCTCCAGGCCGGCCACGTCCGGCGGGTCCCAGCCGAACGCCTCGCCGTGGAGCTGCTTGAGCCGCCCGTAGGCCCGGTCGAGCTCGGCGTCGTCGGGCGGCGCCAGCAGCAGCATGTCCTGGTCGATCGCACGCATGCCAACCTCGGCCAGGGCGGCGAGCTCATCGTTCTCGAGCGTCTGCCGGGAACGGAGCTTGGCGGGCACCAGCTCCCGGTCGCTCTTGCCCGACAGCACCGCCGCCTCGAAGTCGTCGGTCATCGCCAGGACCGACACCAGCGGCAACCCGGGGTCCTCGGGCTCACCCCGCAGCCAGCGGGCGAGCTCCGCGTACGACCGGCCGCGCTGGAGCACCGAGTACCGCCCGATCAGCTCGACCTCGTCGAACAACACCAGCCAGCCCGCATAGCCGGCCGCGACCATCAGCCGGGCCGCGAAGCGGAAGCGCTGGCGCGCCAGCTCGCGCGCGGGCACCGACGGCAGCGGGTAGCGGGCCTCACCGACCTCCCGAAGACGGCGGCGGACGTCCGCGACCTTGATCGGGTCACCCGACCAGAAGCGGACCACGGCGTCGTGGAGCTCCCCGTCGGTGGCGCCGAGCCGGTCGAACAGCAGCAGCGTCGCGGCGAACCGCTCGTTGAGGCCGGCACCCGGGGAGCTCACCCATCGCCACAGCTCGGCGTGGGCGGGCGTGCCGGGATCCAGCCCGGCCGCCGCCTCGACCAGGGCCGGACCGTGCCCGCCCGGGACGACAGCGCTGGCCGTAGCCGCCCTGAACACCTTGACCGGGTCGTACAGTGGCGTCTCCTTGCTCACCACGACCCTGCCGACGACGAACCCGGCCTCCAATGCCAGCTGCGCCAGATGCTCCACCAGATGGCTCTTGCCCGAGCCGAAGCCACCACCGATCAGCAGCCCGGCGGCCGGGTGCCGCGCCCTGACGGAGCCCTCCTGGGCCTGCTCGAGCAACCCGGTGAAGCGATCCTCGATCTCGCTCTGGGCCGAGCCGAGCGCCGCCACCGCGGCCCGGCTCGGCACGCCAGAGCGCAGCGCCTCCACCGCGCGCCGGGCCGCCACCTGATCGTGCCCGCTCGCCGGGGCGCGCACCTCGGTCACCGGACCGCCACCGCCTCGAGTCTCGCCTCGAGCCGGACCAGGCCCGCGTACGGGTTGGGCCGGCGCCGGTCGCGAACCTCGTCGGCGACGCGAAGGTGCAGCGCGCTGTAAGCGGGCAGACCACGAACCTCGTCGGTGAGCAGCTCCGGCGGGATCACCACCACGACCATCGCCGCCGACAGCACGTCGGTGGCGTCGATGAGCTGGCGCAGCACCTCGTAGGCGTCCAGGACAGCCGCCTTGGAGTAGTAGACCCCCTCGCGCTGCTCGACCGGCGGGCGGCGCCCCACGGCCAGGCGGGCGAGGTCGACGTCGAGCACCAGCCCTCCCCGGCCGACCAGCGCCAGCCAGCTCGCCAGCGAGGTCAGCATCGCTCGCGCGCTGTGGCGCCCGATCCGCCCGTAGATGAGCGAGCGGCGCAGCAGCGCCAGCGCGACCCGCTCGCCCCGCAGCCAGCCCAGCACCGCGTCGCGCTCCGCCACGTCGACCTCGCCGACGCCAAGCTCGGCCTGGCACAGCCGCAGCATCGCCAGCCGGAACTCGTGGGCCAGCCCGGTCGCGCCCAGCAGCGCATGCTCCAGCGCACGCCGCACACTGCGGTACAGCTCGCGGGCGTCCACCTGGTGGTAGGCGGCCACAGCGGCCACCGCCAGATCGCCTGGCGGCCCTGGCACCGGGAACGCGGCCGCGTCGTAGGCGGCCCGCACCGCCCGCCCGGCGAGGGCGGCCCAGTCGACCTGCGCGGCGATGGCAAAGAAGAGCTGATCGGCCAGATGGACCCGCGTGCCGGCGGCGTCCACCCCCGCGTGCACGAACCCCTCGGCGGCGGCGTCGGCGGCCAGCCCGGTATGGAACCGGGCGGAGACGTCGTCGTCGCCGGCGACCACGACCTTCACCGACGCGCCCCCGTGGCGGATGAAGCCCGCCAGGTACTCTTTGCTGAGGAACTCCAGGTACTCATCCACCTCGAGCCCGGCACCGACCGCCGGCCCGCTCTCGATGCGTCGCCCCGCCATCATGGCGCCAACGGGTCGCCCGACTCGGCAGCCGGCAGGGAGAAGGAGATCCCCCAGTAGCGCTGCTGCTGGCCCCCGCGCGCCACCGTGGTCAGCACCCCGGCGCTCTTGGTCCCGGTGCTCGCGCTCCAGCGCAACCGCCGCCCGCCGCGGGGCGCCGTCGTGACGCCGCTCTGGTCGAGCAGGTACAGGTCGCGGGCGAACTCCTGCCTGGTGTACTCCCTGCTCTGCCCTGGCAGCAGCGTGAGCACCGCCCACACGTCGACCAGCCGCACCACCGCGTCCGCCTTCTTGGCCTGCCGGGCCACGACGAGCTCATAGGCGGCGCGCAGGGAGTCCAGGAAGGGCTCCGGCCGGAACCGGGGCCCGCGGCTCTGCGCGGCGCCCAGCAGGTCGGCCACCACCGACGGGCGCAGACGGCGCTCTCGCCTGCGGTCGATGTCCAGCGCGGCCTGGTCGGGCAGGACCCGGACCAGCGAGGGGTAGCACAGCAGCCGCTCGTCCTCCTCGAACATGTCGACCCCCCGAGCGGCGGCCGCGGCCAGCAGCTCCTTGGCGTACGACCCGGACGCCAGGTACTCGCCCTCGTCGAAATCGAACCCCGACCGCAGCGCGCCGACCGCATCGCCGAGGCTCGCGGCCAGCCCCTGTGCCGCATCCAGCGCCCGCCGCAACTCACGGGTCTGCCCACCGGCCGCGGCGACCTTGGCCTTGCGAAGCTCACGAGTCACCGCGGCAGCGGCCCGGAGCGTGGCGCCCGCCTGCTCCTCGGTCGCTGCGAGCGCACTCTCGAAGGAGCCTTCCTGCGACACGTCCACCTCACCATCCCTACATGCGCCTCGATCTGACTGGCGCATGATCCCGTTCCGGGACGCGAACTGTCCAGTCGCCGCGAGTGGTTCCCGCTGGGTCTGCAGAAGCGGTCGTGATCCACTCGCTGCCCGATTCGATGGCCAGGGCGGCGAGATATGCGTCCGGAACCAGGTATCCCTTGGCCCCAGCGGAGCGGCACAAGCTCGTGAAGATGTCCCAGTGCCGTGATCCCGGCGCGATAGGGACACAGTTCGGTTGGCTTCGCATGCGATCTGTGAACGCGAGGGCGACATCGAGCGGCGTCGGGATGTTGAACACTCGCGGATTCGTAACCACTCGCAGGAAGCCGCTCAGCACCAGGTCTGCCATGCCATAGGCCTCGTCGCCTGCCAGCACGCCCTGAAGCCACGTTCGGTAGTCCTTGTGCTCGGGCAGTTCCTCACGGTGAGCGTAGACCAAGACATTGACGTCAATCAGTTGCATCCGCCTGGTCCATCAGCTCGATCAGTGCGGCGGAGTCGTCGAGGTCCACCCCTGGCTGGAGGCCGTTACCTCGAAATGTGGGGAAGTCGACCGTTCGCGCTGTGGGACGACGCTGCCGGTTGAGCGTCTCACGGAGTGCATCCTCGAAGACCGCGGTGAGGGTGCGCCCGGTACGGGCAGCCAGTTGCTTGGCCTCCCGCAGAAGTTGGTCATCGACCCGGATCGTGGTACGCATACGTCAAAGCATACCTAGGATGCATCGATATGCCAACCCGGGGATGGCCGGCAGCCGAGGCGATAGGCCACCAGACGCGGTCCCATCGAGAGCCAGTGAGGGAATCAGCAACCCGCGCGCGCCTGCCCGTCAGTAGCCAGGGCTTGGCGCTTCCCGAGCCGGATATTCATGAGCTGTCACTCCATCCGTGGAGGTACCATTTGCTGTTCTTTCTGACTAGGCTCACGAACTCAGAATTCGGGTCCCCTGATGCGAATAGGGAGCTGTCAGCACTTGAGGGTGCCGACTGGAAGGTGACATCGCGATTGCGCACGACGGCGACATTACCATTGACCGATGCCCGCCTGACCTTGATTGACTTGAGAGCCTTCTTGTCCTCGGCATCCATGATATTCAGCGCCACGGTCCAAAGATCTTCACAGCTTCGCACACTGAATGTCAGGCCGTTGGTGTCCTTCAGGAGCCTGCTTTTGAAGTCTGTGTCAGCGAGCTTGCAGGCGCTCTTCACATCTCCATCCGCGAGGTACTTGTAGAAGCTCTCCACGACTTTCGCGGGATTGCGCTGACTCGCCAGGCTGCTTATGACTGGCAGCTCGTTGACGACGGGAACCGCGGGCGCAACTTTTAGCGCCGAGATAGCCAAGACCGCGACAACTACCAACGCAATGCCAATCCAGAACATGGAGACTCGAGTCTGCCTGTTGGTGACTGTCATTGAGCCCATAGAGAACTGACTGCGACTCATGCGCTTCAAAGTGATACTTGTGATGGTTGAGCCAAGCTGTCCAATCGTTGAGCCGAGCTGATTGACAAGGGTTCCCACCGATGGCTCGAGCCGGCCAACCGCTTCGGCGAGTGCTTGGGCAAAGAGGGGATCGGCAGCGATGGCCTCGGCAAGGCGGCTTCGACTGTGGCTCGGCGTTGAGCATCTTGGGGTTGCTCTTGCAGCCGCGCAAGCGCGGTATTGCTGTCCCGGTCAGCCGATAGCCGGGACTTAACGAGCCTATAGAGGTGATCGGCGGCGGCGTCGGTGAGCCGTTCGGTGGCGTGAGTCGCAAGGTGCCCAAGATGCGGAACCAAAGCGCCCAAGGCTCTGGCGGCGAGTTCTTGAGTGTCCATGCGCTCCTCGCTCCTCCGCTGCGGCGAGGACCACTGTGGCGGCGGACGACACTCGACTGCCGTACGCGCTCTTCGCCGATGCTTGCCACATGTTCGCCTCGTGACAATCACTATTTTTCCCTAACAGCTAGTCCTAGGTTATCACGATGCTCGTACCACTATTGAGGTTCGCGGAGTGGGTGATGGGCTTCACAAGATCAGGCACGCCTGGCGACCTCGGCTTCGAGACCCGACGTGCTTTGGCGGGACGGTGGCGCGCAGGCCTCAGTGCTCGCAGAACTCGTTGCCCTCCGGGAACGATTTTGAATGACCCTCCAAGTCGGTACAATCAGACCAGCGCGCCGAACGGGAGGGTAACGCCAATGCCGGCACCACGCGCCGCGATCTTCACCAGGGTCGCCATCTACAACCGCATCTCCAACGACCCCCAAGGCATCGAAGCCGGCGTCGAGCGCCAACGCGAGGACTGCCACGCGCTGGCCGACCGGTTGGGCTGGCAGGTGTACGACACCTACGTCGACAACGACCTGTCGGCGTGGACGGGCAAGCGCCGCCCCAGCTACGAGCGGATGTTGGCCGACATCCGCTCGGGCAAGATCGACGCGGTGATCGTCTGGCACGAGGACCGCCTGACGCGGCTGCCCAGGGAGCTGGAGGAGTTCGCCGACGCCTGCCTGAAGGCCGGCGTGCATCGGCTGGTGTCCTGCTACGGCGACACCGACCTGACCAACTCCGACGACATGCTGACGCTGCGGATCAAGGGCGCGGTCGCCAAGAACCAGTCCGACGCCGCCTCCGCCGACTGCGCCGCAAGCACCTGGAGCTTGGCGTCATCGATGTCTGAGGGTCCCCTGGTCCCCGCTGGACAACCTTGCCGGGTGAACGTGACGGACCTGCGCGGGTTTCGTGCTGGGAAGGAAACGCTGCTGCGCGGGACCCGAAGCCGCTGCGCCGCCGATCGCAGACCCCAGTCACGGACCCGGTCGCGGCGCTCAGGTCGGCGTGCCCACGGCCAGGCAACCGCTGCCTCATGCCCCAAGCCCCGGCCGACGGGCCGGGGCTCACGTGCCGCTGATTCCGCAGGCATCCCCAGAGTCCGAGCTAGCCTGCCCGGGCAGGTCGCCAAGCATGGCGAGGTAGACCGGCGTCTCAGGACCTGGCCGCAGCCGGCCAAGCGGCCGGTATCCCCACGACGCGTAGGCTGCCTGCGCTGCTGCTGCCTCCGGACGCGAAAGCAGCGTGACGCGCTGTTCGTCCCGGCCGGCAAGCAAGGCCTGGTGCAGGATGCGCCCAATGCCACGGCGGCGGTGCCGCGCCCGGACCGCAAGCTCGATCACCGCGAACGTGCGCCGCTCCCACTCTTGGGTGACCTGCGCGGGGACGGGATCGAGGAGCCCGTCCCACCAGTCGGTCTCCGGCCCGAGGCGGTGCCCGAAGCTGAACCCGACGGGCTCGCCGTCGGCATCGGCCACGACGAGCCGGAACCCGGGCTGCTGGCAGCACCCGGTCCAGCCGGCCGCGAAGTCGGCCACCTCGTCGGGTCCCTCCAGGTACGGCGGCTCGGCGTAGATCTCGGCGTACAGCGGGCGCACCACCTGAAGCAGCTCGCCGGATGGGTCCTGCTCGTGGACGCAGACGCTCACGCCGACGACAGCCATGATGGTGGCAGGGCAAGCGGCAGCATCGGCCTGGCCCAGTCGAGGAGCTCACGGACCGCCGGCTCACGGTCATGGTCGCTGAGGCGGCCCAGCACGGTCCGGACTTGGGTCGTCACCCGGAAGGAGTCCAGGTCGCTGGCGTGCGTCACGGCGTGGGCGGCGCCCGGGAGCGCCTCGTCGAGTGCCTGCTGGGCGATCAGGATGTCGGCCAGATAGGTCAGGTACAACGCGTGGTTGCGTGGGTAGGCGGTCGCGTCACGGCGGCGAGCGCGCCACGAGCCGCCTGCTCGGCTCCAGGCAGGTCGCCCAGGTCAACCGCGGCGAGCATCGTATGCCAGGCGAGGTCGGCGTGGTCCCAGAAGTCCAGCCATGCCGGGTCGTCATCGTGGCGGCCATGCTCGAGCTGGGTGGCTGCCTGCCCGAGTGCCCTCTGGGCCGGCTTGGCGTCGTGGTTGCGGGCGTGGCCCAGGGCCTCACGGGCGTGCAGGATCGACCTGAGCCGGGGAGTCAGCCGGGCTCGTGCGGCTCGCTGGGCGGCGTGGGCGGTGTCGATCGCCTCGTGGGCTCGGCCCTGCGTGGCCGCCTGCAGCGACATAGACGCCAACGCCACGGTGGTCACGTCATTGCTGTTGGCACGGTGAGCGGCCTGGAGCGCCTCAAGCCACCAGTACCGTGCCTCCGCGTGCCGCCCGGCGTCGAAGGCCAGCCAGCCGGCGTGCTCGGTGACCTCTCCGGTGATCGACAGCAGCGCCTGCCCGGTTGCCTGGTCGAAGCTGGCCTGGTTCATGAGCCGGCGCATGCGCTGGACGGTTCTGACCGTCAGGGCGTACACGCCGCCGCTGCCGCCGTAGTGGTCATCGAGCTCGTACAGCCGCTGCAGTACGCGTCGGCAGCGGGTGAGGTCGCTTCGACACGGAGCTGGAGCGTCGCCTGCTGGAGTATCTGACAAGCGCGGCCAACGCGCTGCAGAACCGGCCGTGGCCTGAGCGCTCGTGCGTTACGGCCGCCCCGCGGGGCGGGCCGGAAGGGCGTTGCTGTGTAAGACTACGTGGCCCAGCGAGCAGAGCGAGGTTTACGGCTTCAGGATTCTGTTGTCGGGCTCAGCATCTCGCGGCGCATGGGCTGCCAGCGAGGCGGCCACGCGCGGCTGAAGGTCGCGGAGGTGGTCGTCCGGGGCCATTTCGGTGGCTTCAGGCCGCCTGTCTTGATGGCAACGATCAGCTCGGCGCCAGGTGATGCGGTCCTGACGGGCGGAGGGAGCGCTGCTGGTCGGCTTCGTCGATCAACTGGAACAAGCTGTCGGAGCGCTCGATGGAACGGAAGTTGTCCCGGACCCTGATGCTCCACATGCTGGCGATCTTGGACCGGCCCAGGTCCATGTGCGGCCATTCGTAGGCGACCACCGCGCGGGCGTAGCAGACCATGGCGCCCTGGATCTGCCGTCGCTGCGGCTCGGGCGCGTACTCGGCAAGCTCGAACACGTGGTCCACGACGCCGGCCTCGGCGACCGCGGCCTGACGCGCCCGATCGTAGGACTCCGAGTTGCCCACCAGCACGAACGCCAGGAACACCACCGCGAGGGTGAGGGCCTGGTTGATGACGTCGGAGAGGGACATGCTGTCCTGCTCGTCGGGCAGCAGCCGGGGCCGCAGCCGCCGGTTGGCGATGAGCCCGACCACGACGGCGGCCACGATGGCAGCCAGGGCCACGACGATCAACGAGCCCCCCGCCTCCCGCCGAGCGATTGCCCGGGGAGACTACCTAATAGGCTCTAACATAGCAAAACTGTCATCGAGCCTTCGGCGAGGCCCTGCGCCTCAGCCGGGCTCGAGACGAAGCGTCGCAGCGGCGGCCTGCTCGTCCAGCAGCGACTGCACGGACGGGCTGTCGGCGTACTTGGTCGCGTAGGCGCGGGTGACCTCGTCGAGCGTGGTCGCATCCACGACCGGTTCGGCGCGCACCGGGTGCACCTGCCCGGCGTCGATGATCTCCCCGTCAGGATTGGCGCGCAGCCGCCGGTACCAGCCGCCGCTGGGCCCGTTCATCGAACGCACGAAAACGTCGCCTTCCACCTGCACGACCCACACCGGCGTGGACCCGGTGGAGCCGTTCGGGCGCCGGAAGCCGATGCTGATCTCCCGCACGTCCGCGAGATGCCGCAGAGGGTCGCCCGCCATCGTGTCCACCTCCCGCTTCGCATCCTGGTCTGGCATTTCAGTGAGGAATTCCAGCGAAGGTTACCCGATCGTGTCGGCTTCCAGGCCGACCGCCTGCCCACCGGGACCCACGCTGTCCGCCTCGACGCGGCCGATCACCGAGCCACCGACGATCCTCCTCGCCCGCAGCCCGGCGACGTAACCGAGCACCTCGCCCACCTTGGCCTCGCCGACGACCGCGTCGCCGGACGGCGGGCCGGGCTCGCCCTTGAAGGCGATCCGCTGCCCGTAGACCGCCTCCATAGCCTGGCGCAGGGCGTCGACCTTCGCCAGCAGCTGCTCGTCCTTCGGATCGACCTCGTCGATCCCCTGGGCGTAGTCCGCCACCGCCGCCCGCAGGTCGCGCAGGTCCTGCTCCAGCCGCTCTACCGCCTCCAGGTGCAGCCGCGGGTCCCGCAACTGCCCGTCGAAGGCGTCGGCGGGAAGCGTGACCTGGACCGGCTCCAGCGCCGGGGCGGCCTCCACGGCCTCCACGGCCTCCACGGCCTCCACGGCCTCCACGGCCTCCACGGCCTCCGCGGCCTCCGCGGCGGCCGCGGCCTTGGCCTTCTTGCGCTCCTGCCAGTGCTTGAGCGCCTCACCGGCCTGGCCGTACAGGAACTTGATGCCCTCGGTGAGCGCGAACCCCCCCACGGCGGCCAGGGTCACGGGATCTGGCATGTCTGTACCACTCCTCTCAGCGCCCTCGGCCGGCACTCTGGGCTGATGGTGGGGATGCGACGTGGCCGAGCCGGTCGAGCAGCCGAGCCGCCGCTCCGAGCCCGCTGCCGACGGCCCCCTCGACGAACGGCCCCCCCAGGTAGTCGCCGGCGAACACGACCTTCCCCCGCTCGACCTCGCCGTGCGCGAAGCCCCGCAGGCGGGACAGGTGGCCGACGTCGAAGCGGGGCAGCGCCTCCGGCCAGCGCTGCACCGTCGTACCGAGCGGCTTCCACTCCTGGAAGGCTCTGTCGAACGGCTCGCCGGCCAGCCGCAGCTCCTTGAGCAGGCGGGCGCATACCGTTCCGTCGTCGGCCGCCAGCAGGTCAGCGGCGCCAGCATCCGAGGCGAACAGCGTGACCAGGTCACCGCCGGCGGGCGCCGCCGGGCGGCGGGCCGAGCGCACCGTCGCGGTGGCGAGGTGGCCTGTCTCGCACCGCGGGAAGAAGATCCCGTAGAACGGCGAGGGCACCACCTTCTGCGTGCGGATGGCGACCGCGATCGTCGAGGAGTACTCGATCGCCTCGAAGAACTTCCGCTGTGGCGCGTCCAGCTCCGGGAGCAGGCCGGGGACGGCGGTCGCCGTGGTCGCGCAGACGACGCCGCTGGCGACCAGCCGGCGCTCGTCCCCGTCGTGACCCACGAGCACGTCGTAGCCGTCGAGGCCGTTGCCGCGCACCTCGCGGACCGGAGCACCGAGGCGCACGTCCAGCCGCTCGGCGAGACGCTCGGGAAGTGCGCTCATGCCCCCGGCCAACGACAGCATCCGCCGCAGGGCGAGCCCCTGCCGGAGCAGGATGAGCAGCAGCGCCTGGGAGGTCTGCTCGGGGGTCCAGTAGAGGAAGCCGCTCAGCGCCGGCTGGAGCAGGTACTCGGTCGCCTGCTCGTCGAGGCGTCCGGCGGCGTACTCGGCGACCGAGCGGGTGTCGAGCGCGTCAGCCCGGTACATCGCCAGATGGTCGAGCTTGCCCCAGTGGCGCAGCAGCGGCCACCCGAGCTTGAGCAGGGACAGGACGCTGCGCAACGGCAGCAGCCCGCTGCTGAGCAGGCGGCGCGGCGGCCAGACGGGATGCGTGCGGCAGTCGCGCACCACCGCCCCGTTGCTCCTGATGACCAGCAGGCGATCGCCAAGACCCAGCTCCCGGATCAGGCGGAGGGTGCTCGGGTAGAAGTTGGTGAGAAATCCCGCGCCCAACTCAGCCGGCATGCCGTGGTCGACCCGGGTCAGCAGGCGGCCGCCGGGACGGTCGCCGCGCTCGAGCACCGTCACGGCGACACCGGCCCGGGCCAGGGACAACGCCGCCGTCAGGCCGGCGAGGCCGGCGCCGATCACGATCACCTTGGGCGCCCGCGGCGCCGAGGTCATCGCAGCAGTCCCAGGGTGAGGAGGCCCGGGAACCAGGCACCGCGCAGCACCCACAGGGCCATGCGGATCGGTTGTTCCCCGTGGCGCCGGTGGACGATCGCCTGTGCCACGATGACAGGAACAACGGTACTGAACAGCATGGCCGGAGTGTACCCGTTGCTAGCGAGGCCGAGGGGTACCGGCGCGAGGGCGACCAGCGTGTAGAGCAACAGCAGGCCGTGGACGACCCGCAGCGCGCGGCCGGCGCCAAGACGGGTCGCCACGGTGACGAGGCGGACACGCGCGTCCGCCTCCCGGTCGGCGACCGTCTTCAGCACCTCGAGCGCGCCCATGAACAGGAACACGATCGACCAGGCCATGCCGGCCGATGCGCTCAGACCCCCGTTCACCTGCGCGCCGTACAGGACCGGGCTCGCCGCGACCAGGGCGACGGTCGCGTTGCCCAGCAGCACCGTGCCCTTGAGGTGGGTGGAGTACCCCACCGCCAGCACCGCGAGGCCGGTGGCGACCGCGCCCATCGCAGGGCCGAGCGTCCAGGCGAGCGCCATCCCGGTGACCGCCATGGCAAGTGCCAGCACGGCGGCCTCACGCCCGGACATGCGGCCCGACGGCAGCGGCCGCCAGGGCTTGTTCAGGGTGTCGACCGGGACGTCGTGCAGGTCGTTGGCGACGTTCCCGGCGGCGGCGATGAGCAGGACCGCGACACAGGCCACGGCCACCGGGCGTCGCGCGACACCGAGGTCCCCGCGGGCCAGATGCGCCCCGAGGAGCACCTCGCCGGCGGCGGCGGCGCAGCTCATGAGCCGGGTGAGCGCCACCAGGTCAGCGGCCCGCCGGACGCCGGTCATCGGTCCCGGTTCAGCGCCTCGCGCAGCCACCCGTTCAGCAGGAACGGGACCAGGTAGCCTGCCAGCAGCGCGGCGAGCATCCAGCCGCGCAGGTGACCGGCGAGCAGCGCGAGCGGCAGCGCGAGCGTGACCAGAAGGTGCAGGATCCCCGCCGGCCGCAGCGATCGCTCGTCGCGAGCGGCCCGCAGCGCGCGGCCGAGCAGCACGTGACACGCCACCACCAGGCCCGCCACCAGCGTGAGCGTGACCGCTCTGGCGACCGGGGCGTACCCCGGGTCGTCGCGCAGCAGCGGGGCCAGCACCAGGCCGGCCAGCAGCGCCTGCAGCGCGAACACGTAGGCGACAACCGCTCCGGGAAGCAGGATCGCGGTTCCAGGGCCGGGCCTGGCGCCGAGCAGGATCGCGGTCGAGCGGACGCCGTGCCGGTGGTCGTTGCGGAGATCGCGGATACTGCCGTGGATGCCGTTCGCCATCAGGATGTAGACGGCGACGAACGCCAGCACCCAGCCGGTCACGGCGCTCTGCCCACCGCCGACCATGGCGCCGTACAGCGTGAGCGAGGCCCAGCCCAGCCCCTGCGCCAGGTCGGTCAGCGGTGGGAAGGGGCCGCGCTTGCCCCACAGGTTGTAGATGGCCATCAGGCAGCAGGCGGCCAGCATCGCACCAACCCCCCGGAGGCCGGCCGCGCTCCACCACGCAACGAGGACGATGAGCGGAACCAGCGCGAGCGCCAGCGCCAGCGCGGGGCCAGGGCGGACGGCGCCGCGCACCAGCGGGCTCGATGCGCGCGCCGGCGCGGTGCGGTCGACGGGCAGGTCGACCACATCGTTGAAGACGTAGGCGAAGACGTGGAAGAGGACCGCGACCACCAGGATCGCCAGCAGCGGCCGCCATCGCGGCGGCACCCCCGCCAGGCTGGAGGCTGCGCCGAGCAGCGGGAAGAAGACAGTCACGCCAAGCGCGGAAAGACGGACGAACTGGGCGACCGCGTGCCGCCGGAGCCCGGCCCCGGCGGCGGACCGCGTCGAGGTGGCCATCAGTCCGGCAGCGTCCAGCGCGCCACCTGGTAGTCGGCCTCGCGGATCATCCGCAGCGGCCAGGGCGCCCAGCGCTGCAGGAACTCGGTCGGGCTACGCGACTCCGCCAGGATGGTGAAGCAGGGGATCAGCAGTCCGCGGCGCATCCTCGGGCAGTTCAGCGCCTGATTGACGACGTTGTTGTAGTAGCCGATCCAGGCAATGTAGCGGCGCACCAGATCGAGGTCGGACACGGCGCTGACCTGCGGGATGAGCTGGCGGGCGCCGTTGCTCTGCAGGAACACGTCGACCGCGTCCTGGTGGAGGATGCGCACGGTCGCCAGCGCGCTGACCACGCTGTCCTCGAGGCCGGGGTCGGCGGGACGCACGCCGGCGTCCTGAAGGGTGCGGAACACGGCCTGCGGGTAGTAGAACGCGACCGGGCCGAGCGCCTCGACACAGCGGCCCACCAGCTCGAGGTCGCCGCGCGCCAGGCCCTCGCGGATCAGCCCCTCGAAGCACGGCATGCGACCGCCACGCTTGCCGTAGGCCAGTCCCAGCGGGAGCAGCATGACGTCCAGGCCGGACGGCAGGCCGGAGTCGCGCGAGCCGGTGTCGCCGGTGCCACCCTGCTCGCGGACGAACCCGCCGGTGAGGTCCTCCAGCAACGGCACCCAGGCGGCGGGCGTGTTGCGCAGCAGGAGCATGAAGGCCAGCAGCAGCCACAGCCGCCCGCGCGCGTCGAGGCCGTCGTACAGCTTGCGCACCACGGGTTCCATGCGCTCGGGGCGGGCGGAGCTCTGGACCGCGATCACGATCATGGCCAGGCCCCGGAAGAGCGCGACCTCGGAGGCGAGCAGCGCAGCCAGCTCGGCGCCCCGACCGGCCGCGTCGCGGGCCGGGTCGACGTGCTCGATCATGCGCCGGAACAGCTCCCTGTCCGGTGCCGGCAGCTCGAAGAAGCGCGCCGGGTCCTGCTCGATGAACGACCCCTCCAGCACGCGCCTGGCGAACATCCGCGCCAGCACCGGCACGGCCAGCCAGCTGAGGAACGGCCGGTTGAGCAGGTTCAGGTGCAGACGGCGCTTGAGCACCGTGTGCCAGAGGGCGCTGGTGTGCTCGATCACCGGCTGCTCGTCACAGTGGTTGATGTAGACGGTGATGGAGAGGTCGGCCATGAGCTCCAGGATCCGGCGGCTGCGCCCGAGCGGCCCGAGCCTGACCTGGTTGGCGAGGTCGTCGAGCAGGGTGGTGGCGAGGTTGTCGGGCTCGGGTCCCCAGCGCAGGTAGAGCGCGCAGACGGCGGCCTGGCGCAGGGAGGTGGGCCCGCGCAGCGCGATCCAGTGGAACACGTCCCTGGCCGCCGGGCCGATCAGGTAGGCAGCCTTCAGCGCGACGTTCTGCGCCTGCGCCGACTCGGCCACCAGCAGCAGCTTGATCTTTGCGATCCCGGTGGCCGGCGCCTGCTGGCAGAGCTTGACCAGCCCCTCGACCGCAAGGCCACGCAGCTCCAGCTCGTGCGCGGCCGCCAGCGTGTCGAGCAGGGACGCGGCCACGTCGAGCTCGGCCCTTGCCAGCGCCTGGTCCAGAGCGATCCGGAAGGCGGCCACCGTCGCCCGCACCTCGCCAAGGAGCGCACGCTGCGCCGCCCGGAAGCCGGCGTCCAGGACGAGGTCGTAGAGCCGCCGCGCCCGCTGGCCCCCCTCCTCGGCCCCGCCTGCCGCACGCACCCATGCGTCCAGGTGCCGGGGCAGGTGTCGCAGGCCGTAGCGGTCGCACCGGGTCCAGTCTCCGGACCACTCGCCGTCCGCCCTGCCGAGGTAGCCGGCGACGATGGCGGCGTGCTGCTGGGCGGGCGAGACGTAGTAGCGGTTCGGCCGGTCGTCGTCGTCGCGCTCGGCGGCCAGGAAGTCCGCCATGGACTCGTGGTACAGGCGGTAGCCTCCCTCGCCCTGGGGATCGAAGGACACCAGTTGCTGCAGCTCGTCCAGGCGCGCGATCACCTCGCTGGGATCCCAGACGAGCCAGCGCGCCAGCGTCTCAGGGGACACCGCTGCCTGGGCCACGCTCAAGCGGCCCAGCAGGGGCTGGTAGTGGCTCAGCCAGACCTCGGCGTGGCCGTAGCTCTCCATGGCCGGCATGATGCGGTCGAGGTAGGACCCGTACAGGCCGTACAGGCCGGCTGGGATGCCGGAGAGATCGGCGAGCTGGCGCTTGCCGGCGGCGACCTCGTCCAGCAGCGTGCGCACGTAGAGGAAGTTGCCGGCGGACTGCTCCACCAGCGCGTCGACCAGCATCGGCGGCGAGTCGACGGCGGCGAGCTGCGCGGAGATCGGCGGCTGCGCGATGCGCCGCCGCGCGTAGGCGGCGACGTCCGCGTCGTTGTTGCGTGCCTCCTCCCTGGCGGACAGGTCGAGCCGTCTGACGTCATCGAACCGCTCGGTGAGCTGGTCGATCACCCGGCGCTCGTTGCGGCTGGTGAGCAGCAGCCTGACGTTGCCGGGAAGGTCGGTCTGGCCGGCCAGCAGGCCGACGATGGTGGGAGGCACCGGCAGGAGCGCCTCGTCCAGGCCATCGACGAGGATCGGCACCCGGATGTCCGGCCGCTGCTCGAGCAGGACGCGCAGCGGCTCGATCACCGCCTGGGCATAGACGTCGACAACGTTGCTGCCGGTGATGAAGAGCGTATTGGCCTGGATGCCGACGACGTTGCCCCAGTTCTCCCGCACGTCCAGGCGGATGTCGTACTTCGGGGCGACCTTGCTGACCGAGGCGACGGCGAACTCGGCGTAGCGGTCGGCGAGCTGTCCGGCGAGAAGCTGGGTGAACCGGCGCGGGTCGACGCTGCCGGCACGCCCGCGCAGCGCACAGAAGTGGGTCGCGGCCCACGCCGAGCGTACGAACCGCAGCGACTCGAGCAGCTCGGGGTCGGGGTCGTCGCCGTCGCCGTCGCCGTCCGCCGGGGCCGCCGGGGCCGGGGCCGGGGCCGCCAGCCATGCTGCCAGGGCGGACTTCCCCACGCCGGGGCCGCCGGTCAGCAGAAAGAACCGCTCCTGCCCGTTGCGAAGCCAGTCGTTCACCCGCTCCAGCACCCAGCGGCGGCCGACGAAGCCACGCGCCTTGTCCTCGAGCGCCGACGGGATCGCTTGCGACAACTTGACCCTTTCTCAACTTCGACCGCAACGTCGTCACTATACGGCTCAGCCGGCGGCGGGCACCCACCGGATATCCTATGATCGGCCGGTCCGTCAGGGCTGGCCGTGAGGTGGAGGTGGTGACGGCAACGCTCAGCCAGGATGAGCAGGCCGCCGGAGAGGTGGCCGCCCCGGCGACCTCCGCGACGCGGCGACGCATCCTGGACGGGCGCCTCGTCGTGCTGCTGCTGCTCGTCGCGCTCGGCTCGCGCGGGCTGCTCGGCGGCTCCCTCGACCACCTCGCCCTGCGCACCTGGGCGACCGTCTTCGTCGCCATCACCGTCCAGGCGCTCCCATTCCTCGCCCTCGGCGTGCTCGTCAGCGGGGCCATCGCCGCGCTGGTGTCGCCGGCCACCCTGGCACGGCTGCTGCCGCGGCGTCCCGTGGTCGCCGTGCCCGCCGCCGCCATCGCCGGGACCGCCCTGCCGGGGTGCGAGTGCGCCTCGGTGCCGATCGCCGGCCGCCTCGCCTCCAAGGGCGTCACGCCGTCGGCGGCGCTGGCCTTCATGCTCGCCGCCCCCGCGGTCAACCCGATCGTGCTGGTCGCCACCGCGGTCGCGTTCCCAGGGCAGCCGCGCATGGTGCTGGCGCGCTTCCTCGGTTCGCTGCTCACCTCCGTCGTCGTCGGCCTGCTGTGGTCGCGCTCGCGTCAGGACCTGCTGGTGCAGCGGGTCCGCGACCGCCTGGTGAGCGACGGGCCCCGCTGGCGGGCCTTCAGCTCCGCCGCGCGGCACGACCTCTACGAGGCCGGTGGCTGGCTGGTGGTGGGCGCCGCCGCGGCCGCGACGCTCCAGGTCGTCGTGCCGCGGTCGGCGCTGCTGGCGGTCGCGAGCCAACCCGCACTGGCCGCGCCGGCGCTCGGCGTGCTGGCGGTGCTGCTCGCGATCTGCTCGGAGGCTGACGCCTTCGTCGCCGCCAGCCTGCGGGAGTTCTCGTTGACCGCGCGGCTGGTCTTCCTCGTCGTGGGTCCGGCGGTCGACGTCAAGCTGATCGCCATGCAGTCGGGTGTCTTCGGGCGCCGCTTCGCGGCCCGCTTCGCGCCGCTCACCTTCGTGGTGGCCGTGACCTGCGCCCTGCTGGTCGGGAGGGTCCTGCTGTGACCGAGGAGCGGACCCGCAGCCTCCTGCTGGTGGCTCTGGGAGCGACCGCCGTCTGGCTGTGGTGGAGCGACGCCGCGCTCAACTACGTCAGGCCCTCGCTGGCGCCATTCCTGCTCGCCGGCGGGGCGGTGCTGCTGCTGCTCGGGCTGCTGCCGCCGTTGGGCCTGCTCGGCCGGCAACCGGCGGGCGACCCCGACGGCCACGAGCCCGAGGACCAGCCCGCCCGTGGCCACGGGCGGGCCAGGGTGGGCTGGCTGCTGCTCGTGCCGGTGCTGGTGGTGGTGCTGGTCCAGCCGGCGGCGCTCGGGTCGTACGCGGTGTCCGGCCGCTCCGCCGTGCCCGGCGGCGCCCGCGGCGACTTCCCGGCGCTGGCGGCGCCGGTCCGCGGTGCGGTCCCCATGACCATGGCGGAGTTCGTCACCCGCGCGCTGCGCGACCGTGGCCAGTCGCTCCAGGGAGCGCGGGTGCGCCTGGTGGGCTTCGTCACCCCGGGAGGTGGCGGCGCGTACCGGCTGACGCGGTTCGTCATCTTCTGCTGCGCCGCCGACGCCGAGGCGCTGCAGGTCGTCGTCCGGGGCGACGGGGTCCAGCGGCAGCGCGACCAGTGGCTCGAGGTGGAAGGGCAGTGGCTGCCGCGACCAGTGCCGGCCGACGACGACCCCGGCCCGGCGCCGGTGCTGGCGGTTGACAGCGTCCGCTCGATCGAGCAGCCGCACCGGCCCTACGAGTACAGCATCCAGTACGCCGGCTGAGGCCTGACCGACCCCGACGCCAGAATTCGCGTAGATTCCCGCCTGGAACGCCGGGCGGAGGGCGAGGGGTGCGGCATGGTCAGGGAGGACCCAGGGGGCGGTGGCGGGTCGTTCGCGGGGATCGACCCGGCCCTGATGGCGCAGATGAACGCGTCGCTCAGCAACGGCGCGCAGGTCCTGGTCAACCAGGGCGGCGGCCTCAAGGGCCGGTTCGCCAACCAGGACCTGGGCACGAGCCAGCTCGCCGAGATCGTGAACATCGGCCATTGGGCCGAGCAGCAGCTCCCCATGCTGTCCCGCAGGCAGACGCTGGCCGCCGCGATCGACCACACCCCGGGTATGAACTGGTACGACGAGTACTCCAGCGGCATGTACCTCACGCCCGACGAGGCCGCCAGGCAGGGCGCCGACCTGGCCAGGCAGCTCGACGAGATCGACTCGATCGACGAGCACGGCGCCAGGAGGCTCCACGAGATCGCCCTCGAGCTGGAGCGGCACAAGCACGACCCGGCCTACACCGCGGCGTTCTACGCCCGGCTCGGGCCGCAGAAGACCAAGATCGTCCCGCGGTTCCTGTCCCAGTCGGGCAGCCGCACCGCGCAGGAGGATCTCAGGATCTACAGCCAGGCGTTCGGCACCGCGCTGAGCGCGCCGTACCCGCCGCCCGGGATGGACGCGGTGCGCCGCGACTTCGAGCGGCCCAGCAACCGTCCCGACGCATGGGACAAGGGTGCGATGCTGGCCTGGGCCAAGGCACCGGCGGACTTCCTGGCCAGGGTCGCCCGCAACAACGCACTGGACCGGTTCGCCGCCGACCCCGAGCAGGACTGGCGCGGCGGCGGTCTGGACGCCGCGCGGCTCGGCCTGCCCGATGACACCGTCGCGCTCTTCCTCAAGGTGGTCGCCGGCAGCTCCGAGGCCTCCCGCACCGCGCTGACCACCATGGGGCAGCCGGACCACGGCCGCTCGCTGGCGGGCAACGTCAACCTGTTCCTCGACTACGGCAGAGCGGTCGGCACCGGCGACGAGGTCACCGAGCAGCTCGGCTACGCGCTCGCCTCCGGCTCGGGCGCCTACGACGAGCAGATGGGCCACCACGGCCGCGAGGCCGCGCAGTTCGCGCAGCAGGTGATCCTGGCCATGGGGCACCGCGACGACCCGCCGTGGAACATGGGCCACTCCATGGCGGAGATCGCCGGCTCCTACGCGCCGGAGATCGTCGCCGGCTCCGACGTCGACAGCGACATGACCGAGGTCGTCCCCGGCATCGACCCGCGGTTCGCCCTGGCCACCGGCGACACCTTCGCGTTCATGAAGACCTTCGCGGCCACCGACCAGATGTCACAGCCGTTCGACGACGCCATGGGGACGCTGGCCGGGCGGATGATCGACGCGGGCGTGGACGCTGACGTCAACGGCAGGGGCGACGAGCCGGGCCTGAAGCGCGTGATGGAGTACCTCGGCTACGCCGGCGGGCTCGAGCACGCCTCCCGCCTGGAGGTGCGCGGCGGCCTGGACGACGAGGAGCAGAAGATCCGTGACTTCATGGGCGACCTGGCCAACATCGCCATGAACGCGGCGCCGGTCAACCCTGCCACCCTGGGCGGGAAGATCCTCTGGCAGGTGGTCCAGTTCGAGGGCGGCAAGGCGGTCGACCGGTGGGTCAACGGCGGCCCCTCACGCGTGGACGATCTCAACACCCGCCGCCAGCAGGCGTCCCTGGCCAGCTCCTACCTGATCGCGGACAAGCTGCTCTCCCACGGCTACCCGATGACGACGCCACCGGGCGACGCCGCCGACGCCTGGGCCAGGCAGCACGGCGTCGACCCGTCGCAGGCACGCTTCACCGACTCCAGCGGTCACCTGCTGCCGCCCGACCAGATCGCCAGGGACAGCAGCCGGCTGGCCGCCTACGACGCCTGGCTCGAGGCCAACGGCCGGGGCGGCGCGCACGACGACGCCTTCGGCCAGCAGGCCGAGAGCCTGGCCAACAGCGAGCAGGGCGCCTTCGACCGCACCGCCCGCCGTTACGCTCCGGACAGGCAGGGCTGAGGCGGCCGCCTACCCGCTCGGCAGGCAGTCGGTCTGGCCAGAGACCGTGTAGGTGGAGCCGTCCGCGCTGGTCTCGACCGAGAAGCGGGCGTGCCCGTCGACCGCGACCGCGCTCACGGTGTCCCGGGCGTCGCGGGCGAGGTCGAGCTTCCAGCCGCTGAAGCGGTCGACCACCCCGATGGAGTACTCGAAGGCCAGGTCCTGGGCCTTGAAGCCGCGGCTGGGGACGGTCGCCGCATACACCCGCCTGGCGCGGCCGTCGCCACAGGGCCGATCGGCGGCGGCGTCGCTGGAGACCTTGGGCGCACCGCTGCCGAGGCGGTTGTCGTAGACGCGCTGCACCGCCTGGCGGAGCTGGTCACCAGCCTCCGCCGCGGTGGGCTCCCGCCGCTCGCCGGAGCAGCCCGCGACGGCCACGATCAGCAGGGCGACGGCGAGCATCGCCGGGGGAACGGCGGCACGCCGGAGCACGGGTAGGGATCGCATTGCGCCATCCTATGGCGCATTTCCACTCGAGCGCCTCCTCAGGGGAGAATCGCCCCGTCGTCACCGCAGCCACGCAGGAGGACCAGGGTGTCCACCACCGACACGACCCAGCCGGGCCAGACCGAGCCGATGGTGACCAACGCCAGGCACACGGCCCTCAAGCAACTCCTCGCGGACGTCCGGGCGCGGGTGCCCGCGCTCGAGACCGCCCTGGACAAGGGCGCCCAGGACATGGGCGGCGGCAAGGTCTGGGTCGGCGATACCGCCAGCACCTTCCGGCAGGAGATCGAGGGTCGCAAGAAGCGCCTCCACGAGCTCTCCGGCGAGCTGGAGGGCATCGTCAGCGACGCCCTCGCCAGGGAGCCCGAGCAGATCCCCACCGGCCTCGCCCGGGCGCGCCGGATGGACCGCTACCTGTGACGACGGGCGCCGCGGTTGAGCTGGAAACTCAGCGGTGCGAGGCCCCTAATGGACTTTCGTAGGTAGCTATAACTATGCACAGAGTTATCCCCAGTTGGGGATAACGTCGGATCGCGCTTGCTAGCACGGAAAACGCAGTCTTCGGCAGTGACCCGAGCCGCCATGGCTGTGGACAACCGGCCTGTGGATATGTCGACTACTCGAGGCCCGGCTCGGCGCTGAGGTTCATCAGGCGTACCCGGCCGTTGGCGACCGGCCGGCCGCGCTCGTCGGTGATCGCCACCCCCCAGAGCTGCGTGCTGCGACCCCGGTTGACCGGCGTCGCCTCGACGTGCAGCTCGCCCTCGCGGACCGGGCGCAGGAAGTCGGTGTGGTTGGCGATGCCGACGGCCCGCGCGCCGGGCCCACCCTCGCCGACGAGCCACAGGGTGGCGCCGACGCTGGCGGCGCTCTCGACCGCGCTGGCGTACACCCCACCGTGGACGATGCCGTGGGACTGCTGCAGGTCGGGGGTCACCGGGACGACCGCGACGACCCGGTCCCCGCTCACCTCCTCGAAGCGGATACCCACCAGCTTGTCGAAGCGGCTGGGCAGTTCGGGAAGGTGGGGTGGACCCGGGAGACCGGTTGGATCGGGTAGGTCGGGCATGCTCGGTCGTGCCTCTCTCGATGGCGTCCACCGGGCAGGCTACCAGCGTCAGCCGGAACGCCCGTCGCTCTCCTCCGTGCGGCGCAGCGCGTCCGCCAGGTCGCGCTGGATGACGGTGAGGGTGAGGTCGCTGCGGGTGCGCTCGATCACCGCGCGGGCGATGTCGGTGGAGCGGCGCAGGCCGCCGGTGATCGCGTCGGGCTGGTCGATGTCGGCCAGCAGCGAGTGGATCTCCTCCATCGCCTCGAACAGCTCGGTGGCGCGGTTGACGTCGCCGGCGCGCAGCACGTCGAGCAGGTGGCGGCGCAGCTCGCCGATCACCTCCGCAAGGCCGTTGAGGTAGGGCGCGTCCCCGACGGCCAGCTCCTCCGGGGCGGGCACCGGCTCACCGGCCACCAGAGCGCGGGTGGCACGCGCCTCCGCGTACTCCTTCTGGGCATCCTGCAGGAAGCCCGCGTAGTAGACGTCGGGATAGGCCGCCAGCACCGACTCGGCCACGTTCAGCAGGTCACGCACCTCGAGCAGGAGGCGGTCGGCGGCCTCCAGCTCACCGCGGTGCGCCGACCGTATCGCGTTGGCGGCACGGCGGATCGCCTGGCGCGTGTTGGCGATCGCCGCCTCGCGCGCGCGGCTCTTGGCGTCCAGTCTGGCCTGGACGCCGCGGCGGATCGGGCTGAGGTTCATTCGGGCCGCGACGGTGCCTGGCCCTCGAGCAGCGGGGTGCTCCACAGGGGCAGCTCGGCTTGGCAGCGTCCGCGCCCGCGGAGCGGCCACTGCCGGCGGCGGGCTGGCCGCGCGCTCGCCGCCGCGCGGGCGGGACGGTGCCGCCGGCGGCCCTGCACCATCAGGGCGCTCAGGTAGGCCAGCAGGAGCGAGCCGGTCGCGATCTCGGCGATCCACCAGCGACCGCCGAGCAGGTACTGGGCCCGGACGGCGGCGACCACCGCGATGGCGAGGGCCAGCAGGATCCGGCGGCGGCGCAGCACCGCCCCGCGGCGGGCCAGCCGTCGGGGTGTGTCGCGCTGCCCCGGCCCCTCGCGGTCGGCACCCGTCGGGGTCCGCGCCGGGCGCCAGCCGTCGTCACTCGTGCCGCCGAGGCGCCGCCACGGCCGTCCAGGCTGGCCGCGCTGCCCGACGACCACCAGCGGCAGGAGGAACGCGGCCCACATCACCGCCAGAATCGCGAGGAGGACGATGCTCAAAGCGCCACCTCTCGAGGCAGGAACCCGCGCCAGGAAGGCCCCTGACCAGGGGCCTGGGCCTGCGCAGCAACGTAGCACGGCGGTCATACCCCGGCAACGACCATTGCCCCCGCGAAACGACCATTGCCTGTGTGATCAGCCGGGCGGCCGGTGACCAGGGTGGGCCGCGTGGCTCGAGTCGGGCACCGGGCCGCGGGCGGTGGCCACGGCGTGGCCGAGCACCGGCGCGAGCACCTCCCACTCCTCGCGCACGGCCTTCGGGTTGCCTGGCAGGTTCACCAGCAGCGTGACCCCCACGAGCCCGGCGGTGGCGCGCGAGAGCATCGCGAACGGCGTGACGGCGAGGCTTGCGTGACGCAGCGCCTCGGCGATCCCGGGCGCCTCGCGGTCCAGGACCTCTCTGGTCGCCTCGGGGGTGACGTCGCGCGGGCCGAGCCCGGTGCCGCCGGTGCTCAGCACCACGTCCGCCCGGCCCGCCAGTGAGCGCAGGGCGGCGGCGATCGCCGCCCGCTCGTCGGGCACGACCTGGCGGGCGGACACGGCCGCCCCGGCCTGCTCCAGCAGCTCGTGCAGGGCGTCGCCGCCGGCGTCCTCGCGGACGCCCCGCGCCACCCGGTCGCTCACCGTCAGGACCGCCACCCGGAGACCCTCGAGCCTGGCGCTCACTCGGCCTCCCCGGTGGCGTGGCCCTCTCCCCCGGCGCCCGGAGCCTCCCCGGCGGCGAGGTACTCGCCGGAGCGCCCGCCCCGCTTGGCGAGCAGCCGCAGGCCGTCCACGCGCGCGTCGCGCTGCACGCCCTTGACCATGTCGTAGAGGGCCAGCGCGGCGACGGCCGCGGCGGTGAGCGCCTCCATCTCGACGCCGGTGCGGGCGGTCGTACGCACCGTCGCCGTGATCGCCACCGCGTCCAGCTCCAGCGCCAGGTCCACGTCCACGCCGGTGATCGGCAGCGGGTGGCACAGCGGCACCAGGTCGGGGGTGCGCTTGGCCCCCATGATGCCCGCCACCCTGGCCACCGCGAGGGCGTCACCCTTGGGCAGGCCGCCGGCTGCCAGCAGCTCGAGCGTGGCGGGGGCGAGCAGCACCCTGCAGCCGGCCACGGCCACTCGCTCGCTCTCCGGCTTGGCCGAGACGTCGACCATCCGCGCGGCGCCGCGCTCGTCGAGATGGGTCAGCCGCGGCTCGCCCCCGCGACCACCCCTCAGCGGACCCATGCCAGGTCCTCACGGAGCAGGACCACCTGGACCTCCGCGCCCGCCGGCAGCTCGGTGACGTCGGCAGGCACCACGGCGAGCCCGTCCGCGGCCACGCACGAGCTCAGCACCCCGGAGCCCTGCGCCCCGGTCAGGACGGCCTCGAGGCCCTCGTCGGCCACCCGCAGGCGCACCCGCAGGAAGGAGACCCTGCCGGGCGGGCTCCGCAGCGGCTCCCCCAGCCGGGCCATGACCCGCGGCCGGTCGAGGCGGTCGTCCGGGTGGCCGGCGAGACGGCGCAGCCCCGGGCGCACCAGCATCTCGAACACCACGAAGCAGGAGACCGGGTTGCCAGGCAGGCCGAACAGCGCCGTGCCCGCGGCGAAGCCGAACGCCTGCGGCATGCCCGGCTGCATCGCCACCCGCCAGCTCCGCACGTCGCCGAGCTCCGCCAGCACCTGCTTGGTGTAGTCGCGATCGCCCACCGAGACGCCGCCGGAGGTGAGCACGAGGTCGCCCTCGGCCGCTGCCAGCGCGAAGCCACGAAGCAGCGCCTGGGGGTTGTCGCGCAGGCGGCCGCAGCGGAACGCCTCCGCGCCCGCCGCCTCCGCCTGCGCGACCAGCAGCCAGGAGTTCGAGTCCCGGATCTGCCCTGGGCCCAGCGGGTCGCCGGGGTCGACCAGCTCATCCCCGGTGGACACCACCGCCACCCGCGGCCGCCGGTGGACCGGCACCTCGCTGCGTCCCACCGATGCGAGCATCCCGATCGCGGCGGGGTCGAGCGGCCGCCCGCGCTCCAGCACCACCGTCCCGGCGCGGACGTCCTCGCCCGCCTCGCGCACGAACGCCCGCTCGCCCGCGGGCAGGCGCACCTGGACCGTCGCGCCCTCGACGGCGGCGCGCTCGACCGGGACCACGGTGTCGGCGCCAGGTGGCAGCGGGCCGCCGGTCATGATGCGCACCGCCGCGCCCGGCTCGACCGCCGGCAGGCGGGCGCTGCCGGCGAACACCTCACCGGTCAGCCGCAGCGGCACCGGGGTGGCCTCGCCAGCCCCAACGACGTCGGCGGCTCGCAGGGCGAAGCCGTCCATGGCGGAGTTCGCGAACGGCGGCAGGTCCTCAGCCGCGGTGACGTCCTCCGCCAGCACGCAGCCGAGCGCCTCGTGCAGCGGCACCTGGCGCGCGGGCAGCGGCTGCAGGCGCTCGAGCACCCACGCCCGCGCCTGCTCGAAGGACACCGCGTCGGGCGGGCCCGGCCAGTCGGGAGGAAAGCGGCGGCCCATCACAGACCGGCGACGAACTCGCGCAGGAAGCTCACGAAGCCGGGGCCGACGTCCGTCCGGTTGGCGGCCAGCTCGACGGTGGCGCGCAGGTAGCCGTTCTTCTCGCCGACGTCGTAGCGGCGGCCGTTGAAGCGCATCGCCAGCACGCCCTGCGAGCCCGGCGTGTCCACCACGCGCTTGAGGGCGTCGCTGAGCTGGATCTCGCCCTTGGCGCCCGGCTCGGTCACGCGCAGCGCCGAGAAGACCTCCGGGTGCAGCACGTAGCGGCCGATCACCGCCAGGTTCGACGGCGCCTCCTCCGGAGCGGGCTTCTCGATGACGTCGGTGACCCGCAGCACGCCCGGCTCCACCTCCTCGCCCGGAGCGATCACGCCGTACGCCTGGATCTGCGACAGCTCGACCTCCTGGGCGGCGATCACGCTGGCCTGCTGGCGGTTGAAGCAGTCGACCATGTCGCCGAGCAGGTTCTCGTCCTCGCCGATGAGGTCGTCGCCCAGCAGGACCGCGAACGGCTCGTCGCCAACGTGCTGCTGGGCCACGCCGATGGCATGCCCCAGCCCGAGCGGCATCTTCTGCCGGATATAGTGGATCTCCGCCATGTCGGAGATGCTCTGCACCTGCTGGAGGCGTTCTTTGTCTCCCTTGTCGGCGAGCAGGCCCTCCAGCTCCCAGGACCGGTCGAAATGATCCTCGATGGCGTACTTGCCCCGTCCGATGACGATCAGGATGTCGTCCAGGCCAGCATGCACGGCCTCCTCGACCACGTACTGGATGGCCGGCTTGTCCACAACCGGGACCATTTCCTTCGGCTGTGCCTTCGAGGCCGGCAGGAAGCGGGTGCCAAGTCCGGCCGCGGGAATGACTGCCTTTCTCACTTTCACGTCTGCCGAACCCCCGACCAAGTTATGGGTCGACTTGCGAGGTCTCGCATGCACCTCGAACGCGGCGGCTAGCCAGGCGGCTAGCCAGGCGGTTCACCCGCTCCGCGGGAGCTCGCAGTCGAGCAGTGGTTCGAAAGGCTGATACTACAGATCGGACGCGCCCCGGGTGGAGGGCCGCCCACGAACCGCCGGATCCGCGTACCGTGGAGTCCGTCCTGCGCCGTGGGGTCCGTGGGGTCCGTCCCGCGCGAGCGCCGTGGACCCATGGGATGGCCTCACAGACCCTGGCGGATTGGGCAAGTGGTGCAGGTCACGATAACTTGGCGCTGAACAGGTTTGACCGCCACCGGCGAGCCGGCGCCCACCGGCGCCGGACGAGCACACAAGGAAGTCCATCGTGCCCGCGGACAGGAACCCCCCTGGAGAGCCGAAGCGCGGTAGCCGCGACCAGGTCGAGTACGTGCCTCAAGGACTCGACTGGCTGGAAGAGCAGTTCGACGAATCCGGGCCAGCTCCGGAACAGGCCCCGGAGCCACCGGCCGCTCCTCCACCCCGCGCTACCCGGCCATCCCGCCCTCCACAGCCTCCACAGCCTCCACAGCCACCCCAGCCCCCACAGCCACCTCAACCTCCGCAGCGGCCCCGAGCGCCCCAGCCCGGGCCCCCGCCCACCGAGACTCCAGCCGGCAGCGCCAGCTCGGTCGAGTCGGAGACCGTAGAGATGCCGGCCATCAAGGCCGGCCCGCCCGAAGGAGCGGCAGGCAAGAGCGGCGCTGCCGGGCGGCCAGCCCCTGCCAGGCCGGCGGAGCGCCCGGCGGAGCGCCCGGGTGCGAGGCCGCCCGCCGCCACACCCGACCGGGGCGCGCAGCCGCCACCCGGCCAGGCAGGCCAGGCAGGGCCGCAGCCGCCGCAGCGACTACCGGCGCAGCCGCCGGGACCGCCGGCGGCGCCAGCCGCCCCGGCGGCGCGTGCAGAGCCCGCCGCGGCGGGCAAGCAGAGCGGCCCGAGCTCGCCCAGGCCCAGCACGCATCCCCCTCTGGATGCCAAGGTCGCCGCGGCCCGGGCCAGGCAGCAGAGCCGGGCCCTTGGCACCCCCGGCACCCCCGGTGCGGCGCCACCGCGACCCGCGCCGAGCGAACAGGGCGAACAGGGCGAACAGGGCGACGGCACCGGACCGGCGGGCCCCATGCCAGGACAGGGACGCACCACCGCCCCGCCGGGGAGCACCCCCGGTCAGCAGGCTCGCGCCGCCGGCGCGGCGCCGCCCCAGCCCGCCACGCCGGCGCCAGCGCCAGCCAAGCCGGGCAGCTCCATCTGGTTCGAGGCCGCGCAACCATCACCCGAATCCCCTTCCAAGGCGACACCCCCTCCCAAGCAGGCGTCCCCCGCCGCTCCGGCGCCCGCCGCCCCGGCCGGCAAGCAGGCGGAGCAGCCCGTCCAGCCAGACACCAAGGCGGAACCGGCGAAGCCAGCCGTCGCCGAGAAGCGAGCTACCGAAGACAAGCCCGACGCCAAGGACAAGACCACGGCGAGCCCGGCCGGGGACCGCAAGGAGCAGCAGCCCGCCATCAAGGCGAGCAAGACCCCTGGCGAGCAACCACCCACCGCCCCTCGAGACAAGCCCACGGCCGCGGCAGCTCCCGCGAAGCCCTCGGCCACCGCTCCGGCCGATGACCGCGGCGGTTCCCGGACCGGTACGCCGCCAGCCCCAGCCCAGTCGACCAAGCATGGCGAGCAGGCCGCGCCACCTGTGCCACCGGCTGCACGTCCCGCCGCAGGTCGCCCCGCCGTGCCCGGGCAGCAGGCAGGTCCGGCCCGACCCGGCTCCGCACCGAAGCCGCCCTCCCCATTGAAGCCGCCCTCCCCACCTGCCACTCCGGCCAAGGGCGGTCCGGCCACGGCTCCCCCAACCGGAGCGCCGAGCCAGAGCGGGCCCACCACGCCCACCAAACCCCCCACCGCTTCTAAGCCAGTCACTCCCGTCAAGCCCGTTACCTCTGCTAAACCAGCCGTGCCCACCAAGCCCACCGCTCCCTCCAGGCCAGCCGCCTCCACCAAGCCCACCGCTCCCTCCAGGCCAGCCGCCTCCACCAAGCCCACTGGTCCTACCAAGCCCACCGCTCCTGTGGTTCCCGGTGGTGCGGGTCCCGGCGCGCCGGGAACCCCCGGTGCAGCGGGCACGCTCCCTCCCGCCGCCGGCAAGGTCGGAGCTTCGACGGTGCAACCGCGCCCGCCAACGCTCACGCGACCCCCCGCTCCGGCTCCGGGAGCCGCGGACCTGACCCCCGCTCGGCCCGTCCAGCGCCCGGCGGCCCCTGCCCAGTCAGGCTGGCAGAGCCTGGTGACCCGCCTCACCGGCGGCCGTGTGCGCCCGCGCCTGTCGGAGCCGCAGCGCCGCGAGCTGGAGGCGAAGATCGCCACGCCATTCCAGGGCAGCCGCAGGATCGCGATGATGGCGCTCAAGGGCGGGGTCGGCAAGACCACCACGACCGCCTGCCTCGGTGCCGTCCTCTCCGGGCACCGCCAGGACCGGATCGTCGCGGTCGACGCCAACCCCGACTCCGGCACGCTCGGCTACCGCATCCGGTTGGAGACCACCAGGACCGCCAAGGACCTGCTGGCCAACGCCGACAAGCTGGAGCGCTACTCGGACATGCAGGCACACGCCTCGCAGACCAGCCTCCGCCGCCTCGAGGTGATCGCCTCGGACGTGGATCCAGCCTCCGACGAGGCCTTCAGCGAGAAGGACTACCGCGAGGTCGCCTCGGTCCTGGAGCGCTTCTACCCGGTCGTGCTCACCGACTGCGGACCTGGCCTGCTCCACTCCGCGATGCGATCGATCCTGCCGATGGCCGACCAGCTCGTGATCGTCAGCGCCGCAAGCCTTGACGGGTCACGCGCCGCGAGCCTCACCCTCGACTGGCTCGAGCAGCACGACTACGGCGACCTGGCGCGCAACTCGGTGGTGGTGATCAACGCGGTGCGGCCACGCACGCTGGTCGACATCGACCAGCTGGAGCAGCATTTCGTCCGGCGCTGCCGCACAGTCGTTCAGGTGCCGTTCGACCGCCACCTCGAGACCGGGGCCGAGATCGTCTTCGCGGACCTCGCCCCGGCAACCCGGCAGGCCTACCTCGAGCTGGCGGCGGCGGTCGCCGACACCTTCCAGCAGCCGCCGCGCCGCCGCACGGAGGGTGCCGACCGCTAGCGCCGACCTGGCATGAGCGGATTGCTATCATGCATAGGGTGAGCAGCCCGGCTCCGTCGGGCGCGCTCGTCCTCGTTCCTGGGAGTTTCGTCATGCCGACCTACGAGTACGCCTGCACCCGGTGCGGAAAGCACGTCGAAGTGGTGCAGTCCATGTCTGCCGCGCCGTTGACCGAATGCGCAGCCTGCGGGGGTACCCTGCGCAAGGTCTTCGCTCCGATCGGCATCGTGTTCAAGGGCTCGGGCTTCTACCGGACCGACTCCCGTGACAGGTCCTCGACGAAGAAGGACGGCGCCGCCGCCGCCGCCAAGGACAGCACGACCAAGTCGCCGACCACCTCATCGTCGTCTGAGTCGAGCGCCAGCCCGTCCAAGCCGAGCGAGAAGAGCGCCTGATCGGTCCGCTCGATACGATGCCGAGGCCATCGAGGCTCGGTGGCCGCCCGCCCCCTCCAACGCCGAGTCGGGCGCGGGGTGCGGGGAGCTTCCCCGCTCGCTGGCGAAAGGTGGCGTGAACCGTATGGGCCTACCCAGAGCCGAGATTGGGCTCTTCGGCGGCTCCGGCTTCTACTCGTTTCTCGAGGGTGTGACCAAGTACACGGTCGACACGCCCTACGGCGCCCCGTCCGACCGCGTGACCGTAGGCGAGATCGATGGCCGCGCGGTGGCATTTCTGCCGCGTCATGGCCGGCACCACCAGTTCCCGCCGCACAGGGTCAACTACCGGGCCAACCTGTGGGCCATGAAGGAGCTGGGCGTCACCCGCATCGTCGGCGCCTGCGCCGCCGGCTCGCTCCAGGCCGAGGCCACCCCGGGCAGCTTTGTCGTCTGCGACCAGCTCGTCGACCGGACCTCCGGGCGCGCCGACACCTTCTACGACGGCCCGCTGACGACGCACGTTTCGTTCGCCGACCCCTACTGCCCGGAGCTGCGGCCGATCGCCGTGAAGCAGGCCCGCGAGCTGGGGATCAGCGTGCACGACAGCGGCACGATGGTGGTCGTGCAGGGACCGCGCTTCTCGACCCGTGCCGAGTCGAAGTGGTTCCAGAGCGCCGGCTGGAAGGTCATCAACATGACCGGCTACCCCGAGGCGCCGCTCGCGCGCGAGCTGGAGATCTGCTACGTCAACATCTCGCTGATCACCGACTACGACGTCGGTGTCGAGGGCATGCCAGGGATCGAGCCGGTCTCCCACGCAGAGGTCGTGCGGGCGTTCGAGCAGAACAACGCCAAGCTGCGGAACCTGCTGTTCTCACTCATCCCGGCGGTACCACGCGAGCGCTCCTGCATCTGCTCGAACGCTCTGTCGGGGGCCCGCTTCGAGGCGTGACCTGAGATACTGCCTCGGTCAGCCGCTCGAGGCGGAAAGGTGATCGATCACCGGTGCTGCGCGCGTTCGTGCTCGGAATCGTCCAAGGACTGACCGAGTTCCTCCCGATCTCCTCTTCCGCGCATCTGTCGATCGTTCCCAAGATCGTGGGCTTCAGCACGCCTGAGCTGGCCTTCGAGGTGCTGCTGCACTTCGGCACGCTGGCCGCGGTGGTCCTGTACTTCGCCCGCGACCTGTGGGCGTTCGTGCTCAGCCTGGTCGCCCCCGCGGTGCTCGGGCCCGAGCAGACCCGCCTGCGCCGGCGCCAGCTCGGGCTGCTGGCGATCGCCTCCGTCCCGGCCGCGGTCTTCGGCTATCTGCTCCAGGACTGGGCGGACGCGCAGACCAGCCGGCCGCTACGATCGGCGGTGTGGCTGATGGTCACCACCGTGATCATGATCGCCGCGGAGCGTTGGGCCCGCGGCCGGAAGGCCCGACCCGTCGCCGCGGCCTGGGAATCTGAGCGGGCTCCATCGGTCGCCGACCCGCAGGTCCGGTTCGCGCCCGCAACGGCGCGCCCGATGACCAGGGCAGAGATCCAACGCCAGCGCCGGCAGGCACGGGTGCAGCCCGCAGACGCGCAGGAGGAGCTGGAGCGGCTGCCCGCGGGCAAGGCGCTCGGTATCGGGCTCGCCCAGGCGCTGGCGCTCATCCCGGGCACCAGCCGCTCGGGCGTCACCATCTCGGCCGGGCTGTTCGAGGGGATCTCCCGCGAAGCGGCGGCGCGCTTCTCCTTCCTGCTCTCGATCCCGGCCATCCTCGGCGCAGGCGCGCTCAAGCTGGGCGATCTCTCGCACGCGATCGAGTCGCCGCCGCAGCTCGCGGTTGGCTTCCTGGCCGCCACCGTGTCCGGCTTCTTCGCAGTGTCGTTTCTCATCCGCCTGCTGCGCACGCGAACGCTGTGGCCATTCATCTGGTACCGCCTGGTGGCGGGTGGCCTGTTCGTGATCCTGCTGACCACGGTGCGCTCGTAGGCCAGGGACGATGGGCGGCGACAGGTGACGGCCACTGGGCCGCTGCAGGGCGTCCGCGTCGTTGAGATCGCGGGCATCGGGCCTGGCCCCTTCTGCGCCATGCTGCTGGCCGACATGGGCGCCGAGGTCGTGCGCATCGACCGGCCCGGGACCGCGGACGGGCATCGCTGGCCGCCGGTGCTGGGACGCGGCCGGCGGTCAGTCGTGGTCGACCTCAAGCACGAGCGCGGCGCTGAGGTCGTGCTGCGCCTGGTGGAGTCGGCCGACGCGCTGATCGAGGGCTTCCGGCCGGGGGTGGCGGAGCGGCTGGGCATCGGGCCGGACGCGTGCCTGGACCGCAATCCCCGGCTGCTCTACGGAAGGATGACCGGGTGGGGACAGGACGGGCCGTTGCGGCACGCCGCCGGGCACGACATCGACTACATCGCCGTCGCCGGAGCGCTGCACCCCATTGGCCGCGCCGGTCAGGCCCCGGTGCCACCGCTCAACCTGGTAGGCGACTTCGGCGGGGGTGGCCTGCTGCTGGCGTTCGGGATCGTCTGCGGCCTGCTGGAGGCGCGCCGGTCAGGCCGTGGCCAGGTGATCGACGCGGCCGTGGTGGACGGCGCGGCGCTGCTCACCACCATGGTCCACGAGCTGGGCGCGATGGGCCTGTGGCGCGAGGAGCGGGGCGCCAACCTGCTGGACGGCGGCGCGCCGTTCTACGACGTGTACGACACCGCCGACGGCAGGCATCTCGCGGTGGGCGCGCTGGAGCCGCAGTTCTACGCCGAGCTGGTGGCCCGGCTCGGCCTCGAGGAGCAGGAGCTGCAGGACCTTCCCCCGCAGATGGACCGCGACCGCTGGCCGGAGCTGCGCGAGCGGCTCGCGGCGGTGTTCCGCACCCGGACCTGGGCGGAGTGGTGTGAGGTGTTCGACGGCAGTGACGCCTGCGTCGCGCCGGTGCTGTCTCCCGGCGAGGCGCCGGATCATCCCCACAACCGGGCCCGGCGCACCTTTGTGCCGGTCGGCGGCTCGACCGAGCCGGCGCCGGCGCCCCGCTTCAGCCGCACGCCGAGTGCCCCGCCCGCGCCACCTCCAGCACCCGGCCAGCACACCGACGAGGTGCTGGCTGCCTGGGCCGGCTTCGGCGCCGAGGAGATCGCCGCCCTGCGCGCAGCCGGCGCGATCATCCAGCGGTAGCGCGACAGAGCGCTGCTCCGCTGGGGTCAGTCGAGGCGGGCGTCGTCGCCGAGCCAGCGCTCGATCGCGGCCATGAAGGCGTCGAGCGCCTCCCGATGCAGGTTGTGCCCGGCGGGGAGGACCTCTACCGTGCCCCGGCCAAGCGCCCCGACTAGCGCGCTTCGGTCCGGCTCGACCAGCGCGGACCCGAGCGACTCCTGGCCGACCAGCAGCAGGGTCGGCACGTGGACCGATCCCATGAGGCCGGGCAGGTCATAGGTGACCCTGCGGCGCAGGGCGGCCGCGATCCCGGCGGCGTCGCATTCGGCCAGGTCGGCGAGCCGCCGCTCGGCTTCCTCCGGCGGCGAGCCCGAGCTGTCGGCCAGCAGGTCCCGCCTGAGGCCCTCGGGATCGGCCCGTGCCCGGGCGCCATCGGCCTCGATGCCGTCCGCGAGCGCGATCCAGTCAGTCGTGCTGAGCCCAGGCGGATCCTCGAGGACGAGCCGGCGCGCGAGCCCCGGCCGGGTGGCGAGCAGCTGGCTCGCCACCAACGCTCCGAGCGAGTGCCCCAGCAGCAGGTCGATCCGCGGCGGCAGGAGAGCCGCCGGCGCCTCCCCGGCGCCGGCGGCCGGTGCGGAGGCTGACACCGACGCCTGGAAGGTTTCGACGAGGTCGGTGGCGAGGTCGGACAGGCCGAGCCCCTCGGTCATCCGCGGGCTGGCGCCGTGGCCGCGCAGATCGACGGTGAGGACCTCGAAGCCACGCTCGACCAGGGCCGGCGCCACTCGCCACCAGGTGCGCGACGACGAGATGACGCCGTGCACCAGCACCGCGAGCGGGCGCCGGCCGCCCGGCCGGGGCGCGGCCCGATCATTCCATGCGCGCGTCGCGAGCCGGACCACGCTATGCGCCCGCCACCGTCATCTGGCCCACGAGCACGCTGGACCCCCCGATCGAGCCGGTCGTCCAGCGCAGGTCGGAGCCGATCGCCACGATCCCGTTGAGGATCTCCAGCAGGTGAGCGGCGACGGTCGCCTCGCGCACCGGCTCGGCCAGCTCCCCGTCCCGGAACCACAGCCCGCTCACCCCCACCGAGAAGTCGCCGGTGATCGGGTTGGCGCCCGAGTGGACCCCGGTCACGTCCTGGACCAGGAGGCCCTCCCCTGCCTCGGCGAGCAGGCCCGCCTGGTCCTTGTCGCCCGGCAGGAAGAGCACGTTGTGGGGTGAGATCCCCGGGGTGGACTTGAACGACATCCGGCTGGCGTTGCCGGTCGAGGCCGCATTCCCGCGCGCCGCCGTGGCCGTGTTTTGCAGGAAGCACTGCAGCACGCCGTCGTCGAGCAGCACCGTGCGCCGGCTCGGCACCCCCTCGTCATCGAAGGGGACGGCGCCGGGGCCGTCCAGGAGCCGACCGTCGTCCACGAGCTGGAGCCCGGGCGCGCCGACCCGCTCACCGAGCTTGTCCGCGAACAGGCTGCGGCGCTTCTGTACCGCTTCGGCCGAGAGGCCCGCGAGCAGCACGCCGATGAGGCTGGGGGCGACCATCCGGTCGAACACCACCGGGACCGTGCGGGTCGGCGGCTTGGCGGCGCCCAGCAGCCGCACCGCACGATCGGCCGCCTCGGCTGCCACCGGTTCGATATCCAGGTCCTCGAGCGAGCGGGCGCTGTCGATGCCGTAGCCGATCTGCGACTGGCCGTTCTCGCTCGCAAGCGCGCCGCTGAAACACCACGCCCTGGTGAGCGCGTACGCGCCGGCCACGCCGTTCGAGGAGGCGATCGCCACCCTGGCGACCGCGTCGCCGTACTGCGCGGTCTCGACCTTGGACACCTTGGGGTCGGCCGCCAGGGTGCGCGCCTCGAGGTCGAGGGCGAGCGCGACCTTGCGCTCAGGCGCGACGTCGACCTGCCGCGGATCGAAGATCCCCTCGAGCGGCTCATGATCGGCCGCGGCGGGGAGCACGTTGCCGGGGTCCTCGGTGGAGACCTCGAGGTTGGCCCTGGCCTCGGCCAGGCACTGGCGCAAACCCTCGTCGGAGAGGTCGGCCGTGTAGGCGTAGCCGAGGCGACCGTCGCGGACCACTCTGATGCCGACGCCGCTGGAGGAGGCCGAGGTGAGCCGCTCGACCTCGCCGTCGAACGCGTTGACCTCCGTCCGGGTCGCCTGCTGTCCGTACGCCTCGACACCCTCGCCACCGGCAGCCTCACCGGCCAGCCGCCGCACGAGGTCGCTGAGCTCGATCATGACGCCCCTCCCGTGCCGCCCACGGTCATGCGGGAGATCCGCATGGTGGGGGCGCCGTTGCCGACCGGTACACCCTGGCCCTCCTTGCCGCAGATGCCCTCCTTGACGTCGAAGTCGCTGCCCAGCGCGTCGACCGACGCGATCACGCTGGGACCGTCGCCGACCAGGTTTGCGCCGCGCACCGGGGTGGTGACCTCGCCGTTCTCGATCAGGTAGCCCTCTGCGACGCCGAACACGAACTCGCCGGTGACCGGGTTGACCTGGCCACCGCCGAGCCACTTGGCATACAGGCCGCGCGGGGTCTGGCGGATGATCTCCTCGGGGTCGTCGTCGCCGGGCAGGACGTAGGTGTTGGTCATGCGCGGGATCGGCACGTCGGCGTAGGACTGGCGGCGGCCGTTGCCGGAGGCCGGTTGGCCGAGCTGTCGCGACCGGATCAGGTCGGTCAGGTAGTCGGTGCACACCCCGCCCTCGAACAGCACCGTGCGCTGCGCCGGGGTGCCCTCGTCGTCGAAGGCGAACGAACCCCAGGCGCCCTCCACGGTCGCGTCGTCGATCCCGTTGAACTCCGGCACGCCGATCCGGCTGCCCTGCTTGCCCTGGTAGACCGAGGCCCCTTTGGCGATCAGGTCAGCCTCCATGCCATGGCCGCTCGACTCGTGGAACAGCACCCCGCCGTTGCCGGCTGCGATCACCACCGGCATCTCCCCGGCCGGGGCGGGCTGACTCGCCAGCATCGCCACCGCGCGTCCCGCGGCCGCACGAGCGATCTCCTCTGGCGGGAACCGCTCCAGCAGCTCGAAGCCGCAGGAGCGGCCCGGGCCCTCGAAGCCCGTCTGCACCACGCCGTCCCGGGCGGCCACGACCTGGACCACGAAGCGGGTGCGGACGCGGTCCTCGTCGGTCGAGAAGCCCTCGGAATTGGCGATCAGCACGCGCTGGTGCGTGTCGCTGTAGCCGGCGATGACCTGGACCACCGAGGGGTCGTGGCCGCGGGCGGCGTCGTCGGCGCGGCGGACCACCTCGGCGAGGGTGGTCCGCTCGATCCCGGCCGGGTCAACGGCCACCGGGTGCCGTACCGCCGGAGCGCGCACGCGCAGGTCGCGCACCTCGGCGACGGGCCGCTCGCGGAGGGCGGCCGCGGCCACCCGGGCAGCTTCCAACAGGCTGTCCTGATCCAGGCGGTTGGTGTAGGCGTAGGCCGACGAGGTCCCGCGTACCACCCGGACACCGGCCCCCCGGTCCCGGCCGGTGACCAGCTCCTCGACTCGGCGGTCCTCGAGCCGGATGGTATGCGACAGGCGATCCTCGGCATAGATCTCGGCCCACTGCCCGCCGGTGGCCAGCGCGGCACTCAGGACCTTGCGAACGACGGCGTCTTCGAGCACTGCTGCGCTCCCTTACCTGTACGTGTCTTCGGCCATGACTTCAGCATGGCGTCACGTCCGGCCACGGCGCGGGCGCTGGAGCGGTGTCCGGCGTCTGGACCGCACGCCGAGCCATTGTATGAGGCCGGAGCGAGCCGCACGGGCCGCGCGGCGATTCTGTGGACAACCGTGCTCAGGCGCGAACGCGCAGGTAGGCGAGCAGATCGTCGTAGACGCCGCCGTGCCCTGCGTACAGGACGAAGTCGCGGGCCAGCGCCAGCCAGGCCGGAGGGCTCGGCCGCACCCGCAGCAGGGCGTGGTTGAAGTCCTCCATGGCCACCGGCCTGCCGGGACCGCCGGCCAGCGAGCCCTCGGTGGCCACCTCGATCGCCGTCTCGCACAGGACGATCAGGTCGGCGGCGGAGAAGCCCTCCGTGCGGCCCGCCAAGGCGGCCAGGTTGAGGTTCTCGATGACCGGATGGTCGCCGAGCGCCCGCGACATGATCGCCTCGCGCGCCTCCCGGTCCGGCGGGAGCACCAGCAGCCGCCGGTCCAACCGCCCAGGCTGGCGCAGCAGCGGATCGACGTCCCAGGGATTCTCGGAAGCGGCCACGACGGTCACCGCCTCCCGCTCGTCGCTCACCGCCTTCAGCTCCGCCACGAACTGCTCGACCACGCCCCGGCCGGCGGGGCGGCGGCGGCTCGGCGGCCCGTCGCCGAGGGCGTCCAGCTCGTCGAGGAACAGCAGGCAGGGCGCGCACATGCGGGCTGCCTGGAAGACCTCGTGGACGGCGCGCTGGCCCTCACCCAGGCGAATCTCGAGCACGCGGACGAGGTCGACCGGGAGGAAGGCCGCGCCCAGCTCGCCGGCGATGGCCCGGGCGATGAAGGTCTTGCCGCAGCCTGGTGGCCCGTACTCGAGCAGTCCACCGCGCATCGCCTGGTCGAGCCGGCGGCGCGAGGTCTGCTGCTCCGCCGGCACGCCGAGGACGGCACCGGAGAGCCACTGCTTGACCGATGTCGTGCCGCCCACGTCGGCGAGCGTCACCCCGGGATCCTCGATCTGGAGGCCGAGCTGTTCGACCAGCGCGGCCGCCTGCACGCGCACGTCCGGCGCGGGCGCCACCTCCGGCTGGCCTGCGTCGCCGGTCTCCTCCCCGGCATCTTCCCCGGTCGATTCCTGAGCCTCGGCGTCGGCCTCCGGCTCGTCCTCGGTGCCGGATCCCACGCGCGGATGCCGACCCGCGCCGGACGGCGGCGCATCCGCAACCGGCGGCACGCTGCCCAGTGACGGGCCCGCCGGCGACCGCTGCCCAGGGGAGAGCCGCTCACCGGCCGGGTAGCGCTCCCCGCCCAGGTAGCGCTCCGTCCCCGGCAGCCGCTCCCCTGGCGGGAGCGGCACGCCCGAAGGCGGAGGTGAGGCCGGGCCGCGCGAGGCCTGGTCAGGCTGCTCACGCGACCGCACCGCCTCAAGGGAGGGTCGGCTGGGCGTCCCGCCGGCCGAGCCATGGCTCTCGGCACCGGCCAGGCCGGGCGAGCTGCGCTGCGGGCGGTCGTTTGCCCAGCGGGGAGGCTCGGCGGCCATGGTGGCGCGGGCCGCCAGGTCGAGCGCGTCGCGGTGGTCGGGGACGCGGAGCAGGACGGCCGCGCACTGCTCGAGGGCGTCTGCCGGCCGGCCCGCCGCGAGGAGGAGCGAGCCCAGGTGCAGACGAAGCGGCACGTTGTCCGGAGACGCGGCAACCGCCACCTCGAGCCCTTCAAGGAGCTGCGGGTCGACCATGACAAGCACAGTATGGCAAACGCGGACCTGAGGGAGGGAACGCGCAGGTGGGGGGAATTTCGTACTCGCTGGCATCATTACAGAAGTACAAGCCGTGCAGGAAGCCCGCCGCCAGCGGCGGGTGGGTCACGCTGGGCACCTGCTGGCCCGGCGATCGGGAGGGAAAGTGGCCTCGATTCAGCTCATTGACACGCTGCTGGAGGGCGCCGAGCCCTGGCAGCGGACCGATTCCGGACCATCGGACGGAGAAGCGCTCGACGCCTACTCGACCGTGGTCACCTCTGTGGCCGAGCGGGTGCTCCCCTCGGTGGCGAGCCTGCGGGTCACCCGGCGCGTGCGCGGTGGATACCAGGCGCAGGGCGCGGGCTCGGCGGTGGCCGTCACCCCGGACGGCTTCCTGGTGACCTCGGCGCACGTGGTCGAGGGCGCCGACCGCGGGAGTGCCTCATTCACCGACGGGCGCGAGCTCCCGTTCGACATCGTGGGCCGCGATCCGCTGTCGGACCTGGCGGTGATCCGCGTGACCGCGGCCGACCTGGAGGCGGTGTCCCTGGGGGACGCCGACCGGCTGCGGGTCGGACAGCTCGTGGTCGCGCTCGGCAACCCCATGGGCCTGGCGGGCTCGGTGACGGCCGGCGTGGTGAGCGCGCTCGGTCGCTCCTTCACGACCTCCAACGGCCGCGACGCCCGCATGGTCGAGAACGTCATCCAGACCGACGCGGCACTGAACCCCGGCAACTCCGGCGGCGCCCTGGTCGACGGGCGCGGCCGCATGGTCGGGGTGAACACCGCCGTGGCCGGCGTCGGCCTTGGCCTGGCGATCCCGATCAACACCACCACGCGCCGCATCGTCGCCGCGCTGATGCGGGAGGGGCGCTTCCGGCGCGCCTTCATCGGCATCGCCGGCGGCCGCCGCCCGCTGCCGCCGCGCGTGGCCCGGACCCTGGAGCGCACAGCCGGCCTCGAGGTGGTCGAGGTCGTCCCAGGCAGTCCCGCCGCCCGCGCCGGCCTGCGACGCGAGGACCTGGTCGTGGACGTGGACGGCGTCCCGGTCGCCGACGCGGGCGACCTGCAGCGGCTCATGCTGGCCGAGGCGATCGGCCGCCCGCTGCGGGTGCGCGTGTTCCGTGGCGGCGAGCTGCTCGACCTGACGGTCGTGCCGGTCGAGCTGCAGGGCTGAGCGGGGCGGGTCGGGCGGGCGATGCCGCTGGACGCCATGGCCTCCGGCACGGTCACCCTCCGCGTCGCCGAGCGGCGGCGGCTCGCGCCGCTGGCTTCCGCGCTCGCCCGCATGGCCGCCACGGACACGCCTCGCCTCGAGGTGGTCGCCGGCACGCTTCCGCGCGGTGTGCGAGCCGGCCTGCTCGCCGGGACCTTCAATCCTCTGACTCGCGCCCATGCGGCGCTCGCGGTTGCCGGCCACCGGGCCGGCTGCGAGCGCGTGGTGCTGGCGATGGCGCCGACCAGCCTGGACAAGGAGCGCCTGGAGCGAGCGCATCCGGTCGACCGGCTCGACTGGGCGTGCGCGTGGGCTCGCCGCCACCCCTGGGCAGCGGTGGCCGTCTCGAGCCGGCCGCTGCTGGTCGACATGGCCGAGGCGCTGGGCCGCCTGACGGGTGGTCAGGTGAGCCTGCTGGTCGGAACCGACAAGGCCGCGCAGCTCGTCGAGCCTCGCTACTACGAGGACCTCGAGGCCGCGCTCACGCGGCTCGGCCAGACGGCCTCGCTGCTGGTGGCCGAGCGGGCCGGCCACCCCCCGGCTCGCCTGCCGCTCGAGGCGAGCCGGCTGCCCACCCCGGCCTGGATGCTCCCTCGCTCCTCGACGGAGGCGAGGGAGGCCGCCCGCCGCCGCGAGCGACTCGACGACCTGGTGCCGAGCGCGATCGCCCGAGCCATCGCCCGCACCGGCGCCTACGACGACGACCCAAGCCTCTACCTGGCCCGAAGCCGGGAGCTCGACGCGCTCGTGGACTCCGTGTAGCTGCCCCCACGGCTCCCATGGCACAGGACAACTAGAGGCCCCCGCGCTATCCGGGGGGGCCAAGACAGCGCGCGGGGCCTCCCCGCATGATACTGCATAAAACGCCAGCTTTGTTGACCATCGTCGTGAAGTGGTCCACTTGCGTAGGTCGAACCGCAGGTCGGGGCCGTTGAAGGTGACAGACTGTGCACAACCCCGCGCTTCCACTGCCGCCAGCATCCGATCCGTGGCATCGTGGGGTCTATGGAGCACACGACGCTCATCCACCGACCAACCCTGCGCCGGCCGTTCCTGCTCGCAGCGTTCGAGGGCTGGAACGACGCCGGTGTCGCGGCCAGCACCGCGCTCGGCTTCCTGGCCGACGCGCTGGGTGCGGAGACTTTCGCCCGCATCGATCCTGAGGAGTTCTACGACTTCCAGGTGTCGCGGCCGACGGTGCAGTTCGAGGACGACGTCGGCCGCCGCATCCACTGGCCGGCGGTGGAGTTTCAGGCGGTTCGCCTGCCGGACAGCCCGCACGACCTCATCCTGCTGCGCGGCTACGAACCGAACATGCGCTGGCGCACCTTCACCCACGAGATCCTCGAGCTCAGCGACTCCCTGGGGGTCGAGATGCTGATCACCGTCGGCGCGCTGCTCGCCGACGTCCCGCACACCCGGCCGGTCCAGGTGGTGGGCTCGACCAGCGACCCTGCCCTGGCCGGCGAGCTGAACCTCCCGACCTCGCGTTACGAGGGCCCGACGGGCATCCTCGGCGTGCTCGCCGACCTGGCGCTGAAGGCGGCCACCCCGACCGTGAGCTTCTGGGCGGCGCTTCCCCACTACGTGCAGGCGCCCAACCCGAGAGCGGCGCTGGCCCTGGTGGACCGCCTGCGGTCCCTGCTGTCCCTGCCGATCGACACCGCGCCCCTGGTGGAGGAGACGGCGGCCTTCGACGCCACCATGGCCGACCTCGTCTCCGACGACCCGGAGCTGGCGACCTTTGTCGAGCGGCTGGAGGCGCAGGCAGGCGAGCAGGACCCCGACGAGCAGCCGTCGCTGGCCGACCTGCCGCCCGAGCAGTTCGTCGCCGAGGTCGAGCAGTTCCTGCGCGACCACCCCGGCGGCGGACGGCCCTGACGCAGGTGCATGCGGCCCGCCGCTCGCACGCGGCGGGCCGTTCGTCGCGCTAGTTCGATGGACTCAGGGGGACTGCTGGGGGGCCGGGCGCACGTTGGTGGCTTGCAACCCCTTCGGTCCCTGGGTGACGTCGAACTCCACCATCTGCCCCTCGTCGAGCGAGCGGTACCCGTCCGCCTGGATGGCGGAGTAGTGGACGAACACGTCCTCGTCGCCGTCTGGGCGGGCGATGAAACCATACCCCTTGTCGGGGTTGAACCACTTGACGACCCCAATAGTCACGAAACTCTGTCCCTCCCTTCACGCTCCAAGATCAACGTTCTCGGGCATGCGGCCCGGTGGCAGGGACAGTTCCAACCGCACTGCGACGGCGAGCCTGCGCCGCTGCTCCCGCGCATGCTAACACTGGGTCACTCATGTCAATACCCTCAATCACGTCCGTTCTCTGCAATCATCTCGGAAAACTCAGCGTAACTCGGCAAACGAGCGCGTGAGCAGGCAGGATGGAGGCTGCAACATCGCACGAGGCCGGCGCCGAGGGGCCCCACGCCGCCCGTCGGGCATGTCGGCAGCCCAGCCCCAGCGACGAGAGAAGGAGGCACGCAAGACGTGGAACCTGTCATGCCGTCCGTCGGGTGGGCAGTCACCCACCTGTACTTCCGGGTGTACCCGAGCCGCTGTCCCGACCCCGGCCAGGCCGGCAAGGAGCTGGCCGCCGTGCTCGAGCAGTTCCAGGCGACCCCGGACCACCAGGTGCTGTCCAGCTCGGTGCTCGGCCTCAAGGCCGACCTGGGCGTGATGGCGCTGGGCCCCGACCTGACGCACCACGAGGCGCTCGCCCGCACGTTGGGCGCCATGCCAGCGCTCGAGCCCGCCTACTCCTTCTTCTCGATGACGGAGATCTCCGAGTACATGGAGACCCTCGAGGGCATGCGGGCGCGGCTCGAGGCCCAGGGGGTCACCGACGGGATCGAGGAGCGGCTGGCCAGGTCGGCCGAGCGGATCGCCAAGCAGCGCGAGGACCGGCTGCACCCGCGCCTGCCGCGCAAGGCGCTGCTCGCCTTCTACCCGATGAGCAAGGCGCGCGAGCCCGGCGCCAACTGGTACAAGCTGCCCTTCGAGGAGCGTCGTGACCTGATGGACGGCCACGGCAAGATCGGCCGCCGCTACACCGGCCGCGTGCTCCAGCTGGTCACCGGGGCCACAGGTCTGGACGACTTCGAGTGGGGCGTGACGCTGCTCGCCGACGACGCCACGGCCATCAAGGACATCGTCTACCAGATGCGCTTCGACGAGGTGACCGCCAGCTACGGCCGCTTCGGCGGCTTCTGGGTGGGGCTGACCTGCACCCCGGCCGAGCTGCCCCAGCGCCTCGGCCTCACCTGACGCCTCGGCTTGACCTCGGTGCTCACCCTTGGGCTCAGCCGGACGTCACCGCCGCGAGCTGCCGTCGCGGTGATCCACGTCGCCCAAGACCCACACCTCGCAGAGGCGACCGTCTCTCGCGCTGAAAAAGGCGGCGCCGCACGCGTCGGCAACGCTGTGGACGGACATTTCGTCTTCCGTCGAATCGTTGGCGGTCTACCCTGGCTCGATACCACGGCCCGCCACGGCCCACCGATAGGAGGGGACGCTCGCCATGACCACCTCCGTCCGCAGCGACCCGGCCGAGCTCGTCCTGGACGCGGTCGCAACTTGCCTCGACATGGCCCACACCTGGTACGCCTGGGACGGCCGTCCGCGGGTGAGCCAACCAACCAAGGACATCCCCGACGGGACGGTGTTCACTCCTCACAAGGCCATCCGCCGCATCGGTGACCATCTGGTCGACCACCTCGCCGAGATCGAGGCCCTGCTCGCCGGTGCCGAGACGATCCCCGACACCTGGCATGGCCGCACCATCACCCTGGCCTCCGATTGGGCGCCCTTCACCGAGGCCGACCTCAACGAGGCCCGCAACCGGCTCGGCCGACTGGGCCAGATCTACGCGCTCCGGCTTCGCGGCCTGGACGCCGCCGACCTGGACGCGCCCCGCGACCAGGCCTGGACGATCCGCCGGATCGCCGAGCACGTCGCCGGCGTCACCTGGTACGCCGAGCAGGTCGGGCGCCTGCACCCCACCGCGAACCAACCCGGCCAGGGTGGCCTCGGCCCCGGGACCACCTGAGCATTCAGGCGCCAGTGGGTGCCGGCTGAGCGTCGGCGGACCCACACCGCTCCGGCGTTGGAGTGCGCCACCAGCCGGCGTCGGGCGGCCGGGTCATTCGCCACGTCGACCTGCACCCGGCCCGCGGAAGAGGTGGCGTCCACGGCATACCGCTCGTCGAGGACCGACAGCTCCACGCTGCCAGCGTTGGTCCGCGCCTCGACGCGACCCGGCGGCGCGTTGAACGGGAGCGTGAGCCCGCCCGCGTTGCTCTCCACCTCGACGTCACCGGATGCAAGACCGGTCCCCCGCACCTTCCCAGCCTGGTGGCCGCACTGACACGCCGGCTGTGGTTTGCCAGGGTGACCTGCCCGGCGCTGGTCCGCACGTCCACGTCGCCGCTGATGGCTTCCACGCCGATCGCACCTGCGAGTGTCGACCCGAAGGACCCCATCTTCCACCCGCTCGGAGGAGACCGGCTTGGCGCGCTGGTAGGGCAGGAGGAGGCTCCCAAAACGCAGAGGCCCGGCGGAGCGGGCCTCGCACCCAGCCACCGAAGCGGCTGGGGGGATGCCCTACTCTATCGACAACCAGGCCGTTGCCAACCACGACCCACGAGAGCCGGCAGGGGCATTCGAAGGAGCGGGCGGAGGGTCTATCCGGCGGCAAGTTATCTGCTAGTGCAGCGTGTGCTAGCCTCACGCCAGAGGCGGGGAAAGAAGAAACCGCAGCTCAACGGCACTTCGACCCTTCCAGAGGAGCCCTGGTAGCTCAGCGGATAGAGCAACTGCCTCCTAAGCAGTAGGTCGCGCGTTCGAGTCGCGCCCAGGGCACCACGTTCCCTTCCTGGTCAGACGGCTTCTCGGCCGAACGAGCCCGACGCTTGCGCTGGCGCCGTGCCATCTGCGTGCCATTCGGCTCGGTGCCGTCCCCGGTCTGGATGAGCCGGTCGAGTGCCGACGCGATGAACGCATCTCGGCCCTCGAGGACGCGCTGATAGCGGATCGTCATTGCAGGAGTCGAGTGCCCCATCCGGGCCATCAGCTCCTTGGTGGTGGCGCCCGCGACCACGGCCAGCGTCGCCGCCGTGTGGCGCAGGTCGTGGAAGCGAAGGCCCTCGAGTCCTGCCGCCTTGGTGGCCTTGAGCCAGACGCGACGGCGGAAGTTGCTGTGCCGCATGAAGCTGCCCTCAGGAGCGGCAAAGACGAGCCCGTCGGGACCTGGTTCCGCCCACCGCTCGAGATGGTCGCGCAGCGCCGGTAGGATCGATGCCGGCAGGCTGACCGTGCGCTGTCCGGCCCTGCTCTTGGGCGGACCAACCGTCAGCGCGCCGGCTAACTCCGTCACCTGCTCGACCACCTCGACGGTCCCACGGGGGAGATCGATGTTGCGGCGGCGCAGGTTGGCCAGCTCACCCCAGCGCAGCCCGCCGTAGGCCGCCACGAGGACCAGCGCGCGGTAGCGCTGCTGCACCTTGCCGGCCAGCTTGGTGACCTGCTCGGGGGTGGCGAACCGCATCTCGGGGGAGCGCTCGACCCCAGCCCGCTTGAGCGTGCACGGACTCTTCACCAGGTAGTCGGCCTCGACGGCTGCCGCCATGATCCGGCTGAGCATCCGGTACGCCTTGGCCGCCGTCGTCTGGCTGATGCTCGGCCGCGCCTCCAGTCCGGCCCTCCACGAGCGCACCGCCACCGGATCGATGTCCGCCAGCGCCAGTTCCTCGAAGGTCGGCGTGATCAGGTTCTCGAGCGGGTAGCGGTACAGCGCTCGAGTGGTCGGCCGTAGCCCGGTCAGGGTCTCCAGCCATGCCGCCGACCACTGCTTGAACGGGGTTCGGCCCTTCTTGGGATCGTGGAAGACGTTGACGATCTCGCCGACTTCGACATCAGCGACGGCGTGCCCATGCTGTGGATGCGCATCGCCGAATGGATCGCCTGGGGCAACGACGACCAGCTCCCCTTGTACGTCGCCGAGTTCGTCTGGCCCGCCGACCGCGTCGAGCTGCTCGACACCCATACCAACCGGCCACGCAACCGCCGCGCCGCCCGCGACCCGAGCTAACAACTCCCACATTCCACGACCACGCGCCAAGGCACTCCTCGACCAGCCAAGCCCTGGCCCACAGGCTCAGGGGGAGCGCCCGGAGCCTGGGAGGTCTGCCGCGCCTCGACCAAGCTCCGGGGCTCACCCACCGCCCAAGGCTCCCCATACAGCGATGCCTGGGGGAACGCATCGCGAGCCTCGGACACCCCAGACCCGAGTGCCCGGTGGTCAGGCGTCCGGGTGGACGCTGGCCAGTCGCTCCAGCGCCGGCCGCACCGCCGTCACGCCGAACCGCTCGCACAGCCGCTCCATCAGCCCGTCGTCAACCGGCTGGCCGGTGCGCGCCTCGACTTGGCGCACGGCCTGTTCCAGGTCGCGCTCATGCTGGCTGAAGCTACCGATCACCCGCTCCAGCCGCCCCGCCAGCGCACACGCCGCCGCGCTGGTCTGCCGCAACGCCCCCGCAAGCTGGGGATGGTCCAGGGTGATCCGGGCAGCCAGCTCGGCGGCCTGACGGTCACGGCCCCGCCCAGCGGGATCACGGTCGGGAAGGTAGCGGATGCTCATCGTCGCTCCTGGACTCCTACTGGTGGGTTGACGGCCCCGGAGCCAGGGCACCGGTGGCTGGCTCCGGGGCCGTCGCCCACTCGAGACCGGTTGCACGCTCCCCAGGCCGGACGGTTGCACGTCCTCGCTGGGACGGTCCCGAGCGCTGGGGACACCTGCGGTGAGAGCGCCGGAGAGTCGTGCTGTCCTGTGCCAGCGCGATCCTCCAGGCGCTCCCGGTTCCGGGGCGCGGCAACGTCCCGGAGGCTCCACGCCGAGCGATTGGCGCGAGATGCCGGACGCCGTACCAGTCCATCCTCGCGCCTCCTACTCGCGGTGGTTTCCTCGCGTGGGAGGCTAGCGTCGAGAAAGTTGGGTGAATGACACGGCTGGTGTCAGTCGGCCGCTTTCACCCGTCGATCAGGCTCAGGCGGCGCGCGAGTCCTCGGAGCCCCGGCGTCACCCGTCGCCGCTCACGTCGCAGGATGCCGCGCACGAACTCGTGCGCCAGCATGTTGTAGCGCAGCCCCTCGGGATTGAGCCGCTCGGCAACCAGCAACTCCCGCACCGCCTCGCTGTCTTTGCGCCGCAACGCGTACGCATGCGCGAGTTGCACATGGTGCGTCGCCTGCCGCTCCAGCGACGCCAACCCCGAGACATCCACCCCCAGGCCACGGCGAAGCGCCCCACCAGGATCGCCCGCCTCGATCAGCACCGCCACGTCATGCATGGCCACGTTGGTCGGCCCGAACGTCATCCAGAAGTCATTGCGATCAATGCCCAGCCGCCGCGCCGTCGCTCGCGCCTGGTCCAGGAACCGCCTCGCAGTCGGCTGGTCACCAGCACGCGCGGCCGCGACCGCGCCGACCAGGTGCAGCCCCCCGTACACCGACAGAATCGCCGGCGACGGATCGCCCAGCCGAGGAGCCAACTCCCGCACCGCCGACGTGGCGACCGCGTGGACCTCTTCCACGTCATCGACCCGCAGCACCGCATGGCACACACGCCACGCACTCGCCCCCAAAAGCGCAGGATCGGCGACCCGCTCGGCCGCATGGACGCTGTGGTTGGCCGCGATCCATGACAGATCCGGCTCGCCAAGCCGCGCCAATACCTCCTGCCCCAGATGGCCGAGCAGCGCCAGCACCCGCCATACTCGCCGACGATCAGGACCCGTGGCGACCTCGACCGCCAACCGGGTCTCAGAGATCAGCGCGGGCAGCATTGGCACCACAAGCGTGAAGCAGTTCGGCTCCATCTGCCACAGACGCCCGGCGGTCAGCACGTCATCCTCCAGCACCGGCAGCTCGCGCGGCTCGGACGGCTGGCCGTCACCGCCACCAGGAGCGGGCGGAGGCATCAACGCCATCAACGCTCGCCGGATGGCAGGAACCGCCTCATGCCCTGGCCCACTAGGCTCTGGGAACCAAGGCTGCCCGGTCAACTCCCGGACCTCGACCCCCAGCGCACGAGCCACCTCCAGCAGGGTGCGTACCGAGTCCAACGGACGCTCGCCGCGCTCCATCTTGGTGACCCAGCTCTTGGAGCGGTGCAGCCGCATGGCCAAGCCATCTTGGGTCAGGCCAAGCCGTCGCCGGTGCATGGCGATGCGCTGCCCGATCGACAGCTTGCGTCCGTCTGGCTCTGGCATGCTCCTGCCCTCGTACCTCGCGGCCCCCACATGACGCTATCACCGCGCCCGACCCAGCGGCGGCCGATCCGGACTCGAGCGGATACAACCTTCTCTACTGGTTCAAGGGCGGCCCTGCGGGCGGCCGCCTGCGCGCGGGCGCCAGGGCGCCCGTGCTCGGCGGAGGCCTGACGTGCTCGGCCGGCAGTGAGGTACACTCTTGCTCCGTCAGTCCCATACGCGGAGATTGTTGTCATCGTGGGGTCCGCCTGAGACACAGCTTCGAGAAGTTGACTCGCTCCCACGCCGGCCAACGGCTTCCAGTAGTTTGGGGAGGCCTCTCATGAGTAACAAAACATCGGACAAGAAAAACACGCTTGCCGTAATTGCTCTCATCACGGCCTCGCTTTCACTGCTTACAGCCGCACTTCCCTATGTGAGGCCATATATCCAGCCACTACAGGACAGGCGCGCCAGGTCAATTCTGCTCTCCTACATGCCGGCCAAAGTAAGAACGACGTGCACTACCGATACATCAGATGACTTTCGGGATGCGGTAGTCTCTATAGAGTGCGATGCAAAGGGCGTAACCATCGTCCGGGTCGGTCTCTACAGAGACAGCAAAAGCCTTTATGCCCATTATCGGGAGACCGTAAGGAAAGCTCACCTCGAATATAGAGATGGAAAGGGGTGCGAAAGAGGAGAAAGCAGCGAGAGGAGCTATGTTGAAGCAGACACAAACACCGCGCTCGGGCGTTTTGCATGTTGGATCGATGACCCTGATAAGGTCTCCCGGATGGAATGGACTGTAAGTGACATAAACGCACAAGCATATGCCTTTTTCACCGGAGACTTGAAATCACTCTACAAGTGGTGGGAAGGTTTTTACATCCAGCGTGATAATCCTACCTAGGCACGAACTGCCGCGCGCCTGGCGGGCACCTGCCAACGGTGGGTGGTTAGCCTCGATTTTCGGGAGCCCGGCTGGGGTATCGTCCGAGGGCCGACGAAGAAGCTGAAAGGTACCGTGACCAGGGACGTCGTGATCTATAGCGTCCGCTGCCTCAACTTGACTACGTGAACGGAGCCGGGCCAGTTCGACAAGCGGTTTCGGCTGCCGCCGTCCGCTGGTGGAGTCTCTCCTCGTTGCACCGCAACGGTTCCCGCAACTCCGCGCGGCTGGAGCACCTGATACAGTTCGACGGACGTCGTGAGGCGCAGCAAGACAGTGGCATGCCCACCGCGGTCGCCGGGCGGAAGATCCTCGCAGGTCAGGCGGACGAAACCGCCGGTAGGGCTGGGTGCGGACCTCACAGTCAACTCCCGCCCGACGGTATCTCAACTCAATTACCGCACCGAGAATCGAGGTTAGCCCGTCCGCTTCAACGATGCGCAGGTTCACAACTGGAGCGCCTTTCAATCTAGTATCTAACTGAGCGCATGAGGTCAGTCCGGTGACCTTGAATCTCTTCAGCCGCCACCTGCTGGAAATGGTTCAACGTCTCGAACGCCTGTTCAGCCCATCGAGACACCTGCTCGTGCGTTAGGATAAGGCTTGCGATTTGCTTGGTCTCGGGCACCTCGGCGTAGCTTGCCTCAAGGTCCAACTCTCCGAGTAGCTCGACGATGGCCAGCGCTTTCCAGCCAAGCGCCAGACGGACGGCCCCTGCAGATTCGGTGACGTCCTTAGGGCCGAGTAGAGCGATAGCGCCGATGGGTCGTTGGAGCTCGTCGCTGGTTTGCTCAGCCGGATGCTGGATTGCCTTTAGACTGCCTCCGGTTCGTTCAGTGACCGCCTCATCCATCTCAGCGATAGCTTCGAGACCCCCACTGGCAATCTCAAGGAAGGTGCTGTACGTCTTGAGCCGTTCCTGGCGCAACCAGCGTCTATGTTCCGCGCGGCTGTTGCGCAGCGCCACATAGATGGCAGCACCCAGCGTGAACATGCCGCTGATGGCGACCGGTAGGATCTGAATCAGAAGTGGCAATGACGTGCCGGCACCGTTGGCGACCAAGATTTCCCCCATCACGTCCGATCCCTGACGATTCTGCGACTATTGAACGATATACTCTTTCTGGGACAGGATCATACGCCGAAGGGCATGCACTGCACACGAGGGGGATTCGCTGCCGCGCTGCCTTCGGCGGCTTGCCAACGAGGCAGGCAGTCAACAGGGCACGAGCCTCGCCCGTCCCGCTGAGTGCCGAATTATCTGCGACCATCGATGGCGTCAGTCATGGCGTCGCGGATGGCTGCCGTCGTATGGCCTCGGAACCCGGAACTCCGCCGCCAGTCGAAGTCGTGCACTGCCCGCACCAGCCCGATGTTGCCCGCCTCCAGCAGTTCGCGCAGCGACAGACCCAGATCGCGGTACTCCTCAGCGATCATCACCACAGCCCGCAGGTTGCCCTCGATAAAGAGCGCTCAGGGCTTTTCGTAAACGGAGACGTGGGCGCGACTGAGGCTGGTAAACGGCTCCCGCTGCCACCCGGCCCACCGGTCCCGCAACCTCAGCCCCGCCAAGCGCGCCATGAGGTCCAGCTCGGAGGGCCAGGCGTATCGGAACTCGACGGGATGCGCCTCGACCCTCCCGTCGGCGAAGACGTAGTGCTGGGAGCTGAACCGTTGCGTGACGACGTCGTAGACGTCGAACCCGATTCCTCCGGGATCGGCGCGGAAGGGGATGATGGTCTGGCCGACCGGGAGGTTCTGGAGGTCAGGCACGCCCGTCTCGATCACGAACCGCCCTCCGCTGCTCAGCTGCGCCGCGGCGTTCTCGAAGCACGCAACCTGCTGGTCCTGCGTGACCAGGTTGAAGATCGTGTTGAACACCAGGTAGACGAGCGAGAACTCTCCGCCGACACGGGTTGTGGCGAAGTCACCGATCGCCACCTCGATGTCCTCGCCCCCGGGCTTGGCGCGCAACCGAGCCACCATGGCTTCGGAGCTGTCGATGCCGGCGACGCGCACGCCGCGCTCGGCGAGCGGGAGCGCGATCCGGCCGGTGCCGATCCCGAACTCCAGCGCTCCACCTTGTCCAGCGAGGTCTGCGAGCGTCTCAACGACTGGCGTCACCACCGCCGGGTCGAACATGCCGGCAGCGCGCTGGTCATAGACCGACGCAGCGCGCTCGCCGAAGAAACCCTCGTTGTGGCTCTGGTCCGCTGGCACAAGCGGAGCCTATCAGGCTCGACTCCCCTCGAGGTGCCTGCGAAGACGAGTAGCTGCTACCTGCCGGTCACCACGCAGAGCACCTTGTTGTCGTCTTTGTCGCGGCGGACCGCGCCGGCGGCTTCCTGCGGGCACTGGTCGATGGTGTCGGCGATGGCGACGATCTTGCCGTCGTGCCGCTCGGAGCAGCTCACCACCTTGGCGCTGTCACCCGTGACCTGCACGCACTTGCCGACCTGCGCCTCGGGCCGGTCGCTGCGGACGACGACGACCGCGAGCCCCAGCACCACCAGCGGCACCAGCAGCCCAAGAGCGGCCGGGCGCTGCAGGAGCGGTTTGCCGGGGTCGAGCGGCCGGGGGCTTGGGGCCTGGACAGCAGGGTCCCGCCGTGGAGCGCCGAGCGAGGCGAAGCGGCGCTGGAGGATGGCGTTCTTCGCAACGGTCCAGATGGTGACGAAAAACGAGAGCAAACCCCACCAGCCCTGCAGCAGGGTGCTCGCGGTCATGTCGCGGAAGACCGCGAGGCCGCAGTCCCGGCAGAACGGCCCGTCGATGTGGCGGAAGCGCATCAGGACGATCATTCCCTGGTGCGCGCGGAAGCGACCGGGGGCAGCCGGTGCCGAGCCGCACAGGCGGCACTCACTCCGGCCGGGCGGCCGGCCAGCCGGCGCGCTCGCGTCCCATGCCCCCGGCTGCCGCGGCTGCTCTGGGTACTGCCGCGGCTGGTAGCCGGCCCATTGCTCCTCGGCGGCCGGCCAGCCGCCGCCCGGGCCGACGGGCGCCGGACCGCCGAGCCCGATCGACTGGTCATAGGCGCGCCGCCTGGCCGGGTCGCTCAGCACCTGCCAGGCGGCGTCGTACTGCGCGAGCAGGACCGGATCCGGCGAGCCGCTCCACTCGGCGTGGCGGCGCTGCATGTCATAGCCGGCCTGGATCTCGCTGAGCGGGGCGTCTGGGGGAACTCCGAGCAGATCGTAGTAAGTAGGCATAGGCAACCTTGGGGGTCATCTGGGACAACGCGTCGCCGCAGTCTAGGCAATTCGCGCCGTGCCTCCAAATCTGGCGCGCGGCAAGCGCGCGTTCCGCCACTTCCTCTCGAACGGTACCAGGTTGACCGGGGTGGATAGGTCACCCGGCGGGGGCGGCGCGGGCGCCCAGCTCGCGGGCGCCCAGCTCGCGGACGACGTCCACGAGGAGGTCGAGGTCGGCCGCGGTGGTGCGCCAGTTGCTGATCGCCGGGCGTAGCGCCACCCGTCCACCGTAGACAGTGGCGCCGGCGAATACCCGACCGTCGTCGAGCAGCGCCTCGCCGAGCCGGCGGTTGACGTCGTCGAGTTCCGGTTCGGACAGGCCGGTCGGGCGGTAGCGGAAGCAGACCACGTTGAGGGGGACCTCGGCCAAGCGCTCCAGGTCGGGCGCCGCGTCCACGGTCGCCGCGAGGTGTGCGGCCAAGCCGCAGTGTCGCTCCACCAGCTCTCGGTAGCCGGCGCGGCCATATGCGGTGAGCGTGGCCCAGATCGGCAGGGCACGCGCGCGCCGCGAGGACTCCGGACCGAGCAGGCCGTAGCCGCCCCGAGGGTCGTCTGGGCCCGGCAGGTACGCTGCACCTGGCATGCCGAACGCCGAGCCGAGCCGGTCGGGTTCCCGGACGAGCGCGAATCCGCTCTCATAGGGCACGTTGAGCCACTTGTGGGCGTCGGCGGCGATGGAGTCCGCGCGCTCCATTCCTGAGGTGAGGTGTGCGGTCCGTGGGGAGAGCGCCGCGAACAGGCCGAAGGCGCCGTCGACGTGCAGCCAGGCGCCGAACGCCTCGGCCAAGTCAGCGAGGTCGGCCAGCGGGTCGAATTCGCCCGCGTTGGGCTCGCCGGCGGTGGCGATCAGCACGGCGGGAGCGGGGTTGAGCTCAACCAGCCGTCGCCGTACCGCGCCCAGGTCGATCCGGCCAATGTCGTCGCTGGTGAACACCTCGACCATGTCCTTGCCGTGGCCGAGCATCTGCAGGGCCTTGCGCGCGCTGGGGTGCACGTACCCGCCGGAGAGCACCGGCATCCGGGGAAGACCGGCCAGCCCTACCGAGGTCACGTCCACCCCGTGCCGCTGCGCCCACCAGTGCGTGGCCAGCGCCAGACCGGTGAGGTTGGCAAAGGTGGCGCTGGCGGTCAGCGCGCCGCCCCAGCCCAGTGGCAGGCCGACGAGCTCGCGAAGCCAATCCAGCGTGACCCTCTCCACCGCGTCGGCGAAGCGCGACGAGGCCCGCACGAACGCGTTCTGGTCCAGCATGGATACGACCCAGTCGGCGGCCAGCGCCGCGGGCGTCGAGCCGCCGATCACGAAGTGGTAAAAGCGCGGCCCGGCCGAGGCGGTTGCGGTCGCCGTCCCGACGCGCAGCAGCGTCTCGACCGCCGCCCGAGTGCCCGAGCCCTGCTCCGGTAGTGGCCCGCCCAACTCGCCCAGCAGCGGCTCAGCGGTGCGGTCGTAGACCAGCCGCTCCGGCAACCGGTCCAGGTACGGTCCGGCGGCGTCGACCACCTGCCTGAGCGCTGCCAGGATCTCAGCCTGCTCGTTCAACGGATCGCCCACGTCGCCTCCTCTCCCACGGTCACGACTGCTCAGTGTACGGGCGATGCCCGCCGCGATAGTGGTTCGTACGCTGACCAGTTATGTCCACGAGCGCTGTGGCCGCGGTGGAGCTGGCTGGCCAACTTGACGCACTGGCAGGCGCCCTCAAGCATGAACTATGCCTGATCTGCGCCGAGGGTCCGCTCGAGGTCGAACAGATCCGGGTCCTGGCTACCACAAGCTCTGGACGGCCGCCGCCGTCTCCACCTTGGGTGACGGGGTGTTCCTCGCGGCACTGCCGCTGCTGGCCGCCACCCTCAGCCGCGACCCGCTGCAGGTGTCGCTGGTCGCCTTCGCTGGCTGGCTGCCGTGGCTGCTGTTCGGGCTTGTCAGTGGCGCGCTGGTGGACCGCTGGGACCGGCGCCGGGTGATGTGGACCGTCGACGCCGTCCGCTTGGCCTTGGTCGGCGGTCTGGGCGTGGCGGTGTTGGCCGGCGGGGCAACCATCCCGCTGCTTGCGACCGTCGGGTTCCTGCTGGGCATCGGCCAGACGCTGTTCGACAACGCCGCTCAGTCGCTCATCCCGGCCCTGGTCACGCGCGACACCCAGCGGCTGGAGCGCGCCAACAGCCAGCTCTACGGCGCCCAGACGGTGAGCCAGAACTTCGTCGGCCCGCCCGCTGGCGGCTTCTTGTTCGCGCTGGCCGCCTCGGTCCCGTTCTTGGCCGATGCGGCGTCGTTCGCGGTCAGCTCGGCGCTGATCGCCGCGATCCGCGGCAGGTTCGCGCCCGAGCGTGCCGCCGAGGCCCCACGCCTTGGCCTGTGGGTCGACATCGCCGAGGGGCTGCGCTGGCTGCTCGGCCACCGGCTGCTGCGGACCCTGGCCGTCATGGTTGGGCTGATGAACCTGGCGACCATGGCCGGCGAGGCGATCCTGGTGCTGTTCGCCCAGAATGAGCTGGGGCTTGGCAGCGTCGGCTATGGGCTGCTGCTGGCCGGGTTTGGGGTTGGCGGCGTGCTCGGCAGTCTGGTGGCCACTCGTCTTGGCCGCCATGCTGGCACCGGGACGCTGCTGCTGGCCGCCACCCTGCTCATGGCGGTCGCGTGGCTGGTCTTCGGTGTCGGCTCCAACGCCTGGATCGGCGCAGCGATGCTGGCGATCGCGGGAGGGACCGGCGTGGTCTTCAACGTCGTGGGGGTCTCGCTGCGGCAGGCGATCGTCCCAGACCGTCTGATCGGGCGGGTAGTCAGCGCCTTCCGCACGCTGGCCTACGGCGCCGTTCCCGCCGGAGCGATCCTGGGCGGCGCGGTCGCACGCACCCTCGGCCTGCGCGCACCGTTCCTGCTCGGCGCGGCCGTCCTGGCAGCGGCCGGGTTGCTGGCGCTGCCCGTGGTCAACAACCGCACCATCCAGGCGGCCCGCGTCGCCGCAGAAGCAGCCCCACCGATCAACGACGCTTGAACCTTCCCGGTGGCACCCCTATGCGGGAGCCCTGGAAACTTGCGACCTTGTGGAGGCGTCGGTGTGTCAGGGCGGCTTGGCGTCCACGCAGCGGGGACGCATACTGCCGTCGGCCTCATAGGTACGATCGACGTGGAGCAGGGGTGGCTGCCCGTGGACCCAAGCGACGAAACCCGACGCGTCATCGATGACCTGAGCACGTCGGTATGGGTGTTTGCGACCCTGACCGCGGCGCTCGAGGCGGGCCTGGTGGAGCTGTTGGCTCGTCCACAGGATCTCGGGACCATCAGCGCGCACAGCGGGTTGGATCCGTCCCTGGTCCAGGGCAGCTGATCGAGGACGCCAGGCGCGGCGCGCTGGCCCCCGGCTGGCGGCACACCGATCCGGAGCTGTTGCAGGCCCAGGGCTCAAGCGGCAAGGGCGCCATCCCTGCAATGGTTCAGGGCATTCGCGTGATCCCGCGGCTCGAGGCGCGACTGCACCAGCCCACGGCGAGGTTCCTGGACGTCGGTGTTGGCGTCGGCGTCATCGCCATCGAGCTGTGCCGCTCCTACCCGGCCCTGCGGGTCGTGGGCTTGGAGCCGGCGGCGGCGCCGCTGGCCCAGGCGCGCCGCAATGTCGTGGCGGCGAACCTGGCTGACCGCATCGAGCTGCGCCAGCAGCGCGTCGAGGACCTGGGTGACACCGAGGCCTTCGACCTCGCCTACGTCGCGCAGGTGTTCCTTCCCGATGCCGCCTTCGAGGCCGGGCTGCGGAACGTG
>WNGB01000776.1_pt1 | contig 79030 bp, 57 predicted proteins | sample 5400681 | NCBI WGS metagenome assembly WNGB01 (sample SAMN13153367, study PRJNA577476) | soil metagenome | isolation source: 115 cm soil or saprolite under grassland replicate 2 | place: USA:California | collected 2016-06-15 | reverse complement strand
TGTGGTACCGCGACAAGGGCACATGGGCGATCCGCAAAGTGATCGAGGTGCCGGCCGAGCCAGCCAACCCGGATCTGCTGCCGCCGATGCTCAAGGGCTTCGGCGCCGTGCCGCCGCTCTGCACCGACATCAACCTCTCGCTCGACGACAAGTTCCTCTACATGTCGTGTTGGGGCACGGGCGAGCTGCTGCAGTACGACGTCAGCGACCCATTCAACCCCAAGCAGACCGGCTCGCTGCACATCGGCGGGATCGTGCGCAAGGCCGCGCACCCGAAGGCGGACGCTCCACTGAACGGCGGGCCGCAGATGGTCGAGATAAGTCGCGACGGCCGGCGGGTCTACCTGACCAACTCGCTCTACGCCTCCTGGGACACACAGTTCTACCCGGAGGGCATCCGCGGCTGGGCGGTGCAGATCGACGCCAACCCAGCGGGCGGGATGCAGTTCGATGAGAACTTCTTCATCGACTTCGGCGCCGAGCGGCCGCACCAGATCCGCCTGGAGGGCGGCGACTCGTCATCGGACTCGTTCTGCTACCCGAGCTAGGGGATAGGGGATAGGGGTTAGGGGTTAGAATCAAAGAATGCGACGAATTCAATGAAGATAATCTGTAACCCCTAACCCCTAACCCGTAAGAAATCAATGGAGGTACACATGCAAACACTCTGGCCCTGGCTGACGCTGACGCTGTTGGGTGCCTACCACGGGATCAACCCGGCGATGGGCTGGCTGTTCGCGGTCGCGCTCGGTCTACAAGAGCGCCGCCGCATGGCGGTGATCCGTGCCTTCGCGCCGATCGCCTTGGGACACGCCGTGTCGGTCGCCACGGTGGTAGCGCTGCTCGGCGCGGCGCAGGCGCTCCTAGACCTCGGCGTGCTGCGCCTCGTCGGTGCAGGTGTGCTCGTGATCTTCGGGCTCTACAAGCTGTTGGCGCCCATGTCGCATCCACGCTGGGTGGGAATGCGGGTCGGCTTCCGTGACTTGACCGCCTGGTCGTTCCTGATGGCGACCGCGCACGGCGCCGGGCTGATGCTGCTGCCGGTGCTGATCCAGCTGTCGCCCGCCATGGCCGGTGCTGCCGACGCGATGCCAATGGACCACAGTGCGCACGCCGCGCACATGCACATGGCGAGCGCAGCGGCTGGTGTATCGAGCGCCAGCCTGGTTGCCGTGGCGATTCACACTGCGGCGCTGTTGCTGGTGATGGGAGCGATCGCAATGGTCGTCTATGAGAAGGTCGGTCTGGCGATCCTGCGGCGCGCATGGGTCAACCTCGATCTGGTGTGGGCCGTGGCGCTGATCGTGACCGGCGCGCTGTCGCTGGTCCTTTGATGCAGCGCAGTGAGAAAACGACATGAAGAACAAGCAGCTCTCTATCCTGTTTCTCACCAATTTTGCCGTGTTTTTTATCGGCATGGGGCTTTTGCCGCTCTTACCCCTCTACGCCGCCCAATTTGGTGCCACGCCTACCGGGAGCGGCCTGTACCTGGCCTCGACCTACACCGCGATTGCGCTGGGCACCGTGCTGACGGGCTGGTTGAGCAACAGGCTACCATTGAGGCAATTGTCGATCAGCGCGGGACTGGCGGGCCTTCCCGCGCTGGTACTGCTTGGACAGGCGGTGGCGCTCTGGCAGGTGGTCGTATTGACTGCCGTCGTCTGGTTCTGCGGCGGCATCGGCCTCGCACTCGTCAGCATCATGATAAGCCTGTACGCCGATGGCAGCACGCGCGGCAGGTCGTTCAGCCTGATGTTCCTGGCGCGCCCGCTCGCGGGTGTCCTCGGCGGCGTGACCTGCGGTCAGGTGGTGGCGTGGCAGGGGTACCCGTTCATGTTCGTAGCGTTGGGCCTGGTCTGGGCCAGCTGGCCGGTTGCTGCCATGCTGGGGATGGAGGAACAGCGACCGCGGGCCGATTCGCCCGCGCCGGCTGCTGCGGCCGATGAGTCTTCCACGCGGATCGGCGGTACGTTTTACCTGGTGCTGCTGGCGGCGCTGCTCTCTTCGACCACTGTGTACGTCGGGCGGCTGATAACGTCGCTGTCCATGCAGGCGTTCGACCTCTCGCCAGGCGCCGTGGCCAGCACGGCCGTTGTCGGCGGGCTGGTTACATTCCCGATCACGCCGTTGATCGGGATACTCTCCGATCGCCTGGGGCGCCGGCGCCTGCTTATGGTAAGCTATGCACTGGCGGCCGGCGGGGTCGTGCTCCTGAGCATGGCCTCCCAGTTGTGGCACTTCTGGCTGGAAACCGCGCTGCTGTTCGTGGCCACGGCCGCCAACGGATCGGTGGCCACAGCTCTCACGACGGATGTGCTACCGCGGGATGCCCTCCGCCGCGGCATGTCCTGGCTCAACAGCATGACCTGGGTGGCCGGTATTATCGGCTTTGCCGGCACGGGCTATCTGACGGAAAGGCTGGGAGCTGCCGCAACGTGTCTGATCGCAGCTCTACTGGCGGTTGCCGCTGCCGGACTCCTGGGGTGGCGCCCGCGCCGGGTCACCGAGACTGTGTCGCTCGACTGGCGCAGTATCATTCTGGCGCCCTTCTCGCAGGCACGAAAAAAGCTACTGCCTGATTCTTAGTTGCCGGTTTTTGCCCTCTAAAGCTGTGAGCGAAGAAGTTGATCCACGCGCTTTGGAGTCCGGCAGCCATGCTGCCTTGCGGCGGCAGCATGGCTGCCGGACTCCAAAGGATCAACTCCTTTGCTCGGCGCTGTAGGAGTAACTGCTTCTCGCGCAAGTAGTTCAGCTGGGACAGCCCCGGCCCGTTTTTCGGAGATGCGATGCTCAGTTGCCTGAGCGAGAGGCGATTGCGCTGCAGTTTCCTGCGCCACCGGCATATACGCGGGTGATTCAGCTGATAGCTCACTCGGAGCGCGCGGCTGCTCCGCCCCGCAGCACGCTTGCCATATCTTTTTTGCTGCCCGGCTCGTTAGATCATATAGCGCCGGCGCCACGACCAGCCGGCGCCATGTATTGCCGTGCCAAGGAGTTCTCTGTGATTCAGCCCAACCACTCGCTCGACACGCGCCTTGCGTCGTTTACGCCGCGGTGCATCCGACTGAGCGGCATCCTCCTCAGTGCCCTGCTCCTTGCCCTGGCCATCGGGCCGCCCACGCGCGCAGCCGGACCAGCGCTCCTGGTCCGCGACATCAACACCACCGCCGCTGTCCGCCCCACCTTGGGACAGGATGATTGGAACCACCTGATCACGATCGGCAGCCAGGTCTATCTCACCGCCGCACCGAGCGGCTACGGCGCCGAGCTGTGGAAAAGTGACGGCACGCCGGACGGCTTCGTGCTGGTCAAGGATATCTTCCCCGGCCCACACGGCGCCGCGCCCACCTGGCTGACCGACCTGAACGGCATGCTCTTCTTTACTGCCGACGACGGCAGTCATGGCGCTGAGCTGTGGAAAAGTGACGGCACCGCCGCCGGCACCACGCTGGTCAAAGATATTCTGCCGGGTGCGACCAGTTCATCTGTCACCTATCTCGCCAGTGCCGGCGGGGTCCTGTTCTTCGCCGCCAGCGATGACAGTCATGGCAGCGAACTGTGGCGGAGCGACGGCACCCCCGCCGGCACTATGCTGGTCAAAGATATCGCTCCTGGTGCAAGCGGTTCTCAGCCTGTCGGCCTGACCGACGTGAACGGCACGCTGTTCTTTGTCGCGAATGACGGGAGTAGCGGCCGCGAGCTGTGGAAGAGCGATGGCACCGCCGCGGGCACCGTCCTGGTCAAGGACATCAATCCCGGCCCGGCCAGCGGCTACCCCGGCCAGGGACGCTTCGTGAACGTCGCGGGAACCCTGTTCTTTGTCGCGAATGACGGCAGCAGCGGCCTCGAACTGTGGAAAAGCGACGGCACGCCGGAGGGCACCGTCCTGGTCAAGGATATCAATCCCGGCACGAGCGGATCGTATCCCGACTATCTCACGAACATGGGCGGGACGCTGTTCTTTGCCGCGTCCGATCCAACCAACGGGCGGGAGCTGTGGAAAAGTGACGGCACGGAGACGGGCACCGTCCTGGTCAAGGATATCGCGCTTGGCGCCGCTGGCGCCGCACCCGACAGCTTGACCGACGTGAACGGGACACTGTTCTTTGTGGCGAACGACGGCATAAGCGGCACCGAACTTTGGCAAAGCGACGGCACGCCGGAGGGCACCGTCCTGGTCAAGGATATCGCTGCCAGCGGAATCGGATCCTACCCCAACTCCCTCACCGCTGTGAACGGCCGGCTGTTCTTCCTCGCCAACTATGACGAGCTGTGGACCAGCGATGGCACGCTGGATGGTACCACCCTGGTCTGGGGCGGCGAGCCGGGCACCAAGCTGCGCCCGGTCACCCTGATCGGCCGGAACGACATGTTGTTCTTCACCGTCGCGGATACCGGCGATCGCCGCGAGTTGTGGACGAGCAACGGAACGTCCGCCGGCACGCAGCGGATCACGGACCTCAATCCTGGCACGACCAGTGCCGCACCCGACGGCCTCACCTCAGTGAACGGCACGCTGTTCTTTGTCGCGAATGACGGCGTCAGCGGCCGCGAGCTGTGGAAGAGCGACGGCACCGCGGCGGGGACTGTGCCAGTCAAGGATATCAACCCCGGCCCAGGTGGGTCGTACCCGGACCACCTGATCGATGTGAACGGCACACTGTTTTTTACGATCGACACGGGGAGCGGAATCGTGGGCCGCGAGCTGTGGAAGAGCGACGGCACGCCGGAGGGCACGGTTCTGGTCAAGGACATTGCGGCTGGCGGATCGGGGTCCTCCCCAACCTCGCTCACCAACGTGAACAGCACACTGTTCTTTGCCGCGTCCGATCCAACCAACGGGCGGGAGCTGTGGAAGAGCGACGGCACGGAGACGGGCACGGTCCTGGTCAAGGATATCGTGCCGGGTTCGAGCGGCAGCACCCCCGATCAGCTAACCAACCGCAACGATGTGCTCTTCTTCACCGCCGAGGGAAGTGCGGGCCGCGAGTTGTGGATGAGCGACGGCACCGCAATGGGCACCACGCTGGTCAAGGACATCAATCCTGGCAGCAGCTGGTCGTCACCCGACGGGCTGACAAACGTGAACGGCAGGCTGTTCTTTGCCGCGGGCGACGGCGTCCATGGTCGCGAGTTGTGGACGAGCGATGGCACCGCGGCGGGGACACGGTTGGTCACGGACATCGTCCCGGGCACCAACGCGGATGGATCGTTCCCCGACGAGCTGACCGCCGTGGCGGGCACGCTGTTCTTTGTTGCCGCGGACGGCAGCTCCGGCCGTGAGCTGTGGACGAGTGATGGCACCACCGCCGGTACCAGGTTGGTCGCAGACATCTACCCTGGCGCGGGCAGCGCCTTGCCACTGTGGCTGACGAACCGGAACGGGACGCTCTTCTTTAGCGCGGTCGATCCGCTCAGCGCTCGCGAGCTGTGGACGAGTGACGGCACGCCGGAGGGTACGCGGCGCGTTGCTCAGATCAACACCGTCACCGGCGACGTGCGCGGCTCGGTTCCGTCCGGCCTGACCAACGTGAATGGGCGCCTGGTCTTCGCGGCATCAGACGGGAGCAGCGGGTACGAGCTATGGCAGAGCGACGGCACGGGGGCGGGCACTGTGCTGCTGGACGACATCGCGCCTGGTACTGCCAACGCCAACCCCGCGTCGCTTGTGATCGTCGGTGACGAGCTGTTCTTCACGGCGGATGATGGGTCGAGCGGTCGCGAAATCTGGGTGGTACCGCTCGCGATCGCCACACCCAGCGCAACCGCGACTGCTACATCCACCGCGACGCTGACGGCGACACCGCTCGGAACACCGGCCATGACACCCAGCGCCACGCCGATCCTGCAGGCGACCAGCACGCCGACGGGCACGCCAGCAACGGAGGACCGCGTGCAGCACTGGTACCTGCCGATGACGCTGCGCTAACAGCAGAACCGGGGGCGGGTGCGCTTCGCATACCGCCCCAGTGTTCAAGCCCGATCGGTGCTGTGGCGTGCCACGCCGTCGGAATGGTACACACGCGACATGAGTGAAGATACGATTAGAGACATTGAAATAGAAACGATAAACAGCTTACGTAGGTGTCGCTTCACGCGTCCTGCCTCCTGATCCTAAAATTGTAGTACCAGGATCTGGCCCAGAGCAGCACCGGGATGGCCCCGATCAGCAGCGCGTGGCCGTGGGAAAGGGCATGGACAACTCCGCCGTGACTATGGGTTTGGGCAGCTCGTGTCTTGTAAGAACTGGGCGCGCTCTGTGCAGCTGAGCGCGCGGTGGATGGAGGCGCGCGCTTGTGCCAGGACATCTTCGAACCGAACCAAGTGAACCCGCACAACGCCATCGTTTCCGGCCGTGATCACACGCGTTCCATCAGGGCTGTATGCCACGCTCAGAACGGCGGTGGTGTGCCCGTATAGCCGGCGCTGTTCCGTGCCAGTCGCCGCGTCCCAGACCCGCGCGGTGCCATCGACGCTAGCGGTGGCGATGGTGCGGCCGTCGGGACTAAACACGGCGAAGGTCAGTTGAGCGGTGTGGCCCTCCAGCCGGCGCTGTTCCGTGCCAGTCGCCGCGTCCCAGACCCGCGCGGTGCCGTCGACGCTCGACGTGACGATTCGCTTGCCATCCGAGCTGAAGATCGCACTCGTCACCACACTCTGATGTCCACTAAGCACATGCAACAGATTGCCATTCGCGGCATCCCAGATCCGCGCCGTGCCATCGGCACTGGCGGTCACCACCAGCCGACCATCAGGGCTGAATCTGGCGGTCGCGATCCAATCGACGTGGCCCTTCTGCCCGCCGTGATCCTTTAGCTCCAGCACCAACTGCCGTGTCGCGGCATCCCAGATACGTGCTGCGCCGTCGTGATCGGCGGTGATGATCCGCTGACCGTCCGGGCTGAAGGCCGCGTCGCGGACCGGGCTAAAGGCCACGTCGGGGAGCACCTCGGAGCGCGGAAGCTGATAGCGTTCCTGCCCTGTCGCGGCGTCCCAGACTCGCACGGTGCCGTCGTCGTTTGCAGTGACGAACTGCCGCCCGTCGGGCTGGTAAAACGGTGGGCTGATCCCTGTGGTATCGTCTTCAGGCACCACCTGGAGCGCACGGCCCGTCCGTGTGTCCCAGAGGTAGATCTGCCCATCCCCCCAGACGACCGAAGCGATCTGTGCGCTGTCCGGGCTGTACACGGCGCGGTAGCCAATCAGGACACTCTTCTGCCAGCTGGCGATATCCCAAATCCGCACGGTGTGATCGGCGCTGGCGGTCGCAACCCGGCCCTCATCGGGGCTGAAGGTCGCGCTAGTGATGGCGTCTCTGTGGCCGCGCAGCTCCGCCAGTGTCACACCGGTCGCCGTATCGTAGATGCGCGCCGTATGATCGCGGCTAGCCGTGAGGATGTATCTGCCAGAGTCGGGGCTGAAGGCGACGCCGGCGAGGTACCAGGTATGCCCTGTATATTCCCGCAGTATCGCGCCGCTCGCCGTATCCCACCTGGCGGCATTATAAGGGCCCCCTGGCACATCATTGCCGGTGACTAGCTGTCCGCCGTCTGGGCTGAATGCCAGCAATGACCCGAACAGATCGGCGCGGATCAGTTGTCCAGTCGCCGGGTCGTAAACGCGCACAATACTATTAGCATCTGCCGTGGCGATGTGCGCGCCGTCGGGGCTGAAGGCCACCGCGGTTACGCTCAGGGTATTCCCGAGCAGCCGCCGCAGCTCCCGCCCGGTCGCCACATTCCAGATGCGTGCGGTCTTGTCGGCGCTGCCGGTCGCGACCAGCCGGTCATCTGGGCTAAAAGCCACCGCGTTGATCGCATCGGTGTGACCTTGCAGCTGTTTGAGCTCCTGCCCGGTCGCCGCATCCCAGATCCGCGCGGTCCTGTCGGCGCTGGCGGTAACGATCCGCTGGCCGTTGGGGCTGAAGGCGACGCCGTTCACGGCGCCGGTATGCCCGCGCAGCGTCACGAGCACAGGTGGGAAGGTCAGCGCCTGGCGGAGCGCGTCCTCGCCCTCGCTGGTCTTGGTAAGACTAATTGACTCGGTGGCGAGCAGCAGGCTCAGCTCTGGATCGTTATTCAATCGCGCGATTGCGACCGCCGCGAGCTGGTGAGCGAACGCAAGCCGGCGCTGGGTCTCGGCCAGATCGCGCTCGGCGATGGCGGTCGCCCGCTCATCGTCGGCTAGTTGCTGCCGGTTGACCGCGAAGCCTGCGGATGCCAGCGCCAGCAGTGCCACCACCGCGAGTCCTATGGCGAAGCGGCGGGTGCGCTGGATCACACGGGCGCGGGCCTCGGCAAGCGCCCGTGCCTGTTCCAGCTCGCGCTGGCGGGCTTCTTCTTTTTCATACGTAGCCTGCTCGATCGCCGCCTGGCTCGACACCACTAACGCAGGCAGCGCTGCGTCGAACCCCATCTCCTCGGCGTCGGGGCTTTCTAGCCAGCGCCCGGCCTCGGCCAGTTCTACCGCATCCAGCAGCCCGCCGTCGCCGCTGCCCAGCCGGACCCACTCAGCCGCCTTGTCCTCCAGTCGCCGCCGGGTCTGCTCGGCCGCGCGCCGCTCGCTCAGCCAGCCCTGCAGCGCTGGCCAGCCGCGGATGAGCGACTCATGCGCGATATCGACAACCGAGGACGAACGGCCAAGGGCTAAGGACTGCGGCGTGTTGTCGGTCGCCACGCGTTGATCTTTGGACCTTGGTCGTTCATCCTTCGTCTCAGTGCCGCTGAGGGTGATTAGCCGGCTCTCGGCCAACCGCTGCAACGTCGTGTCGAACAAGGCCCGGTCATCGCCAGCCGCACGTAGGCTGTCTATCGGCTGCTGGCGGCGGGTGTCGGCACGGCCCTCGCCAAACTGAATCAGCCGCAGGAAGATCCGCCGGGCGACTGCCTGTTGGGCCGCGCTCAGACCGGCCATCGCCACATCGGCGCGCCGCGCGATCGCCACCTGCAAGCCCGTCCGCGGGCGGCTGTCCGCCCAAGCATAGGCGGCGTGCGTAAGCACCAGTGTATCGTAGGCCCGCAGCGGCAGAAAGCGGCGCTCGAGCCGCTCCCACAACAGCACCAGCGTTTCCTGAATCAGCGGCAGGATGCCCGGCTCGCCAGCCGCATCGCTGACTAGCCGCTCGACCAACGCTGCTTCGACTGCCACACCGACCTGATCGGCCGGCTGCACGATCGCCCGCCGCAACCCGGTGTCGCTCAGCGGCGTGATCTCAACGCGGTGCGCCTGCACCTGGTTCCACAGGAGCAAGGTCATCAGGTCGCCATAGAAGTCGGCGCGCGCCGTCAGCACCACGAAGCAGCCAGGCGTCGCGGCCAATTGCAGCAACGCCTGCTGGAACGGCACAGTGTCCTCGGTCGCAACTGTGAACAGCTCCTCGAGCTGGTCGATCACCAGCAGTAACCGCCTGTGTGGTTGGAGCGCAAGCTGCGTGAATCCAACACTGGAAGCAGCCGGGCCGTCGACATTCGGCACGAGGTCGGCTATGACCTGCGCCAGGCTCGCAAGCGGCGACGTGCCGGGTCGCATGATCCGGACGATCCACTCGACCGGACCAAACGCACGGCTCTTGCGCAGCGCCGCGATCAAGCCGGCGCGCACCAGCGAGGACTTACCACTGCCCGAAGCGCCGATCACCGCCAGAAATGGGTGAAGGCGCAACCGGTCCAGCAGGTCCTGGACCTCCAGCTCTCGACCGAAGAAGCGCGCGCTATCGGCCTCATCGAACGGCACCATACCGGGGTAGGGGCAATCGGGCAACACGGGTGGGCCAGGCAGCGGTCGTTGCAGCTCGGCGCACAGCTTGGCCAGCATCGCCTGCTGCGTCTCGGGCCGCGTCGCGTCGAGCATAACCAGCTGACGCAGGCGGGTCGGTATATTGGCCGGCTGGAGCAGCAGCGGGATGACCGGCCAGGTGGCGGTCTCCATGCCGTAGCTATTCACAAGCACGTCGACAAACTGACCAAACGTGTCGATGAGATAGGCGGGGGATAGCACGAGCAGCGTGCGGGTGCTCTGCTGGATGGCGCGTTCGAACTCTATGAGGCGCGGCACGCCGAGCGCGAAGGTATCCTCGGTATGCACGCGGACGCCCGCGGCAGTCAATGCGTCGAGGAGGTAGCCTTCAACCCAGGCACGATCCTCGGCAGCATAGGAAATGAACACGTCAAATCTGGAGGGGATCGTCGACATAGGCTCATTTCCGCGGCGAGTGGTCGCGACAAATCGCACGAGCTATGCGCGCGCCGAACCAGGAAGACCCAGCGGCAAACCTATACCCCATGAAAGCATGCCAGGAATGTCTACGGATTATATCACGCCCAGGCTTGGTGGTATCTATATACTACAGCGCAAGGAGATGGAGTACCCTTATCGATGGAACAGCGGCGCAGCAGAAACCGTGCCTGTAGCCTCGATAAACCGGGCGCGTGGTGTGATATGTCGCCTACATTTAGAACATGTGTAACGTTTTTCCAGTTTCGGAGACTAATCACTGTGAGGTTCAAGCATAGATTGTGGTAACAGAGCATGCAACGTGGGGTAGAGAAATGACGAAGGAGAGCGACACGATGACGCGCACATTTGCATCGAACATCCCCCGCTACTTTGTATACACGGCGCTCAAGGGCTTTGGCTTCGGGTTGTTCCTGGCGGTCTGGGTGATTTATCTGCAAGAGCAGCGCGGATTGAGCTTGTCACAAGCCGCGCTCATCGATGTGACCTTCTTTGTGGCCGCCGCCCTCGCTGAGGTACCAACCGGCATTGTCGCCGACCGGTTCGGTCGAAAGACGTCAATGACGGCCGGGGCCGCCCTGATGAGCCTGGGCGTGCTGGGGTGGACGTTAGCTCCGACACTGCCGTTGATCATCGTCGCGTATGTAGCGATGGGCGTGGGCATCACCTTCCTCTCCGGCGCAGAGGATGCGTTCTTCTATGAAACACTGCAAGCCACCGGACGCGCTTCCGACTACACCCGCCTGCTCGGGCGTGTCAGTGCCACCTTTCCCGGCGCGCTCGCGCTCGGCAGCGTGGCCGGCGGGTTGCTCGCCGCGATAAATTTGCGCTTGCCGTTCCTCATTGCGGGTCTGGTGCTTCTGCTCACACTGGGGATTGTCCTGACCTTCAAAGAACCGCAGACTAAAGCAACAAAAGGCGAAGCGGCGCGACCATCCTTTGGCGAAGTGCTGCGGCAGTCGTTCGCCTTGCTGCGCGCGCGTCCCACACTGCGCTATCCAATCCTCTATCTCGCAATTGTACCGCTTGCCTCCTTCATGATCGAGAGCGTGTTCGTGCAGCCTCAGGCGCTGGCATTGGGCGTGCCGCTTGCCGGGATTGGCATGATCGTCATGGCGGTGCAACTCACCAATATGCTGGGATCAACCTGGTCAGATTGGGTGAGGGCGCGCTTTGGCGAGGGACGAGTGCTCTACACCGCCCCGATGGTCATCTGTTCCAGCCTGATCTTACTGGCCGCGCTTCAAGTACTGCCGGCGCTGCTGCTGATTGCGGTGATGGGTTTCCTCACCGCCGTCGTACGCCCGATCCTGTTGAGCCGCATTCAGGAGGAGCTATCCGACGACATCCGGGCGACGATGCTCTCCATGCAATCGCTCACGTTCACACTTGTTGCGGCGATGAGTCAACCGACCCTGGGCGCTATCGCCGATCACTGGGGATTGCCGGCGGCCTATGTCGCACTGGCGGCCAGTGTCAGCCTGCTGATGGTGTTCGTGTTCTGGAAAAGCCGCCAGCACTGTCCACAGCCGGTCATGGCGCCCTGCCCTGCGCAGGTGCGGGAGCCGCTGGAACCAGTGGCTGAGTAATGCTAACTACCTCGGCGCTTTTTATTATGAAGTGACCGAAACTTTTGGAGTTCGCGAAACAGTTAGGACTTTCGCTCACAGAGCTTTAGCCTGCGGCAGCATGGTACTTTATCTTTAATTGTGTGTCGTGTTTCGCCCTGCGGGGCGAAACACGACACACAAAGAACTGAAAGTGACCGCAAGCGAAAGTCCTAACAGTTTTGAACGTATGGCGCTTCATTTCACAACCAAAATACCGCTGCGGAGGGCCGCGACGCACGGCGCGCGGGTGCAGCCACGCTAATCTTCTCAAGGTGCAGCGGCCGATCCTGCAGAGCCGCCCGCGCAATCTTCAGCATTTTGAGTGCGACCCGCGCCACTTTGACGTGCCGCATGTATGTATCCTGGGCTTGGCGCTGGGCCGCATCGAGCACGTCGTCGGCGGCGAACAGGTTGCAATACTCGCCTTTTTGGCGCTGGTAGAGGGGCCGGGGGTGAGGGCGAATGGCGATCGGCAAGACACGTGACCCACCTGTGTGCCGCCACCTCGGCCCTTCCGCCGCTCTCGGCGCGAGCTCGCACGTCGGCGACCATCTGGCGAGGCGGCCGAACCGTCGCAAGCCAGGCGACCCGAACGCAAGCGTGATCCAACAGGATGATTGGAGTGATGGTATACTTTGACCACACACCGATGACCTTGCGTGGGTCGAAAACGCACGGAGAGCGAGGAACGCCGCGATGCCAGCCCCAAACGCCTCAGCGCCAACACCCGACATCGTCGACACCGAAGCAGTGCGCCGCATCCACGAGCACCCGCTGGCGAATGGCATGGCGGCACAGCTGGCCGCGACCTTCAAGGCGCTGGCCGACCCGACCCGCGTGCGCATGTTGCACGCGCTCTCGCACGCCGAGCTGTGTGTGGGCGATCTGGCGGCCGTGCTGGAGATGACCGAGTCGGCTGTCTCACACCAGCTGCGGCTGCTGCGCAGCTTACGGGTGGTGCGCGCGCGGCGCGACGGCAAGCTGGTGTTCTACACGCTGGACGATGAGCACGTCGCGCGGCTATTCCAGCTCAGCCTGGAGCATCTGGGGCATGAGTAAGGATTAAGGGTTAGGGGTTAAGGGTTAAGAGCACTGTGTTCATCGTTATTCATTGATCCTAACCCGTAACCTCTAACCCCTAACAACCCCTCACCCTTATCATAGGCTCTCTTTCACCAACTGTGCGATGTCGATCGGCACCTTGGCGACCTTGACGCCCACCGCCTCAAGCGCGGCGATCTTCTCCTGAGCGGTGCCCTCGCCGCCGGCGATGATCGCGCCGGCGTGGCCCATGCGCTTGCCTGCAGGCGCTGTCTGCCCGGCGATGAAGCTGACCACCGGCTTGGTAACGCGCTCCTTGATGTAGCGCGCCGCGTCCTGCTCGGCCGTGCCGCCGATCTCGCCGATCAGCACAATCGCCTGCGTCTCTGGATCTTCCTGGAACAGCTCCAGCACATCGATGAACGAGGTACCAATGATTGGGTCGCCGCCAATGCCGACGATCGTGCTCTGCCCCAGGCCGCGCCGCGTCAGCGCATCGACCGCCTCGTAGGTCAGCGTGCCGCTTTTGGAGACCACGCCGACCGGGCCAGGCGTGGCGATGTTGCCTGGGATAATCCCGACCTTGGCCTGACCAGGCGTCAGTAGGCCAGGGCAGTTCGGGCCGATCAGCCGCGCGCCGCGCTCGCGCACCACCGCGTAGGCCGCGACCATATCGTTGGCAGGCACGCCCTCGCTGATGCACACGATCAGCTCGATCCCATCCTCGGCCGCCTCGATAATCGCGTCGGTGGCGTTGAGCGGCGCCGGGACATAGATGATCGAGGCGTTCGCGCCGGTGGCCTCGACTGCCTCGCTGACGGTATTGAACACCGGCACCTTGCCATCCACCGCCATCTGCCCGCCGCGGCCTGGCGTAACGCCGCCGACAACGTTCGTTCCATAGGCCAGCATCGCCCGCGCGTGAAAGGTGCCCTCGTTGCCCGTAATACCCTGCACCAACAGGCGAGTATGTTTATCGACCAGAATGCTCATAGCGCCCTTCTTTTGTCAGAGCCCAGCAGGAACTCGCGCGTATCCTAGCATAAACGTGACAAGGTGACAAGATGACATCGTAAAATAGTGCTTGATACTTTGTCACCCAGTCATCTTGTCATCTTGTCATTGGCGGGCGTTCGCCAAAGATCGCCCGCCCGACCCGCACGATCGTCGCGCCCTCCTCGATCGCCACCTCGAAATCATCGGTCATGCCCATCGAGAGCGCCGACCAGTCGGCGGCCGGGAAGCGCCGGGCCAGCGCGTCGCGCAGCCGCTGAGCTGAGCGGAATGTGGGCCGCGCTGCGGCCGGGTCATCGCCCCATGGCGCGATCGTCATCAGGCCGCCGACGCGCAGCTGCGGCAGCGCCAGCAGTCGCTCGACCTGGGCGAAGAAACCGTCGAGCCGATCGGAGCGCTCTTCCCAGCCAGCCAGATCAAAGCCATCCTTGCTAGCCTCGCCGGAGACGTTGACCTGGAGCAGGACCAAGAGGGGGTTGGGGGGTGGGGGTTGGGGGTTGGAGGGAGAACTCCCAACCCCCAACCCCCAACCCCTAACCCCGCGCGCCAGCGCCTCGGCCAGGTGCAGGCTATCGACCGAGTGAATCAGATCGAACAGCGCGGCGGCACGCTTGGCCTTGTTGCTCTGAAGGTGGCCGATCAGATGCCACCTGATCGCATTCCGATCGGCCGCCAGCGCAGCGATCTTCGGCTCGGCCTCCTGCACGCGGTTTTCGCCAAAGTCGTGCAGGCCGGCCGCAATTGCCTGCGCCACCAGCTCCGGCGGGTGCGTCTTACTCACGCCGACCAGCCGAATCTCCTGGGGCGATCGGCCGGCGCGCCTGGCAGCCGCCGCGATGCGCTCCCGCACGGCCGCGACGCGTGTGGCGACAATGTCCATATCACATACCTCACCAGATCAGGCAAGCACACGAGATATTATACTCCACCAAACCACGTTGACATCCACTCACAATGCCCCTAGAATCTGATCTTCAGCACGGATTTTATCGCTTGTCTGTTATTTTCACCCCGCAGGGTGAAAATAACAGACAAAGACATAAAGTACCTTGCTGCCGGCTCCCCTGAGCTTGTCGAAGCCACGTCCTGAGCTTGACGAAGGGGGCAGACTAAGACCGCCTTGTGGTTAAGCCCTATAAAGGATTGCTATGCCCCCAGCCCATAAAAGCATCGTTCGCGTCCTGTTCATCTGCACCGGCAATATCTGCCGCTCGCCGATGGCCGAGGCGGTCTTTCGCGATATGGTTGTGCGGGCCGGCCTGGCCAGTCGAATCGCGGTCGACTCGGCCGGCACCGGTGGCTGGCACGCCGGCGAGCAGCCACACTCCGGCACGCAGCGGGTGCTGCGCGAGCGTGGCATCGATTACACCCATGCCGCCCGCCAGATTAGGGGCGATGATTTCGTGCGCTTCGATTACCTGATTGCGCTCGACAGCGGCCATATGTTCGAGCTGCGAGCGCGGGCCGCGCGCGCCCATGCCCAGCTGATGCGGCTGCTGGACTTCGCGCCAGGCGCCCCCACGCGCGACGTGCCCGACCCCTACTACAACGGCCGCTTCGCCGAGGTCTACACGCTGGTCGAACAGGGCTGCCAGGGCCTGCTGGAGCATATTGTCGCCGAAAAGGGCCTAAACGTCATATGATAGCCTCTACTCAGCCCTAAGCCAGCACGCCGCCAAACGCCACGCGCCCCGCCGCACTTGGAAGGTACACAATGTGGATGTGTTCGATCGGGCGCGCGCAGGCCGCCGCGATCGCCGCCGCCAGGGCCACCACCTCGGCTTGGAGCAGCTCGGGCGCGGGCATGTGCGCTTTCAGGACGCTGACGAACAGCGGGTACACGCCGGCGGGCGGGCCACCGCCGTTTTCGGCATACTGCTCACGCGCGAGCAGCCGCAGCTTCACCCAGGTCTGCTGCGGCGCGCTGCCAAAGATCGCGCCGGCGCGCTCGGCGATGTCGGCGGCGAGATCGCCAGTGATTCGCTCATCGGGACGAAGCACGATCTCGACATCCAGAATCGGCATGGGCGGATCCTTTCGCAGATCTATAGGATTTTCGCAAGGGTGTGGGGAAAGTGCAACCCCCAGGCGCGCCAACTGTCGGCGCATCCATGCCGCTACGCGTCGTTTCTGGGCATTCCGCCGTTCCTGCGCAGCAGCGCCTGAACCACTGCCTCTACTTCCTCGATCCTGAAGGGCTTGACGATAGACGATCAGCAGTCGCATAAGTGCTGTTTTCTTGAGCCAGACAGCTCATAGAGATCGGTGAAATGGCTGGCTACTACGCTACCAAAAGCGACCATGCTTGTCAACTCGCCGACGCTGATAGGATGAGATCGCGTTCGCTGACAGTTGATCAACGCTTGCGTGCGCCTACGCTGTGTGGTATGGTATTCTTGCTGTGCCACCCACCCTTTTCGGACAGTTCCTGAGAATCGCTAAAGCGAGTCATCTATGAGTCGGCGTAGAACGCGAGGCCGATCTTTTTCAACGCCCCAATGGCTGGCGATCATTCTGCTGATTGTGCTGGTCGGATATTTCGTCTACCGCGAATTCGGCATCGGCGCAAGGATCGATTCAAGCGCGAATGGGCCGGTGCTGCGGATCGATCTGCCAACCGGCCAACCGAACCAGCCTACCCCGATCGCCACCCAGCCCAGCCAGCCCTCGACGCCGGCGCCCGGCACGGATGGTCAGCACACGCCTGCATCAAACCAGGAGCTGGAAGGCTGGTATGATGTCTACTTCACCACGCCGCGCTACCCCGATAAGCCAGCATACCACCAGGGCGGGCTGGACACGCAGCTGGTCACGTTTATCAACTCCGCGCAAAAAACGGTCGATATCGCAGCCTACGATTTCGACCTAGAAAACGTAGCGAATGCGCTGTCCGAAGCCGCAGCGCGCGGCGTGCGCGTGCGCATGGTCACCGATTCCGATACGCTGACCAACGACAACCCGAAGATCCAAAAGGCGTTCAGCATCCTCAAGCAGGCCAATATCCCGATCGTCGACGATCAACGCGGCCCGATCATGCACAACAAGTTCATGGTCGTCGACAGCGCGGCGGTCTGGACCGGGTCGTGGAACTTCACCGACGGTGACACCTACCACCTGAACAACAATGCGATCAAGATCGCCTCGCCCGACCTGGCACAGAACTACACCGCCGAGTTCGAGAAGATGTTCGTTCAGCGCAAGTTCGGCCCAAACAAGCCGGCCGGCGTGCCGCACCCTATCCTGACGATCGGCGGAGCCCACGTCGAAAACTACTTCGCCGCCGAGGATAAGGTCGCCGGACACATCGTGGATCATCTCAACCAGGCGCGGCTGTCGATCCACTTCCTGGCCTTCTCGTTCACCAACGACGCGATCGGCTCAGCGATTATCGCGCGCGCCAAGGCCGGCGTGGGCGTCGCAGGCGTGTTCGAGACAACCGGCTCGGAGACGCAATACAGCGAGTATGGCAAAATGCGCAAGGCCAAGCTGGATGTGTTGCAAGACGGCAACCCGTATGTCATGCACCACAAAGTCATCATCATCGACGATCGCACGGTGATCTTCGGCTCGTTCAACTTCACCAGCAACGCCGACAAAGACAACGACGAGAATCTGCTGATCGTCGACAGCCCAGCGCTGGCGCAGGCGTTCGAGGCTGAGTTCCAGCGCATACGCGAAGTGGCGCTGCACCCGCTCAAGAAGTAGCCCCATTATGTCGTGAGTACCTACGGATTCATAGATTTTTGCTGATGGTATATTATTTTCACCCCGCCGGGTGAAAATAATATACCAAAGACGTAAAGTACCATCTCAAAGAATTTTACAATTCGATCACGTCCGCTTCGTATGGTCGCGGTATCATCTGTGCTATAGACGAATGCGGTCGGCATCTGGCCGATCGCCCGCCAGGAGCACGATCAGGAGCGTGACATGATCGACCAGATCAGCAAAGCCGACCTGCATATTCATACCACCGCCAGCGACGGCGCCGCGACCGTGCCGGAGCTGCTCGAACACGTCGCGCGGACGACCGACCTGCGCGTGATCGCGATCACCGACCACGACAGCATTACAGGCGCGAAAGAGGCGGCGCGACTGGCGCGCCAGTTCGGGATCGATGTGATCATGGGCGAAGAAGTCAGCACTGCCGAGGGCCATCTGCTGGCGCTGTTCATCGATACGTTTTTGCCACCACAGCGGCCCGCCGCTGAGACGATCGCGGCCATCCATGCTCTGGGCGGGCTGGCGATCGCGCCGCACCCGTTCGACCGCAGCGTACACTCGCTCGGGCGCACCGGCCTTCAACATAACGACTGGAACTTTGATGCGATCGAGGGCTTCAACGCCGGCGTGATCTGGTCGCAGCGCGGCTGCAACGGCGCGGCCCAGCGCGCCGCCGCCGCTATGGGCCTGCCGGCGATCGGTGGCAGCGACGCGCACACGCTCGCCACCACCGGCCTGGGCTACACGCTGTTCCCCGGCGCCGGCGCCAACGACCTGTACCGCGCGATCCAGGCCGGGCAGGTGGGCTGGGGCGGGCGCTACTGGGGGCCGGGGCAATACATCGACATGGGCCGCCGGCTCATCCGCCAGCACACCTTGTGGGGTGCGCTCGGGCTAGCCGCCGCGGGCGCGGGGCTGGTCGCGCGGCACGATTAGGGATGACCTGTAGAGACGGCAAAATATTGCGTCTCTACAGGTCATCTTCGCCAAGCACGCGCTCCAGCGCCCGCGCTGTGATCGCGCGGTAGATCGCCCGCAGGTCGGAATCGGTATCGGCCGGGGCTGGGCCGTAGCGTTTCAGCGCGGCCGCTTCGATCTCCGGCGCAGCGATGTGCGCCTGGATCGTGTCCAGCTCGGGGCCGGCCTGGTAGAATATCGCCAGCTGGTCGGCCAGCGCCGGCGCTGCTTCGGCCGGCACATGCTCGATTGGCGCGGCCTCTTCGCTCGCGCCGGCGCGGAGTGCGCGCAGGGCATCGATAATCTGCTCGCGGGTGCGGCCGCGCGCCTGGAAGATCAGGAACGGGTCTTCGTCGAAGCGCTCACCTAGCAGGTAGTAGACAGCCGCGATATGCTTGCACGGGTTAGCGTAATCTGGGCATGAGCACGCTGCGCTGATATCCTGCGGCCCGCGCGGGAATAGCGGCACGCCGGCCGCGTCGAACGCCTGCTCGATATTCTGCGGCATCTCGCCGGCCAGCAGCTTGGCGGCGAAGATCGCCTGCCGCGCCAGCGCGTCGATCACATGCTCCCATTGCGCGGCAGAAAGCGGCTGCATCTCGATCGTCACATCGTACGGCTTCGGGCGTGAGCCCTGCACCTTGGCCTTGATCTTCGAGCCGGCGAAGTCGATCGTCAGCACCTGGCCCTGGCGCGCGTAGGTCTTCCCGCGCTGTAGGCGGCTGCCCCAGCCAAAGCGGTCCAGCGCCGCGATCCAGCGCTTGGCCCACCACGATGTGCCGAACGCGCCGCGCTGGCTGCGCGCCTTGATGCCCTTGTCGGTGCGAATCGGCGATGAGGGCGGGTACCAGCCGCCGAATCTGTAGTCGCCGCCTTCCCCGTCGTCCTCGTCATCCGGATCGTAATCCCAATCCGACGGCTGCTGGATTTTTCTAATTTTTGGCATATGTTTCGTCCTAGCTGGTGATGCGGGTCAATTGTCGTTTCTACACCCTTCAATGCTCACACTGCCAGCGCATCCTCGCGGCGCAGCTGCACCAGGTCGCGAATCTGGTCGGTGTTTAGCTCGGTCAGCCAGCCCTCGCCGGCCCCAAGCACACTCTCGGCCAGCGCGCGCTTGCTCTCAATCATCTCGTCGATCCGCTCCTCCAACGTGCCGCCGCAGATGAACTTATGCACCTGCACATTGCGGGTCTGCCCGATCCGGAAGGCACGGTCGGTGGCCTGGTTCTCGACCGCCGGGTTCCACCAGCGATCGAAGTGGAACACATGGTTGGCGGCGGTCAGGTTCAGGCCGGTGCCGCCCGCCTTCAGCGAAAGGATGAAGACACGCGGGCCGTTCGGCGCCTGGAAGCGCCGCACCATTGGGTCGCGCTCCTTGGCCGGTGTGCCGCCGTGCAGAAACAGCACCTCATCGTAGAATGTTTCGCGCAGGTGCTTGCGCAGCATCTCGCCCATCTGCGCGAACTGGGTGAACACCAGCGCGCGATCGTCGGTGGCGTAGATCTCCTCCAGCATCTCGGATAGGCGGCTGAGCTTGCCAGATCGGCCAGCCACCTCGCTGCCATCTTTGGCGAATTGCGCCGGATGATTGCAGACCTGTTTGAGCTGCATCAGCATGGCCAGCACCTGGCCGCGCCTGCTCATTGCATCGCCCGCATCTTCGGCCTGCTGCACCTTTTCCAGCGCCTCGCGCACCACCGCCTCGTACAGCGTGGCCTGCTCCTGCGTCAGCGGACAGTAGACCTTCATCTCCTGTTTCTCGGGTAGATCGGCGATGATCGTCGGGTCGGTCTTGAGCCGGCGTAGCACGAATGGCCCGGTCAGCTTGCGCAGCCGCTCGGCGGCCGCCTTGTCGCCGGTGCGCTCGATCGGCCGCGCAAAGTCGCGCCGGAACGACTCCTCGCTGCCCAGGTAGCCAGGGTTGAGAAAGGTCAGAATGCTCCACAGCTCGGTCAGCCGATTCTCCACCGGCGTGCCGGTCAGGGCCACCCGGCCGGCGGCTGTGAGCGCACGCGCGGCCTGGGCCTGCTTGGTGGCGGCATTCTTGATATTCTGGGCCTCATCCAGCACCAGCGTGCCCCATTCGATCGCCGCCAGCGTCTCGCGGTCGCGCGCCAGCAGTGGGAAGCTGGTCAACACCACGTCGTGCCGCCTGGCCGCGCGCGCGAACTGTGCGCCGGTCTGGCGGTCGATCCCGCGGTGGATCATCACGCGCAGCGCGGGAGCGAAGCGCGCGATCTCGCGCTGCCAGTTGCCGACCACCGAGGTCGGGCAGACGATCAGCGCGGGCTGTTTTACTCCCATTCGCTCGCGCTGATCGAGCAGCAAGGTGATCGTCTGCAGCGTTTTCCCCAATCCCATATCGTCCGCCAGACATGCGCCCAGCCCGAACCGGCGCAGGAACATCATCCAGGAGACGCCGCGAGCCTGGTAGGGCCGCAGCTGGCCGCGCAGCTCCTTCGGCGGCGGCAGCAGCTCGATCGCTTGCGGGTCGCTCAGCTGCTCCAGCAGATCCTTGAGCCAGCCCTCAACCTCCAGGCCAGCAAACTCGACGCCAGCGGGCAGCGCTTGTCCATCCGCGCCCAGGCCAAGCTGCAAGGCGTCTTCCAGCGACAGATCGCCATCGCGGCGCTCGAAAAACTTCAGCGCCTGCCCGATCTGATCGGGGTCGAGCACCACCCACTGGCCGCGCAGCTGCACCAGCGGCTGCTTGAGCGCCGCCAGCCGCTCGAACTCGGCCCGGTCGATCGGCGCGCCGCCCAGCGTCAGCTCCCAGTTGAAGCTGACCAGCGCGTCGAAGTTGAGCAGACTCTTGGCGTTCGGCCCCGGCCCCTTGCCTTTGGCACGGGCGCGCGCCTGGAGCCGCGCAGTGCGGCCCTGCCACCACCCCGGCACCATAATCCCAAATCCACTGCCTTCCAGAAGCGGCGCGGCCTCCTTCAAGAACATAAAGGCATCCAGCGCCGATAGCTGCGCGCGGGCGGGCGCCTGATGGTGCAAGCTGGCCTCCAGCGGCGGGAAGACCCGCGCGGCGTAGCCCAGGCCGGCCAGCAGCCGCTCCTGCGGGTGCTCGAAGCGCCGATCGAGGTACTTGAACGTCGCGCCGCGCTCACGCCAGATCTGCGATGCCGGCACGATCAGGCTTGGATCATCGGCCGCGCGCAGCAGGAACGCCAGCGCCCATGGGTCGTCGGCGCGCTCGGGCGGCTCTAGACGGAACGTGATCCGAAAGACATCGTCGCCCGCCACCTGCGCCTGCCCAGCCCAGGCTTGCCAGGCCTTGTATAGCACGTCGGCCGAGGGGCCGCGCAGATCGACGATCGGGTCGGCGCCAAGCAGCGCCGACAGCCACTTGCCGCCGGGGGTTGATGAAGGACGAACGACCAAGGACGAATAGCGATCAGCTGGTCGTTCGTCCTTCGTCTCTGGTCGTTCGTCGGCCCGCGCAAGCTCGCGAATCGACGCATCGACCGCAGCCGCCAGAAAATCGTCTAGCAGCGCGCGCGGGCGCGGCGCATTGGCCGGATCGTCGGTGGCTGCGCGGCAGAGCGGCGGCAGGGCGTTCGCCAGGGCTGCCAGCTTCTGCGCGGTTGCCGGCGTGGGGCGCGGCAGCCAGGCGGCGCGTAGCTGGAAGCCTTCGCGCTGGAGGCCTGGCAGCACTTGCTGGCCGGACAAAATCTCGCTCGCCAGCAGCGCCGCCACGCGCCAGGCCAGCAGATCGGCGCCATACAGACCCGACGGCGACGCCAGCAGCAGATCCAGCGCCTGGCTGGGCGTCAGCAGCACACCCGTCACGCGCCACGGCGCTAATCGCGGCTGGCCATCCGGCGCCGCCTGCTCGCCGGTCGCCAGCAGCTCGGGCGAAGCGAACGGCGCGGCATCGCTGGAGGGCAGCCAGAGCGTGAGTGCATGCTCGGCCGGCATAGGCGATACACGTGGCCGGACGAGCTCGCGCAGCCGCTCGGGGGCAAGCTGAAACGGGTGGGCGGGCAGCCGCACCTTGCGGCCCTTGCGCGGCGAACTATCGCCGGCCTCGCCCCACACAAACAAACTTTTGAGAGTCGGTAGCCATGTCGCGTGAAGGACATCACTCATAGTCACACTACACCACTTATTATATGACCTATCGCGAAATTATACTCAAGCGGCGATGATATGGCAACAATCAACCACCGAGCGTACAATAATAAGACAAGGTTTCGCTTGGCAGCGATCAGCTTTACCGGCTGGGGGTCTGCGGGCGGCCGGGTACCCTTTGGGTGCCGTCCCCCAGACCCCCACCCCGAAGTGTAACGTTCGCAAGAACCTTGTCTAAATCGCCAAATAGGGCGATCTTCCCGACATTCTTGCGCTATACTCAAGCAGCTGAATGAATCGCCCGATCTGAATCAAGGAGCATGACCGATGGAAGCGAGACACCCAAGCGCGCTGGACGACTTCTTCTTCGACCTACGCGGCTATCTGGTGCTCAAGCAGGCCGCCGAGCCCGAGCTGATCGACGACCTCAACCGCGCGATCGACGAGCTGCCGCCGCTGGATTACGGCCAGTGGCATGGGAACGCACAGCGCCGCGACTACACATCCTCCACCGGGCTAGAGCTACACAACTGTATCGAGAGCGGCGAGCCATTCGAGCGCCTGATCGATCACCCCGGCTGGATCAACTATGTCCGGCGCTACTGCGGCGAGGAGCAATCCTATGTCGCGGGCCTGTTCATCGACGAGTGTATGCTATCGGTGCGCCGTGCCGGCGGTCACCATCCAGTTCACTCCGGTGGCTTCCAGGGCGCGCTGCGCGGGGCCTACCACTACAACCACGGCGTATTTCGCTGCGGCCAGTGCAACATCATCCTGGCGCTGACCGATATTGGTGAAGGCGACGGCGCGACCATGGTCATCCCCGGCAGCCACAAATCCAACTTCCCGCACCCCAACGCCGGCGACTATGCCAAGCTCGACCGTATGGATCACCTCGATGGCGCTATTCCGGTGTACATGGAGAAGGGCGATGCGCTGCTGTTCGTCGATGGCCTGATGCACGGCGGCAGCAGCCGCAGCAACCCCGGCGAGCGCCGCGTGACGATCTATCGCTACGGCCCACTGTGGGGCGCGACACGCTTCGGCTACGAGTACTCGCAGGCGCTGCTCGACCGCCTAACGCCCGAGCGACGTAAGATCTTGCAGCCGATCGCGCCGCTGCGGCCGCCACAGTAACCGTCGGCAGTAAGCAGCAGGCCATCATACTGCGGCCTGGGTAAGCGACTTGTGCGGCAAGAAGCGGTATGCTATCGTACAGCTGTGGAATGCTATTCGCACTCCACAGCAGCTCTACAAGCTCGAACGCTTCAACCTCTGAACGTTTTAACCTGCAACGGTGAATAGTATGCTCGACCTACCAACCATCCAGCTCATGCGCCGGCCAGGCATCATCGAGCTGGGCTGGGGCCACCCGAACGCGGCGCTGCTGCCGGTGGACGGCATGCGCCAGGCCGCTGCCGCCGCGCTCGATCGCTGGGGCGCCGACGCGCTGAACTACGGTGCCGACCAGGGCGCCGGGCCATTGCTGGCCTGGCTGTCCGACCGAATCGCCCACGCCGAAGGCCGCACCCCAGCCCCCGACGAGATCATGATCACCGGCGGCGTCTCGCAGGCGCTCGATCAGATCTGCACGCTCTGCGCGCAGCCCGGCGACATCGCGCTGGTCGAATCGCCGACCTATCACTTGGCGATTCGCATCCTGCGCGACCATCCACTGGAGCTGATATCAATTCCCGCCGACGAGCACGGGCTGCGGATCGACGCGTTGGCGGAAACGATGGCCAAGCTGCGGCGCGCCGGCCGGCGGGCACGGCTGCTCTACTGTGTGCCGACCTTCCACAACCCCACCGGCACCAGCCTCCAGTCCGAGCGTCGCGCCGCGCTGGTGGCGCTGGCGGCAGCCGAGCAGCTGCTGATCATTGAGGATGATGTCTACCGTGAGCTGAGCTACGATGGCCCGGCCCCGCCATCGCTATGGAGCCTGGCTCCGCCGGACACAGTGGTGAGGCTGGGATCGTTCGCCAAATCGCTCGCGCCGGGCGTGCGGCTGGGCTGGCTGACAGCCGGGCCAAAGGTCGCCGGCCGGCTGATCGGCAGCGGGCTGCTGGATAGCGGCGGCGGTGTGAACCACTTTACCTCGCTGATGGTGACAGCATTCTGCGCCTCCGGCCAATTCGATCAGCAGATCGCGCAGCTGCGCGCATCCTACCGCGCCCGGCGCGATGCGCTGCTGGCCGGCCTGGCCGCGTATCTGCCACCCAGCTGCACATGGACGACTCCGGGCGGTGGCTTTTTCGTGTGGGTGCGCTTGCCGGAGGGTATGGACGCCGCCGCGCTGCTGCCGCGCGCCGAAGCCGCCGGCCTGTCCTACCTCCCCGGTGTACGATTCCACTCAGCCGGCGGCGGCATCAACACGCTGCGACTGGCGTTCAGCCTGTACGATCCCGATGAGCTAGTCGAGGCAGCGAGAAGGTTAGGTGGGGTGATTCGCGATTATGGAGACGCGGACGAGGTGACAAGGTGACGGGGTGACGGGGTGACGGGGAGAACCTGCCACCCCCTCACCCTGTCACCTTGTCACCCCCTCACTTTGTCACTTCTGCGGCACATGCTCGTGCGCGTGGTAGCTCGATCGCACCAGCGGGCCGCTCTCGACGTGCCTGAAGCCGCGCTGTAGCCCCTCCTGCTTGAAGATCGCGAACTCCGCCGGCGTCACAAAGCGGTCGATATGCCAGTGGGCGGTGGTAGGCGCCAGGTACTGGCCGATCGTGATCACGTCCACGTCTGCGGCGCGCAGGTCGTCCATCACCGCCAGCACCTCATCGTTGGTCTCGCCGGCGCCGACCATCAGCCCGCTCTTGGTCACCATCTTGGGCCCACCGAGCGTGCGCGCGCGCGCCAGCAGCTCCAGCGACTGGCGGTAGCCGGCCCGCGGGCGGAAGCGTCGGAAGATGCGCGGCACCGTCTCGATGTTGTGGTTCAGCACATCCGGCCGCGCATCCATCACCAGCTTGAGCGCGTCCCAGTTGCCGTCGAAGTCGGGGATCAGCACCTCGATCTTGCACTCAGGCAGCCGCGCGCGGATCTTGTGGATCGATGCGGCGAAGATATGCGCGCCGCCATCCGGCTGGTCATCGCGGTTCACCGCCGTCAGCACCGTGTGGCGCAGCTTGAGATGCTCGACCGCCTCCGCGATCCGCTCCGGCTCGTTCTCGTCGATCGCCCCCGGCTTGCCCTTGGCGATCGCACAGTAGCGGCAGCCGCGCGTACAAACCTCGCCCAGCAGCAGGAAGGTTGCGGTGCGGTGGTTCCAGCACTCGCCAATATTCGGGCAGCGCGCCTCCTCACACACGGTATGCAAGCGCTTTTCGCGCATCAGGTCGCGCACATCCTCGTAATTTTCGCCGGCTGGCATGCGCGCGCGTAACCAGTCGGGCCGGCGCGCACGTGGCGCGGGTGGCGTTGCGAGTGAAGCCGGCACGGAAGCGGCGGAGGTCGGCACTAAAGGAATCATCTCGGTCATCTCGAACGACCTTTCGTAGACATGTGAGCAAGCTTCAATTCCAATAAAACATCCCCGTGGTGGGAGTTGGGGTTGTAGTGTACCATATCTGTGTCGTTCCGCTCAAACCAGCGCTTCTTCCAGATCAACGCCGAACACCTCGCCAAATGCCGCCGCCACCTGCTGCTCGACCTCGGCATGCGGCGGAGCTGTGCCGAGCAGCCGCTCCAGCGAGGTCACGCCTTTGTCGGCGATCCCGCAGGGGATGATCTGCTGGAAATACCGCAGATCGGTGGCGACGTTCAGCGCGAAGCCGTGTTGGGTGACACCGCTGGCGCTCAGCTTCACGCCGATCGCCGCAATCTTTGCATCGTCGACCCACACGCCGGTCAGGCCGGCGATCCGCCCGGCTGTGACGCCATAGCTTGCCAGCGCGACGATCAGCGTTGCTTCGAGCAGGCGCAGATAGCGCAGCAGATCGCCGCCATGCTGCGAAAGCTTCAGGATCGGGTAGCCGACCACCTGGCCGGGACCATGGTAGGTGATGTCGCCGCCGCGATCGGATTCAACCAGCGCGATGCTCTGCTCCGCCAGCTGTTCAGGCGTGATCAGCAGGTGGCCATCCTTGGTTGAGCGGCCTAGTGTGTAGGTGTGCGGGTGCTCGATCAGCAGCAGTGTGTCGCCAATCGCGCCGGCCGAGCGCTGCCGCACCAGCTCGCGCTGCCACTCCCATGCGGCCAGGTAGTCCATCCGGCCGGCTTGCACCACGTGGACGGCGCGGCGCTGTGTGCGATCATATTGAGCCATGTTGATAGTATATCACTAGCTGGCCTCAACTCGCACACTCTGCTCAATCTGTTGCCCGCGTCTTACAACGGTAGTGGGTTCTAATGTTCATGGTTTGTGCGCTCGCCTGGCGGGGCGAGCGCACAAACCATGAACAAAAAAGAGAAGTGCCGTTGCTACGACACTCACAGGAATAGCACAAGTTCTGTCACATAGCACGTTCCCATGCCGCGCGCGGTTAAGATTACGAAATTGTCATCCAGCCCGGCGCTCAATTGCCGCGCTCTACACAGCGCCTAGCCGAAACCGGGCCGATCGCAATCGCCTATTTCGCGCACAACAGACACATGACAATCTTATCAAAACCTTAATCTAAATGACCGAGCGTTCATTGCAATCGCCAACCGCGTGCGTTACACTTTATGGTGCTGTTCAGTCACAGGCTGCGACGCGGTACACACGCTGCCCGCTATCCCGCGTGGGGCCTAGCGCACAGGCCCTTCCAGCAGCACGTCGTCACCTGGCTGAGAGAAAGGACAACCCCATGCGACGATTCGCTTTGCTGCTTTGTCTTCTGCCGCTCTTGGCCGCCGTCCTCCCAACGGCGCCGGCATCGGCCGCCGATAGCAAGCGGCTCTGCTTCGCACAGGTGCCGGATTGCATCGAGTTCCGCTTCCGCTCCTTCTGGAGCGGCAATGGCGGGCTACCGGTCTTCGGTCTGCCGCTAACACCCGACCGCACGGAGAAGGTCGGCGACCAGAAGTACAAGGTGCAATATTTCGAGCGCTTCCGCTTCGAGCAGCATAAAGAGAACCCTGCGCCCTACGATGTCCTTCTCGGCCGGATCGGCGTCGACCGGCTGGCCGCGCAGGGGCGCGACTGGCAGACGTTCGCCAAGGCCGACCCCAGCGCGCCGCACTACTTCGCCGAGACCGGCCATGCGATTGCGGCGCAATTCTGGGGCTTCTGGTCGCGCAACGGTCTGGAGTTCGACGGCAACAAGAAGGCCAAGAGTGCGGCTGAGTCGCTGGCGCTATTCGGCTTCCCCGTCTCCGAGGCCCAGATGGAGCAGGGCTCCGACGGCCAGATGTATCTGACGCAGTGGTTCGAGCGCGCCCGCTTCGAATTCCACCCCGAGAACAAGGCCCCCTATGATGTCCTGCTTGGCCGGCTTGGCGCCGATGCACTGGCCACGATCCCGGCGCAATCCAGCCCTAACCCCGCGCCCACGCTGGCAATCGGCTGCCCTGAGAACGCGCCCGCGCCGGCCGAAGGCCCGCAGGCCTGGGTTGCCAACCCGCAGCCGCAGGCCCCTGGCAGCATCAACACACTGTGTACCCGCCTGTCGATCGGCGGCGCACCAGTGGCCGGCGCACAGGTCATCGCTGTGGCACACTTCAACTACGGCGATCTCAAGATCGGCCCAGCGACCACCGGCGCCGACGGGCAAGCCCAGATCGATTTCAATATCGACAAGGCGAGGAGTCGCTTTGTCGTCGGGATCGACGTTGCGTTCAAAGCAGCCGATGGCCAAACCTACACAGCTGCCACCAATTTCAGGCCACGCTACCCTGCTGAAGAGCCGCCGCCGATCACTGGCGTAGCACTACAGGGCATCCCCGCGCCCACCGGCAACTGCGCCAGCAACGCGCCGCCGCCAGTCGAAGGCGCCCAGGCCTGGATGACCAACATCCAGCCGACCGACCCGAACCAGTTCAACTCAGTCTGCGCCCGCCTGATCGTCAACAGCCAGGTCGTTATGGGCGCCAAGGTTCGCGCGCGCGCCTACCGCCCCGGCCACGATGAGGAGTACGGGCCGGCCACCACCGACGCGAATGGCGTGGCCGAAATTGGCTTCCCGATCGGCGGCACAAATAATCGCTCGATCGTCTATATGGAGGTCACACTGGCGGCGCCGAATGGGCAGGGCTACACAGCAATCACGTACTATCGGCCGAACTATACTAATCCATAGGCTGGTGCGTAAAGCCGATTACATCGGGGGTCGTGGGCAGCGCCCACGACCCCCGATGTAATCGGCTAGGACTCATGCAAGCAGGAGGTTTGGGGGGAAGGTTGCACCTTCCCCACGCTCTTTTGCGTCAGTCCTAAGGATTGCCAACTTTGCTACTCTAACCAACTTCTTATGCCAGACATCCGGCGCGCATGCTACACTATAGCTACAGGTAATCGAAACAGATCGGGTAATACGGCATGACTCTGCGCAGCCGCCTGACAATTGCATACGTTGGTTTCTTCGCCATCGCGCTGATCGCGCTCGACATCGGGCTCTATCTCATCGTGCGCCAGGCGCTCTACAGTAATATCGATAGCGACCTGGAACGCGGCGCGCAATACCTCCAGGATGGCTTCACCAATAGCAACGAGAAACTGCGGGCGTCGAACAATCAGCGTCTCCAGGATTACTTTAGCGAGAACTCGTTCTTCATCTTAACCCCGCAAACGGTGAGCGGTTTCGACGCGACCAATCTCAAAGTCCAGGTCTACCAGCCAAACGGCGAGCTGGTGGCAAAATCCCCGAACCTACAGTACACCATGAGCGTGAATCAGGCTCTGCTCGATCAGGCGCTGATCGGCCAGGAGACGACCCACACCGTCGATACCGGGAAGATGCGAACGCGCGAGCTCTTGCAGCCGCTGCTGTTCCGTGGGCAGGTGGTCGGCGCGCTCCAGGTCACGCGCTCGCTACGTGATACCGATTTTGCGCTCCAGCTACTCCTCTATGTCCTGCTGGGTGGCGGCACGATCGTACTGTTGACGGCAGCGCGCGGCGGCGCCTGGCTGACCCGCGCCGCGTTCAAACCAATCGACGAGGTCACCCGTACTGCCCAGAGCATTGTGCGCGCCGAGGATCTGAGCCGGCGCGTGCCGGTGCCGCCCGCGCCGGATGAGCTCCAGCGGCTGACCGTAACGGTCAACGATCTGCTGGCGCGTCTGGAAGGCCTATTCAGCGCGCAGCGCCGCTTCGTCGCCGATGTCTCGCACGAACTGCGCACGCCGCTGGCAGCCATGCAGGGCAACCTTGAGGTGCTCGATCGTGGGGCCGCGCGCGATCCCGAGCTGCTGGCCGAATCGCTGGCCGACATGCGCCGCGAGGTCGCCCGGCTCATTCGTATGGCCAACGACCTGCTACTGCTAGCCCAGAGCGAGGCCGGCGTCCAACTGCGCGACGAGCCGATCGAGCTAGATACACTCCTGTTGGAGGTGCATCGCGAGCTGCGGCCGCTCGCCGGCGACGTTCAGCTGCGGTTGGGGCACGAAGACCAGATCATCGTACGCGGCGATCGCGACCGGATCAAGCAGGCGCTGCTTAATCTAGGCATCAACGCACTACAGCACACCCCAACCGGCGGCACTGTTACGCTTGGCCTGGCGCGACAGGGCGATTATGCCGCGCTCACAGTGGCGGATAGTGGGATTGGAATCGGTGCCAACGATCTTCCGTATATCTTCGATCGCTTCTATCGTGCCGATCGCTCGCGCTCACGTCACCTAGGCGGGGCCGGCCTGGGATTGGCGATCGTCAAGTGGGTCGCCGAAGCACATAGCGGGCGCGTCGAGGTTACCAGTGCTCCCGGCACCGGTAGCCAGTTCAGCCTACTGCTGCCCTTGAAGACCGACGATGCTACCGAATTACAATTTACTCACCAGGTCGCAGTATTAAGCTGAATAGTTGCTCATCCTCAGTGGCATGTTAGTCTAGCGCAGCTTGGCGGGAGCGTCAGGCGGAGTGCGCTGAAAAGCCCCATTTCAGTACCGCAGCTCACCTCTCTTTCTGTAAACAGTGCAGCCACTCAGGTGGATCACTCAGCAACCATCAAGATTCTTTCAACTGCGTATCCTCGTCTAGCTCATGGGTGGTACATAAAGTAGTAGAAGAGTTAAAAGGCTGTGCTATAATCTACGCCGTAGATGAAACACCTGGTCTACCGACGCAGATTGCCACGATGCAGGACATCCAAATCATGCAAAAAGCGCGTCCCATGCAAAAAGTGCGTCCCCTGGCCCACACAACAGCCGAAATCGAACGGCTGCGGCGCGGCCGCCTGATGAACAATTCCCTGCTCGCCGTCGGCCTGACTCTTGGCGCAGTAGTCAGCGCCGGGGTTGGCTTGCAACTGGGTGAGGGCAGAGTGAATCTATCGGTGCTTCAGGCAGCGCTCCTGCTCATCGGCGGAACGTGGCTGTTGATCGCGTATCTCTTCGGCCGCGCGCGCCGGCATCAGATCGCAGGCGGAATGATCGTCGTGCTGACCTTGTCAGCGCTAGCGCTGGCGATCTATCTGTTGCCGGTGTATCTGCTGGTCTTTCTGCCATTCGCCAGCCTGCCGATCGCGCTCAGCGCGCTACTTCTGAGTCGGCGCGCGGTGTACCTCACCACAGTGGTGACAATCGCAGCGCTGTTTGGTGCCCAGTTCGCGGCGATTCAGCTGCCGCCCCCGCCGCTTGGGCTGAATCTGCCACCGCCTAGCATCGACATATCGAACAATATGGCGGTGCTGGCGCTGCTCTTCTTGGCGATGATCGTCGCGCCGCTGCGTGGCGAGCTGGCGCGGCTATTCGAGCAGGTGCGCGGGCGCGAAACAGCCCAGGTGCAGGCCGAGCAAGGCCAGCGTGCCGCCGAGTGCGCGCGTGACGATGCGCTTGATCTCCTCACACGCCAGCAGCGCAACCTTCAGATGATTGCCGAGCATGTTGGCGATGGCGTAATCGCAGTCGGCGACGCTGGCCAGATCACCCGCGCCAACACGATTGCGCGCAGCCTGTGGGCCGAGATCGCCAGCGGCGACCTGATCGGCCAGCGCTTCGACCAACTGCGAACGACGCTGACCGGCCCAACTGCTGCCGCGCAATATGTGGAAATTGTCGATCTTCCGGCCAGCTCGGCCGAGCGTGGCGATGGCTACACCCACATCCTGCTGGATCGCCGCGAGCGCGCGCGCTTGGCGCGGCTGCGCGGCGAGCTGCTTGGCCTGCTGGCCGACGAGATGCGCAACCCGCTGACATCAATGGTTACGGCGCTGGAAATGACGCTCGGCCAGAACCTGCCCGACGGCGCCGACCGCGTGCTGGTGGGCGCCCGGCGCAGCGGTCAGCGCCTGCTCGACTTGGTAACGACCATGTTGGAGATCAATCAGATCGAGCAGAACCCCGGCGTGCTCCGCCGGACACCCGCGCCGATGCGACCAATCCTGGATGCCGGGATCGCCCAGACGACCGCGCTCCAGCACCAGGGCGCCGTGACGGTGGTGGTGGAATATAGCGGCGATGGCACGGTAATGGTTGACAGCGAACGCATGCGGCGCGCCTTCGTGCATCTGCTTGAGCATGCGCTGCGCTACAGCCCGCCCTATAGCACGGTGCAGGTTCGCACCGAATGCCAGAGCGAAACGCTGATCGTACGGATCAGTGATCAGGGGCCGGGCCTGACCCCACAGCAGCGCGACAACCTATTCGATCAGCGCGCCACACCCGACGAACGCAATGCACCGGCGCTTGGCCTGGCGTTTAGCAAGCTCGTGATCGAAACTCACGGCGGCCGCCTATTGGTCGAGAGCAGCGGCAGCCAGGGCAGCATCTACGCGTTTACGTTGCCGATCGAGCGGCGCGCCGACAGTTAATATGATGGCACTATTTGTGATATAATACACACAACAAAGATTGTTTCCAAGGCCACGACGGCAGAGGCGATTTCTGGTATGATTGAGCCAGCGCCGCTGGTGGCCTTTGTTTTTGGGCTGGAGTGAGGAGACAATGCAGTTCCTGACCGTCAGCGACGAGGTCGTACCAGCAATCTATAGCCTGAATATTAAAGAGCGATTTCAGAGCATCCAGGCGATTCTAGGCTGTGGCGATCTGCCACCCTATTACCTGGAATTCATTGTGACAATGCTGGCAAAGCCCTGTTTCTATGTCGATGGAAATCACAATGGTGTCGAATATACCGCAGCCGGCGAAGAGCTGCACGCGCCGCGCGGATGCGTGCTCGTGGATGCAACCAGCATCTATTACGATGGATTGCTGATCGCGGGATTGGGCGGCAGCATCCGCTACAACAACGATTCGGGCGCGCAGTATACCGAAGCACAGATGCTTGCACGTGTCTGGGCGCTGGCGCCGCGGCTGCTGATTAATCGGATGCGCTACGGCCGCTATGCCGACATTCTGCTGACCCACGCGCCGCCGCTGGGGATTCACAACGGGCCGGATTATCCGCATCGTGGATTTCGAGCCTTTCTGACCTTTATGGATTATTTTCAGCCGCGCTTTCTGATCCACGGCCATATCCACCGTTCGTACGGATTCAGCGCGGTTACGGAGACCCGCTATAAGCAGACGATGGTGCTCAACACTGCCGGCTACCGGCTGCTGACGATCGACCCACTCAAAGCCGACCCAACACCATCGCTGCCTGCATAACCCAATATTACGCACAAAGCCGCTCCATGAGCGACGGCTGCCGACAGTGTGGTCCTGCGTATTTAGGAGATAGTAATGAGTAACGCATGGACCCTGCGCAACGCGCAGCTCCACTTTCAAGAGGCGCGCCGCAAGGCGTTGCTGACCGGCATTCTTGACACACTTCTGCGCAATTCGAGCACTATGATTTCGTTGGAGGATGTGCGCGCGCGCATCAACGTGCGCGGGCAGCGCTCGCTCGGACATCAGACCGTGGCGCTGGATCATATTATCGGCAGCGAAGGGCGCTACAGCGACTTCGACCGGCGCTTCCTACCGCGCTCGGATAAGCTTAAGCAGCGCTGGAGCAGCATCGACAGCGCGATGATTGAATCGATCGCGCTGCCGCCGGTCGAGCTCTTTAAGATCGGCGATATCTACTTCGTACGCGACGGCAACCACCGCGTCTCGGTCGCACGCCAGCAAGGCCAGATCTACATCGATGCATATGTCACCGAGCTTCAGGTCGATGTGCCGCTCAACCCCAACCTTTCGGTGTATGACCTGCTGCTGAAAGAGGAGTACAGCGACTTTCTGACATGGACCAACCTGCACGCACTGCGGACGGATGAGCGGATCGAGTTCAGCGAACTGGGCGGCTACCTGGAGCTGGTACGGCATATCAATGCGCACCGCTACTACCTCGGCAAGCAGCAGAACCGCGAGATCAGCCGCGATGAGGCGGTGACCAGCTGGTACGATACGGTCTACCTCCCGATCGTGCAGGTCATTCGCGAACAGAACCAGCTGAAACACTTCCCGAACCGTACCGAGGCCGATCTGTACCGCTGGATCATGGAGCATCGCTGGTATATGCGCGAGCGTAGCGGCGCCGACCCAAGCCCGCAGGATGCGACCGAGGATTATGTCGCGCTGTATGGGCAAAGGGGATTGGCCAGCTCGGTCGAGGATGCACTGCGTGGGGCACTACAAATGCTCAAGATTCGGATCTAGGGCGCTTTCAGCGCGGGTGTTGGGTGTTGGGTGTTGGGCGGGCGACGTTGCGAAGCCCAACACCCAACACCCAACACCTAAAACCTTGCTTGGAAATGCACTAGGGCGCTTTCGCGGCGAGACCAAAGACGACAGACCAACGACCAGATGTGAGTTTCGTCCTTGGTCGTTCGTCGTTCGTCCAAACCAGCAATAGACTTCGGCAAAGCAGCACACGACCTATCTCATACACGCTTCAGCGCTGGCCTGCATGTCGCGCGCCGCGTCGGACGGCGCCAGCTCGCCCAGCAGCACTGGCGCCAGCTTGGCCCCGATCGCGCGCCAGGCGCAGTGCAGCGCAATTGTCGGCGGCAGGCCGGGCGCACGCTCGGCCTGTGAGACGGCGGCCGCCAGCGCCGGATCGGCGGCCACCGCAGGATCGCGCAGCGCGGATCGCAGCGCAGGCAGCTGCCCGAGCTGGCGGGCGATCCGCGATTGGGACGGCGGCTGCGCCAGTGCGATGCCCAGCGCCAGCGCCTGCTCGCGGCGCGCGCCCACCAGCGACCGGCCGTACATCAGATAGACCCCGCCCAGCGGCGCCACTGCGGCCCGCCCAGTCGCGGGAATTGCCGGCAGCGCGGCGATACCCATGTCGAGCGTGTCGGAGTAGACACGATAGTGATCGAGCGACCAGTCGCCGTCGAGCGCGAAGGCAGCCCGACCCTGCCCGAATAGCTTCACGCCGGCTGCATAGGTTGAGGGTGCGGGTGGGCCGGCGACCCGCAGCTCCTTCAGTAAATTGAGCGCCGACAGCATCTGCGGGGTGTCGAGTGTCGGCTGACCGCCGGCACTGAGCGGCGCACCGCCAAATCCGGCCAGCCAGGCCAGCAGCCAGCGCGGCTCGGCCCAGCCGGCCACCAGGCCATACGTATCGCCACCGGCGCGCGCGCGCGATTGGGTGATCAGCTGATCGGTAGTGTGTGGCGGCTGATCGACCAGCGCGCGATTGTAGAGCATCAGCAGCGCCCCTTGCGCGGCCAGCGGCGTACCCCAGCGCTGCCCATCGAGCGTGGCGCCCTCGATCGCGGCCGGCAAAAAGGCGCTCGCTTCCAGCCGATCATCGGCCGGCTGAAGCATGCCTTCACGCTGCAAGAATCCCAGATCCTCAGTACTGCTCCAGACCAGATCGGGCGGCGGCAGCCCGGCCAGCGCATCGGATCGAATATCGGTCACCAGCCCGCTGGCGCTTTTGCCGACCACTACCACCTCCGCGTCATCCGGCCGGCGCAGATCGTCGACCAACCGCTTGATCGCATCCAGTCGCGGCCCCTCGGCGACGGCCCAAAGTATCAGCGCACTCGGCGGCGGAGTTGGCGCAGGAATATTCGTGATCGCCGGCGCAACGGTTGCTTGGGGAGCAGCCGGCACCGAGCTTGCCACCACGCTTGGCGCGCTGTTTGGGATCGCGGTGGCGAGCTTAGGTGCTGGTGGCGCAGGAGTCACGCTGCATGCCGCCAGCAGGAGCAGCAGCAAGCAGAGCGACAGGCGCAAAGTGGTTATCATGCAAAAACTGTTCACATTGGCCTTTACTGCTGCGCCCCTCCATCAATGCCTATCAACCAACGCACATTGTTCAAATCTGCCGGTCGCGGCGCTTCAGCTGCCAGGCCGTGATCCCCAGGCAGACCGCCATATACGCCAGCAGGATCAGCCAGCGCGAGAGCAGGTGCGTGGCGGTAAATGTGTACTCATCCTTGGGTACGCGCAACATGCCGGGCTGGAACGGCAGATCATTCAAGTTCACGGTGGTGCCGTAGGCATCCATCGCCCAGCGGCTGATAGTGAACCACGAGAGCAAGCGCTGAATGGTCAGGCCATCGCCGAGCGAGAAGATTACCCCGGCGAACAAGATCTGCGGGATCAGCGCCAGCGGCACCACCGAGATCGCGCGATCGGGGCTGGACGAAGATGATGAGATCGCCAGGCCCATGGCCAGGCCGGCCAGCGATGTCAGAAACGTCGTCACGAACAGCTCGAGCCAGGCCGGCAGCAATGCGCCCATCGCCGGCAGCTGAACCTTCAGGCCGATCACCACCAGCAGAATCAAGCTCTGGATCAATACCAGCAATGTCAGCACCAGGATCTTCGAAAGCACATATGGTCCGATCCGCAGATTCGCCAGCCGTTCGCGCCGGTAGATCGCCGACTCTTTGGTGATCTCACGCGCGGCGTTGATGATCCCAAACCAGACCGCGACCGTCGCCAGCATAAATAAGACCTTCTTGCCCTCGCTGGCAAAAGCCTTGTCGCCGACAATCGCATCACTCTTGGACACCAGCATCAGCAGCAAGCCAATGATCGGCGCCTGAAGCAGCAGGATCAGTAGGTTGCGGCGATCTTGCACGATCAGGTCGAGGTAGCGCCGCGCCAGGATGCCGAACTGCCGCAGCGGCGAGACCCGCGGCGCGCCGCCGCGCCCGGTCGCCTCGGCGCTGCCGGCAACCGGGCCATTGGGCGCCTGGGACAGTCGGCCGGCCACATACTGCTGGTACTGCGGCGCGGCGCGGAAGCGCATCTCCCACAGCTCGGCCAGGGTTGGCGCACCCGACGAAAGACCAAAGACGAAAGACGAAGGCTGGCTCCCTGTCACCTTTCGTCCTTCGTCCTTCGTCCTTTGTCCAGCCTGCCAGGCGTCGTACTCGGCTTGAAGGTCGCGCTGTACCACCAGCCAGCGGTCGGGATCCTGCGGCGAGGCGACGCCATCCAGCTTGGTATAGATGTCGGCGAAATCGCCGCTGCTGACGTTGAAGAACGCGAGCGCCTCGGCTGGAGGCCCGAAGTAGACCAGCCGCCCATCGGACATGAACGCGACGTGATCGCACTGGCTGATGTTCGCAGTCGCGTGGGTTACCAGCACGATCGTACGCCCGCTGTCGGCCAGGCGCCGCAGCGTGTACATCATCTTTTTTTCCAGGCCGGGATCCAGCCCAGATGTCGGCTCGTCGAGGAAGAATAGCGACGGGTCGGCCAGCAGCTCCGCGCCGATGCTGACGCGCTTGCGCTGCCCGCCCGACAGATTGTCCACCAGCGTGTCGCGGTGCGGCGCCATCTCGACATCTTCGAGCACCTGGGCGATCCGCTTGGTGATCTCGGCGCGCGCGGTATCGGCCGGCAGCCGCAGCTGGGCCGCGTAGCCAAGCGCGCGATCGACCGGCAGCGTGCGGTGAATGATGTCGTCCTGCGGCACGTAGCCCAGCACGGTGCGATAGGCGTCGAAGTTGCGGTAGTAATCATCGCCGTTGACGAACACATGCCCGCCGCTGGCCGGGTCGTAGCCGGAGAGCGCGTTCATCAGCGTCGATTTGCCGGTGCCGCTGCCGCCCACCAGCGCCACGAACTCGCGCGGCGCGATCGAGAGTGAGACATCATTGAGGATCAACCGGCGCCTGCCGCCGCGCCGCACCTCGCGCATCAGGTTGCGCGCATCGATCCGCAGTGCGCCGCGCTGATCGTACTGATCCAGGCTATCGCCATCGTAGACCAGCTTGAACGCGCCGATCTGAATCACATCGCCCGGCACCAGCGTGTGCTGGCTGATCCGCTGGCCGTTCACAAAGGTGCCATTGGTCGAACCCGCATCGCGCAGCACATGCTTGCCGCCGGCGCGATCGATCGCGGCGTGGTTGCGGGAGACCTGCGGATTTTCGAGCACAATGTCGCTGCCCTCGCGGCCGATCGTGATCTGCGGGTCGCTTGGGTCGAGCGGGTAGCTGCGCGCCACGGTGGCGGCCTGGGCCACCCGCGCGGCCGCCGGGTTATGGTAGGTCAGTGTGACAAAATTGCCGGTGGCCGGGTCGCCGATCCGCAGCACATCGCCGTCGGCTAGCGTCAGCGGTATATTGGCGTCAAGGCGCTTGCCCTCGGCCAGAATGCCATTCGTCGAACCGATATCGACGATCGCGTAGGTTGTACCGGATGGCTCGATCCGCGCGTGGCGGGCCGAGACGAAGCGCGAGGTCAGCACAATGTCGTTAGATGGCGCGCGGCCAAGGGTCAGCAGGGCCTTGCCGAGCGGAACTTCGCGCACCTGGCCCTCGTCCTGAATCACAAGCGTCGGCTGAACCGGCGGAAATGATGACTGAATGCCGGCCGGCGCAGTCGGCGGCACGGGGATCGGCGCAATCGGCACGGCCATGGCAGGCTGCGCCGAAGCCGCGACCGCTACCGGTTCAAGGGCTGGCTGAGGCTTGCCGCAGCTGGTACAGTACTTCGCGCCTGGCCGGTTGAGTGGAGCGCCGCAATGGATGCACGTAGTAGACAATTTCACAAGCTCCTATGCTATAATGAAGCGCCGAGCCACGTTGATTCTAGCATAAGAATATCTTTTTTGTAAGCCATTTGCCCTAAGGCTCACCCGCACGGAGGTATACCATGACGAACGCGCTACGCTGGACATCGGCTGACCTTGAGCTGTTGCCCGACGACGGAAAGCGGTATGAAATCGTCGAAGGAGAGCTGTTCGTGTCAAAGCAACCGCATTGGCATCACCAGGCCGCCTGTCTGCAAGTCGCCGCACTCCTCAATGCCTGGAGCAAAGCAAGCGGCAGCGGGAGAGCCAATATCGCCCCAGGCGTGATCTTCGACGAGGATGAAGATGTAGCGCCGGATGTCGTGTGGGTGAGCAAAGAACGGTTCGCGGCCGGGCTTTCGGAAGACGGCAAGCTGCATACCGCGCCCGACCTGGCGATTGAGGTGCTCTCACCCGGCTTGACCAACGAGCGCCGCGATCGCGATGCCAAACTCAAGCTCTATGCCCGCCGGGGAGTGCTGGAATACTGGATCGTCGACTGGCGTCGCAAACAGGTCGAAATCTACCGCCGCGAACAGATGACGCTTCAGCTGATCGGTACCGTACGCGAACACGAGACACTCGAATCACCGCTCCTACCGGGCTTCACATGCTCACTCGCCGAACTCTTCGAGGATGTGACGACCTGAAGTCTGCTCCGGGCTGGCCTCACCCCCCAGCCCCCTCTCCCGTCGCGACGCGAGAGGGGGTGCCGCATCAGCGGCGGGGGGAGGGCCAGAAAGACGGCTCGAATATGCAATACGCTATACTGAGCCAAGCGTGACTAGAAACATTCTGAATGACGGCACAGTACACAATCGAGCTTGAGCTGCCGCCCGCGCATGTCGCCACGCTCCAGCACATCCACCGCGACCTGGCGACAACCCAGGATAGCCAGGCGTTCACGCAGCGAGCGCTCGACGCGCTGTGCGCGCTGATCCAGCCGGCTGCGGCATATGTATTGCTGCTGAATCATGATCGCGCGACACTGAGCGTGGCGGCGGCCTGGCCAGCCGCACCCGAAGATCAGCTTGTGACATTCCCGGCTGATCTCCTGCGCGCGCTCGACACCCCGCGCGCGGCATTGTTGGAGCCGCACGAGCAATCTGCGCTGACCAAACAGCTAGCCGGATTAGCTTTGGCTGAGATCGACGCGCTGCTGAGCATCCCGCTGGTGCGCGAGGCCCAGCCACTGGGTGCGCTGCTGCTGGCGCCGCCGGCCAGCCGGCTGATCGCACCGGAGGGCATCCTACTGGCCGAGCTGATCAGCAGCGCGCTGGCGGGCGCCGCCTATGGCGGGCGGCTGGCCGAGACATTGACCCGCCGCAACGAGCAGCTGACGATGGTGGCCGACATCGCCGCGCATGTCTCGTCCTCGCTCGAAACCCGCGAGGTGTACCGGCTGGTGGTCCAAAAGCTCAACGAATATTTCAAAGTCGAGGCCGGCTCGCTGCTGCTGCACGACGAGGCGACCGACGAGCTGATCTTTGTGATGACGCTGGAGGGCGGCGAGGAGAAGCTGTTCGGCATGCGCCTGCCGCCCGGTGTGGGCGTGGCCGGCCATGTTGCGCAGACCCAGCAGGTGTATATCACCAACCATGCTGAAAACGACCCGCGGCACTACAAGCTGCATGGCGAGGGCACTGAGTTTGTCACCCGCAACATTCTGTGCGCGCCAATGGTGATCAAAGATGGCACAATCGGCGTGATCGAGCTGCTCAACAAGCAGGATGGCCCGTTCACCGAGCAGGAGGCTCAGCGACTGGCGGCGATCGCGAACATCATCGGCGTGGCGATCGAGAACGCACGGCTGTTCGAGTTTGTGCGTCAGCGCCGCGAGCGGCTCGAACGCTTGCTGGATCGCATGATCCAGGGCGCACCGCAGGATAAGGTCGTCGAGGAGCTGGTGCGCGAGTTGGAGACCCAGGATTCGCTGCTGCTGGTCAAGTTCGCCAATCCTTATATCGTCGGCCAGCCGATCCGCAAGCCCGAGATGGTCTTCGGCCGCGACCCGCTGTTCAAGCGCATCCTCAGCGTGCTGCACCAGAACAGCCTGCTGCTGCATGGCGAGCGGCGGATTGGCAAGACCACCGTGCTGCTCCAGCTCGAGCTGCGGCTCCATGCCGCCGACGACGCCGAATACCGCTTCCGTCCGGTCTATATCGATCTGCAAGGCATTGAGGAGGCCAGCTTCTTCCACCATATGATGGAGGAGATATTGCAGCGCTTCGGCAAGCGCGCCAAAGGGCTCACGCTGAGCTTCACACCCACGCGCGCATCCTACTCGGGCCGCGAGTTCCAGCGTGACTTGCGCACGGTGATCAAGGCGCTGTGCGGGCCGCAGCCGGATGGCCGCACCGAGCGCATGGTGCTGCTGATCGACGAGGCCGATGTGATGTACGGCTACAACGAGCGCGCCTTGCAGGAGTTCCGGCGGATCTTTATGAACGATTACGCGGCCTACCTCAGCTGCGTATTCGCTGCGGTACACATCCAGCGCCAGTGGAAGCGCTACGAGAGCCCACTGTACAACCTGTTCCAGCAGATCGAGCTGCCGCCGCTGGCGCGCGCCGATACCGAGCTGCTGGCGCGCACGCCGGTGCGCGGTCGCTACGACTACGACGAGGACGCGATCGACCTGATCTACCAGCTCAGCAAGGGCCGGCCGATGAAAATTCAGCTGCTGTGCCTTGAGGCGGTCAACTACATCCGCGAGCAGGGCCGCAAGAATGTCACTCTCAAAGATATTGAGCGTGTCGCCGACACGGTCAAAGGACACGACGAATGGCTGTAGGCACGCTGCCTCGCAATCCCTATACCGTCGGCGGCCCGGTGCGCGGCCCGCATTTCTATGGGCGCAAGGCGTTGATCCAGTCCATTCTGGATGGCAACGACCGCGCGATCTGGGTGGTCGGCAACCGGCGGATCGGCAAGACCTCGCTGCTGCGGCGCATGGAACAGCTTGGCACCTTCGATGGGCGAGTGGCGTTCATGATCAGCCTGGAGGCGGCCGACACGGTGGCCGACCTGGCCCAGTGCTTCCTGGACGACATCGACACTGGCGATGATCGGCTGGCGCGGCTGGGGCTGAAGATCGGCGACCTACAAGGCAAGACGCCGCAGGCGATCCTGCGCCTGCTCGATCGGCGCGGGCGCGCGCACGGCATCGAGGTGCTGCTGCTGCTCGACGAGGCCGAGGCGTTGATCGGGATCGCCGAGCACGAGGGCGACGACATTCTGAAGGATCTGCGCCGCGAAATGCAGCGTAGCGAGGCGCTGCGGGTGGTAATGACCGCCACCAAGCGCCTGGCCGCGCTGAACGATCTGTGCCGCGGCTGGGACACCTCGCCGTTCTTGTATGGCGTTATACCGCGCTATCTGGGCCGGCTGGAGCGCGACGAGGCGCTGGCGCTCGTTCGCCAGTCCCAATCGCCCGCGCCGCCCAGCGTACACCCTGGCGTGGCCGAGGCTGTGCTGGCGGCCACCGACGGGCACCCGTTTCTCACCCAATGGCTGTGCGATCGGCTGTGGATCGATGGGACACTGCGCGCGCCAATGGCCGACGACCTCATCCCCGATTCGAATCTGGTCAATTTGTTCCAGCTCGATTACAATTACCTCGCGCCGGTCGAGCGCCGCATCCTGCGCTGCCTTTCGTTCGTCGAATCGCTCGACGAAACTGGGCTGATGGGCCAGCTAGGCGTGGCGATGGCCGACATGCAGCTGCGCTACCTGATGCTGTCGCTGGTGCAGCTGTGCTATGTTCGCCGCGCCGGCGAGCGCTATAGCACCGGCAATGCGCTGCTGCACAGCTGGGTGCAGTTCTGGGCCACCGACGCACCCGCATCGCCAATGAGCGACGCGGCGGCGGTCGACCAAGCCGACGAGGAGCAGCAGCGGATCATGGCGCTGGCGACGACACACAAGCGCCGCCTGCGGCTGCTGGAGGAGCAGCAGGCGCTGCGCGGCGCCGCCACGCCGCCCGATATCGTGATCGAGATCGAGGATATCACCAAGCAGATCGCCACTCTAGATGCGCAGCTCGCGCTGCTGCGGGCGCATGGCTGATGAGATGATGAACCCAACCTGCCAATTCTGCGGCGCATCCGTGCAGCCGCGCTCACGCTTCTGCCCCGTCTGCGGGCGCCAGCTGCCGGTGCGCGCAACGCCGCCGGGGACGCCCGTACAGCAGCCCACCGAAGAGCTTCAGGCGGCGGTCGAAGGCATGCTACCAAGCAAGAAGCGGCTGGTCATTCGCGATGACTCGCTCAATCTCCACGAAATCGTAAACGTGGTAGAATCAGGCGTGCGCTGGTGGCAAGATCAGCTCACCAGCGCGGATATTGCCACGCGTGAGCAGGCCGCGCACTCGATCGAGGAGCTGTCGCGCATTCTGCACAGCCTTTCTCAGCAGCTATCACAAGGGCGCGAGACTATCCGGATCACCACACGGCTGCCGGTGCTGCGATCTTACACGGTCGGCTGCCCGATCTGCGGCCGCGGCAACCGGGCCGGTGCGAAGTTTTGCCAGGCATGCGGCGCGTCGCTCGCCGGGCCGGCGCCAGAGGAAATAGCAACGGGGAAGCCGATGCCGCTGCGCTTTAGAATAGGCGCTCGCACGGATCAAGGGCGGGTGCGCAAGAACAACCAGGATTCGGTCTACACCGGAACGTTCAAGCTGCAAGGCGCCACCGTGCGGGTGGCGCTGGTAGCCGATGGCATGGGCGGCGCGAAAGCGGGCGAGCAGGCTAGCCAGATCGCCTCGGAAGTCGCCCAGGCGCAGATTCAGCACAATGGGGCCGGGCAACCGCTGCCCGACGACAGTGCCTGGCAAGAGCTGCTGCGCAAGGCGGCGATCGAGGCCAACCGGCGCGTCTATGAGGAGTCGCGCAGCGATGAAGCGCGCAAAGGCATGGGCACGACGCTGACAATCGCGCTGATTGTGGGCGAGCGGCTGCATGTGGCATCGGTAGGCGATTCGCGCGCCTACCTGCTCAACGCCGGCGGTGTAACCAAAGATGGCGCGACGACCGCGCAGCTGACATCCGACCACAGCCTCGTCGCGCGACTGGTCGATATCGGCCAGATCACGGCCGAGCAGGCGCGCACCCACCCGCAGCGCAACCTGCTCTACCGCTCGATCGGCACCGATCCCTCGGTCGAGGTCGATACGCTGTCGGAACAGCTTAATGCCGGCGATGTTGTGCTGCTCTGCTCCGATGGGCTGATCAACCATGTGCGCGATGAGGAGATCGCGCAAATTGCCCTGGAGCAACTCGACCCCGCCCGCGCCTGCGAGCAGCTGGTGACACTGGCAAACGAGCGCGGCGGGCGCGACAACATTAGCGTGGTGATTGTGCGGGTTGAGGGAAAGAAGTAAGTTGTCCGTCGTCCGTCGTCAGTTGTCCGCTATCACTTTCCACAACGTAATAATCGACAACTGACAAGTGACGACTCAAGCTCTGGATCTGATAGCTATCAGCGAGTCACCCGATGCCGATCTGTTCATCCTGTGGCGCGACCAACCGCGAAGACGCGCGCTTCTGCTACCAATGCGCAACGCCAATCGCGCGCGAGCATCCATCGCCGGCCGATCAGGCTTGGCTGGCCGCAACACTTACGGCCAGATTAGCGTCTCCTTCGGAGGTACCGACACAGCCGCAACGCTCGATCAGCACGCCGCGGGCAGAAGCGCCTTCGACAGAGGAGCAAGGAGCACCAATGGACCAGACGCAACCGCCGACTATGGAGCAGCCCACACCACTGTTCGCCGAGCGCTACGAGATCGTCGCGCGGCAGGGCGAGCAGGTTGAGGCGATCGATCGCCAGCCGTGGCAGCGCTGCTGGGCCTGTGGGGCGACCTCGAATGAGGCCGGCGAGCTGTTCTGCACCGAATGTGGCGCGAACCTGGATGGCCGGCGCTATCACGGACAGCTGCACGACGGCGAGCCAATCGGCCTGGCGCTGGTGCCGGTGATCGCTGACCCGGCCATGCGCGACGCGCTGCCGCCGATCTGGGATCAGGCTAAGCACGAAGATCAGACCCTGACGCTGATCGCCGACAGCGGTCGTGCGCCGGTCGCGCCACCACTGGAAGAGATTCAGGCGCTGTATATCGGCCGCGGTCTGGCGCATTTGCTCAACCAGCTACACGCCGCCGATCTGGCGCTTGGCCCGATCAATGTGAACGATGTCGAGCTGACCGCCGCCGAGCAGCCGCGACTGCGCGACGCGCCTGGTCTACATCGCATCCCGCCCGATGACCCTTCGTCAAGCTCAGGGAGGGCGGCTGCGGCAAAGGGCGAGGATCTGCGCGCGCTGGCCAGCCTGCTCGAAGCGCTGACCGCCACACCGCGCACCACTCGCAAGCTGACCGAGGAGCAGGCGACCGAGATCATCGAGCTGCCTGGCCTGGGCGATGTGCTGCGCGAGCTGCGTACCGGCGCGATCGCCGACGCCGGAGTGCTGGCCAGCCGGCTAGATGATCTGATCGCCGAGCGAACCGAGCCGGCGCCCTTATGGGTGCGGATCGGCGCGGCCTCGCACGCCGGGATGATTCGCGAGCTGGATGAAGATAGCCTGCTGACACTAGACCTGCGCACCGTGCAAAACTCAAACGGCCGCTCGTGGGGGCTGTTCATCGTCGCCGACGGCATGGGCGGCCACGCTGCCGGCGAAGTCGCCAGCGGCCTGGCCATCCGTGGCGCCGCTGAGGTGGTGCTGAGCGCCTACCTTACGCCGACGCTGGACGCCAACACGCCCTACGACGAGGCGGAGCTGAAGGAGATCGTCCGCAAGGCGATTTTGCAAGGTAATCAGTACGTGCTCAACGAGGCGCGTGCGCGCGGCAACGACATGGGCACCACCATCACCATGGCGCTGGTCGCCGGCGATCGTGCGGTGATTGGAAACGTTGGCGATAGCCGCACGTATATCTATCGGGATGGCAAGCTGCGGCGCGTCAGCAAGGATCACTCGCTGGTGATGCGGCTGGTCGAGCTTGGGCAGATCAGTGAAGAGGACATCTATACCCACCCGCAGCGCAACGCGGTGCTGCGCTCGCTGGGCGACAAGCCCGAGGTTGAGATCGACCTGTTCACCGAGCGCCTGCGGCCCGGCGATGCGCTGTTCCTGTGCTGCGATGGCCAATGGGAGATGACGCACGACCCGCAGATGGCCGAGATCATCGCAGCCAACGACGACCCGCAGGCCGCCTGCGTCGCGCTGATCGCCGCCGGAAATGCGGCCGGTGGGGATGACAATATTACATCGGTATTGGTGAAGTTCGAGAAGTACGGGGAGTAGCGTTAAGGGTTAAGGGTTAAGGGTTAGGGCAACATTCCTAACTCTAACCCTTAACCCTTAACCCTTAATCTATGGTCTGCCCAACCTGCCAACACGATAACGCCGACGGCGCGCCATTCTGCGCTGAGTGCGGCACGCGGCTCAACCAGCCACTGGCGATGACCAGCCCGGCCACCGGCACGCTGCCCCAGCAGACAGTGCTACAGGATCGCTATGTCGTGATGCAGAAGCTCGGCCAGGGCGGCATGGGCGCGGTCTATCGCGCCGGCGATCGGCGGCTGAGCACAGTGACTTGGGCGGTCAAGGAGATGAGCCAGTCGGCGATCAGCGGGCCACTAGAGCGCCAGCAGGCGCGCGACGCCTTTCGCCGCGAGGCCGAGATGCTGGCCGCGCTCAATCACCCGAACTTGCCACGCGTGACCGACCATTTCGAGCAGAATGGCAAGGCTTACCTGGTGATGGAGTACGTGCCGGGCGAGACGCTGCTGAGCTTCCTGATGCGCGAAGGACTGCCGCAGCCGCAGCCGCGCGTGTTTGAATGGGCGCGCCAACTGTGCGATGCGCTCGACTACCTGCATACCCAGAGTCCGCCGATCATCTTTCGCGACCTGAAGCCAGCGAACATTATGCTCACGCCGAACGGCCAGGTCAAGCTGATCGACTTTGGGATTGCGCGGCTGTTCAAGCCCGGCCAGGCCAAAGATACGCAGGCGTTCGGCACAATCGGCTACAGCGCGCCCGAGCAGTATGGCAAAGGGCAGACCGACGCGCGCTCGGATGTGTATTCGCTGGGCACGCTGCTGCACCAGCTGCTGACCGGCTACGATCCGACCAACACGCCGTTCCGCCTGCCGCCGGCCGGCCAGGTCAACCCGAACCTGCCACAGCAGCTTTCGGATGCGATCAGCGCCGCCACCAATAGCGAGCCCGACCGACGCTTCGCGAGCATCTCCGCGTTTCGTGCGGCGCTGTTCGGTATGAATGGACCGGCAGATACGCGGCCTGCCTCGCAGCGGTTCCAGCAGGCTCAGGCGGCGAACCTGAGCTATGCGCGCCCAAACTCCGAGCCGTTCGTGCAGCCTGGCTCGCAGCCGTTCGCGGCAAGCGGTGCGCCTGCGCAGACGACCGGGCTAGCCAATGGCAGCCGCTGGGTTGGTGTCGCCAGCGTCGTGCTGATGGGAATGGCGGCACTACTCGTGCTGATCGCTGGGGCACAAGGTGGTAACGACAGCCCGCTAGCCGGGTTGGGCTACCTGCTGGCTTTTCTACCGCTCACCAGCGGGCCTGTGGCGCTGATCATGGGCATCATCGCGCTGGTGGGCGCCAACACGGCGCCCACCGTCGATGGCCGGCGGCACGCGATTCTCGGCATCGCCACCGGCGCGATGACGCTGCTGCTGTGCTGCGCAATTGGCCTGATGGCTGGATCGTTTGGGAGCATCGAACGGTAAAGGAGATGTTGTCATGGAAGGTATTCAGTTTGTCGTGGATGACAAAGGCGAACAAGTCGCCGTACAGATTGACCTCAGACGATATCGCGATCTGTGGGAAGATTTTTACGATAGCCTGATTGCGCGTTCGAGAGCAATTGAACCACGAGAATCGCTGGAAGTGGTTCGAGAGTTATTGCGCAAACAAGGCAAGCTGGATGGATGAATACACGATCACATTCACACGCTCAGCCCGGAAAGAACTTGAAGCGCTAGATGCAGCTATCGTACGGAGGATTTTTCCCAGAATCGAATCACTGGCCAAAGATCCTCGCCCAAGAGGTTGTCTTAAATTGCAGGGTGAAGAACATTTATGGCGTATTCGTGTTGGTTACTATCGAATAATTTACGCCATTGATGCCGAAAAACAAAAATTGATATTATTGCTGTACGGCATCGAAGAGATGCTTACCGTTGATGCGGCATTGGAAGAAGCACACATTGGCAGCTAGTTGATCACGTTCTTTTTCCAACACATTATTCTATGTAGGAGTCACAGTCATGTCCAATCCCACTCTATCAGATACACTAACGCTCACATGCACCTGGGGCCGCGCGCCACTGCCCACCAGCGCCAGCCCACAGGCGGCCTATCTGCTGGTCGAAACGCTGGCGGCCGCCGCTGCCGAGACTGTGCCGCTGAACTTTTGCCTGGTGCTCGATCGCTCCGGCTCGATGCAGGGCGCAAAGCTGGCCGCGATGAAGGAGGCCACCAAGCGCGTGATCGATACACTCACACCGCAGGATGTCGTGGCGATCGTGCTGTTCGACGATACCGTGCAGGTGCTGGCGCCCGCCACACTCGCCGCCGACAAGGATGCGCTCAAGGCTGCGATTGACCGCATTGAGGAGGCTGGCGGCACCGCGCTTTCCGGCGGCATGCAGGCCGGCCAGGCCGAACTGCGCAAGTATGCCGCGCCCGATCGCGTTTCGGCCATGCTGGTGCTGACCGACGGCCAGACCTGGGGCGATGAAGATCACTGCCGCGCGATCGCCAAGGAGCTTGGACAGGCAGGCACGCAGATCACCGCGCTGGGGCTAGGCGCCGAGTGGAACGAGAAGCTGCTCGACGAACTGGCCGAGGCGACCGGCGGCGCATCGGACTATATCGCCGACCCGGCCCAGATCACCAGCTTCTTCCAGCGCGCTGTCCGTGCCGCACAGGGCACCGTCGCTCAGGATGCGCGGCTGATGCTGCGCCTAGCGCGCGATGTCACGCCGCGCGCGATCTACCGAACGACGCCAGTGATCGCTAACCTGGGCTATCAGCCGATCGGCCAGAATGACGTGGCGGTTCGGCTGGGCAACCTGGATTCCGGCGCACCGGCAAGCGTCGTGATCGACCTGATGGTGCCGGCGCGCGCGGCCGGCTCGTTTCGAATCGCGCAGGGCGAGCTGCATTATACGCCGCTGGGTGGCACCGAGCAGGTGGTGAAGCAAGATGTGCTGCTGGAATTCACCAGCGACCCGAATGCAGCCAAGTACGACCCGCGTGTGATGAACCTGGTCGAGAAGGTGACCGCGTTCAAGCTGCAAACCCGCGCGCTCAGCGAGGCCGAGGCCGGCAACCTGGCCGGCGCAACCCAAAAGTTGCGCGCCGCCGCGACACGCCTGCTCGACCTGGGCGAGCTAGATCTGGCGCAGAAGGCCCAGGCGCAGGCTGATCAGTTCGAACAAGGCAAGGGAATGAGCGCCGAAAGCCAAAAAGAGCTGCGCTACGCCACCCGGCGCCTGACGCAGAAGCTGGAAGAGTAGTTAAGAGTTAAGAATGAAGAGTTAAGAGTTAAAAATTACGCTATAATTTACACAGCTCATAACTCTTCAGTTTGAACTTTGAACTCTTAACTCGTTATATTGGAGGAGTGACGATGAAGTGTCCAACATGTGGGGCCGAGAACGAGGCGGCGAACCGGTTCTGCGAACAGTGTGGCTCACGAATCGAGCCAAGCGGCGAGTACCCGCAGGCTCAAGTCGCACTGGCGGCGCAGCCAACGGCCGCTGGGCCGACCTGCCCATCGTGCGGGGCGGCAGTGCTGCCGGGCGAGGCGTTTTGCGATGAGTGCGGCGCATCGCTGAGCGCCGCCGCGCCCACTGTCATCCCCGGTGTCAGCAACGACGCGCCAACGATGTTCGCGCCGGCGCCGACCGCCACTGCCGCCGCGCCGGCCGCCGGCGAGCAGACGGTGATCTGCGCGGCCTGTGGCCAGCCGAATCTAGCGACCGATCGCTTCTGCGATCACTGTGGCGCAGCGCTGGCCACGCCGGCCGCCGGCGCGCCCACAGATGCCGATGTGCCGACCGTGCTGCCGGATCCAGTTGGCCTGCCGGCGACAAACGGGTCTGAAGCAGTAGCAAGCGACATACCCGCAATCGCCGCGCCGCCGGCCGAGGCCGCGCTGGCAGAGGCGCCCACCACTGAGCAGCCGATGGTTTCATCCGTTTCGGCCGATGCGCAAGCCACATACGCAGCTGAGCGACAGCGGCTTGAGGAAGAGATCGCCCGCCAGCAGCAGATCATCAGCCAGCTCGAGCCGGTGCAGATCGCGCTCGGCGCCGCCACCCCCGCCGGCGTCGCTCAGAGCATCGATCAGGCGCGCGACGCCAAGGCCAAAGCCGAGGCTACGCTCGCCGACCTCCAGCCGCCGGCCCCTGCGGTCGATCCGGCTGAGATCGCCCGGCTGGAGGGCGAGATCGCCCGCCAGCAGCAGGTCATCAGCCAGCTCGAGCCGGTGCAGATCGCGCTCGGCGCTGCCACCCCGGCCGGCGTCTCTCAGAGCATCGAGCAGGCCCGTGATGCCAAGGCCAAAGCCGAGGCCGAGCTTGCCGCGCTGACCAGCGGCGCACCAGTACAAGCCGCGGCCTCAGCCACGCCGATTGAAGCAGCGCCACCAATCGAGGCCACAGCGCCAGCCGAGGCGACTGCACCGCCCACGCCGACCCCGCTGGAGACGGCGATCAGCGAGCCAGCACGCGAGCAAGCACCGCCCCCGCCGGTGCCGGTCGTCCCGGCTACGCCGGAGCCATCACCAGCAGCGGCGCCCGCTCCACGCCTGGTTATGGACGAGGGCAAAGACCTGCTGCTCCCAGCCGACAAGCCCGAGATTATCGTCGGACGTGAGGACCCAATTAGCGGAATCTTCCCTGAGATCGACCTGACGCCCTATGGTGGTGAGACCGGTGGGGTCAGCCGGCAGCACGCCCGGCTGAACCATAGCGCTGGGCAATGGACGGTCACCGACCTGAACAGCACCAATTATACGCGCGTTGATGGCGCAAAGATCGAGCCGAACGTAGCGACGCCGCTCAAGGATGGCGCGCGGCTCCAGTTCGTTGGAGGGCTTCGCCCTCCAAACCTCCCAACTGGGCGTATGCCAGCGGATGTGTTACACTATGTCCAGTTAATCGCGAAACAGGTGTAGAGCAAGCGCATTATGACCAACGATCGTCTCCGACCGTTGCGCGCCGAGTCGACCGGTAGCGTCGCGGAGTCTAGCGTCCGTGGCGTTTTGACCGGGCGGGGCTATGTCGAGCTGAGCGCGCACGAGGCGTCGGAGAGCGAGCCGGCAGCTGAGCAGACCGCCATGTTTCGTGGTTTCGCGCGGCGCCCACGGCCGGCGCGCCTGTTCGTAGCGCAGTACCCGATCGGGCCGAGCATCTACAGCTTACCGCTGAACGCCGACTTCTGGGTGCGCGGGGCGCCACACTTCCCCGACGGGCTAGCGATTGAGGTTAAGTGGCAGCAATCCACCGGCAGCGTAGATGAAAAATTCCCCTACTTGGTTTACAACATCAAAGAATGCTACCCCTGCCCAGCGCTGGTGATCGCCGACGGCGGCGGCCAACGACCTGGCGCGCTGCGCTGGCTGCACGATCAGGTGGGCGCCAATTTGATAGGCGTCTTCTCGCTGGCTGAGTTTATGGCCTGGGCCAACCGCAACCTCTGAGAAGTTAAGAGTTCAAAGTTAAAAGTGCAAAGTTGCTTCTGTGCGCCTGATAACTCACAACTCTTAACTTTTAACTGGTTACTGGCTCCAGTTTAGCGCCGGCCATCAGCAGCCCCAGATCCTCGCGGGTGGCCTGATCGGCCTGGACGACGGCGACGATCTGGCCGTGGTACATCACCGCGATCCGATCGGCCAGCGACATCACCTCGTCGAGCTCGGCCGAGACCAGCAGCACCGCCGCTCCTGAGTCGCGCTGCGCGACAATTGTTTTGTGGATGAACTCGATCGAGCCAACATCGACGCCGCGGGTCGGCTGAGCGGCGATCAGCAGCTTGATCGGCCGCGACAACTCGCGTGCAATGATCACCTTCTGCTTGTTGCCGCCCGAGAGGTTGCCAACCGGCGCGAACGGCGAGGGAGTGCGCACGTCATACTCTTTGACCAGCCGCTCTGCGTTCGTATTGATCGCGTCTTGATTGCGCGCCACGCCATTCGCAAAAGGAGGGAGGTAGTAATTGTTGAGTACCAGGTTGTCGGCGATCGAGTAGCTAAGCACCAGCCCATCCTCCTGGCGATCTTCGGGAACATGGGCCGTGCCGGACTCGGTGATCTTCCGCGGGACGGCATTGGTGTAATCGGAGGAGGCGATCAGCACTTGGCCCGCGCGCGTCGGACGAAGCCCAGTGAGCGCCTCCACCAACTCAGTCTGGCCGTTGCCCTGCACGCCCGCTATCCCAACGATCTCGCCGGCGCGCACCTGGAGCGATACGCCGTTCACAACTTGCTGCCCCCGGTCGTCTTCGACGCGCAGATCCTGCACATCCAGCACCACCGCGCCTGGCTGGGCCGGCTGCTTATCGACTTCCAGCAGCACGCTTCGACCAACCATCATCTCGGCCAGGCTGCGCTCGGTGGCATTATTGGGCGTGGTCTCGCCGACCACCTGGCCGCGGCGCAGCACCATAATCCGGTCGGAGATCGCCAATACCTCTTTGAGCTTATGGCTGATGAAGATCACCGAGGTGCCTTGCGCTTGCAATGTGCGAATAACCGCGAACAGATCATCGGCCTCCTGGGGCGTCAGCACGGCCGTCGGCTCATCCAGAATCAGGATGTCGGCCTTGCGGTAGAGCGCCTTGACGATCTCGACGCGCTGCTGCTGGCCGACTGAGAGATCCTTGACATAGGCATCCGGATCGACCGGCAGGCTATACTGCGCAGCCAGCTCGCGAATACGCCGCCGCACACTGTCGATATCGAGCGACAGTCCTTTAACCGTTTCAGCGCCCAGCATGATGTTTTCGGCCACGGTGAAGACTGGCACCAGCATAAAGTGCTGGTGAACCATGCCGATGCCCCGACGGATCGAGTCGCTTGGGCTACTGATCCGCACCGACTCGCCGCGCACCATCATCTCGCCCGAGTCCTGATGGTAAAGGCCGTACAGAATATTCATCAGCGTGGTTTTGCCGGCCCCATTCTCGCCGAGCAACGCCAACACCTCGCCACGGTACAGCTTCAGGCTGACATTCTTATTTGCAATCACGCCGGGAAAGGTCTTGGTGACGTTCCGCGCTTCGAGGACGATCTCTCGTTCCATACTCTCACCTGACAAGGTGACAGGGTGACAGGGTGACAGGGTGACAGGAATGATGCCTTGTCACCTTGTCATCTTGTCATCTTGTCAATCTACTCCGTCTCATACGGCACCCCATCCGCAGCTGGTGGCACCGCGCGCCCGATCACACCGGCAAGCACAATGATCGTCAGCAGGTAGGGGAACATGCCAATGATCTGCGACGAGATCGGCACGCCGAACTGCTGCGCATTGATCTGGAGAGCGTTGGCGGCCCCAAACAGCAGCGCGGCCGCCCATGCGCCAAAGGGCGTCCAGCCGCCGAAGATCAGCGCGGCCAGCGCGATGAAGCCGCGCCCGTTGGTGATCAGCGTCTCGAAGCTGGGCACCGCCTCCAGTGTAAAGTACGCGCCGCCGAGCCCGGCGATTCCAGCGCCGATCAGCACGTTGGCATAGCGCATCCACTTGACCTTGATGCCCACTGTATCGGCCGCGCGCGGGTTCTCGCCGACCGCGCGCGTGCGTAAGCCCCAGCGCGTGTAGAACAGTACGTAGTGTGCGATGATCACCAAGATGACGGAGACCCACGCAATCGGCTGCTGGCGAAAGATTGGGCCGATCACCGGCAGATCCGACAGGATCGGGATTGGGAGCTGCGGCAACAGACCAGCCGACTTGAGGCCGGACTCGCGCAGCTTGCTCAGGAGCTGTGTATCCAAGAAGCCGGTCAAGCCAATCGCCAAAATGTTGATCACCGTGCCGCTGACGATCTGATCGACCTTGAATGTGACCGAGAGCCAGGCGTGCAGCAAGCCCATGAGCATGCCGGTCAGGATACCGACGGCGATCCCGATGGCAAGGCTCTGCGTCAGCGCTGCTGCAAGCCAGGCGCCGAAGGCGGCCGCGAGCATCATGCCCTCGATCGCGATATTGACCACACCGCTGCGCTCGCAAAACAGACCGGCCAGCGCCCCCAGCGTGATCGGCGTGGCGAAGCGCAGCGTCGTCGCCAGCATACTCGCGGCAACGATCTCCGGCGAAACGTCATTCCGCCCCAGAACAACCGTCAGGATAATCAGCGCGACGACGGTGCCGATGATGAAGAGAAAGCGATTACGTGACATACTCCCTCTGTGAGGGGTTGGGGGTTGGGGGTTGGGGGTTGGCAGCGCATTCCTAACCCCTAACCCCTAACCCCTAACCCCCGGCTAGCTCTTGCCCCAGCCCTTGCTCAGCGCCGCCTGCCCGACCTCATCGCGCTGCTTAGGCACGTGGTAGAGCCAGCGGATGATCTGCTCGGCGGCCACGAAGATCAGGATCAGCGCCTGAATGACCGAGATAATATCCGCCGATATCTGGGTTCGAAACTGCATGAGCGTAGCGCCGTTGCGCAGCCCGCCAAACAAGAGCGCTGCCAAAACAACGCCCAGCGGAGTGGTGCGGCCCAGCAGCGCGATCGCGATGCCGTCGAAGCCATAGCCGATGTTAAAGCCTAGCGTGCTACGATAGTTGACGCCTGACACCTGCACCGCGCCGCCTAGTCCCGCCAGCATGCCGCTCAGCGCCATCGCCAATATGATGTTGCGCGCGACGTTGATCCCGGCGTACTTCGCCGCCGAGGCGTTCGCGCCGACAGTGCGAATCTCAAACCCCCAAGTCGTTTTCCACAAGAAATACCACACCGCGACCGCCGCCAAGAACGCCAGCACCACACCCCAGTGCAGCCCCGGCAGCAGCATCGGCAGACGCGCGGCATCGGCGATCTTGGATGTCTGCGCCGTCACATTGGTCGGGTTGGGGTCGCGCCAAGGCCCGGTCAGCAGGTAGCCGGCGATCTGCGCGGCAATGTAGTTGAGCATGATCGTGGTGATCACCTCGTGCGCGCCGGTTCGGGCTTTTAAGGCACCGGGAATCATGCCCCATAGAAAGCCGCCCAGTGCCCCGGCGAGCAGGGTCAGAGGGAGATGGAGGATCGCCGGCAAGCCGGCGAGATTGACGCCAACCCAGGCGGCGAATAGCGCGCCCAACGCCAACTGGCCTTCTACCCCAATATTGAACAGGCCGCAGCGGAAGGCCAGCGCGACCGCCAGGCCCGCAAAGATCAGCGGCGTGGCCCGAACAAGCGTACCGATGATCGCCTTTTGCGTACCGAACGCGCCCAGGAACAAGCCTGCATAGCCGTCGAGCACAAACTTCACGCCAAACCAATCGCCGTTCAGCTTCGGGCCGGAAAGCCAGATAATCACGCCGCCGACCAGCAGCGCCGTGAAGATCGATAGAAACGGCAGCAGGACCGCCCGCCCCAGCCTCCGGAACATCTGAGCGTTCATCATGCCTCTTGATACGACAAAGGGAAAGGCGAGCAAAAGCCGTCTTTCCCTTTATCCGCCGGCGTACGAACAGGATATGGTACTTTTCTTCTTTTGCAGGTCATTTTTCGCCCTGCGGGGCGAAAAATGACCTGCAAAGGGTGAGAAATCCGTGGTTTGCGTCCGTCCTATAACTGCGGAAATTCCGTGGCGGCAGCCATGGCGCCACTACCGACAAGCTACGCTGGCTTCGCCGGTGCGACGTTGGTCTTGAGTGAGCCGTCAAGCAACTTCTTGCGGATATCTTCCAGCTTGGTCTTCAGATCGGCCGGCACTTTGCTGTCCAAATCGTGGAACGGCGCCAGTCCGACTTCCCCATAGACATTGCCGCCCTTAAAGCTGCCGTCGGCCACCTTCTGGATCTGTGCCGTGACCCCCTGGTCGATGATCTTCATCGCGCTGGAGATCAGCACATCCTTGGCCTCCGGCACCGTCAGGTACTGATCCACGTCTACGCCGATCGCATACACGCCCTTGTCCTTGCGATCCTCGGCCGCCAGCAGCGCGCCGTTGCCGGTGCGGCCACCCGCGCCGAACACCACGTCTACCCCCTGATCGATCATCGACAAGGCGGTCGCCTTGCCCCACTCCGGGTCGACGAAAGTCTTGTCAAAGCCGACGTCGTTGTGGTAGACCGTCTGCACCTGGATGTCCGACTTGACCGACTTGGCGCCCGCGCGATATCCCTCGCCGTAACGCCACACCGGCGGCACCGCGTCGGTGCCCAGGATCGCCCCGATCTTGCCGCTCTTTGATACCGACGCCGCCAGCACACCCACCAAGTACCCTGCCTGATCCTCATTGAAGTTCAGCCCGGCCAGATTCGGCACGACATCGGTCTGGAACTGATCCACGCCGATGAACTTGATGTCCGGGTTGGCCTTGGCCGCCGTGATAGTCTGCTCACCAAGGTTGAACCCGACTGTCACGATCACGCTGTAGCCTTCGGAGACGAACTGGCCGATGTTCTTCTCGTAGTCGTTCGGGTCAGTCGTCTCGATCACCTTCGGCTCGACGCCCAGCGCCTTGGCCGCGTCCTGCACGCCCTTCCAGGCTGAGTCGTTGAAGCTCTTATCACCAAGCTTAGCGATGTCGGTGACCATACCGATCTTCAGGCTGCCACCAGCAGCCGGCGCAGCGGTCGCCTCAGGAGCAGCTGTCGCGGCAGCCGGCGCGGCGGTCGCCTCGGGAGCAGCTGTCGCCTCGGGAGCAGCTGTCGGAGCCGGCGCGGCCGTCGGAGCCGGCGCGGCAGTGGCCGCCTCGGCAGCAGCCGTCGGCGCGGCGGCGGGGGTCGGCGCGGCGGCGGGGGTCGGCGCGGCAGCTGTTCCGCCGCCACAAGCGGCCAGTAACGGCACAAGCAGCGCTAGCAGGAGCATCGTTGTGGAGATCGACTTTCGCATCAGAATCTTCCTCCTTGTTATTTGCCGGAAACATTTCCTGGCATGAAGCATTTGTACCATCCAATGCGGTTCTCTAAGATCAGCCCCACATCATCCTTGACTATGCTCATGAAAACATCGACCGGATGGCCTGAACCTTAGTTTCGCCTTGGTGGGAACGCGCCGATTATAGCATAGTCGGATTGGGTTGCCAAATGCGGCGGTTTGTAACATTCAAACAATCGACTATTCATAGGGGTGGTAGTCTTGCACGCTCGCCCGGCTGAGCGAACGCGCAAACACCAACAACCAGAGAAGGCGAGCAATATATGTGACAGTATCTGTCACATATGCGTGCTACACTAAGCGGTAGAACCGACGTTCAAGAAAGGAACCGCCGATGGCAAGTGAGCAGACAGATGCAGACTCGCGGCGCAGTCAACCCGATGTGCTTGGGTGGGTTGCGCGCGCGCTGCTGCTGGCGCCCGAAGCGGCCTTGGTGGCGGCACTGCTGTGCGCGTACTGGGGCATGGGCGATCCGGCACCGATCGGGCTGGCGATCATGCTGGTGATCATCAGTTTCATCGCGCGATTGATCGCGCTTGTTGCAGCGCGGGCGGCGCTTGAGCTGGAGCGACCAGACATCGGGGAAGCGCTGGTTCATTCCGCGCTGGCACTCTACCCATGGTCGCCCGATAGCCTGGCGCTCCATGGCGTGATCGCGCTGTCGAACGACCAGCCGGCGCGGGCGGAAGTGGCGCTCCGTCGAGCGATCGCGCTGCTTCCCGATCGGGCGAATGTGCATGCCGCGCTAAGCGCGGCGCTGCTGGATCTCGGCCGGCCAGGCGAGGCGGCTGAGGCCGCGCGGGCAGCGCTAGTACTGGCGCCGGATTGCGCGATAGCGCACCTGTATCTGGCCGAGGCCGAGCGCGCTTGCGGCGCGCCCGCGCAGGATATCGAGGACCAGCTACGCGCCGGCCTGGATTGCACAGGCGCACCAGAATCCGAGGCCGCGCTGCGCTGCGCACTTGGCGCGCACCTGCTCGCGGAGCATCGAATCGCCGAGGCAACGCTGACGCTGCACGGCGCCGAAGCGCTGGTTCCACGCTGCACCGCGCCGCGGCAGATCGCGCTACGCGTGCGGCTGGGCGAATTGATGATCGCCCAAGGCCAGATCGAGCGCGCCCGCGAGCAGTTCCGCAACGTCGCTACGCTCGATCCACATGGCCGCTATGCCCGCGCGGCCTGGCGCGCAAGCCACCTCCTGTAATTGCAGATTGCAGAGACGCAATATATTGCGTCTCTACAATCTGCAATTTACAATCTGCAATCCCTAGTACGCCGCCAGTTCCTCTAGCGCCGCCGCGATCTTGGCGGGGTTGAGCATGAAATGCGCCTCCAGGTCGTCGTTGAAGGCGACCGCCGGCAGATCGGGCGCGGCCAGGCGCCGCACCGGGCCATCCAGGTACTCAAACGCATGCTCAGCAATCAGCGCGCTTATCTCGCCGCCCAGCCCGCCTGTCAAATTATCCTCATGCACGATCAGCGCCTTGCCGGTCTTCTTCACCGATGCGAGGATCGCCGCCGTATCGAGCGGGTAGAGCGTGCGCAGGTCGATCACCTCGACGCTGATGCCCCCCGCCGCCGCCAGCTCGGCCGCTGCCAGGCTGAAGTGGGCCATGAGACCGTATGTGTACAGGCTGATATCATCGCCGGCGCGCCGCACGGCCGCCTGGCCAAGCGGCACGCTGTAGCTACCCTCAGGCACCTCGGCACGCTGCATGCGGTACAGCTGCTTATGCTCGAAAAACACCACTGGATCGGGGTCGCGAATGGCGGCGATCAGCAGCCCCTTCGCATCATAGGGCGTCGACGGCGCGACAACTTTGATGCCGGGCGTGCTGGCGAACAGCGCCTCGACACTTTGTGAGTGATAGAAGCCGCCGTGGACGCCGGCGCCAAACGGCGCGCGCACGACGATCGGGCACGACCAGTCACCGTTCGAGCGGTAGCGAAAGCGCGCCGCCTCATTCAGAATCTGGTCGATCGCCGGGTGAATATAGTCGGCAAACTGGATCTCCGCCACCGGACGCAGGCCATGCAGCGACGCGCCGATCGCGATCCCGACGATCGCGGCCTCGGCGATCGGCATATCAACCACGCGCCGCTCGCCATATTGCTTCAGCAGGCCGTCGGTCGCCAGAAACACGCCGCCCTTGACGGCGACATCTTCGCCCAGCACGAACACGCGCTCGTCCTCAGCCATGGCGTCCGCCAGTGCGCTGCGGATCGCCTCAATCATGTTCATCTCAGGCATAAGCTTTGGGAATTCAGGATAGATGCTCGGCGCTAGTGCCATTCCAACCGATCTCATCGGCCATCAGGCGCCGATCAAGCGCCAAGGGATGCGGGACGCGCTACTCGTCACTTGAAACTGAGCTAGTGTACCATAAGATCGCGCGCATGCAGGTGCGGTACAATATGGCATATCCGCAAGGTTAACAAAAATCTGATCGCTCATCCGATTATTATCAGCCGCGCAGGGCTATACTCAACGCGTGAACAACAGCTAACGCGAGGAGGCCACTATGACCAATCAGAGCGAGACGTTCGGCCGGCTCCTGCGGGGCGCAATCAACAGCATCGCCGCCTACGAGGGCAAGAGCGCTGCGGCGGTAGAAGAAGAGCTGGGCGCGGCGATCGGCATCTCCGGGGCGGCGATCCAGCGCTACAAAGCCGGCTTCCTACCGCCCGAGCCGCGCACCACCCAGATTCTAGCCGAGGCCGCCGTGCGGCGCGGCTTCCTGAGCCGGGTCTGGCTGCAGCGCTTCCTCCAGGCCGCACGCTATCCCAAGCCCGACGCACTTCTGGCGGAGCTCGCCGATGCGCTCGGACCAAGCGGTGCTCCACGCGACTCGGCGCTGCCGAGCGGCACGCTTACCTTTCTATTCACCGATATCGCCGGAAGCACCACCCGCTGGGAGCACCAACCCCAGGCGATGGAGCGCGCGCTCGCACACCACGACGACCTGCTGCGCCAGGCGATCGACGCCTACGGCGGCCATGTCGTCAAGACTGTGGGTGATGCCTTCCAGGCGGTCTTCACCACCGCGCCGGCCGCACTTGACGCCGCGCTCGCGGCCCAGCGTGCGCTCGCGACCGAACCTTGGGGGCCGATCGACCCGATCCGGGTGCGGATGGCGCTCCACGTCGGCATCGTCCAGCAGCGCGACGGCGACTACTTCGGCGCGCCGCTGAACCGTATCGCGCGCCTCTGCACAGCCGGGCACGGCGGCCAGGTGCTGCTCTCGCTGGCCGCACAGGAGCTGGTGCGCGACATGCTGCCGAAGGGCGCGGCGCTGCGTGATCTGGGCGAGCACCGCCTCAAGGATCTCATCCGCCCCGAGCGGATCTTCCAGGTTGTCGCGCCCGACCTGCCGGCCGACTTCCCGCCGCTGCGCACGCTCGAGAGCTATCGCCACAACCTACCGCCCCAGGCGACCCCACTGATCGGGCGCGAGGCCGAGGTCGCCGCTGTCTGCGAGATGCTGCGGCGCGACGATACTCGCCTGTTGACGCTGACTGGGCCGGGGGGCACGGGCAAGACCCGGCTGGCGCTGCAAGCCGCCGCCGAGCTGCTGGACGACTTCCACGACGGGGTGTTCTTCGTTCCGCTCGCGCCGATCCGCGACCGGCAGTTCGTCGCGGGAGCACTCGCGCAGGCGCTGGGCGTGAAAGAGCTGGGCGATCGGTCGCTGGCCGAGCAGATCAAAGCCTACCTGCGCGAGAAGCGCGCGCTGCTGCTACTCGACAACTTCGAGCAGGTCGCGGCGGCCGCGCCGCTGGTGGCCGAGCTGCTGGCCGCCGCGCCGGGGCTGAAGGCGATCGTCACCAGCCGCGAGACGCTGCACTTGTACGGCGAGCGCGAGTACGGCGTGCCGCCGCTGAGCATGCCCGACCTGCGGCGACTGCCGCCGATCGAGCGACTGACGCAGTACGAGGCGGTACGGCTGTTCATCGAGCGCGCCCAAGCGGTGCGGGCCGACTTCGCCGTCACTACTGAAAACGCTCCCGCAGTTGCCGAGATCTGCGCCCGGCTCGATGGCCTGCCGCTGGCGATCGAGCTGGCCGCCGCGCGCAGCAAGCTGTTCCCACCACGCGCGCTGCTGGCCCGGCTCGGCAAACGCCTAGCGCTGCTGACCGGCGGGGCGCGCGACCTGCCGGCGCGCCAGCAGACCTTGCGCGACACGATCGCCTGGAGCTACGACCTGCTCGACGCAGCCGAGCAATCGCTGTTCGCGCGACTGGGCGTGTTTGTCGACGGCTGTTCGCTGCCGGCCGCCGAGGCCGTGCTAGGCGACGATAGCCAATCCGATACGGAATTCTCGATCTTCATTCCGCCGGATGCGGTGCTGAACAGCCTGTCGTCGCTGATCGACAAGAGCCTGCTCAAGCAGATCGAGGGGGTCGACGGAGAGCCACGCTTCGTGATGCTGGAGACCATCCGCGAATATGCGCTGGAGGGGCTCCATATGAGCGGGGAGGAAGCGGTTATGCGGCAGCGCCATTTGGACTATTACACCGCGCTGGCGGAGGCGGTCGAGCCATACATCCGCCAGTCGGGGCAGAAGGCGCGCTTGCGGAACGACCACGATAATCTGCGCGCGGCGCTTGGATGGGCGATCGACAGCCGGGCGACTGCGTTGGCAGCACGGATCAGCGCGGCGCTCTGGCGCTACTGGGAGGGCTGCGGCCTGCTCTCCGAAGGACGCGCCTGGTTCGCAGCGGTGCTCGCGCGGCGCGACGAGCTGCCGGACGCCGTGCGGGCGAAGGTGTTCTGGGCCGCCGGAGAGATCACCGAGAACCTTGCCGAGCAGCGCGCGCTGTTTGAGGAGAGCCTGCATCTCTTCCGCGCGCTTGGCGATAAAGCGGGGATCGCCGAGGTGGCCTCTGACCTGGGCGGATTGGCCCAGATGCGCGGCGACTACGCGCAGGCGCGAACCTATTACGGCGAAAAGCTGGCGCTGTGCCGCGAACGTGGCGACCGCAGCGGCGAGATTCGCAGCCTGAACAGGCTGGGACACCTTGCGCTTGACGAGGGCGACGATCCACAGGCCGCCGCACTGCACGAGGAGGCGCTGGCGCTCGCCCGAGCAAGCAGTTCTACCTACGACGTCGCCCACACGCTGATTGGCATCGGCGAAGTCGCGCAGCGGCATGGCGAGTACGATCAGGCGGCCGCCCACTATGCCGAGACGCTGGCACTGATGCGCGAGCTGGAACAAGGCGGGCACATCGCCCAGGCACTGATACACCTGGGCGAGCTTGCGCTCCAGCAAGGTGACCTGGCAGGGGCAACGATTCACTATGCCGAATGCCTGGAGCTAGTGATCGAGCGCAGCGACCGCTGGGGGAGCACCTACTGTCTCGCTGGGTTCGCCCAGATCGCCGGCGCGCGCGGCCAGTTGGAACGGGCGATCAGGCTAGCCAGCGCTGCGGCGGCCTTGTTCGAAATGATCGGAGTTCCGCCAGCGTTCGCCGGACGCGCCAATTTGGATCGAGTGGTCGCTGTTTGGCGCGCCCAGTTCGACGAAGACGCCTTCACGGCGGCATGGGCCACAGGGCGGGCGATGCCGCTGGAGCAGGCGGTGGATCTGGCGCTGTCGAGCGTGGAGTAGACGCCCAGGCCCTCACCCTGCTCCCATTGCGCATATCATAACCCACTTCTTACACCATCCGTATGCCGCATTCCGACGCCGAACACCATGATGGTCCATGCCGTAGGGGCCGACCGCGTGTCTGCCCGCAATGCGGATCAATGTCCAGCATTGCGGGCGGATACGCCGATCCGCCCCTACCGTCATTGCGATTCATTGCTATCGGCGCGACCGCCACCCGATCGCCAAACATATGGGTAATGATATGCCGATTACGACAGCAGCGGGGTGCCGCTGCTCAGGCTGACCACGGCTCACGCACCCAGGCCTTGAAGATCGGCAGGCAGATCTCGAACATCCAGTGCTTGAGCAGGCCGCGCCCCACGATCGCCTGGTTGGTCACGGCGACGCCCCAGTTCCAGAGCTGGCGCAGCGTCACAAACGCCGGCAGGGCCGCCAACTCCGCCGCGCTCAGCGGCCGCTCCGATTGGTAGCCATCCAGAAACGCGTCGAGCAATCCCCTGGTGTGCTCGGTTCGCCCGCGCTGCGTCAGCTGGTTGTTGAAGAAGGTAGCGATGTCGAACACGCGCCAGCCGTAGCCGGCATACTCGAAGTCCAGCAGCGCCCAGGCGTCATCGTCGATCAGGTGGATATTGTTGTCATTCAGGTCACCATGGCAGATGCCGTAGCATGGCGCGGTGCGCCGCAGGCTATCGATTGCCTGGCGCAGCCGGGCGGCTGTGCCGGCCAGGAAGGCGTAGTCGTCCGGACGATCGGCGAACCAGGACCGCAGCAGCTCGAGCGGCCGGTCGATCATCTCCGCAGCCTCGAAGCGCCAGAACGTCTCGTCGGGCGAGTAGCCGTCGGCGACGGCGTGGAACCGCGCGGCGGCCTGCCCATAGCGGTAGCTATCGGCCGTGGTGGCGCTGAAGGGGGCGCCCGACATAAAGGTGAACAGCACCGCGTGGCGCGGGCCTTCGGGCGCCGCGAGCGTACGCACATAGGCGCCGTCGCGCAGCGCCACCGGCTGCGGTGTCAGGATGCCGTGTTCGCTCAGGTAGCGCAGCAAGTCGAGCTCGGCCAGCAGCTGCTCGCGCGAGCGACGGTTGGCCGGAGCCACGCGCAGCATCAGCCGGGTAGCATCGGCGCGCACCAGGTAGGTGTCGTTGATGCTCTGATGCCAGAAGTGACAGGTCGCGCCCGCCGGCAGATCGTACTCAGGCAGCAGGCGCTCGGCGAGCGCGTCGGCCGAGAGGAGCGATCGCTGAACGGAGATGGCGAGATCTATTGTCATATCCGTGAGGGGGTGAGGGGGTGACAGGGTGAGGGGGTGAGTTGCGTCATAGAGCGATTCAAGCCCCGGCCCCGGCGCCTGCTCGGCCGCCTCAATAGCCAGCTCGACCTCGGCGGCAATCGCTTGGCGGTAGCCAGCAATCTGATCGGGCGTAATCATGCCACGCTCTAGCACATAGCGTTCCAGCCGCGCGATTGGGTCGCGCGCACGCCACTGCGTGACCTCCTCCTCGGTGCGGTACTTACGATCGTCGTCGGCGTTGGAGTGCGGGCGCAGGCGGTAGGTCTTACACTCCAGCAGCGTCGGCCCGCCGCCGGATCGCGCGCGCTCCATCGCCGCATGTGCAGCAGCATAAACCGCGAAGATGTCGTTGCCATCCACAATCACGCCGGGCATGCCATAGCCTTCGGCCTTGGTCGCGACATCCTCGACCGGCACCTCGCGGCGCTGGTGGATCGAGATCGCGTACTGATTGTTCTCGCACACAAACACCACCGGCAGCTGATGAATGCCGGCGAAGCCCATGGCCTCGTGCCAGGCGCCCTCGGCAGTCGCGCCCTCGCCGAAGAAGGTGATCGCGGCCAGGCCCGCCTCGCCGGTGATCCGAAACGCTAGCGCCAGGCCGACCGCATGCAGCGGGTGACTACCGACCGAGCTGGAGCCACTTACGATCCGCAGCTTGCGGCTGCTGTAGTGGCCGAACATCTGGCGCCCACCGCTGGCCGGATCGCCGGCCTTGCCAAGCGCGTGCAGAAAGATGTCGAGCGGCGTCTGGCCAAGCGCCAGCGCCAGCGCCATATCGCGGTAGTATGGCACCACATAATCCTGCCCAACATTGACCGCCCAGGCGCAGCCAAACTGGGTCGCCTCGTGGCCGGCCGAGGTGATCACAAAGTGGGCCTTACCCTGGCGGCTAAGCAGCCACAGCCGGTCGTCCACTGCGCGGGCGCGGATCATACCGCGCAGGCCGTCGAGCAGCTTCTCGTTCGAAAGGCCGAGGACTTCGTGAAGGGGTGATGCTTGGGCTTGTCCCTGGGGCGGCGTGGGCACAGGTTCAATCATTTAGGCCCCTCGTTGTCTGATATCAAAAATCCTGGCCCTTTTACGGCCTTCCGGAGATAAACCTCACCGCACCCGTGCCGGCATCGAGCGCTACAACGAGTTGATGCAGGGGTGCCAGGGGCGACGGTGTGATCCCTGGTAGTTGCGGAGGACCGTTAACTGTCCATGTTCCATCCAAGGTGATCAACCAGATCGCGACGTTTGAAGACTCGGCCGAATTACTCGACCACCCGTATGCAATAAGCTGGTCCCGCGCCTGATCCAGTGGCAAGAGTTCCGCATGGATATTCCTGGGGGGTTCCTGTGCAGAGCTTATATGCCCATCTCCCAATGTCGCATATTTGAGCGCAGCGGCGATCGCGGCCTGCTCGCTGATAACCGCAGCGGCCACAGTTGTCGGCACGATGGTAGTGGATGGATGCACGGTTGGCGTTGGCTCAACAGCGATTGGCGCTGCGCTACATGACGACAGAACAATAGCCACCAGGGTCGCTATCAGCCCGCCGGCCGAGCCATAACGCAGAATAGCTTCCATAGACAAATCTTTGCCTGCGACTGTCTTCGTGTATCTTCGCGGATCGTTATATATTGGACAGTGGCACAATCCGCGCCTCGGCCTGCCCGGCTTCGACATCCAGGATCGCCACCGAAAGCCCGCCGCCGAAGCGCGGGCGCCCTGCCGCACCGGGGTTAAGGAACAGCACACCATTCAATGTCTCCAGCAGCGCGACGTGACTATGGCCGAAGATATACACATCCGGCTTCGGCTGTGGCAGCACGTGCGCCAGGGCGGCCGGCCGGCCGCCGATATGAGTCATATGAATGAGCACATCTTCGATCAGAATCTGGCGGCTGGACGGGAATCGTCGTGCCAGCGACGTGCCGGCGTCGACATTGCCCTGCACCGCATCCACCGGCGCGATCGCCTCAAGCGCATCAACGATCGCCGGGCTACCGATGTCGCCGGCGTGGAGGATCCGCGCGACGCATTGGAGCGCTACGGCCGCGCGGGGGTCGAGGTACCCATGTGTGTCGGAGATCACGCCGATACGCATAGCGCCCTCACCATCGGCATCGAATGAATTCGACGCCTGCTATCGCTAACGTGTTGAAACACGTTCAAGCATCGCGAAAAAAGAACTCGTTTCAACGTGTTTTCCCGTACCAGCGGCGAATTTATTCGCCGCTGGTGTGCAAAACATACATCGTCGGGTGCCGGCCATACAGGCTGATCTGCAATGCGGATGCGAGATGAAGCGCCGGGCAGATCTCCAGTGCCGCCAGCATCGGCTCGGCCTGATCGGTCAGCAGCACCGCGCGACCGCCGGGCGCCAACACGCGCTCGATCGTTTTCAGGATGCCACGGTACAGCGGTGCCAGATCAGTTTCGGCGGGCACCTGCTTGCCCCAGGGCAGGTTTGACAGCACCGCATCGATCGTGCGATCGGCCAAGCGCAGATCGGTCGCATCGCCCTGGTAGAGCAGTGCAATCGGCTGCTCGGCGTTACTTGCTATCTCGGGCCGGCGCGGATCAAATCCTGCGCTAAGCTCAGTCAGCACAGCGCTTATGCCAGCGGCCTGGAGGTTCGCCTGCGCAGCCTCAAGCGCGGACGCATCGATATCGCCACCGCAGACAACTCCAGATGGAGCCAGCGCAGCAGCCTCGACCAGGATCGTGCCCGCGCCACAGCCTGGGTCGAGCACGACATCGCCGGGCGCAAGCGCGGCCAGCAGGCCCATGCAGTAGGCCACCGGCGGCTTGAGCGATCCCGGCCGGCTGGCGACCTTGTACGCGCGGCGGTGCAGCGGCAGCGCGCCCAGCCGCAGGCCAAGCAGCGCCCAATCATCTTCCAGCAGCACGCGCAGATCAAGCTCGGGCTCCTGCTCTTCGGCATCGTTCAGCACGAAGCGCCACGGTAAATTGCCCACCAGCGCTGTAGCGACCGCACTCTCGACATCGTAGCGCGAGTAGTTGCGCCGCCCCAGATGACTGGCCGTCACACGATAGGTTGGCGCAGCGCTGATCGGGCGAACAGCGGCGCAGACCTCCAGCGCCGGCAGGAGATCCATCGGCGCGATCTTCTCGGTCAGCCGGGCCAGGCTGGCGCGTGTATGGTCGAGACCGGTCAGGCGCGCGACATGAACATATATATCGTCCACGCCGCGCAGATCGAGCAGCGCGGCCGGCGTTCTGGCGTATGCAAAATCGATCCTCCGATGGCCGAAGCCAATCAGCCGCGCATCGCAGCGCCGCTCGATATCTTGCCAGACCAGCTGCTCTAGGCCGGCCGTCACGCGGGCGAAGTATTGGTACTCACTCTGCACAAGAACCTCGTTGATACGCAAGACCAAGGACGAATGACGAACGACCAACGGGGCGACAGCTGGTTCTACGACAACATTCAGGTTGTGCGTTGAGCTTTCGTCCTTCGTCAGCTGTGCGACCAAGGCCGAACGACCAAAGACCAAGGGCCAGCGGATCGCTCTACCCTGAGCGCCGAGCTCTGTCCTTCGTCCTTCGTCATTGGTCTTTTGTCAGCGACCCGTCGGATCGAATGCTCGCCGCATTCCATCGCCCAGAAACGAGAACGCCAGCACCAGCAGCGTCAGCGTGATAGATGGTACAAACACCAAAAAAGGATTCTGGGCCAGGAACGGCGTCGCTTCGACGATCATCTTGCCGATGCTGGTGGCTGGCGCTTGAATGCCCAGGCCCAGCAAGCTCAGCGTCGCCTCACCAACGATCGCGTTGACCACATCGAGTGTGGCGGCGGTGATCACCAGACCGGCGACGTTGGGTAAAATATGCCGCTGGAGAATCCCGCGCTGCGATTGGCCGATCGCCCGGGCCGCCAGCACGAAATCACGCTCGCGCAGGCTCAGCACCTGGCCGCGCACATAGCGCGCCATCAGCGGCCAGCCAACCAAGCTAAGCGAGCCGGCCACCAGCACCAACCGCGCGGTGCTGCCGTACTGTTCCGTCACCGCCTGGCCAAACACCGCCGCCACCAGGATGGCCAGCAGCAGGCCGGGGAACGCAAAGAACATATCAGCCAGCCGCGAGATTAAGATATCGATCCCGCCGCCGAAGTAGCCTGCCAGCAGGCCCAGCGGCGCGCCAACCAGGATGTTGATTGTCTCCACTACGGCCGCGACCAATAGCGAGACGCGTAGCGCCGCGAACAAGCGTGCCAGCGTATCGTGGCCCAGCCGGTCGGTGCCAAACGGGTGCGCCAGACTTGGCGGCGCGTTGATGCTTGTAAAATCCGTATGCGTCGGATCGACGCCGTAGATGAGCGGGCCGATGAGCGCTGCCAGCATGATCGCGATAATAAAAGTCAGGCTAACCAGCGCAGTTCGGCTGCGCGCCAGACGCCGAAAAAAGCCAGGCGCATGCCGCTCATCGCGCACAGTATTCTCGATAGTTTCTAAGTTAAGGATTTGTTGTGCCATGTATAGGGTACAGGATACAGGGTACAGGATACAGGCATTGAAGATCGTACTGTTGCCTGTTCCCTAGGCCCTATGCCCTACTCGGTCAGCTGAATGCGCGGGTCGAACACATGGTAGAGCAGATCGCTGATCAAATTCATGATCACCACGGCAATCCCCAGTATGACGGTCGTGCCCTGGATGACCGGGTAATCGCGCCGGCCAACCGCCTCGACCGCGATCCGCCCGATGCCGGGGATGTTAAATAGCACTTCGACGACAAACGCCCCGGTCACGAGGAATGCTGTGGTTGGCCCCAGCAGCGTGATCAGCGGCAGCAGCGCGTTCCGAAGCACATGCCGAACAATCACGGTGCGCTCGAGCAACCCTTTGGCGCGCGCCGTCCGCACATAGTCATCGCGCAGAACCTCCAGCATCGATGCGCGTGTGAGCTGCGTGATATAGCCGACATTAGCGGCAGCCAGCACCAGCACCGGCAACACAATATGGCTCGGCGTGCCCCAGCCGGCCTGCGGCAGATTCGGATAGCCGGCGCGAAAAATCGCCAGATTGGCCATCCAGATCAGAGGAATAAGCACAAAACTTGGGATGGAGTACAGCCCCAGCGCCAGGGCAACCAGGCCGCGATCGGCGAGCGTGCCATCGCGCAGGGCCGCGAACATGCCCAGCGGCACACCCACGATCAAACTAACCAGCAGCGCCAGCCCGCCCACGCCAAATGAGATCGGCAGCCCTTGTGCGATCAGCTCGCGCACCGTCCGGCCTTCGTAGCTAAACGATAGCCCAAAATCGCCACGGACTAGCAGTGCGACGTAGTTAATATATTGCGTGAGCAGCGGCTGGTCAAGGCCATACAGATGCCGCAGGTGCGCGTAGGTTTCAGTATCCTGGCGCGGCCCCATCAACACCAGGATCGGGTCGCCAGGTGCCAGGTGCCCAATCATGAAGGTCAGAAATGTCAGGCTAAAAAGCACAAAGACCATACTGATGCCGCGCCGGGTGAAGAATCGCAGCATTCGCTACCTACTTTAGCGTCACTTTGGTCCAATCCGGGGCGACCAGCCCATTCGGCGTCACGGCCAGCCCGCTTACACGCGGCCGCAGCAGGATATTGAACTTCGGGTAGTACAGCGGCAGCCAGCCAACCTTGTCGATCGCGATTTGCTCGGCCTGGTTGTAGAGCTGCAAGCGCCGCTCGATCTGGGCACGGTCGCCTAGCCGGTCGGCCTCGTCGACCAGTTTATCGAACTGCGGATCGGCGAAGTGTCCATTGTTGTTGGCCGTGTCGCTGTGCAACTGCTGCGACAGAAAGTTCTGCGGATCGGGGTAGTCGGCGCCCCAGATACTCAGCCAGAACTGCAAGCCCTGCGCGGGCGTTTTAAACGTGGTGTCAAGGTTCTTGCTGAACGTCGCCAGCTCAAATGACTGGAGCTTGACCTTTACACCTAGATTCTGCTCCCACATGCTTTGGATGGCCTGCGCCACCGTCTCATTATCGCCCTCCTGTCCATATGCTAGGGTGATCTCGGGTAGGCCTTTGCCATCTGCGAAGCCGGCCTGCGCCAGCGCGGCCTTGGCGGCAGCCGGATCGAGCGCAAGCCCGTTGATCGGCAGCTGCGTGCCAAGCAGGCCAGCCGGCAGGATGCGATCGGCAGCGACCACCTGGCCGGCCAGCACTTGATCGGACAGCGCCTTTTTATCGACTGCCAGCGCGAAGGCGCGCCGCACGTCGACATTATCAAACGGCGGCTTCAGGTTATTGAAGCCAATGAAACGCGTAGCCAGCGAGGCGGCCGACTTGAAATCGGGCAGGCTTTGCAATTCGGCAATATGCGCCGCCGGCACCGGATTCTGCTGGCTGCCCATGATGTCCAGCTCGCCAGTCTGATACAGCTGATAGGCTGTCTCGCTATCCTTGTTGAACACCAGCGTTATGTTCGGGATACCGGGCTTGCCGCGCCAGTACTTCTCGTTAGCGATCAGAGTCAGCGCCTGGCCGTGCTTCCACTCCTTGACTCTGTATGGACCAGTGCCATAGGATTGCTCCTCCCACTTCACGCCGCTATCCACCAGCTTCTTCGGCACGACAAAGGTAAAGGGATAAGAAAGCTGCGACAGAAAGTAGGCCAGCGGCCCATCAAGCTTGATCTCCAGCGTCTTATCATCCACAGCGCGCACACCGCTGGCCTGTTTGGCCTTGCCATCCACAACATCCTGCGCGCCGATGATATGGCCGAGCTGGAATGGCGCGCCATACGAAGCGGTTTCCGGCGCCAGCGCCCGATTGATCGCGTAGACGAAATCGCCAGCCGTGACCGGCGTGCCATCGGCGAACGCCAAACCATCACGAATGGTGAAGCTGTAGGTTGTGCCATCAGCGCTGACCTGCCACCCCGAGGCGCCGTCGGGCTGAACCTCGAGCTTCTCATCCAGCCGGATCAGGCCGGCAAAGATCAGATTTATCGCCGTGATCGTCGGCGCATCGCCCGGCTTGGCCGGGTCGATCGACGACAGATCGCTGACGCCTTCGAGCGACCAGCGCAGCGTATCAGCCGGGGCATTGCCGCCAACCGGCGACGGCATGGCGGTCGCCGGCGCCAGGGCGGTTGTCGCAGCCGGAGCGGCCGTCGCCGAGGTGGCTGGCCCGCCCGCCGGCGTGCCACAGGCCGCTAACATCAGCACCGCCAGCAGCCCGAGCACACCTATCGTCGAGCGCATGCGAGTTCGCATCTCCGAACCCTTTCTATTACCGATCAGCACTCCGTGCGCCGATCTGGGAGCCTGAGATGCGTGGAGTGTAGGTCAGATACAGGTGGTTGTCAAGGCAAGCGCTATGTGGCACATGAAGCTGGCAGTGCTTTTTTTGGAGCAGTTCGGCCAGGCAAAGCTGCTCAAGCTATTTGCTCCAACGCGCCGTAGTGCGGCGCAGCTGTGCCAATGCACGTTAATAATGATATACGCGGGACCCTACCGCCGGTATTGGCGATGTTGCAAGCGCCGGCTGATATACGGGGGAGTTATTTTCAGGCCCCGGCGTTACAAAAACAGCGGCGGTACCCTTGCGAATACTGCCGCCATTACTTTCTATTGTCTTAAGGTTATGCGTTCTGCCCCGCTGCCCGCTCCATCGCGCGCTCGACCGCGCTCGGGAAACGCGTCTCAAAGTCAAGGATACCGACCCACTCGGGCCGAATAAAGATCCGCGACATGCGTGGGAACAGCGAGACTACCTGATTCAGCCAGGCCTGCCCCTGCTCCTCACCCATTACCCGCCGCGACAGGGCCGCATACTCCGGCGCGATACCATCAACGGTATCGACGTGGATAGAACCGCGGATCATCAACACCTTATACGGCATCGAGTCGCTATCGATCGTCAAAGCCACCTTGGCACCATCGTGCAGCACCTTCGTCTTTGGCGCGTCGGTTGGGCCAGCCAGCACAATCTCCTGGCCATTCCAGTGAAAATTAATCGGAATAACCCGCGGCGTGCCATCGCTCCAGTTGTACGCCAGCCGCGCCGGCAATGTGGATTGCAGCAGCTTCTGCGCCATTGGGTCGTCGAGTAGTGCGAGGCTGCCCTGTTGTGTGGCCATGGTGCCCTCCTTCAACAAAAAACTTGCCGCAGTTGGATCAGAATCACATGCCAGCAGATCGCGAACTGGCGCCCTGCTCACTCGCATCGATTGGTTGCCACTGCCACGCATCGCCTTTCGGCAGCACGCGGCCGAGGCCGGGGAACGGGAAGTGGAATGCGAGCGCCAGCACCTGGTCGGCGGCGGCGCGATCAAGAATCCGGCGCTTCGTGGCCGCGGCCTGCTCCGCCATAAGGTCGAATGATGGACTCCACTCCGGATGCTCCATCAGGATCGGATGCAGCACTGTGTCGGCCATATGCAGCAACTGCTGGTTGCCGGAGGAGATCAAAAGTGCGATATGGCCAGGCGTGTGCCCAGGCGCTGGAATGGCGTAGACACCTGGCACAATCTCGATTTCGCGATCGATCAGATCGATCTGGCCGCGGATGGGCGGGAGCTTAGCATGCGCGAAGTCGATCAGCAGCTGCTTGATGTGGTCGTCCGCCGGCATCGTGCCGAGGTCAGGCTGCTCCTGGTTCCAAAACTCCCACTCGGACTGCCACATCACGTAGCGAGCGTTGGGAAACAGCGGCGCACCCAGGCTATCGGCCGCACCGCCGATGTGGTCGGCGTGTCCATGGGTCAGCACGATCGTGTCGATCTCGGCTGCCGCCACGCCCACAGCCGCGAGGTTGTCGAGGAGCTTGCCGTTGGTGGGCGCGAAGCCTGCGCCAGTATCGACAAGCAGCCGATTTTTGCCGGTGTTCACGAAGAGACATGTATAGGGGCTGATTACTTCATGCGCTGGTAGATTGTGGTCGCGTAACTCTTGCTCGAAGCGCTCGACTGGTTCGTTAGCGATGAACGCATCCGGCGCATAGGCGAAGGTGCCATCGCTGACGGCAATACACTCGATCGCCCCGACCTTGAAGCGGTAGCTCTCGTTGCTCACGACGAACCTCCTGAAGTAGGGCACGCCCGCCCTTTTGCCTTCATTTCAAGTCCGTGGAACACGGTCGTCTCACTCGCGGACGGCATCACCTCCTTAGGGATCTTCGTTTTTTATTAGCCCAAGTGATGGCAAGGCAATCGAGCGCGCTATGAAAGCGAAGATAGCATACGAAAAGGCTCCTACGCCATTAGTATACGCCTTAAGTCAAGCATTGGGCCGCACTACCGGCGGAGCATGGTACAATACCTCCCTGTGGTACCGCCTCCCCTGATAGGAGTTCGCATGGTCGGAGAGATACGCGTGATCGCCGTGCGCGGCATTGGCGAAGTGCGCCCCGGCGAAGATTTGGCCACTACGATCCTCGACGCGCTGGCACGCCAGGATCTGCCGCTCGCCGATGGCGACGTGCTGGTCGTCACACAGAAAATCGTCTCGAAAGCCGAGGGCCGCATCGTGGACCCAGCGGATGTCGAGCCATCGCATATCGCCAAGATGGCCGCCGTGCAGGGCAAAAAGGATGCGCGCTACTACGAGGTGGTGCTGCGCGAGAGCCGGCGGATCGTCAAGATGGATCGCGGCGTGCTGGTGACCGAAACTCACCACGGGCTGATCTGCGCCAATTCCGGCGTGGATGAGTCGAACGTAGCCGGCGGGCAGACTGTCACGCTGCTGCCGGTCGATCCCGATGGCTCGGCGGCGGCGCTGCGCGACGCCCTGCGCCAGCGCGCCGGCGCCGACACGGCGGTGATCATTTCCGACACCTTCGGGCGACCATGGCGCGAGGGCCAGGTGAATGTGGCGATCGGCGTGGCCGGCCTGGCGCCGCTGACCGATTACGCCGAGCAGCAGGATGGCTACGGCTACACCATGCACGCCAGCCTGATCGCCGTCGCCGACGAGCTGGCCTCGGCGGCCGAGCTGGTAATGGGCAAGATCGACGCGGTGCCAGTAGCGATCGTGCGCGGCTACGCCTACCAGGCCGCCAATGGCAGCGCGCGCGAGCTGATTCGGGCACCCGAGAAGGATCTATTTCGGTGACAAGATGACAAGATGACCGGGTGACAAGATGACCCATTGTACGCAATCTCATCTTGTCATCTTGTCATCTTGTCATTCGTTGAGAAGGCATAGGTGTGAAGCGTACAACCCTTTCCCTTATCGATATCATCCGTGGTCGCCACTCGGTGCGCCGTTACCACGAGAGGCCTGTGCCGCGCGAGCTGATCGAGCAGGTGCTCGAGGCGGCGCGCTGGGCGCCATCGCCGCATGGTCGCCAGCCCTGGCGCTTCGCAGTGCTGACGCGGCCGGAGCTGCGCTCTCGCCTGGCCGACGCGATGGGCGACGAGTGGCGGCGGCAGCTGGCAATGGATGGGCAGGACGCGGCGACGATCGAGCTGCGGCGGCGCAAATCGCACGAGCGCATCCTGCGAGCGCCGGCGATCGTCGTCCCATGCCTGTACCTGGCCGAACTGGATGTCTACCCCGACGCCGACCGTAACACTGCCGAGGCGACCATGGCCATCCAGAGCCTGGGCTGTGCGGTCCAAAACATGCTGCTGATGGCCTATCAGCTGGGGCTGGATGGCGGCTGGATGTGCGCACCGCTGTTCTGCCCTCAGGTCGTCGGCAGCGCGCTGGACCTCGACCCGGCGCTAACGCCGCACGCGCTGATCACGCTGGGCTACGCGGCGGCGGATCCGGCACGCAGGGATAGGTTGCCATTGGAGCAGCTAGTGGTACGATTTGATTGAAACATAATGACGCCGTCATCTGGTCAGCATGACATGGGGAGGTCTGGAGGGGCCTTCGGCCCCTCCAGACCTCCCCAGTGAAACAGTTACTTATTCGAAAGCCCTTAGCGGCCATTGTCATGTTGAGCGAGGCGAAACATCTCTCGTGAATGCGATGAACGACAACAGCAATCTCGAATACGGCCCGGTGCGCGCCGATGAGATCGATCAGCTGAACGACCTGCTGGAGCAGGCGCTGACTTTCAACATCGGCGGTATGGCCCCGTGGACTGCGGCCATCGGCCATGAGCATATGCGCGGGGTCCGCCGCGCTGGCCGGGCGGTGGCTGGGATGAGCATCATTCCCATGGGCCACTACTTTGGCGGGCAGAGCGTACGGGCCGGCGGCATTACCGCAGTCGGCGTCGCGCCTGAGCAGCGCGGCAGCGGCGTGGGACTGTGGATGCTCCAGCAATCGCTTGAGGAGCTGCACCGCCAGGCGGTGCCGCTGGCGACACTGTACCCGGCCACGACCGCCTTCTACCGGCGGGCCGGCTTCGAGCGCGCCGCGCAGCGGCTGCTCTACGATGTCCCGCTCGCGGCGATCGGCGTGCGCGATTATTCGCTCGAAGCCGTGCCGGCCGGGCCGAGCGAGTATGCGATCATCAGGCAGCTGTACGCGCAGCAGGCAGCACGATCATCGGCATTTATCGACCGCCCGGAGTTCTACTGGGCTCACATTCTCGATCCAAAGGAAAAGCGTACGCACAAATTCATCGTCCGACGCAATGGCGCGCCCGAGGGCTATGTCATCTTCTTTCACGCCGCATGGGGTGAATCGCTGAAGGTGGGCGACATTGTGGCGCTGACACCTGCGGCGGGCCGGCGGCTACTAACGCTGCTGGCCGATCATCGCTCGATGATCGAGACTATGCGGCTGCCAGGCGGCCCCAACGACACGCTGCTGTTCCTACTGTCCGAGCAAAAGCAGAAGGTCAGCTGGGCGCTCGACTTGATGCTGCGCATTGTCGACGTGGCCGGCGCGCTGGGCGCACGCGGCTACCCAGCCGGCGTCAGTGCCGAGCTGCACCTCGACGTGCGGGATGAGCTACTGCCCTGGAACAACGGCCGCTTCGTGCTGACAGTCGCCGATCGGCGCGCGAGCGTGCGCGGCGGCGGTGCAGGCCGGGTCGGCTTGCATGTCCGCGACCTGGCGGCGCTCTACAGCGGCTATATGACGCCACCGGAGCTGCGGGCCGCCAGCAGCCTGGATGGGCCGGATGTGGATTTGGCGACGGCGGCGCAGATCTTCGCGGGGCCACGGCCCTGGACACCGGATATGTTTTAGTGAAGAGGCTAGAGGCTGGGGATTGGAGGCTAGCGACATGACTCTCGAGCCTCCAGTCCCCAGCCTCTAGCCTCCAGGAGTGAATATGATCGTCACACTCGCGGGCGGCGTTGGCGCGGCGCGCTTTCTCGAAGGAGTCGTGAAGGTCGTCGCGCCGGGGGATGTCGTCGCGATCGTCAACACCGGCGACGACATCACGCTGCACGGCCTGTACATCTCGCCCGACCTGGACATCGTCACCTACACGCTGGCCGGCATCATCGAAGAGACCAACGGCTGGGGCGTGCGCGGCGATACAACCAACACGCTGGAGATGCTGAAAAAATTAGGCGCGGACACGTGGTTTCTGCTGGGCGACCGCGACATGGCGACGCACATCCGCCGTACCGAGCTGCTGCGCGGCGGCGCGACGCTGACTGAGGTGGCCGACCAGGTGCGGCGCGCGCTTGGCGTGGCTACACGCGTGCTGCCGATGTGCGACCAGCCGGTTGGAACCTTCATTCGCACGCCGGATGGCCTGATCCACTTCGAGCACTACCTGGTTCAGCGCCACGCCCAAGATCAGGTGCTGGGCGTCCATTTCAAAGGCGCTGAGTCGGCCCGACCGGCTAACGGCGTGCTCGAAGCGATTCGCGAAGCCGACACGATCCTGATCGCGCCGAGCAACCCGATCGTCAGCGTCGGCACGATTCTGGCGGTGCCGGGCATTCGCGCCGCGCTGGAGGCAACCGCCGCGCCGGTGGTGGCGATCAGCCCGATCGTCGGTGGGGCGGCGATCAAAGGGCCGGCCGCGCCGCTTATGCAGGCATTAGGCTACGAGGTCTCGGCGCGCGGCGTGGCGGCCTGCTACGCCGGACTGGCCGATCTGCTGGTGATCGATAACGTCGACGCCGCGCTGGCCGACGACATCCGCGCGACGGGGATGGAGGTTGTGATCACCGACACGATCATGCGCGGGCCGGCCGAGAAACGCGCGCTGGCGCAGGCGGCGATCGCAGCCGCTCGCGAATTGAGAATTGAACATTGAATATTGTAGAGTCGGGGGTGGCGGGGCGGGCGTAGCCCGCCCCGCCACCCCCGACCTTGTAGCGAAACATGATCGCAGCCATTATTCCTGTCAAAGCGCTGCCGCGGGCCAAGAGCCGACTTGGCGCGCTGCTAAGCGGGCCGGAGCGGCGAGCGCTGGTGCTGGCAATGCTCGGCGATGTGCTGGCGGCTGTCGGCGCAGCCCGCAGCATCGGCCAGGTCGGCGTGATCAGCGCCGACGCGACGGTGCTGGCGCTGGCGACCGCGCGCGGCGCGGAGGCGCTGCCCGACCGCGCGCACGATCTGAACGCCGCGCTCACCCAGGCAGCCGCCCACTACGCGGCCCGCGGCGCTGCCGCCGCGCTGGCCCTGCCGGCCGATATCCCGCTGGTACAACCCCACGAGATCGACGACCTGATCGGCACACGAATGACGGCGCGCGGCATGGTGATCGCACCCTCGCGCGATGGCGGCACGAATGCATTGCTGGCATGGCCGCCACTGGCGCTGCCGTTCCTGTTCGGCGTGGATAGCCATGCGCGACACCTGGCGGCAGCCCGCGAGCGCGGCCTGGCCGTGCGCGAGTTTCGCACTCCTGGCATCGAACTTGATGTCGATCGACCCGACGACCTGCTGCTGCTGGCCGAGACTGACGGCGAGACCGAAACGCAGCGGCTGGTACGCGAGCTGTGCGTGGCCGAGCGCGTGATGTGCGTCTAGCTGAGAGCAAAAACACTGTTCAGGACTTACGCAGGTTCCGGATTTCTTACCCTGTGTATGTCGTTTTTCGCCCCGTGGGCGAAAACGACATACATGAAGAAGAAAAAGTACCGCTGTGATCAGCCATAGCAGAAGCAACCACAAGCAAGGAGCAAACCAATGACCATCATCGGATACGCCGCCGCGCTGGAGCAGTTCCCGCCGACCGAACTGTTGAACTACTCGCTCCTGGCCGAGCAGCATGGCTTCAAGGGCGTCATGGCCGCCGATCACTTCCAACCCTGGGTGCCCCAGCAGGGCAACAACGCCTTCGTCTGGTCGTGGATGGCGGCGCTAGGCCAGGCCAGCAAGACTCTAACCTTCGGGCCAGGCGTGACCTGCCCATCATTCCGCTTCCATCCTGCGATCGTCGCGCAGGCCGCCGCCACGCAGGCTGCCATGACACCTGGGCGCTTCTGGCTGGGCCTGGGCAGCGGCGAGGCGCTGAACGAACATGTTGTCGGCGGCGCCTGGCCTGAGCCGCACGTACGGCTGAAGATGATGCAAGAGGCGATCGAGCTCATCAAGAAGCTGTTCAGCGGCAAGGTCGCTCGGCACGACGACGGCAAATACTTTACAATGGAGCGCGTGCGCCTGTGGACGTTACCCGAAAAGCCCGCGCCGATCTACGTGGCCACCGCCGGCCCGATCACCGCCAAGTGGACCGGCGAAAACTGCGACGGCTTTATTACCCCCGGCGCCAGCATCGAGAAGCTCAAGGGTCTGCTGGACGCGTTCGAGAAGGGCGCGCGCGGCGTCGGCAAAGACCCCAGCACGATGCCCAAGCTGCTCCAGATCCATATGTCCTGGGCGGATACCTACGAGCAGGCGCTGCAAAACGCGCTGACCGAATGGCCCAATGGCGGCATGCCTTTCCCCAAAGCCGACATCCGCTCGCCCGAGGATTTCGCCGAGATCGCCAAGCTAGTGCGGCCGGAGAATTACAAGAACCGTATGCTGATCTCGCCCGACCTGGACGAGCATCGCGCCAACCTCCAGCAGTTCGCCGATCTGGGATTCGACGAGATTCACGTCCACAACGTCGGGCGCAACCAGGAACAGTTTATCAAAGCCTTTGGCGAGCAGGTCATCCCGCGGCTGGCCGGGCATTAACTTCTTTCTAAAACGACGGCGGCGTGATGATCCAGATCGCCGTAGTCGGCCCGTCCGAGGAGTTGCGGATGCGATGTGGCCGCGTGCTGGGGAAATACAAGCTGTCACCATTCGCCAGCGCGAAGGTCTCACTCTCGAACTCGATCACCAGCGCGCCGCTCAGCACGATCCCGCATTCCTCGCCGGCGTGTACGAGCCATTCCTCGTTGCCAACCGACGCGCCCGGCTCCAGCGTCATCTGCACCACCTCCATCTGGCGCTGGAGATCGGGCGAGAGCAGCTCCCAGCGCACATTGCCGCGTGCCGGGTCGATCAGCACCTTGCGCG
>WNGB01002456.1_pt1 | contig 79125 bp, 84 predicted proteins | sample 5400681 | NCBI WGS metagenome assembly WNGB01 (sample SAMN13153367, study PRJNA577476) | soil metagenome | isolation source: 115 cm soil or saprolite under grassland replicate 2 | place: USA:California | collected 2016-06-15 | reverse complement strand
CTGTACTCGCGGCGCATGCGCGAAACTACCAGTTGCGCACTTGCGCAACCTTTTCTCAACCAAGCCCAAACGGGCCGCTCGCCGCGGCCGCTGAACGGCTAGACCGCCGCGAGCGACATCCTCAGGCCGTGTTTGGGGCGCAGGGTGAGGGCGGGGTGGAGCTCTATGGGATGGCCGGGCTGGAGCGTGAGGTGCCATGTTTGGGCGATCGTGGTCATCAGAAGCATGGCTTCGAGCATGGCGATGCGCAACGTCAGCCGCATCATGTCGTCGTGGACATCGCGCACCTCGCCAGCGCGCCAGCTTGTCAGTAGCTGCTGGGTGAAGCGGACCATCGCTTCGGCGTAGCTGTTGATCCGCTCGCGATGGAACGCCGGCTGTGCCAGCCGACGTTGTCGCAGCCAGAAGTCGCCCTCGCTGGTAAGCAGCCCATTGCCAAGCAGTGGACCGAGAATGCGGTAGAAGTAGCCCTTGGTGAAGTTGCGCTGCCGGGTGACGAGCACGTCCTCGACGTCGCGCGGGTTGCTGAGCAGGACCGTCGTTCGGCGCCCGAATTTGAGCGGCACGAAATCGCCGTAGCGTCGCGCGGTATCCAGCACGAACCCGAGGTGATCGCGGCTCAGCTCAGGCAGGTGGCCAAGCAGGAAGTGCGCCTTCGGCGCCGCGAGCGCCTGAGTCATTGACGAGGACGATACAGCCAAAAGCCAGATTGCTGGCCGGCGGGCACGTATGTGGCGAGCAAGGCGTCGCGAATGGACGGCGTCCAACGCGTGCCCTGGGTCGGGCCGACGAGCGGGTGCATCAGGGCGACCAGGCTGAAGCGTCGATTGTGGATGGCGTCGAGGATCGGCGTTTGCGACCAGTGGCCCTCGACGTGGAGCAGCTGGAAGATCTGGAACTCGTAGATGATGGGTTTGCCCGCCGCCACCGCCAGGCCAGGATTGTCGGTCAGTACTTCGCCCGGCTCGGCGGCGACTCGACGCACAAAGCTGGACTCGACGCGCAACGGACTGATGCTTACGTCGCTGACCAGCGTGAGGTACTCGGGCGAGGGCGTGAGCGCCTCGCGCAAGCTGTCCGAGGCCTCGCGGGTATTGGCCTGATAGCCCGGCACCGCAATCAACAGCGAGCCGGCGATGATGACCGGCGCGATCAGCCGCGTCTCGTGCCACTGCGCCAAGCGATGGCTCGCCAACGCGAGCATGGCCGCGGTTGCGGCTGTGATCTCTAGCCAGTAGTTCGAAGACGCGCCGATCTTGGCGATCGTGGGCAGCGTCGCCAGCGTGCCCAGGAAATATAGTCGCCACAGGCGCTCTTCCCGACTGCTTGGCAGCACCAGGCTGGCGACGGCGGCGAGGGCCGGCAAGCCGTTGAATTGGAGAAAGCCGCCAATCAACTGGGCGAAGGTGTCGAATTCGGCCTCATTCGAGTTGCCGACGACGGTGTGCCATAGGAACCAGCCGCCGGTCAGCCACTGTGCGACCACTACCGACGCGAGCACGCCGCAGCCAAAGATCGCCGCGAAACGCAACATATGCTTCCACATCGGCCATAGGGCGAGGCAGATAGCGACGGGCGCGACGAGAAAGGTCTGTTTGGTCAGCACGGCTACAACCAGGACCACGGCCGAAGCGCTGACGCGGCCGCTGGTCGCGAGGGCAAGGCCGAGCAGCGTAAATCCGAGCGCCAGCGTGTCCACGCGGTGCAACGGCGCCCACAGGACGAGCGTCAAGTTCTGCGTCAGGAAGAACGCGGCGGCCAGCGTGCCGAGGATCCAGCGATTGGTGAGGCGACGGATGCTCCACGCCAGAGCGCCGGCGGCCAGCATGGCGCCGAGCAAGGACACGATGCGGCCTATCGTGTAGCCGTGGTCGCCGAGCACGTGCTGCAGCTCGCCGACGATCACGTAGTAGACCGGCGTGTACGCCGTATGCATCAGCGGCAGTCGATCAACCGGTGGGTAGAGCAATTCGCCCGCCGCGATGCGTCGGGCATCGTCGAGCAGCCACGACTCGCCGTAGACGAACTCTTCCTGCGAGCGCAACAGCCGGCCCGCGGCGCTGGCCGCGAACACCACCAGGTACAAGCCGAGCACGCCCGCGATCAGGACCCACAAGGCACTCGCGGCAGTCGCCATCCGCCGCGGCCTCGGTACAGCGAGAGGCAGGCTCACGATCTATGTGACAGGGTATGCGGTCCGACTACGATGGCGGCGCGTGGCGGTCGTGTTCAAGGCGCACCAGTGCCGCTGGAGCAGGGCGTTCCCAGGCAACTCGCGGCAAGCCGTTGAGGAGTGCTTGAGCGAAGGCGTGCCACGGGCTGAAATCGATATCGCGCTTGTCGGCCACGAGTTCATCGTGACCCATGACCCGCCGGCCGCCGGGCCGTTGTTCGGCGACGTGGTCGACCTGATGGTGCGGATCCCAGCGCCGACGCTGCTCGAGCTGGACATGATGGATCTCGATCCGCTGCCAGTGCCGGTGCTCGAAGCGCTGCTGCGGTTGGTCGAGCCGGTCAAGGACCGAGTGGTGTTCAACAGCTCGGCCGATTGGAACTTGCGCCGGCTGCTGCGGCTGGATGGTTCGCTGCGCATCGGATTCGATGTCGCGGGCGAGCTCGATTGGGTGCCCGAAGGACGCGAGGCCGAAGAGGGGGGCATGCTGCCGCGCGGCGCATACGACTACCTCGACGGGCACCCGCTGGCGCGAGCCGTCCATAGCGCGCCGCAGGACTACCTGTTCGATCGGCTCGGCGGCATCCTGCGCCTCGTGCCTGGCGCGCGCGAGATCCATCTGCGGCTCATGGCGTTCGAACGCATGCTGGCCGACGACTTCGACGTCGTCGAGCTGGTGCATCGGGCAGGCCTGGTGCTCGATGTCTGGACGCTGGATGCGGGGACACCACACTGGCAGGAGCGAGTACGGCGTGCAGTTGATGCGGGAGTCGATGTGATTACAAGCAACACACCGCGGGAGTTACGCCAGGCGATCTAGGTACACTTCCGGGCACTATGGCAGTCAGCGTCCCATCGGCGTCCGCCGCGGTCGACCTCGAAGCAGCGCTGCGGCTTGACTTCCGCAGCGACACGATTACCCAGCCCACACCTGAGATGCGCGAGGCCATGGCGGCGGCACCGGTCGGCGACGACGTCTTCGGCGAAGACCCGACCATCAACCAACTGGAGCAGGCGGCCGCGCACATCTTCGACAAGGACGCGGGCCTGTTCGTCACCAGTGGCACGCAGGGCAATTTGCTCGCCCAGCTCAGCCTGAGCCGACCCGGCGAGGAGATTATCGCCGAGGTTAGCTCGCACATCGCCAACTCGGAAGTCGGAGGCGCCGCGCGCCTGGCCGGCCTGACGCTGCGGCCGGTGGTCGGGGTGATGGGCAAAATCCAGCCCGAGCAGGTCATCAATACCGTTCGAGCCCAGAACGTTCATTACGCGCGCACGGCGCTGCTGGCCATTGAGAACACGCACAACGCGTCCGGTGGGACGGTCATGCGCCCAGAGGAGCTGGCCGTGTTGATCGCGCTCGCGCGCGAGCGTGGACTGAAGGTCCACATCGATGGGGCGCGCGTCTTCAACGCGGCCGTTGCACTTGGGGTGCAGCCAGAACTTCTGGCGCGCGGCGCCGACACGCTGACCTTCTGTCTGTCCAAGGGCTTGGGCGCACCCGTCGGGTCGGTGCTCGTGGGCTCGAAAGCGGTGATCGACGAGGCGCGGCGCTATCGCAAGATGGTGGGCGGCGGCATGCGCCAGGCGGGCGTGATCGCGGCGGCTGGTCTGGTCGCGTTGCGCACAGGCGTCGCTCGACTGGCCGACGATCATCGTCGTGCACGGCGCCTGGCCAAAGGTCTCGTCCGGATACCTGGTATCACACTCGACCTGGAGTGCGTCCAGAGCAACATCGTGCGATTCGACGTGGGCGGCCTCGGCTATACGACGGCCTCCTTTGCGCAGGCACTGCAGCCGAGCGGGCTGAGAGTCACCGGGGGCGCGGGCCCAAGCGGCGTGCGCATGGTCACCCATCGTCACATCGACGATGGCTCGGTCGAGTTGGCGCTCGAGACGATCGCTTCGCTGGGTGCGGCGACGGCACCAGGCGCGCGCGGCACGCTCTACGGCTAGACTCGTCCTCGCGTCGGCGTCACCACGGCGGCAGGCCTTGATTGGGCTGCTCGGCCTGGACTGGTCCTCGGCGCCGAGCGTTGTGGACGAGGCACAGCATCTGCTGCGCGATCCGCTGGTCAGCGCGCTGAACGTGGCGCTGGCCAAGGCACGGACCATTACGACTGGCGCAGGGGACGTGATCGTGGCCGCGGATACAATCGTCGCCTCAGACGGCCAATCATTGGGCAAGCCGGCGGATGCCGCGGCGGCGGAAAAGATGCTGCTGGCGCTGCGTGGGCGCGCGCATGAGGTCGTGACTGGCGTCGCGTTACGAAGCGCAGATGGGCGCGAGTGGGGCGCGGTCGTCTCGACGCGAGTGCTGATGCGCGACTACTCGGACGCCGAGATCAGGGCCTATGTAGCGCGCGGGGAGCCGTTCGACAAGGCCGGCGGCTACGCCGTGCAGGACGCGCAGTTTCGGCCGGTCGAGCGCTGTGATGGCTGCTACCTGAACGTGGTGGGTCTGCCGCTGTGCGCGGTCGCCGCGGGCCTGGCGGCGCTGAGCGTGGACGCCCCGCGGGCTCAACCGCCGCCCTGTCAGTACTGTGTGGCAGGCGGCCCGCTGGTCGAGGTTGCTCAGGATACTGAGCGATTCTCGTCCTGGTACTGCCCCGCGTAGACCGCGCTAGGCAGCTCGGTCAACCGGAACAGCACCAGCTGCGCGATGCGCGCGCCGCGCTGCAGGCGTACCCCGTGCGGGTTGGTCACGATCAGCAAGCCCTCGCCGCGCCCACCATAACCCGCGTCCCAGACCGCAGTCGGGACGTGTAGGCCCATGCGCAGGAGGCTCGAGCGGGGAAAGCACAGACCGCCGCAGTCCGGCGGCAGGTCGACACTTTCGGCGTAACGCAGCCCGTAGCTGCCCACTTCGAGCCGAATCCAGCCATCGGCGTCGAAGACCAGCTCGAGGCGCTCGGGCAGGTGGCGATCGGCATTGGTCTGGCCGAGCGAGCCGGCCGCGCTGAAGCGCCACAGCGCGTCGAGCGACAGGTCGACGCCGTTCGGCTGAAACAGCGTCTGTTGCGCGGCGGCACTGGCGAGATCGACTACGCCCAGGCGCCGAATCTCGTCGCCGGACAGCATCCGGCGTTCAGTCGGCCTTCGGTTTTTCGGTCGGCGGATCCTCGCGCACCGTGACCTTCCAGACGGTGCCGGCCACGCGGCGGGCCAGCACGCTGCTGACGGCCATGAACACGGACAGAAACCCAGCCCAGAGCAGCTTTTTGATCACGTCTTGTCGCCCCTTGTTCTTTACCGCGGGCACGTCCAGGCGTGCATCGGTGACGCGCATGTATCCACCGTCTTCGGGCTCCACCTTGAGCAACAACCCGCGCGGTTTGGCCCGTTCGATTTGCCGCTCCAGCTGCCGGCGAGACAGCTCGACGCCGCCCTCGACGCGCTCGGTCAGCTCGGCGACACCACGCTTCAGACGGTTTTGTGGCTTGGCCTGCTCGCGCGACCGCTTGACGGCGGCGTAGATGCCGTAGCCAATCGCGCCCACGACGACGACGCCAGCCACGCCGAGCAGCGTCGGATTGTCGCGTGCTTGCGCGGTGAGCTGGCGCTGGGTGCGAGCAGTCGAGATGCGCGCTTCGGCACCCGCGATTCCACGCACGCCGCCCTTGAGCCGGCGCTGCAGCTCGGCCAGCGCGTCGGTCATGTCGCCGCGAAGGCGACCTATCTCCCGCTCGGTATCCGCTGGTGTCGCACCCATTCGAGATTCTCCTTAACCGTGGCCCGAGTTCGGGGCAGCGGCGGGAACAGATGTTTGGCCTTCTTGATGCCGCCGCTGATGAAGCGCTTCCAGGCGAAAAATGCTGCCAACGCTGGGACGAGCAGCCCGAGCAGCCAGCCCAGCCAGGACAGCGAGATCGGGCCGATCGTGATGAACGCGCCGACCCAATTGAAGAACCAGATAAACCCGGTCCAGGCCCAGATAACCAGGAGCACGCTCGCGACAAGTGCGATACCCGCCCCGATCGCGATCTTGACGATAGCACTGATGGCTTCGTCCTTGGCTTCCGAAATCTCCTGTTTGGCTAGCTCGAGCTGCCGATCGGCGAGATCAGAGACGTCATTGATGAGTCGGCCGACGAGCTCCGGGAGCGTGGCCTGGGGCAGTGGCCCATCGTGGGCTGGGTCGTGATACGCGGCCCGGCCGTCGGCGGTGCTCACACTCCCATTTGGTCCGCGGAGAGGTGACGCCACGCGGGACCTCCGAACGTAAGAATGGGCTTTTCGTCAGGTAAAAGCGCCTGACGCCAGATGCATGTGATGTGCCAGTGTAACGGTGCGTGGCTGTCAGATGGGTTTCGCCGTGACGATCAGGCGATCGGAAAACTCGCGTTTGACGGGGTCGAATGTGCCGCCGCAGGTGATGAGCGTGAGCGTTTGGTCGGGCGTCGGGGCCATGACCGACGTGTCAGTGGGCGGCACGAGCTTGACGTCGACGACTCGGAAATCGTGCTCGCGCTCGTGGTTATCCCAGACCTGGATTTCATCGTCGAGATCGAGCTGATAGAGAAAGCGGAAGACGTTGCCTTCGCGCAGGGTCACCACGTGGCCGGCGATGACGGCGTTGCCCTGTGCGCCGATCAGCGACGTCAGGTCGCCGTAGTGGACGGCGACGAACGGCAGCGTTTCCCAACTTGGATTGCCGTCGGCGTTGTCGACGATGCCGCCTTGCTGAACGTCAGTTTCGAGCTTGATCGACGGGATGGCGAGCCGCACCGCGTAGCCGGGCGGCGGGCGCTGGGCCTGCTCACGCCGATCCGCTGCATCAGGCGACTGGGGCAGCGGCGCCACGGGCAGCGGTGCGGGGGCGGCGGTTGGCAGGACCATAACGGCAGGCGGGATCACCGGGGCCGTGGTGGCAGATGGGGCGGCGATGGGCGTCGCGGTGCGCTGGAGTGCGACCGGCGGCGGCAGCGTCACGCCGCTGCCAGGTATGAGGCCGAATTGCCACGCCACGCCGACGGCCAGCAGCGCGAGGCCGACGACGATCAGCGCGGTGCCCGCTCGGTGCATGAGGAATCTACGATTCGCGCGCGGCCTCGGATCCGCGTCGCGCGGCGCCGTCGTCGATGGCCAGGTGCCCGAAGCGATCCTGGAGCGCCGCCTCGACGGCGGCTGAAACCGTGCCGGGCACGATCATCCCGCCCAACTGCGCCGTCTCGCGCACGAACGAGCTCGACAGAAACACGTTGCGCGGACTGGTCACCAGCAGCAGCGTCGGTAGCTGCGGCGCCAGCTTCTGGTTCATCAACGCCAGCGCAATCTCGGCATCGGCGTCGGCATAGGGCCGCATACCGCGCACGAGGGCGCTCGCGCCGATGCTCTGCGCATACGGCGCCGTCAGACCGGAATGCGACGTGACCTGCACGCGGCCCCGAACGTCCTCACTCAACGAGGCCTCGATCAGTTGGACCCGCTCGTCGGGCGAAAACAGCGCCCGCGGCTTGTTCGGGTTGAAGCTGACCACAACCGTGAGACGGTCGAAGATGCGTAGGGCCATCTCGACGATCTCGAGGTGCGCCATCGTGGGTGGATCGAAGACACCCGCGTAGACCGCCATGCGCTCGGACATCGTGGAGTGACTCGAGTTTAACGGTACTCTTATGAGGACTTCGTTGCTCGTTAGAAAAGGGCAAACCTATACTCGCGCACGCTACGCTTCGGGCGGCTATGGCTCAATCCAGAACTGACTGTGGGGGTGACGTCGCGTGATTCGCGTCGAGCACCTGACCAAGAATTACGGTCCGCGGGTCGCGGTTGCCGACGTGACATTCGAGGTTCAGAAAGGCGAAGTACTCGGCTTTCTCGGACCCAATGGCGCCGGTAAGACGACCACGATGCGGATTCTGACCGGCTACTTGCCGCCCACTGGCGGGCGCGCTGAAGTCGCCGGTTTCGACGTCTTCCGTCAATCGCTGCAAGCCCGCGCCAACATCGGCTACCTGCCCGAGACGGTGCCGCTCTATCCCGATATGAGCGTGCGTTCGTATCTGGATTTCATGGGGAAAATCAAAGATGTCAAGGAGCGGCGCCGCGAAGTCGAGCGGGCCATGGAGAAGGCGCGCATCGCGCATCGGGCCAATGATGCGATCGGCAAGCTGTCGAAGGGCTTGCGCCAGCGCGTCGGACTGGCCCAGGCACTGCTCGGCGATCCACCCGTCCTGATCCTCGACGAGCCAACGAGCGGCCTCGACCCCAAGCAGATCATCGAGACGCGCAATCTCATCAAATCCCTGGGCGGCGAGCACACCGTCGTCTTGAGCACCCACATCCTGCCCGAGGTGGCCGCGACCTGCTCGCGCATCGTCATCATCGCCAACGGTCGGGTCGTCGCCGAAGACACGCCGCAAAACCTCGACCGTCGCCTGAAGGGCGCCGAGAGCATCGCGGTGACGGTGCGCGGGCCACGCGATGCCGTCACCAAAGCACTTAAATCAGTGCCGAAGGTGCTCAGCGTTGAACTTGACGGCGACGGACGCGCTACTTCGGATGCGGCCCGCTCGTACACCATTCAGAGCGCGGTCGGCGCGGATATCCGCGAGGCGCTCGCCAATGCCGTCGTCAACGGCGGCTTTGGCTTGATGGAGCTGCGGCCAGCGCATCTGAGCCTGGAAGAGATTTTCCTGCAGCTGACCACCAGCGACATGGCCTCCGAGGAGGTTGCATGAGAAACGCCTGGGCCGTCGCCACGCGCGAGCTGCGTGGCTACTTTCTGTCGCCGCTGGCGTATCTCGTGATCGCGTTCTTTCTGTTCGGTGCAGGTCTGCTGTTCGGATTGATCATCGAAAGCTCGCGTGAGGCGTCGCTGCGCGGGCTGATCTCCAACGTGAGCGTCCTGTTCTTGTTTGTCGTCCCGATGATCAGCATGCGCCTCCTGGCTGAGGAGCAGCGCACGGGGACCATCGAGCTCCTGCTCACGAACCCGGTCCAGGAATGGCAGATCGTAGTTGGCAAATTCGTCGCGAGCATCCTGCTCGTGGCGGTCATGGTCGGTTTGACGCTGCTCTACCCGCTGTTTCTGTTCGTCTTCGGCAACCCGGACCGCGGTCCGATCATCGCCGGCTACGTCGGCGTGCTGCTGCAAGCGGCGGCGTTCCTGGCGGTGGGATTGTGGGCCTCCAGCTTGACTGAAAATCAGATCGTCGCGGCAGTGCTGGCGTTTATCTTCCTGCTCGTGTTGTGGCTCAGCGACAACCTCGGCCAGTCACTGGGCGGCACGCTGGGCACCATCGTCAGCTACACCAGCGTCATCAATCATTTTCAGGACTTCCCCCAAGGCGTGATCAACACTAAGGATGTCATCTACTACCTGACCATGATCGTCGCCGGCCTGGTCTTGAGCACGCTGTCATTGCAAGCTCGGAGGTACCGCTAGCAATGGCGAGTCGTGATCCTCAATCGGGTGGTGGCTTCTCGATGGAATCCGCGCGCTTGCCGATGGCGGCGCTCGGCGTCTTCGGCATCCTGGCCGGTATTGGTGCGCTGCTGGTGGAGGGCCAGTTCGGCCTGATCGAGCGCATCTTGATTGCGGCGGGCGTGCTGCTGCTGGGCATCTACGTCGCGCTGGATCCTGAAGATGTGTGGGCCAAGCTCACCGGGCGTGGCGCGATGTACTCGGGCAACACGCTGGTCATTGCCGTGGCCGCGCTGGTGATTCTCGGCCTGTTCAACGTGCTCGGCTCGCGCTATCAGAACAAGGTCGACCTGACGTCGAACCAGCAATTCACGCTGTCCGATCAGAGCAAGAAGATCGCCGAAACGTTGCCGCAACCAGTCAAGGTGACCGGGTTCCTGACCAGCACCGACTCACGGCGACAGGACTTCCAGACCCTGCTCACCGACTACTCGTCACGTTCCGGCGGCAAGCTGACGTTCGAGCTCATCGATCCCGAGCAGCGCCCCGGCGACGCGTTCGCGGCCGGGATCACGGAGACCGGGACGATCGTGTACCAGATGGGCGACAAGAAGCAGAACAGCACTGGTACGACGGAGCGCGACATCAGCACGGCGCTGGTCAAGCTCGAGCGGCCGGAGAAGAAGGTGTACTTCACGCAGGGCCACGGCGAACGATCGCTGGACGGCTTCGATCAAGGTGATTACAGCCAGATCAAGCAGGCGCTCGAGCGAGACAACTTCACCGCCGCCCCGCTCAACCTGATCACCGCCAAAGCTATTCCAGACGACGCCGACGAGGTCATCATCGCGGGCCCGACCAATCCATTCCTGCCCGAAGAGAAGGACGCGCTGCGGGCGTATCTCGATGGCAGCGGGAAACTCTTCCTGCTGCTTGGTCCGGGCACGCAGAGTGACTTCAACGACCTGCTCGACAAGTACCACGTCAGCGTCAACACGAATCTGCTCGTCGTCGATCCGGCCCAGCCGTTCCTGCAGGATGTCCGCGTGCCGGTTGTCGACAAGTACGGCTCGCACGCGATCACCAAGGACTTGCGGCTCGCGACGTTCTATCCGGCTGTCGGCAGCATCACCATTCCAAGCAGTGCCACGGGCGATGCCACGGTGGTCGCGCTCGCGCAATCGTCGGATCAGAGTTGGGGCAATACCAATCTCCAGCAGATTCAGCGCTCGGATGCTGATCCCAAGGGCCCGCTGCCGCTGGCCGTGGCGATCGAGGCCAATGCGGCTGGCGCTGCCCCGGCTGGTCAGAGCGGCAGTACTCCTCAGGGCGCGCGGATCGTGGTCATCGCGACGCCGAACATTGTGGCCAATCGCTTCCTGAGCGTATCGTCGGGCAATCAGGACCTGTTCCTCGATGCGGCCAACTGGCTGGCCGCCGAAGACGACCTGATCAGCATTCGCGCACCCGAGACAGTCTCACGCTCGATGCTGCTGACGGGGCCGCAGATCAACCTGGTCAAGTTCTCGAGCTTCCTGTTTCTGCCATTGGCTGTGCTCGCCGCGGGCGCCGCCGTGTGGTGGACACGTCGCTAAGCCAAGCGCATGAATCTTCGCGTCACACTGGGCTTCCTCGTGGTTGCTGTACTTCTTGGCGGGATCGTTTTTGGCCTCGACAAATTCAACATCGGGCCCACGCCTGCCGCCAATTCGACCGCAACGGCAGTGGCCGGACAAAACCTGCAAGTCTTCACCTTCGACGACTCGAAAGTGACGGCCTTGGAGCTGCACCAGGGCGACAAATCGGTGCGCATTGAAAAGAATCAAGACACGTGGATTGTTGCAGGTACCAGCGAGCCGGCTAATCGTTCGTCATTCAATAGCCTCATCGTACGTATGGGTCAACTGCGCTCAACTCGACGGGTTGACAACCCCGGCGATCTCAAACAATACGGGCTGGAGACGCCGAAGGACTCGGCCATTGCCGAACTCAGTGACGGCACCAGATTCGAGCTACAAACTGGCGACAAGACACCCGTCGCCACGGGCACATACGCCAAGACCGCTGATGGCTCCGATGTGTTCGTGATCCAGGACCAGTTTGTGTCGGATCTGGAACGCCTGGTGACCGACCCGAAGGAGCCACCAACGCCAACGCCACGCCCGGTCACGCCCACGCCCGAGGCGCCGCCGACCGATTCGACGCCGACGCCTGCCCCGTAAACCATGTCTCTACCAGGTCGCGACGCGCGCGCGTACGCGAATACGTTTTGCTTGGCATCGGTCGTGCGGTAGAGTGAAAGCCGACCGGATCATTGTCGATTCGGTTCGAGAAGTAGCTACCTACGATGTTGTGGGGGCGTCTATGTTCTTTCCATCGGGCCTCGACGAGCAGATCGATCCTGCGTTGCTGGCCTTCGTCAAATGCCACGTCACGTCGCCGCTGAAGTGGGAGGCGCTGCGGGTTCTGGCCACCCAGGATGGGGGCTGGTTCTCAGTTGAGCAGCTGGCGCGTATCACGCACAAACAACCCGCTGAGTTGAACGCGACGCTGGGCCAGCTCGTCGCCGAAGGTGTGGTCGACGCGCTGACTGGCGACATGCCCAACTACCGACTGAGTGAGCCGACAGCGGTCGTGCTACGCCGCTTGATCAACGTGACCACGCATTCTCAGGAGCTGCGCGCAATCATCGCCGCTTATTTACAGCACAGCCGGCTCTCGGGCCCAGCTACCGCGACCGCAGCCGCGTAAGCGCCCACGCCGCGGCTTCGCGGACGAGCGGCTCCGGATCCGATGTGGCGGCGCGCTCCAGTGTCGGGGCCGCCGCCATATCGCTCTCGTTGCCGAGCGCTAGGGCAGCATTGCGCGCCAGGCCTTTACGTTTGGCGCGCTTCATCGGCGAGCCTTTGAAGGTCTCACGATAAGCGTGCTCGTCCATCCTCAGCATGTGGTCTGCGTCAAGGCGTGTGCCGATGGCCGGTCGTGGCTCGAACTCCGGCCAACCACGCGGGCGGCCTTTTGTGGACGAGTTGTGGGGACAGACTTCCTGGCAGATGTCGCAGCCAAAGACCCACTCGCCCATGTGCGGCCGCAGGTCGTCGGCGACGGGGCCGCGATGCTCGATGGTCAGGTAGGCGATGCAGCGCTCCGCGGCCAGATGGTATGGGGCGTCGAGCGCTTGCGTGGGGCAGGCATCGAGACATAGGGTGCACGTGCCACAGTCCTTGGCGACGGGTTGGTCATAGTCGAGCTCGGCTTCGGTGAGCAGCGCGCCCAGGAAGACGTACGAACCAATCGGCGTCAGCAGATTGGTGTTTTTGCCCCTGAAGCCCAGACCAGCTCTGACTGCCGCATCGCGTTCGGCCAGTGGGCCGCTGTCGACGAAGACCCGAGAGCTGCTGTCGCCGAGGAATTCCGCCAGCCGCCTCAGGCGCAGCTTCATGATCTCGTGGTAGTCGGAGCCCCAGGCGTAGCGGGCGATCCTACCGGGGCCGTGTTCGGGTTCCGCGGTGCGATACGACACACCGACCACGACCAGTGACTTTGCCCCAGGCAGGAGCTCGTGTGGCCGGCAAGCGAGACGCGTCCGAGCTTCGTTCATCCAGGCCATCTCGCCCTGGTGTCCTTCCCCGAGCCACTTCGTTATGTCGAGCTCAGCCTGCTCGAATGGCTCGGGCGACGTGATGCCGACCAGGTGGAAGCCAAGTTCGCGCGCGTACGCCTTGAACGCGGCCGTCCGTCCAGTGTTGTTCCGCTCCGCGGCTTTTAATGCCATCAACCCGGACGATACGGGCTTGCCCGCACGTGGCGCTCCGTTCCTATGCTGCCGTGAGGCAAGCCATGTCAGTCAGTCGCGTAGCGAGAGCACGGCCATGAACGCCTCCTGGGGGATCTCAACCTGGCCCAGGCGCTTCATGCGTTTCTTGCCTTCCGCTTGCTTCTCGAGCAGCTTGCGCTTGCGCGTGATGTCGCCGCCGTAACACTTCGCGAGCACGTTCTTGCGCATCGCGCGGATCGTCTCGCGGGCGATGATCTTGCCGCCGATCGCGGCTTGCAGTGGCACGTCGAACATCTGGCGTGGGATCAGCTGCCGTAGCTTTTCGATCAGTGCGCGCCCCTGGTGATAGGCCTTGTCCTGATGGATGATCATGCTCAGCGCATCGACCGGCTGGGCATTGACCAGCACGTCCAGCTTGACCAGGTCGGCCTCACGGTACTCGGCGTAGTGATAGTCGAGGCTGGCATAGCCCTGCGTGCGTGTCTTGAGCTGGTCGTAGAAATCAACGATGAGCTCAGCCAGGGGCATCTGGTACGTGAGCAGCACGCGTTGTTCGTCGACGTAGTCCATCTTGCCGAACGTGCCGCGGCGATCCTGGACGAGCTGCATGATCGGTCCGATGTAGCGCGACGGGGAGATGACCGACAGGTCGACCCACGGCTCTTCAACGCGGTGGTACGTGCCCGGCGATGGCAGTTCGGCCGGGTTCTCGACCAGGCACACCGAGCCATCCGCCATATAGACGTGGTACTCGACGCTGGGCGCGGTGATCAGCAGCTCCAGGTTGTACTCGCGTTCGAGGCGTTCGCGAATGATCTCCATGTGCAGCATGCCCAGGAAGCCACAGCGGAAACCGAACCCGAGTGCCACCGAGCTTTCAGGCTCGTACACGAGCGATGCGTCGTTGAGCTTCAGGCGTTCGAGCGCCTCGCGCAGCAATGGGTACTCCTCGCCGTTGGTCGGGTACAGCCCGGCGTAGACCATCGACTTGGCCGGCCGATAGCCCGGCAACGCCTCGGTGGCTCCATGACTCTCCGAGGTGATCGTGTCGCCCACGCGCACATCGCGCACATCCTTGAGGCCGGTCGCGACGTAGCCCACTTCGCCGGCCTCGAGGCAGTCGATGGCCCTCATCGTCGGATGGAAGATGCCGACTTCCATGGCCTCGCCGCGGACCGCGGCCGTCATCATGCGCACCGCCTGGCCCGCTTTGAGATAGCCATCCATGAAGCGGCAGTACGCGATCACACCTTTGTAGGCGTCGTAATGCGAGTCGAAGATGAGCGCGCGCAGCGGCGCCTGACGGTCGCCCTTTGGAGGCGGAATACGGGTGACGATCGCTTCGAGAATCTCCTCGACGCCGACGCCTTCCTTGGCCGAGGCGAGGATGCAGTCCTCGCCTGGCAGGCCGACGACTCGCTCGATTTCCGCGCGCACCACGTCGGGCTGCGCGCTGGGCAGATCGATCTTGTTGATGATCGGAATAATTTCCAGGTCGTGCTCGACGGCGAGGTACACATTGGCCAGCGTCTGCGCCTCGACGCCCTGGGCGGCGTCGACGACGAGCAGTGCGCCCTCGCAGGCGGCCAGCGCGCGTGATACCTCGTACGTGAAGTCGACGTGGCCAGGCGTGTCGATCAGGTTCAACTGGTACTCCTGGCCATCGGCCGCGCGGTAGTGCATGCGCACCGCCTTGGCCTTGATGGTAATGCCCTTTTCACGCTCCAGGTCCATGGCGTCCAGGACCTGCTCGTGCATCTCGCGCTGGGCGAGCGTGCCGGTGCGTTCGAGCAGTCGATCGGCCAGTGTCGACTTACCGTGGTCGATGTGCGCGATGATGACGAAGTTGCGAATGTGCGCCTGATCCACGGTGCCTCGGTCGAGAGGCTAACACGGTGATACATTCAGGCATGCCTCTCCGCGGCTGGCTTGCCGCCAGCGCGCTGCTGGTGTGCAGCGCCTGCACGACACCCCCGGCACCCGCCACTCCGCCGCCCGCTGCGACCTCCACCGCGCCGCCTCCGACGCCTGCGACGCCTCCGACGCTTGCATCCGCGCCGACGCAGGCGGCGTCCAAACCTACTGCCGCACCAACTGCGCCTGCAACCGGCACCAGCCGCGTCGAAGTGCTCAATGCCGCCGATGCGGCTCTCGCCAGCGGCAACGCCGCCGATGCTGCCGCGCTCTACGACCGAGTGATCAATACGCCGCCGACGGAGACTGCCGCGGCGGCCGTGGCGATTACCGACTACGCGCACTTCAGGGCGATGGTCGCGCTGCTCGCGGCAGGCCACGAGGACGAGGCGCAAGCACACGTCGAGGCATTGCGCAGTCGGGAGCCCACTGCGCCACTGCCGCGCCTCGCGGACCAGTTCTGGAACCAGTACACGATGACGGCCAGCGCCAAGGCCGCCTGCAATCAGGTCCAGCCGCAGATAGCGACTCAAGCCGCACCCGTGCTGCAGACGCTCCAGAGCCTTGGCGTCACCGCCGACCCCACGCGCCTGTGTAGCTGAAAGCCGTCAGCCGTCAGCCGTCAGCCGTCAGCCTGCAGCGGCTAAGGTTCTTGACCCATGGATCTGCTGCAAGCCGCCGTGCTTGGGACGGTGCAGGGCCTCTCGGAGTTCTTGCCCATCTCCAGCTCCGGCCACTTGATCATGGTGCCCTTCCTGCTGGGCTGGCCGCCGCACTCGCAAGCCTTTGACCTGGCGCTGCATCTAGGCACCCTGATCGCTCTGTTGTGGTTCTTCTGGGCGGACTGGCTGAGCCTGATTCGGGGCTTCTTTCGCGGCTTGTTCTCGGCGAGCGCGCGCGCGGAGGACCCGGCCTGGCGGATGGCATTGCTGGTTCTGCTGGGCAGCATTCCAGCTGGCCTGATCGGCATCGTCGCGGAGAAACCCGTCGAGACGCTGTTTCGCAGTCCGGTGCTCAACGCGGTGCTGCTGATTGTCTTCGGCCTCGTGCTGTACGGCGCAGATCGCATGGCGAGCCTGAAGCGCTCGATGGACGACCTCGGCTGGCCCGATGCGCTGACCATGGGCCTGGCCCAGGCAATCGCGCTGATGCCCGGTGTCTCGCGCAGCGGCATCACCATGACGGCAGGACTGCTGCGCGGGCTCGACCGGCCAACCGCCGCGCGCTTCTCGTTCTTGCTCTCTGGGCCGATCATCGGAGCGGCGGCAGTGTTCAAGCTGCGCGATGGCATTCCGTCATCGGAGCTGGCCGGCGCGGCGGTCGGCGCCGTGACGTCCGCAGTCGTCGGCTTTATTGCGATCGGGGTGCTGCTTCGTTACGTGCAGCGCAATTCGCTAGCGGTGTTCGTCATCTACCGCGTGCTGTTCGGCCTGCTTATTATCGCGGTCGACCTGGCGCGCGGGAGTGCCGTTTAGGCCGCCCCGATCGTCGCCGCGCGATCGAGCACCTGAACAGTAGCGCTGATCATCGGCGTCTGAGCGAGGCTGTAAATCACCGCGCGACCGCGCCGCCGCGCGTTAACCACCCCACCCTCGCGTAGCACGCGCAGATGCTGGCTGGTAGCTGACTTGCTGCGGCCCAAGGTCGTAGCGAGATCACCCACAGAGAGCGGTCCCGCGCTCAGCACGCGCACGATCTGGGTGCGCGTCGGCTCGCAGATGATTTCGCGAACAGGTTGCAGCAGCGAGGTGGCCGATGTGCTAAGGAGAGCTTCGCGGGCCAGGCGAATCCGTGGTGATGACAACCGTGATCGCGGCGACTGCTCAATCGGCATATCCTCGTCTACCCGGCGCTTGGCCGTACTGCGGGAGTGTTGCGCCTCGTAACGCAAGCCGCGTGCCAATTTGTTACTCGCATTGGTTGCAGCCAGATGCAAATGTCCATTGACTCAGTCGCCCGGCGGCCCGTCGAATAGCCGCGACAACAATGACCCGCGGCCGCGTGCTGCTCCTCGAGGACGACCTCGCGCTCCGTGGACTGCTGCACGAGGTGCTCGGGCTGGAAGGCTTCGACGTCATCGCGTGCGAGTCATACGACGAAATCTCGCACGCCGCGGCCAACGATCGAGGCGACATCATCGTCGCCGACTTCTGGGGCGGCGCCCAGCGCACACTCAACCAGGCTGGGCGCGAGCAGATCCGTGCTCTGGCCAAGCTGCTGCCGGTCGTGCTGCTCACGGGCCGTAGCTGGGCGAGCGACACGACCGCTGCCGAGCTCGGCGCCCGCGCCCTGATGCGCAAGCCGTTTGACCTCGACGACCTGCTCACGGCCATCGAGTCGGTTCTTCAGCCAGGCAGCTGATACACGCCGCGCCAGGCGTTCGCGCGCACCCGCAGCACGTCCGACAGCATCGTCAGCGTGTCCCGAATCGGAGCGACGCGGCTGTTTTCCTTGTGCTCCCAGTGCAGCGGCACCACGCGGATGCCGTAACCCAGCTTGCGAGCAAGAAACAGCACCTCGACGTCGAAGCCAAATCCGTCGATGCGCTGGCGGCTGAAGATCGCGCGCGCCGCCTCGGCCTCGAACGCTTTGAGGCCACACTGTGAGTCCTCGACCCCCGGCACGGCGAGGCGCTGGACGAAGCGGTTGAAGACGCGGCCCATCACGTGCCGATACAGCGGCTCGCCGATGCGGCGGGCACCAGTGCCTTCGCGCGAGCCGATCACCACGGGTTCCGACGGGCTGACGAGCTCAGGAAATCGGCTGATCTCGTCGACTGACCACGAGAGATCGGCGTCGCCAAACATGACGATCTCGCCACGTGCGGCGAGCACACCCATGCGCACTGCGCAGCCTTTGCCACGCCGATCCGTGCGCACGAGGCGCAGCCGCGGGAAGCCTTGCATCGCCTGCTGCGTGACGGCCGACGTTGCATCGCGGGAGCCGTTGTCGACCACGATGACCTCGCAGTCGATCTCGTCGCGGCAGACGTACGCTTCGATCTCGCCGAGCGTAAATGGCAGGCGCGCCTGCTCGTTGTACGCAGGCAGGATCAGGGAAAGCTTCGGGTTCACACCGGGTCGGGCGACAAGAGCGCGTACAGTGCGGCGTCCGAAACGCGTCGACGGGCCTGGATTGGCCGGCGCGCGGCGAGATGACGGGGCGCCTCCGCGAGGCCGGCGAGCTGACCGCGCAGCGTCGCGCGCGCCTCGACGCCTTGCCAGGCCGCCAGCGCCGAGCGTGCCCGTTGCGCCTGATAACGAAGAGCGGCAGGTAGGAGCGTTCGAACCAGCCCGGCAGGCACGTCCTTGATCAGCAAACGGATCAGGTTGCGCCCGTTGTAATAGGACACCAGTGGCCCTGGCGCGCTGGCGGTGCCCCTGTGATAGACGCGCGCAGCGGGCTGATACAGGCAGCTCCAGCCGCGCAGTTGGGCGCGGAACGCGAGGTCCACGTCCTCGAGGTACATGAAGAAATCTTCGTCGAGCACGCCCACGTCGGCGAGCATATGGCGACGATAGGCGGCAGCGCCGCCTGAAGCGCCGAAGATCGGCTCGACCGTGCTCCAGACTGCGTCGTCCGGTTGGCCCGAACCCCGCTGGCGCGGGGCACCGTTGCGCCCGAATACGTCGCCCGCGCTGTTGATTGTCACCTTGTCCGAGTAGAGCACCTTAGTCGCCACCGAGCCTAGCTCCGGCTGCTGCAGCAAGGCTGCAACGCAATGCGCGACCCAGTCTGGCTCCGGCTCGGCATCGTTGTTCAACAGCAGCAGCACCTCGCCGCGCGCGGCGCGCAAGCCGGCGTTGACGTTGCCTGTGAAGCCGCGGTTTTGGCGCAGGGCCAGCAGGCGGACGCTGGGATAGCGAGCCAGGACAGCCTGCGTGGCGTCGCGCGAGGCGCCATCGGCGACGATCACTTCGAGTGGCGCATACGTTTGGCGAAGCAGCGAGTCGAGGCAGTTTGGCAGCAGGTGCGCCCCGTTGAAGGTCGGGACGATTACCGAGGCGAGCGGCCCCACCACACCAGCGCTTCGCCGACCACGAACAATGACCCGGTAACTAGGACGAGATCGTCAGGCAGCGCCACATGTAGCGCGTCCTCGACCGCGGCGCTGACCTCATCGCGGACGATCACCCGCAAATCGGCCACGCGATCGTGCGCCAAGGCGGCTAGCGCGCTCGGGTCGGCAGACCGCTCGTGATGTGAGCGGGTGACGTACAGCCGGTCGGCGCGCCAGCCCAGGGCATCGACCACACCATGGGCATCTTTGCCCTGGCTCAGGCCAAGCACCAGCAAGAGCCGTTTGAACGTGAAGTTCTGTTCGAGCGCCTGGCCGAGCACCTCGGCCGAAAACGCGTTGTGCGCACCATCGAGGACCAGCAGCGGCTCGCGCTGGAGGACCTGCAGGCGCCCGGGCCAGTCCACGGTCGCCAGCCCGTGCTGGATGGCTTCGCGCGGCACCGCCAGCCGCTGGTCAATCTGGCCAAGTCGGTGCAGCGCAGCCACAGCCGTCGTCGCATTGTCGAGCTGGTGATCGCCGATCAGGCCAACCTGCACTGGCAGTGGCTGCCGATCACGTGCGGATTCGATGCTGATGTCGGCGCCGCTGCGTGCCCACCACCAGTCGCGACCCACCTCATCTAATGGCACATCGAGCTCACGCGCTATGGCTTCAATGGCCTGCTGCGCCTCCGCCGGCTGCCGCCCCAGGATGCCAGGCCGGCCTGGCCGAAGCACGCCGGCCTTATGCTCGGCGATGGCCGACAACGTCGGGCCTAATGTGGGCGTGTGGTCGTAGCTGATCGGCGTGATCGCCGACACCAGTGGCTCGACGACGTTAGTCGCGTCATGGCGCCCGCCCACGCCTACTTCCAGCACGGCCACGTCGACGCCCTGTTCGGCGAACTGCATGAACGCGAGCGCTGTGCCCACTTCGAATGTGGTCGGCTGCCCGACGTCGGGCGGTAGCTGCTCGATCGCGCGCCGAATCGGCGCAGCGAGCGCGACGACCCGCTCGGTCGAGATCGGCTCGCCATCGATAGACGTGCGCTCACGCCAGTTGACCAGGTGCGGCGACGTGTACCGACCTGTCCGCCGGCCCGCGGCAGCCAGGCACGATGCGAGCATGGCGACGGTGCTGCCCTTGCCTTTGGTGCCCGCGACGAGCAGCGACGGGAACGCTAGCTGCGGATCGTCGAGCAGATGCAGCAGCGCGCGCATACGTTCCAACTTGACCGCGCGCTGGCCGACGATCTCGTCCGGGGTACGCGGGCGCGCCGAAAATGACCACACCCAATCCAGCACCGACCGGTAGGTTGGGTCGGGCTCGGCCTGATCCGGTGGTAGACTGTGCGCACGATCAGCCATCGCGCGACGTGCGTCGGCAGCGGATTGGCTGGGAGCCTGTGAGGCCCGCTGCTTGGCCACCTCCACCCGCAAGCGCTACCTGATCATCGGCAATGGCGCGTCCGGCACTTACGCAGCCGAGACGATCCGCAAGACCGACGCCGAAGGCGAAATCACACTTGTCACGAACGAACCCTACCCGCTGTACAACCGCGTCGCGCTACCACCGTACCTGCGCGACGAGGCGCGGCCCGAAAAGGTGTTCCTGCGGACGCCCGAGCAGCACGAACAGAAGGGTATCAAGCTACTGTGCGACACACAGATCACGCAGCTCGACACGGAGGGGCTCGTGGCGACCGCGGCCGATGGGCGCACCTTCGCCTTCGACCGCCTGCTGATCGCCACGGGCGGACGTCCGAATCCTCTGCCCGCGCCTGGTTACTCGCCCGACGTGAAAGGCATCTACAACTTCCAGTACTGGGACGAGGCGACCGCGATTCGCGAGTGCATGAACCGCGCTAAGAATTCCATCGCCGTCGGCGGCAGCTACATCGCGTACGAGCTGGCCGAAGCATTCCGACACCACGGACTGAATGTGGTGTGGCTTATTCGCGGGCCACGCTTCTTGCGCCGCGTCCTAGATGAAGATGGCGGTGCACTCGTGGACGACATCGCGCGCGACGCCGGCGTCGACATCCACTATGGGGCCGAGATCCAGGAAGTTCACACGCAGAATGGTCAGGTGTGTGGGATCACAACGACCAAGGGCGAGAACCTGGCGTGCGATCTGCTCGGCGTAGGCCTGGGCGTCAAGATGAACGTCGACTTCCTCGCCGGTACGCCCATCACGGTGCGCGGCGGCATCGTGACCAACGAGTATCTCGAGACCAACGTGCCGGACGTCTTCGCCGCGGGCGACGTGGCCGAGTTTTTCGACGTATCGATTGGCCTGCACAACCAGATGGGCACGTGGAACAACAGTGTCAGCCACGGCCGTATCGCTGGCGCGAACATGCTCGGCGAGCGCAAGTTCTATAACGACGTGCCGATGTATTCGACGGGCCTGTTCAACTCGCGCATCCGCGTGATGGGCCTGACGCCCGAGAACGTGCCCGACCTCGAAAGCTGGGAGCACCTCGACGCGGCGAACAAGAACTACCAGCGCCTGTTCTTCAAGGACGGTCGACTGGTTGGCGGCTGCCTGATCGGCGATATCAAGATGCAAACGCGCATCATCCAGATGATCCAGGCGCGCCAGGTAATTCCCGAGCCCGAACGTGGGAAACTGCTCGCTGCCTAGCATGTCATCCATCGACGAGATCCTGGATCGCTTCGAGCAGCCGGCGCGGCGTGGCGCGCTCGGGGTTCCGCCGGCCGTCTCTGCCAGTGGCACCAACCCACGCTGCGGTGACGTAGTGACGATGTATGCGCTCGTCGACAACGGCGCATTGGCGCAGGTGCGGTTTGAAGGCAGCGGCTGCACGATCAGTCAGGCCGCGGCCGACGTTACCGCCGAAGTCGCCGAAGGCCTCCCAATCGCTCGAGCGCTGACGCTGGACCTGGCCATAGTGCGCGACCGGCTTGGCCATGACGCCGTCCGGACGCGCCTTGACTGCGCCAGCCTGAGCCTGCAGACGTTGCTCCGCGCGCTCCGCTCGATGTGACCGAGGACCGCGCGCGGGCCCATGTCCGCCTGAGTGGCAGCGTCCAGGGCGTCGGATTCCGCTATGCCACAGCCGATGAAGCCAGACACCGCCGACTCCAGGGCTGGGTCCGCAACCTGGATTCCGGCGGCGTCGAAGCCATCTTTGAAGGCGATCGCTCAGCGGTCGAGGACATGCTGCGCTGGTGTCAGCGCGGCCCACCCGGGGCATGGGTGCGCGACGTGCGGGTCGCCTGGGACGAGCCGCACGAAGGTCTGAGCGGCTTCGACATTCGCCGCACGGCGAGCGACTGACACGGTGAAGATGCCGAGCGTGTCGGCGTGCGTGTGGATGTCGGTGAAGCCCGCTTGCCGACACCAGCGCTCGAGCGTCGCCGTCGAACGCAAGTGCATGCGCCACGGCGAGCCATCCCGATGCGTCAGCAACGTGGCAATGGTCTGCAACTGCGGGTGATGTGGCTGTCCCGTGACGACCAGGAGCCCGCCGGTCGGCATCGCTTTGCCGATTGCAGCGATTGACGCCCGAATAGCCGCCTCGTCGGTCAGGATCTCGTACAGACCTGAGACGACGACGATGTCGGCCGATGGCGGCGGTCCGTTGAGGGCGTCATGCTGGAGGAAGGTGACATTGGCCACGCCACGGGCAGCGGCCAGCGTGCGCCCCTGCGCCACGGCGTCAGCGTCAAGGTCGCGACATTCGATCGCCACATCGTGCCCGCCAAGCGATTCGGCAAGATCGATCAAGTAGCGGCCCGGGCCCGCGGCGATATCCACAATGCGTGTCGACAGCCCAAGTGAGCGGCGCGTCACGACGATAGCGGTGAGCGTGCGGATCAGGTTCGCCCGTCGCTCGCGGATGCCGCGCCAGCCAATGCTGTTCAGATACATACGATCGATCCCGCGGCCGAGTGGGCCACGGCCGCGGGCTTCGTTCTCGTACACGTAGTCCAGCATCTCGCCGGAGCTGAAGCCATAAAGGGTGCCGATGCGAATGCCCTCGGATAGGACACCAAGCGTCCTGAAGGCACGACTCGCAGTCCCGCGCATTTTTCGTCAGACTCCAATCAATGCCGCCACTCGGCGGTTCAGTTCGTTGGCAACTTCGGGAGCACTGAGGCCTGGCTCCGGATGCCAGGGTTCGCCGAACCGCACTGCGACCGGTCCGCGGCGTGGGAAGCGCTGCGATCGCGGCCACAGCGCATGGCTGCCCACAATGCCGACCGGCAGCACCGGGGCATGCGTGCGCGCGACCAGACGGCCGACGCCGCAGCGGAAGTCGTGGAGTGCCCCGTCCGCTGAGCGCGTGCCTTCGGGAAACAGCAGAACGTTCCACCCTCGCGCGAGCAAGTCAGCGGCGCGGTCCAAGCCGAGACTGCCCTGGCGTGGGAAGGGGAAGGCGCCAATGGCCAGGCTGACCGCGAAGCCCAACAGGCGCTGGCGATAGAAGTAATCGTCGGCCGCGGCGATCGCCGTACGGTGCCGTGCGTGAGGCGGCAGCGCCGCCAGAATGGCCGGCGCGTCGAGGTGGCTGGCGTGGTTGGCGACGATCACCAGCGCCTCGGTTTCCCGAAAGGCACCGTTGGCTTGGAATGGAGCACAGACGGCGCGCACCAGCGGCACCAGCAGCGCGTCTTGCAACGCCGCCCTGCCGATGCTGCATGGCGTGCGGTGAAGCCACGTCACGGCAGTACCTCGAGCGCCACATACGTCAGCGGCAGGACCACGAGGAGTGAATCCATCCGATCTAGCAGGCCGCCAAACCCGGGCAGACACGCGCCGGCGTCCTTGGCGCCTGCGTCACGCTTGAGCAGCGACTCGAGCAGATCACCCCACACCGCGCCGAGTGCGACGATGCCGATCAGTACGGGCGCAGCGGGCGACAAATCCCGCACCAGGAACAGCCCCAGGGCGGCGCCGACCACGTTGCCGGTCACTCCCGCCCAGGTCTTCGACGGACTGAGCCGCGGCGCCAACTTCGGGCCCCGCAAGATGCGCCCGACCGTGAAGGCCGCGACGTCGGACAATCCGACCGCGAGGCCCAGCGCCACCAGCAGCCCGGGCCCGCCGTGCGGGTGGCGCTCCAGCAAGACCATGGTCGAGAGCGTCGCGGGCAGGTACCACAGGCCAAAGGCGAGCCGTGTCACACGCTGTGCACCGGCGTGTGCGTCCTGACTCAGCAACGCTGGCAAACTGGCCAATAACGGCACCAGCACCACTGCCAGCGCCAGCCGGCCGTCAGGCGGCACGAGACACGCCATCGGCGCGGCCACGCCCGCCACCAGTAGCAGCGCTCCATCCATCGTCGGGAGCCCCATCAGCCGGCCATATTCGCGACTTCCCTGCACCGCGGCCGCGGCCGCGAAGAGCGCTACGGCGAGTGGCCCGCTGAGCACGACCAGACTGAACAGCGGCGCAATCAGCAGCCACGTTCGCCAGCGCTCGAACAGCACCGACGTGCTGAGCATTTGCCAGTGGCCGCGGACCGTCAGCAGCAGGGCCACGAAGGCGCTGGCGAAGAGACCCGCCAACGTCCAGCCCAGCGGGGCCAGAAATGGATGCGCGAGCGGATTAGAGAGCAGCATGAATGCGCCTCGCGCGCTGTACGAGTGTCACCAGCCCACCAACCAGCAGCAGCGCCGGCAGCAGTCGCAGCAAAACCTGGTCGCCACCGGCCGCGGCGACTCCTGCCGCCAGGCCGAGCCACAACATACGATCGGCCTTGCCCAGGATGCCGCCATACTCTCGCCGCGTGCCCGCGGCTTCAGCCAGTACGCCGAGGTAGCTGACCAGCAGCGTCGCGACCAGCGCTGCCACAACCAGCGACTGGCTGATATCGGGCACCACCAGGAGCGGCGCCAGAAACGCCAGGTCGGCCAGCCGGTCGCACACTTCGTTGAGCACCTTGCCCCATGGCCGGGCGCGGGCGGTGCGGACTGCGACCATGCCGTCCAGCGCGTTGAACGCCAACCTGGTGAGGGCCATGGCGGGCACCAGCCACAGCAGCGGCTGCTGGCCATGCACACCGAGCGCCAGCGCTGCGCCGCCGATGAGTGCTGCGCCGACGCCCGCGTAGGTCAGCAGGTCAGGATTGGTGTCGCGCTCGGCGAGCCACTCGGCGGGCGTGTCGAGCAGATTCTGGAAGCGCGGCTTGAGATCGTACAGGCCAGATGCGGAAAGACTCACGTCGACGGTCCTCCTTCAGTCCCGTCAACCTCACCATCAGTGGCCATAACTGCCAGCCCGCCGCGAAAAACTGCCAAAAGCTGCCAGCGGAGCCTGGCCCGCCGCTTGCAATAGCTTGCGTGCTCGCGCAACCTATGCCCTGAGGGAGCTGCACTCACCTACTGGTCCACGGCTCGAAGCGAGCGAACGTCTGAGATCGGGAGGCGGCTATGCGCCTGAAAGAACTGCGTGGACTGCCAGTCATCGACCCCACCGCCGCGCGCAAGGTGGGCACAGTGACTGACTATCAGGTTGACCCTGCCGCGGGCCGACTCGCGGCACTCGATATCGATCCCGTCGATCAGAGCGACGGCGAGCGCATCCTGAGCCATCGCATCCGCCGCGTCGGCCGCCACGCGGTCATCCTCACCGGCCGCGCTGGCAGCAGCACGGCAACGCTGGCCCTCGACACCAACGAGCGCTGGCTCGACACCACCTCGCTCGAGGGCCTGGACGTCCTCGGCGACGACGGCAACCGCATCGGCCGCCTGATCGACGCCAGCTTTGACGCGGACTCGCTCGACATCGAGGCGTACCTGCTGCGCTCGACGTTCTGGGAGCGTTTCACCGGCCGCCCTGGTCGGGTGCAGCCGCCCAAGGTGCACTCGTGCAGCCGCGAGCTGATGATCGTCACCACCGGCCACCTCAAAGAGCCACTGCCCGAGCCGTCGGTGACCGAATCGATGGGCGTGCCGCTCAAGGTCGAGGATCGCCTGCCCGCGCCGAACGTCGGACCGGTCGAGAACGGTCATCGGGTTCCTGCCGATACCTTGTCATCCTGAGGCGAGGAACGAGCCGAAGGATCCGCGAGCACACACGTTTCGGCAAGCGGATCCTTCGCAAGCTCAGGATGACAAGTGGATGCCTGTAGCATTAGCGCATGGCCGTGCAGGCGTCCTCCCCTGCGTCTTTTTCGTTAACTACGCTCGATAACGGACTGCGCGTCATCCTGCGCGAAGTGCGCGAGCGTCCGCTCGTGGGCGTGTGGATGTGGTACCGCGTCGGCGGGCGCAACGAACTGCCCGGGACTACGGGTGTTTCGCACTGGGTCGAGCACATGCTGTTCAAGGGTGGCAAGCGCTTCGGCAAAGGTGACATCACCAAAGAGATCTCGCGGCGTGGCGGCGCGCTGAACGCGTTCACCTGGATCGATTGCACCGCGTACTACGAGACGCTGCCGTCCTCCGAGCTCGACCTGGCGTTGGCGATCGAGTCCGACCGCATCTACGACACGCGCATCGAGCCCGACGAAGCCGAGGCCGAACGCACGGTCGTCATCAGCGAGCGCGAAGGCAGCGAGAACTATCCCGAGTTCTGGCTGCGCGAAGAGGTTCAGTCGATCGCGTGGCGCGAACACCCGTACCGCCTGGGCGTGATTGGACCCAAGAGCGACTTGCGCGCGATGACGCGTGAAGACCTGTTTGCGCACTACAAGCGCTACTACATGACCAACAACGCCTCGATGGTGATCGTCGGCGACTTCGACTCGGCCGACCTCCTGGACAAAGTCCACAAGGAGTTCGATGTCCACCCACGCGGCCAGACACCCGCCCCACTAGGTATCGAGGAGCAGCCACAAACTGGCGAACGCCGGGTCAAGGTGCATCGGCCTGGGCCGACCCATTACGTCATGCTCGCGTATCACGCACCCGAGGCCAGTCACGCCGACGCGGCGGCAATGGTCGTGTTGAGCTCGGTCCTCGGCGGCGCATCCAGCCCGATCGCCTGGGGCGGCGCGCGCGGACTCGGCCGCAGCTCGCGTCTGTACCGCGCGCTGGTCGACGGCGAGATCGCCACCGGCGTGTCGGCGAGTTACGAGCTCACGCTCGATCCCTATCTGTTCGCGTTCGATGCCACGCTGCGCAGCGGCATCGAGCCCGGCCGCGCCGAAGATGCGATTGTCGCCGAGATCGAGCGCATCCAGCGCGAAGGCGTGCCGGACGCCGAGCTCGCGCGCACCAAGCGCCAGCTGCACGCGCAGGTGGTCTATTCGCTCGAGGGTGTGACCAACCAGGGCTTCGCGCTCGGCTTCATGGACCTGGTCGCCAACGACCCTGCAGCGTGGGAGACGTTCCCGACCGCCCTGCAGCAGGTCACCTCAGACGATCTGCAGCGCGTCGCGCAGAAATACCTGGTCGAGCAGCGGCGCACGACCGGCTGGTTCATGCCGACGGAGGGACAGTAATGGCGACGCTCGCGGGCAGCGCCCTGCGGCCCGAGCGCTTTCCGTTCAAGAACGGGCTGGTGCTGCTGCACAATCGGGCCGCGGCGAACCCATCGGTCGTGGTACGTCTGCTCGTGCGCGCAGGCGCGAGCCGCGAGACCGCGAGCGAATACGGCGTCGCCAGTCTGACCGGGCGAATGCTGCGCCAGGGCACCGAGCACATCGAGAAGAATGCGCTCGCCGAAGAGCTCGACGGCATGGGCGCGGGCCTGTCGGTCGACGTCGGCTACGCGCTCGTCGTGGTGTCGATCAAATGCCTGAGCGGCGATTTTTCACGTGCGATGGAAATCATCGGCGAGCTCGTCATGCGGCCCACATTCCCCGCGTTCGAGCTCGAGCGACTGCGCGGCCAGGTGCTGACCGACCTCAAAGAAATGGACGACAACACCCGCGTGGTGGCTGAGCGGACCTGGCGCTCGCTCGCGTTCCCCGAGACGCATCCGTATCACCGCCTGACCGTCGGCACCGCTGACAGCGTCGGCCGAGTCACCCGCGATGAGCTGAAGGCGTTCCAGACGGCCTGGTACGGACCGAACCAGGCGACTTTGCTCGTCGTCGGCGACGTGCCGTTCGACGAAGCGGCCACAGCGGCCGAACGTATCTTCGGCGCATGGCCGAGTGCTCGCCTCGAACGCGTCGAGTCGACCTTGCCGGCGTCCGACTTACCTGGTCTCGAACGGCGCGAGGTATCGATGGTCGGCAAAGCCCAGGCCGATATCGTGCTCGGCGTCCCGACGCTCGATCGCGCTTCGCCCGACTACTACGCGCTCAGCTTCGCCAACCACATCCTCGGCCGCATCTACTTCATGGGTCGCTTCGGCGAGAAAGTCCGCGACGAGCAGGGCCTGGCGTACTACGCCTACTCCGAGCTCAACGCCGGCTACGGTCGCGGCGGCTGGATCGTGCGCGCCGGGGTCAATCCGACCAATCTCGATCGCGCGCTCGAGAGCGTTTCGACAGAGCTTCGGCGATTCCTGGCCGACGGGCCCACCGATGCCGAGCAGGCCGACGGCGTGGCTAGTTTGCTCGGGAGTTTGCCGCGGCAGCTCGAGACCAACGAGGGCGCCGCGGCCGTGATCAGCGAGATCGAGCTGTACGGGCTGGGCCTCGACTACCTGGAACGCTATCCAGATATCGTGCGCTCGCTGACGCGCGAGCAGGTGACCGAGGCGGCGCGGCGCTGGATCGACACCCAGCACCTGGTGACGTCGATCGCCGGTCCGCCACGTGGTGGATGAGACCGTTCTTGACCGCTCACTCGAGCTTCCCTCAGTAAGACTTCACTTCCGCGATTGGCCAGGCCATGGTCGGGCCATTGTGCAACTCGGCTCGGCCGTCGCGCTTGCGCACCTGGCGCCGCGGCACCGCGTCCTACAAGTCGAGCCACGCGAGGGTGTCAGCGCCGCTGGCCAGGCACAGGACCTCATCGATTTGCTGCACGCCTTCGGCTTCGAGGCCCCGGTGCTGATTGGCGGGCTCGCCGTTGTGTTAGCCGCGGTGTGGCAGCCTGGCCTGGTCGGCGCCATCGTCGTCGCCGGCCCATTGGACGACAACATCTTTGACGTGCCCGCCTTGCTGCGGCGCGTCCAAGCCCGGCTACTGACATTCGACGCGCTCGAAGCGTTTCTAAAAACGCCCAGCTAGCCAGCCGCCCCAGCTCGCCCCGCTCATCGCCAGGACGTCCGTGACCGTGAGTTGCACGAAATCGATCGGCGGCAAGGCTGCGAGGCCGAACTCGCGCGCCACGGGCGCCTCACGGATGGCGCCCACCGTCACGGTGACGAAGATGTACAGCACAGAGGCCATCGCGCCATAGAACGCATGGTGTCGCCCGGCCAGGTGCCCCGCCACATAGCCGCCAATCACCAGCGCGCCAAAGACCCCCAGGTAATGCACCGCCGCTGCCTGCACCCCACCCACCAGCAGCTCAAAGAGCGCCGACATCCCCAGCGCCGTGACGCACCCCAGGCCGACCGCCATCCAGCGCGCCACGCCCCGGAGTATAGGGCTGGCTTCTCCAGGCACCAGCGTCACGCACTTCCGCCGCCCGCCGTGCCCGCCAGTCCGTGCGCACGCAACCCGCCGCAGGCGGAACCCTCCTGGGGCCAAGCTGTGCCGAGCCGAGCGATGGCGGGGGAGCTTCGGGCCGCCGATCCGCCATTTCCATCCACGCAACCCGCCGCAGGCGGAACCCTCCTGGGGCCAAGCTGTGCCGAGCGGAGCGATGGCCAGTGTCAGTGCCGCTACCATGGACTGAGCGTGACGAAGTGGCTCGAGCCAGCCCTGGCGGCGCTGACCACCTTGATCGGCATCGCCCTGACCACGGCCGGGGCGCTGATCCACGCCGGGCCGGCCGTAGCGCCTGGCGCACTCCTCATTCTGGTGGGCGGGGGCTGGTTGGGAAACGCCCTCGCCAGAAGGACCTGAGTGCCTACCCGACCGATCGCATGGAACGTCGGCGAAGTCGCCATCATCGTGATGTACGCGTTGGTCGCGGTCCAGGCGCTGGTCCTCGCGTATGGCTTCAGCAAACGCTACCTGGCCTGGCAGCACGGCCGGCCATACGGCCCAATCGACCAGATCGGCAAACGCCTCAAGGAAGCACTCCAAGTAGCGTTCATCCACAAGCGTCTGCTGCGGCCGGGCTACGTCTATGCCGGCCTGATGCATCTGTTCATCTTCTACGGCTTCATCGTGCTGTTCATCGGCACGATCATCGTGCTCCTGGAAGCCGATATTGCCCGACCATACTTCGGCATCAGCTTCTACCAGGGCGCCTTCTACGTCGCCTACAAGCTGATCATCAACTTCTTCGGTTTGCTCTTCGTAATTGGCTTACTGATGGCGCTGTGGCGCCGCTACGGCCAGCACTTACCGAAGTTCCGACGCAACCTGTCTGACGATGCCATCGTCTTAGGCATCCTGCTGTTCCTGGGCCTGACGGGGTTCTTGCTGCAAGCGCTCAGGCTGGCCGCAACGCGGGACGAAGCCGCGCCAATCCACTGGGTGTCCTATCCCATCGCGCTCGCGCTAGCCGGGATCAACACGGACGCGCTGCAAGCAGCGCATGCGGTGACATGGTGGAGCCACATGCTGGCCAATACGGCCCTGCTCGTCTACATCCCCGTATCAAAGCTGGCGCACATCTTCACCGGCCCGGCCAACGTCTTCATGCGCGCGACCGACGCGCGCGCCGCGCTGCCGTTGATCGCCAACATCGAGGAACAAGAACACTTTGGCGTGGCCAAACTCGACGACTTCAACTGGAAACAGCTGCTCAATTTCGACGCCTGCATGCGCTGTGGCCGCTGTCTCGATTTCTGCCCGACCTTCAATACGGGCAAGCCGCTCAAGCCACGCCAGCTGATCGTCGAAGTGGGCGCCTACATGAACCGACAAGAAGGACTGCGTGCCGGCCCAGCCGGCCTACGCCTGACCGAAGGGGGCGTCAAAGGCTCAGAGCTCCTCCACGCGGACGAGCCGTCACTCGCGCAGGTGCCGAACCCAGCCGAGCTCATCGGCGACATCGTCTCCGAGGACGAGCTGTGGGACTGCACCACCTGCCGTGCGTGCATGGAGCAGTGCCCGGTGCGTATCGAGCACGTGCCGTTGATCGTCGAGATGCGCCGCAACCTCGTCCTCGAACAGAGCAAGTTTCCGCAAGAGCTAACGATGCTGTTCAACAACCTGGAACGCAACGGCAACCCGTATTCGTTCCCGGCCAGCACACGAGCCGAATGGGCGGCGGCAGCGGGCGTTCAGGAGCTCTCGGAAGTCGACGACCCGGGCTCACTCGAGGTCGTCTATTGGGTCGGCTGCATGTCGTCGTTCGACGCGCGCAATCAGAAGGTCGCGCTGGCTCTCACCCAGGTCCTCAAAGCTGCCAATGTCAAGTTCGCGATTCTGGGCAAAGAGGAGACCTGCAGCGGCGATCCTGCGCGCCGCGCCGGCAACGAATACCTGTATCAAATTCTGGCTCAGGGCAATATCGAACGGCTGAACCAGTATCAACCCAAGCGCGTGGTCGCGAGCTGCCCGCACTGCTTCAACACGCTCAAGAACGAATACCCGCAGCTGGGCGGCAACTACTCGGTCGTACACCACAGTGAATTGATCAAGGAGCTCATCGACGGGGGCCGTTTGAAGGTGCCGCCCGGCACACTCGACGGCCATGGCCTGGCGTACCACGATCCGTGCTACCTCGGCCGCTACAACGAGGTCTACGACGCGCCGCGCAGCGTGCTCGACCAGGTCGACGGCGGGCACGTCGAGATGCCGCGCTGCCGCGACAAAGGCTTTTGCTGTGGCGCCGGCGGCGCGCGCGCCTTCATGGAAGAAAAGCGCGGCACGCGTATCAGTCACAATCGACTGAACGAAGCGCTCGAGACCAACGCCCCGGGCGTGGCCGTGGCCTGCCCGTTCTGCGTCACCATGTTCGAGGACGGCATTCGCGCTCTGAACGCCGAAGAGCGCTTCGCCATCAAGGACATCGCCGAGGTCGTCGCCGAGGCGCTCAGCCGGGCACAACCAGGTTCAAGCGCCCCCGCCGCGCCAGGCTGAGCCGGTACCTATCACCATTATTTATCAATGAACTCGGGCCAGGTCTCGGCCGTCGGCAGAAACAGGTGCACATTCGCCCACGACTGCGCGTCGTTGTCGTCGCCCGGATGTGGACCTCGAAACAGCGCCAGATACAGCCCCAGCTCCGCCAACGCATACCAGGCTCGGTACAAGCGCATTACCCGCTCGTCGCCCGCCCGGTCGTATGCCGTGCGCGCTGATTCTGTCCGCGGCAGCCCCCACAGATCGCGTTCGCGTGGCGCATAAAGCGCCGAGTCCCAATCCACCAGGTACAGCTTGTGACGCTCGTCGCTGAGCAGGTTCGCCCCGTACGGCTCACCGTGGGTGATCACCCACTCTTCTCGTGGCGTCAGCTCGACGAGTCGGTCGTACAGCTGCAAGAGCTTGCGGATGCCTGCCCCATACTCACGTGCGACGGCGCGCGCCGCTGGGCCGTAGGGGCCGCCGTCCCAGGCTGCGTCGGTATCGGCGAGCACCATCTCCAGCTGCCTGCGACGCGGCAGTATGAAGTCCTCGGTCCGCGCCAGGCCGCGCGGCAGCGCGACGGCGTGCAGACGCTTTAGCAAGCCCGCCGTCAGCACGCCATCCGGATCGTGCATGGGCTGAACCTGGTCCAACCACGGGTACACCGAGAGCGCAAAGCGCCGTCCGAGTGGCTGAACTAGCTCGCCAGTCCGCGCGGGCCGAGGCCCGACAACGAACTCCATGCCGGCCGACACCTCTAACCATCGAGCCGCGGCGAATGCCGGCTGCAACTGGTCGATCTCGTGGATGTCATTGACGGTGAGGAACCAAGCGGCGCCAGCGGCGGCGGCGCGCCAGTGATGGCCGCCAAAACCGAGCGCCAGGTACTCCAGCTCATCGGCAGCGATGCCCCAATCGTCGCGTAGGGCATCGACGAGCATGGCCTCGTCAAAGCCCGCGGGCCGCTGCTTCATCGTCGCCAGCCTACGGCGACGGAACGTTTGCTCAATATACTGAGCGCTCAAATATTCTAAGCAGTTGCTCAATATCCTGAGCGAGCCGTGCAATGCAAAACCCGCGGGCCCGCTAACGCTCGTTTGGTAACGTTGTTCGCACCATGGACATCGTCGTCACGGTGAAACAGGTCCCGGACCCCGATATCCCTCCGACCCACTTCAAAGTCGACCAGGCGGCAAACAAAGTCGTGCCGCCCGCGGGCGTCGCGCCGGTCATGAATGGCTACGACGCCCATGCTCTCGAAGCGGCGCTCGTTGTGCGCGACAAGCTCGGCGGCAAAGTGACCGTCGTCAGTCTCGGTCCAGACACTGCACGCGACACGCTCAAGCGCGCCATCGCCATGGGCGCCGACGCCGCCGTCCACGTCAACGACCCTGCCCTGAACGATTCCGACAGCACCACGACCGCGCAGGCGCTGGCCGCGGCGATCAAGAAAGTGGGCTCGTTCGATCTCGTGTTGTGCGGTCGTCAAGCCTCCGACACCGACGGCGGCCAGGTGCACCTCGGCATCGCCCACCATCTCGGCGTGCCCGCGATCTCCCCTGTTCAAAAGATCGAGGACGCCGCGGCAGACAATCTGACGGTTCAGCGCATCGTCGAAGACGGCTACCAACGCCTGAAGGTCAACACGCCGGCGCTGCTGGGCATCTCGAGTGAGATCAACGAGCCGCGCTATCCGCCGCTCAAAGGCATCATGGCCGCGGGCAGGGCGCAGATCCCGGTCTGGTCCGCTGGCGATCTCGGCCTCGACGGAGCCCAGCCGAAGGTCCAACTCAAGAAGCTCTACGTCGAGGTGCGCGAGGCGCGGGTCGAGCTGATCGAGGCCGACTCACTCGCCGAGGCGGGCACCAAACTCGCGGACAAGCTGCGCGAAGCGAGGCTGGTCTAAGCATGGCCGGGGTCCTGCTGATCGCCGACGCATCGGGCGAGCAACTGCCGCCGACGATGTCCGAGCTCGTCGCCGAAGGCAAGCGCGTTGCCAGCCAACTGGGCGCCGGCGCGCCCGTCGTGGCCCTGGTGGGCAAGAACGTCCAGGCGCTGGCCACCAATCTAGGTCAGCTGGGTGTCGAGCGGGTCCTGGTCGCCGACAGTCAAACGCCGGGGCCAGCCTCGCCCGAGTGGCTGCTGACGGCCGCCGAGCAGGCCGCGCAGCAAGCACAGCCCGATGTGGTGCTGCTCACGCACAGCGCCGTCGGCCGCGAGCTCGCGGCTGGCCTTGCCTATCGCCTCAACACGGGCATCGTCACCGACTGCACAGCGCTGCGCGTCGACGGCGGCGAGCTCGTCATCACCAAGCCCGTGTTTGGCGGCAGCGCGATCGCCGAATTCACGATCAGCTCGGCGCCCAAGATGGCCACGCTGCGCCCACGCGCGTTCGAGGCCGATGAATCGCCCACCGCTACGCAGGCTCAGGTCGAACCGGTGAACGTGCCATCGCCAGCTGCGAACGTCGAACTGCTCGAAGAGATCCGCGAGCAAGCCGCGAGCGGGCCGCGCCTCAAGGACGCCAAGATCATCGTCTCGGGCGGCCGGGGGCTCGGCGGGCCGGAGAACTGGAAATTCGTCGAGGAGCTGGCCCAGGTTCTGGGCGCGGCAATCGGTGCGACGCGCGCCGTCACCGACGCCGGCTGGGTTTCGCCGTCGTTGCAGGTGGGCCTGACCGGCTCGACCGTGGCGCCTGACCTGTACATCACGGTCGGCATCAGCGGCGCCGTGCAGCACATCGCCGGGATCTCTGGTGCGCGCAACGTAGTCGCCATCAATCGCGACGGCGACGCCAACATCTTCAAGTACGCGCGCTACGGCATCGTGGGCGATTGGAAGCAGGTGCTGCCCGCGTTCACCCAGCGACTCAAGGAGCTGCGCGGCTGACTTTTGGTTTTGCTGTGCGGCTTGTCGCAACAGCGGGTTTTGCACTGGTCGCGTGTACCGCGCCCGCCCCGACCAAAACTGCCCATGGCGTGCTGATTACCGTCGACAGTCCGTCGATCCAGCGCGTCGAGCGCTTCACCCTGCGCACCGACGACGGCCAGGAGCTGACATTCTCGACCGCCAATGACTTCAACGCGGGCATCAGCCATGCCATGACGCCCGGCCACATGCGTCAGCACATGGCCCTGGCCGAGGCGGTCACGGTCACCTATCGCGAAGAAAACGGTGAATTGGTCGCGCTCAAGGCGACCGATTGACTGGCACACCGTCTGCCGCCAGGCTGTCGGTATGCCGTCCGCTCCCACCCCACCAAAGCGCGGAACAACTTCACCGCGGCGGCCGCCGAAGCCAGCGGCTCCGCGACCGAAGCCATCGTCACAGGCGTCGCCGTCACAGACGCCACTGCCCAAGCCAAAGGATCACCACGGCCCGCTACAACCCACCGGCATGGAGCAAGATCCGGTCGACTGACGGTTGTTATGTCAATACGGCGTTGAGCGCCGGCTCCATCTCTTCGGCCGGCGCGGCACCCTCGAAGCGATCGCGCACGATGCCCGTCTTGTCGACGACGAAGATCCACGGGTCGCTCGGCAAATGCCATTCGTCGACCGCCTTGGCCACCTTCGCGCCGTCGAACGGATACTCGTAAATCTCGACGTGTACGAAGTTGGCGCGCTCGCCGTACGTTTGGTGCAGTTGCAGCACGGCGTCGAGCTCCGGCCCGCACGTCGCGCTTGTGCACAGCGCAGGCGTGGCGAAGGCAGCCACGAGCGGCTTCTGGCCGGGCTCGAGCGCTTGCGCGATGCTCATCGAGTGCAGGATGCATGGTGGTTTGTTGGTGCACAGGCGCGACAGGTCGCCACCGACCTCGCGATCGATCGGCGTCGCCGAGCGCACCGCCGGCTCGCCATAGCCCGGCGCGCTGAACTTGTCGCGCACCTCGAAGTTCATGCGCGCGACGCGCGGCGCGTCGCTGCCGGAGATGAGGCTGATCTGAGCGCCCCATGGCCCGGTCTCGCCGAATTGGGCTGGACTGACCCAGATGCCTTTGCTCTGGCCGCCCACACTGCGAAAGGCCGCCGAGCCGTCGGCCTTCTTTTCGCCGGTTCCGTCGGGCTTGAGCTTGAAGAACTCGAGCTTGACAGTGCCGGTTGTGACCGGCTGGTTACGCGCATCGAGCAGGCCAACGGCGAACCGGTTGCGGCCGAGCGCAATCTCAGAGCTGGCCTGCACCGCGGTCAGGTCCGCGCCCGCGACCGGTTTCGGCTTGACGAGCGAATTCGCCGCCGTTGGCGTGGGCGCGACCGCACTCTGGCACGCAGCCAGGAGCGGCAGTGCAGCACCCGCGGCCACGCCTCCCAGCAAGAGCCGCGCAGCCTGCCGGCGGGTCGTGGGCATGTCGGCCAAGTATAGCTTTGAACCCTGGCCGCGCCCCTTTTTGTTGGGGTCAGCCGAGGAGCGCGGACGAGCCCGGCCCCAGCCAGTGCGCGGCGACGCTGCGCGGTAGATCGTCGGCTGGCGCGCTTCGCCCGGGCGGATCGCGAGTGGCGCTGCCGCGAGGCTGGCCAAGGTAGCCGTTGCCCCAGCCATCGCCGTGGCTGTCGATCGAGGAGGCGCTCTCGATACGGCGTGGTCCGCGCTGCGGCAAGCTGCGGATGCGCTCGAGCCACGCCAGTTCCGACCGACACCGTCCGCAGCCAGCGAGGTGCCGCTCCGCCCGGGCTTTTTCGACCGGCGATGCGCGGCGCTCGACGAGTCGGCTGAGCACGTCGTAGGAGAGATGGCTGGCCATTGGTTGCGACCGCTCCCCAAAAGCGAGATTGGTCACCACCCTACCGACCGTTGCCCGAAACAGCATCCGCAAAATTACGGACTTTGCTCAGGAAGTTCGCCTACATATGTGTAGAACCGGCTCGACTGCTCGCCGGGTCAGAGCTTTGCGGCAGACGGCGTTGCGCGTTTGTGCCGCGTTCGTGCGCGTCGTACCTTGACCATCTGTCCGGCCCTGAGATACAACCGGTCGTGCCTGCGCTGCGCGGGCGATCCCGAACGCGGTCCTGAATGTCCACCCCGTCGTATCGGTCCTACTCCTCGCCCGAGGACTCCCGCTCCGCGCCGCGGCGTTCCGACGAGCCGCTGAGCCGTGAGCGCTTGATCCCGTTCCCCGCTGGCTCGCCGAATGGCAGCGATGCGCGCACGCGACAAGTGCAGCGCCGCCGTCCCGAGTCGCGTGACGTCGAACGCTCGAGCACCGCGCGCCGACCCCGCCGGCGACGCCACTCAACGCCGTGGCTGCAGCGTAATGCGCTCAGCCTCGCGGCGCTGTCGTTCCTGTTCGCCCTGCTCGGGTTGGGCTTCGGCCTGGTCCAGACACTGAACCGCCCCGAACAGACGGCCGCTTTACTCGCCGTAGGCACCCCGACTGAGCAGCAGTCGCCGATGATGGTCGCGGCCAGTGTCGCCGCGCCGCTGGCGCTCTCGATGAGCACCGCCCTGCCCGCCGCGCGCGAGGTCCAGGCGAGTGCCCACGTTATCGACGCCAACTACACCGTCAAGGAAGGCGACACACTCGGCCGCATCGCCGCTCAGTACAACACTAGCGTCGAGCGCATCGCCGCCTTCAACAACATCGCCGACGCGCGCGCGCTGCGTATCGGCGCGCGCCTGGTCATCCCGCCGCCGCTCTAATCCGGCCTCCGCCTGGCATGCCAACGCGTAAGCGACAGCCTCGCTCCGATGTTGCGCGCCCCCGGCCGCGCTCAACCGTGCGGGCCCAGCGCTCCTCCATCCGAGCCTGGCTCGTCCTGCTGGTGCTGCTCGTGATTGTCGCGGCCGCCTCGCTCGGTCAGCTCAACCCGCTCAACGCACTCGAAGCGATCCGCGGCGTGGGCTTCAGTCGCCCGTCAACCCCGAACGTGGACCTTGCTGGTAGCCGGCCGAGCGCGGCCTTGCAGTCCAGGCTCGACAGCGCCGTGGCCGTCTCGCGCGGCACGGTTGGCGCGGTCGTAGTCGACCTCGAAGGCGGCGGCCAGGCAGCCATCGCCGCCGATCGACAGTTCCCCGCCGCCAGCCTGTTCAAGTTGCCCATCCTCGTCGAAGTGCTCGCCCAGGAGCAGCTGAATCGCCTGGATGAAGACGATCTGCTCGAGGTGCGCCAGGAGGATTGGACCGACGGCAGCGGAGTCCTCCAGGCGCGCGTCGGCGATCGCCTGAGCGTGCGCGAACTGACCCGCTTGATGATTCAGGACAGCGACAACATTGCCGCGTTGGTGCTGCTCAATGCCGTTGGCTCAAACAACGTGAACGCGACACTCGATCGGCTCGGCCTGCGCGGCACACGCGTCGTCGATCGGCGTCGAGGGGAACGCGGCGAGCACGTCACCACGGCGCGCGACACGGCCACGCTGCTGTCGATCGTGGCCAGCGGCCAATTGATCGACCCGACGACGTCCGAGGCGGCATTGCGCCTGCTCGAACAGCCGCAGGCCCATACCTGGCTCGCCGAGTCGCTGCCATGGTGGGTCAAGATCGCCCACAAGTGGGGCGACCTGCCGACCGCGCGGCACGATGCCGGCATCGTGTTCAGCCCACGCGGCACGTTCGTGTCCGTCGTGCTGACCGAGGGCGTCGCGCCGGATGAAGCCCAACGCACCATCGCGCGCACCGCGCAGGCCGCGTACGACTATCTCGGGTCTTCGGTCCGAACGCGATCCGCTTCGTCGACCTGAGCGGTTAGCCGCGGACCATGCGCGCAGTGGTCCCTGAGGAGCTCGTATGCCCGCGTGAGCACCGCATACTCGCGTTCGAGCGCGAAGCGCCGCTCACGCTCGGTCACTGCTTCGAGCTCAGTGCGCTCGAGGCGTCGATCGGCCTCGCTCAGCCGATCTTGCAGCACGCGTTCGAGGCGTGCCTCGGCGTCGCGCTGGTGAGCGCCGCGTCGGTCCTCGCGTTCCATGCGCCGCTCGCCGTGCCGAAAGGCGTAGTCGAGTCCGATCCGCACGAGCGTGACCGCCGCGGCGACACATGCGCCGCCGCCGACGCTGTGCCAGACTGAATCCAGGTCAACGTCAAAGTCGAGAGTAGTGGCATCCATGAGATTGGTTGGCCGCCTCCAACGTCCTGCTCAATTCTGCTCAGTCCTTTTGCTTTGTATACTGAGCATGCTCAGTATTGTAAGCAAGACTAGAACATATGTACAGTATCCTGAGCACGGCGGGCGCCGACACCCGCCGCCTGAGGGATAGGAGGACACTCGTGCAGACCCACAGCACGCCCATCGAGCCGCACGCGTTGGGCGAGCGTATTGCGGCGCTCCGCCGCGGCCATGGCTGGACACAGCGCCGCCTCGCCGAAGCCGCCGGCGTCTCGAACGGCTACATCGCGCTCCTCGAGCTGGGCCGCCTGAGCAGTCCAGGCAAGTTCCGCCTCGACGCCATCGCGCGCGCGCTCAGCCTGCGCACCTCAGACTCGCTGCTCAGCGGCACACCCGAAGCCACGCCTGAGCAGGCAAGTGCACCGCCACGCGTTGCCAGCTCATACGCCGCTGAGGCATACGCCACGAACAGTCACACTGGGCCTCCGCTGGGCAGCACCCGCGACCGACCGCGCCGGCCAGTCGGCAGCGGGGTCAGTCCAGGTCAAGTCGAGCCAGAAAGGATCAGTGTGCCCAACGTCGCTGGCACCCTCGAACAGGTGCGCACCCTCGGCGCCCGTCAGCTGCCCGTTTTTCGCTGGGGCTCGTGTGGCGACCCGCGCGATCGCGAGAGCCCGCCCGACCCCGATCGCCTCGAGTATCCGCCGCCAGGCCGCGAGACGCTGATCGGCGCCAGTGGCTTTGGGGTTGTCGTCAAAGGCGAGAGTATGTCCGGTCGCGGCATCCACGATGGCGACGTGGTGTGGGTCAATCCCGAGCGGCCATATGCGCTGGGCAAGGTCGTGCTCGCCCTCGCCAGCGACGTCGGCGGTGAGGGTGGCGAAGGTGGCATGGTGGTCAAGACCTACGCGCGCACTGAGGTCGGCGAGTGCCTGGTCAGCGAAACCGAGAGTGGACGCAGCCCGCTGGTGTGCCGCGAATTCAAAGTGATCGGGCCCGTCGTCGGCATCACGTCCTGGCGCCTACCCGCGTAGGCGCTCACGGTTCAGGCCGCTTTGCGGCGGCGTGCTGTCGACTTCTCGTGCCGGGCGGCTGGTTTACGGGTGCTGCCGCGCTTCTTGGCGGGCGCCGACGCCTTCTTGCGTTCGTCGCTCGGCTCGCCTTCGTCTGACTCGTCGGCCAGTTCTTCGGCCGCGGCCGCGCGCATCTTGCGCGCTGCCTCGGTCGGCTCGCCACTCGGTCGACGCTTGCGCGCCGCATCGACGCTGGCGCGCAGCGCGGCCATCAGGTCGGTGACCTCGACGCCGCCCTTCTCACCCTCGGGCATGACCACTTCGCGGCCTTCGGTCTTGTTCTCGATCAATTCCAGCAGGGCCTCGCGGTACTGGTCCTGGTATTTGCTTGGATCGAATTTTTCGGACAGCGCCTCGACCAGTGACGAAGCAATCGCTACTTCGCGCTCGTTCACGACCACTTTGGGCAGTTTGCCTTCGTGTTCCCGAATCTCGTCGGGGTAGCGCAGCGTCTCGAGCAGCATCGTGCCGTCCTTGGGCCGCAGCGCGCACAGGTGCTCCTTGTTGCGCAGCGCGATCTTGGCCACGCCAGATACGTGCTTCGCTTCCAGCGTCTTGGTCAGCAGCGCGTACGGCTTGAGTCCGGTCTCCTCGGGCTCGAGGTAGTAGCTCTTTTCAAAGTAGATCGGGTCGATCTCTTCGACGTCGACGAAGGCCGACAGCTCGATCGTGTGCTTGCTCGGCAGCGGCAGTTTCTCGAGGTCCTCGTCGGAAATTTCGACGTAGCGGTCCTTGCTGACTTCGAAGGCGCGCACCAGCTCTTCATTGGGTACCTCGCGGTCCTCGGTGGAGCAGAAGCGCTTGAACTTGATCCGACTGTGATCCTCGGCGTGCAGCAGGTGAAAGCTGATGTCCTTCTCCTGCGTGGCCGGGAACAGCCGCACGGGGATGCTCACCATGCCGAAGGTGATCACGCCACTCCAGATTGAACGCGGCACGTCATGCATTCGCGCAAGTTCCGCGCCAATCATGGCCCGTGCGGCGGGTGCCGGGGGCGGGACTCGAACCCGCACGGGTCGCCCCACCGCATTTTGAGTGCGGCGCGTCTGCCATTTCGCCACCCCGGCCGGCTGGGCCGCTCATTCTACCCGTTCGCGACGCGCGCAGACCGCCACATCCGCAAATCGCGCATCAGTCGACCGCGCAGGCTCGAGTCACCGCCTCGGGTATGCGGGAGACCCGCGGACGCGACCAGGACTACTCCCGAGAGTACGAGCACGACCGAGCCAAGACCGAGCAGCGCAGGCAACGGCGAGCGCGCGTCCAGGGTCGGCTCTGTGCGGCCAGTGAAGGCCGCACCGTTGTACGAGAGTGCTTTGATCTTGCCGTCCTGGACGATGGCTTCGACGCCCACTTCGATGCCGTTTATGTTCTGTCCGGCGGGCCGCTCGATCCAGCTCAGCTGGTTGCCATTCGTCACGCGATTCGACACCACGATGAAACGGCCACGACCGTTGGCATTTTCCAGGTAGCGGCGGATCTCTTCCTTGCCCGTATACGTGGTGCTGCGCTGGGTGAGCGTCGCGTCATCGCTGAAGAAGGACACCGCCGCGTCGATGTCCCCTCGATTGCGAGCCATCTGGTAGGCGCCGATGACGGCCGCGGGCTCGCTCGGCTGGAGACTGATTTGAGCACCAGCCACGGGCGCACTGGCGCTCGCCAGGACGAGCACCCAGCACAGTGCGTAGCCCACTCTCAGCAGCACGGACGCCTTACCTCCACGGTAGCAGGGCAAGCACACCCCGAGAATCGTCTGGTGTGCCGGTTGCCTTAGCCGCCGATCTGGCTCATCGAGCGCGAGGCGCGCTGGAAGGCTTCGCCTTCGTTGATCTTGTGCTTGAGCTCCTTGTGCTGTACCGCTTCGACCAAGATGCCGGCCAGATCGTCGTCACTTGCGCCGCTACGGATCGGTCCGCGCAGGTCCCACTCGTCGATCGAGAACAGACATGTCCGCAGCTGGCCATCGGCAGTCAGACGAATGCGGTTGCACGTGCCGCAGAACGGCTGGGACACGGGGTTGATGAAGCCCAGCTCGCCGATGCCATCGGGAAACGTGAAGCGGCGCGACGTACTGCTCGGCTCGGCCGCGACCGGCACGAGAGGCATGAAGTCGCGCTCGATGATCGCCTTGATCTCGTGGCCGCTCAGGACCCGCTCGCGCTGCCAGTTGCCGTCCGCGTCGAGGGGCATGAACTCGATGAACCGAATGACGTACGGCTTGCGTCGCGCGAGCTGGGCGAACGCGACGACCTCGTCCTCGGTGAAGTCGCGCATGGCGACCACGTTCACCTTGATCGGCGAGATACTCGGATATCGCTCGAGTGTTTCGAGCCCGGCCAGGACCTCGTCAAGGCCACGGCGGCGTGCGATCTGATGGAAGCGGTCGTGCTGCAGGGTGTCCAGGCTGACGTTGATGCGGGTCAGGCCGGCTTCGGCAAGCGGGCCAGCCATCGAGCGCAGCAGAAAGCCATTGGTCGTCAGGCTCAGACTGCGCAGGATGTCCATGGTCGACAGGCGCCGCACCAGCTCGGGCAAATCGGGCCGCAGCGTGGGCTCGCCACCGGTGAGACGGACTTCCTCGATACCCAGCTCGACTGCGATTCGCGTCAAGCGTTCGATCTCGTCGAAGGTGAGCAGCGTTTCTCGTTTCAACCACTGCATGCCCTCTTCGGGCATGCAATACACGCAGCGGAAGTTGCAGCGATCGGTCAGCGAGATACGCATGTCGCTGATGCGCCGCCCGTAGCTATCGACGAGTCGGCGCTCGTGCAGCGTCGGCACGGCGTGGCTCGAGGAGTGGTCGATGGTGGTGAGAGGCGGCTCGATCAAAAGCGTCATACGTCCTGTGCCGCGACCCTACGACCGCGGACTTGTAGTATAGCCGTTGCTACAAGTCGGCAGCTTAACAGGTCGTTGCGAGCACGTCGAGTCACCGGCGTTCACGCCGTTGCGAGCTCGGCCACGGCTCTTCGCGACCATGCTTGAATCTCATCGTTCACGCCGAGCGCCGCCAGCTCGCCGAGCCCGTACCAGCCCACCCGGTCCGATTCGACAAGCCGCGGGTCGACTTCGGCATCGTCTGCGTCCAGCACCGCGAAATAGACCAGATCGATGTGCTGGTGCCCTGGATAAATGTTCTCCACCTGGATGCCAGCCGGCACCACCAGCTGCGCTGGATCGTCGATCGGCAGCCCCCGCCCGCCGATCAGGCGCACCATCATGCCCGTCTCCTCGAGCACCTCGCGCAGCGCCGCATCATCTGGCAGCTCGTCGTCTTCGATGTGGCCGCCCGGCGGCAGCCATTTGCCGAGCTTGCGGTGGTAGTGCAACAGCACGCGCCCGTCGTGCACCACGAACACGGCGACGGTGAAGTGACGCAGCGTGCCCGAGGCGGACGGGGCGTGCGAAGGCATCGGCGGCGCGCCAGTCTATCCTGTGCCCCGTGCCGCGCGTCTCGGTAGCCGAAGCGGCTGCGCGGCTGCTGGCCCTCGATATCGATCTGGCGCGCACGCTGAATCAGACTATTCGTAGCTCGCGCCGCGGCCAGCGCATCGCCAGTCAGGCAGCGGGCGGTCTGGCCAGCGCCGAGGTCGCGATCATGCTCGTGCTGGCTACGCGCGGCGAGTTTCGAACCGCGCTACGCATGATGTCCGCGGTCGCCACGGTCTACGGCGCGACCGAGTTGATTGGGCTGGCGTGGCGCCGCGAGCGCCCATTTGCAGGCCTCGAGCACGTCGAGGAGCTGCTCGCCCATGCCCCGCACCGCTCGTTTCCGTCGCGCCACGTTGCCTCTGGCCTGGCGATGGCGATGATCGCCCGTTCCGAGCATCCTAAAACGGGCCAAATCATGGCCGGGATCGCTTGCCTGCTCGGGCTGAGCCGTGTCGCGGCGGGTCTGCACTATCCGAGCGACGTGCTGGCCGGTGCCGTACTCGGTAGGGCGATTGGCTGCGCATGGCGTACGGAGCGGCGCTACTGACGGCGGTCGTAGCCACTCTTTGGTTATTCCGGCAATTTGAGGCGTTTGTCCCTATCGCGCTCCACCAATCCGTCGGCCGCCAATCCTTCGACAATGACATCCAACCGCTGCGCGCTGCAGGCTGGCTCGAATCGCATCGCCAACTCGTCGAGCGCCAGCGTTTGCCCCTCCGGCAATGTACGCAGCGCATCGAGCACACGGCCGCGAAAATATCGGGTTGACCCGGCGAACCGCGGCTGCGCGGCCGTCTTGCGTACCGAAACCTGGCCAGCGCTGGCGCACAGATCGTGCACCGGGCACAGCAAACACAGCGGCGCTTCCGCCCGGCACATCGTCGCGCCCAGATCCATGAGCGCCTGGTTCCAGGCATACGCCTCGCGCGTCGGCACAACAGCATCGGCGACCTCCTGCACGCTGCCGCCGGCGTCGCGAAACACCCGCCCGAGCACGCGCCGCACATTGGTGTCGAGTATCGACACGGGCAGGCCGTAGGCGAAGCACGCCACCGCGCCGGCGGTGTAGCGTCCAACGCCCTTCAATGTGAGCAAGCCCTCGAGCGTGATTGGCAGTACGCCGTCGAACTCGACCATGACCTGCGTCGCGATCGAATGCAGGCGCACCGCGCGCAGGTTGTAGCCGAGCCCTTGCCAGGCGCGAATCGCATCCGCTCGACTGGCCCTGGCCAGGGCCTCGAGGGTGGGAAACTGATCGAGCCAGGCGTGCCACTTGGGCACGACGCGTTCAACCTGGGTCTGCTGCAGCATGACCTCTGAGACGAGCACGGCGTACGGGTCGCGCGTCCTTCGCCACGGCAGGTCGCGAGCGTGTTCGGCGTACCACGCGAGCAGGCGCTGCTGGACTGAGCGCGTGCGCTCGGGCTCCACGGTGCGCCAGGGTAGCGCGACGGGCGTTCAAGTTGATCGCGCGTTACGATCATCGCAACTGGCGGAGGACGCTCTCTTATGGCCGCCGAGATCCACGAGACCATTCTCGACACGGTCGGCAACACGCCACTCGTGCGTTTGTCGCGCCTCGCACCGGACACGCGCACCCAGCTCGTGGCCAAGGTCGAAACGATGAACCCGGGCGGTTCGGTCAAGGATCGCATCGGCCTGGCCATGATCGAAGCCGCTGAACAAGCCGGCGGGCTCCATCCAGGTGCCACGATCGTCGAGCCAACGTCGGGCAACACGGGCACGGGCCTCGCGATGGCCGCGGCACTGAAGGGCTATCGGCTCGTGTGCGTCATGCCCGACAAGATGTCGACCGAGAAAATCGCGTTGCTGCGTGCGTACGGCGCCGAAGTCGTCGTGTGTCCGACGGCGGTGCCGCGCGAGAGTCCACAGAGCTACTACAGCGTCGCGGATCGACTCACCCGCGAGATTCCCGGGGCATTCCAGCCCAATCAGTACTTCAATCCGGCCAATCCCGCCGCGCACGAGGCGACCACAGGCCCCGAGATCTGGCGTCAGACGGACGGTCGGATCACCCACTTCGTGGCGGGCATGGGCACTGGCGGGACGATCACCGGCGTCGGGCGCGTGCTCAAACGGCACAACCCGAACATTCAGATCGTTGGCGCCGACCCGGTTGGCTCGATCTACTCAGCGGGCGAGCACTTCACGCCCAAGATCTACAAGGTCGAAGGCATCGGCGAAGACTTCATGCCCTCGACGATGGACCTGAGCCTGGTCGATCGCATCGAGGTCGTCGACGACAAAGAGAGCTTTCTCATCGCCCGGCGCGTCACGCGTGAAGAGGGCATCTTGATTGGCGGCTCGAGCGGCTCAGCCGTCGCGGCTGCGCTGCGCGTGGCCTACGAGCTCGACGATCCCAATGCTCTGGTCGTCGTCATGCTGCCCGATACGGGCCGCAACTACCTGAGCAAAATCTACAACGAGGAGTGGATGCGCTCGAACGGCTTCCTCGAGCAGTTCCCGGCGCATTCCGTGGGCGAGGTCGTCGCCGGCCGGTCCGAGGCGCGCGGCTTGCCACGCTTCGTCGGTGTCCAGGCGCGCGACACCGTACGCTCGGCGATCGATACGATGCAGCAGTACGGGATCAGCCAGCTGCCGGTCCTCGAAGCTGATGGGGATCACGCGCAGATGGTTGGCTCGATTCAGGAGCGCACGCTGCTCGACAGGATCTATCGGGACCCGACGCTGGTCGACTCGGCCGTTGGCGCGGCAATGGATCCGCCGTTTCCGACGATGCCCAATACCGCCGATATGGACGACGCCTTCGACCTGCTGCTGGGCGGCGCGAACGCGCTGGTCGTGGTCGATCGCGAGCAGCCAATCGGCATGATCACAAAACTCGACCTGCTCGAGTTCGTCGCCCAGCATAATCGTCGTCGGCACAATCACCGATGACCTCCTCGGACGGTTTCGCAACCCGGGCGATCCATGTTGGCCAGGCGCCGGACCCGGCCACAGGCGCGGTCATCGTGCCCATCTATCAGACCAGCACCTACGCCCAATCTGAAGTCGGGGTGCACAAAGGCTTCGACTACTCGCGCACGGCCAATCCGACCCGCGCGGCGCTCGAAGCGTGCCTGGCCTCGCTCGACAACGGTCGCTACGGCCTGGCGTTCGCGAGCGGCATGGCCGCCGAGGACACCCTGCTGCACCTGTTTGATTCGGGCGACCACGTGGTCGCGTGCGACGACGTGTATGGCGGAACGTTCCGCCTGTTCCGGCGGGTGCTCGAACGGGCGGGGTTACGTTTCACGTTTGTCGATGCGACGCGCATTGAAAACATCTCTGCCACCTTAGAGGACCGGACGCGGCTCATCTGGCTCGAGAGTCCTACGAACCCGCTGCTCAAACTGATCGATATTGCCTCGGTTGCGCAGCTCGCGCACGCGCGCGGCATCCTGGTCGCCGTCGACAACACGTTCGCGAGCCCGTACTGCCAGCGCCCGCTCGAGCTGGGCGCCGACGTCGTGCACTACAGCACGACCAAGTACCTGGGTGGCCACTCCGACGTGATCGGCGGCGCGCTAGTGACCTCGGACGACGATCTGCACGAACGACTGAAGTTCCTGCAAAACGCCGTCGGCGGGGTGCCGGGCGCGTTCGACAGCTGGCTGGTGCTGCGCGGTCTGAAGACCCTCGCAGTGCGCATGCGCCAGCATTCGGCGAACGCGATGGAGGTGGCGTGCTTCCTCGAGCAGCACGCGCGGGTAAAGCGCGTCTACTACCCGGGCCTGCCCAGCCATCCGCAGCACCCGCTGGCGCGTAAGCAAATGGTCGGTGGCTTCGGCGGCATGCTCTCGTACGAGGTTCAGGGCGGCGTCGAAGCCGCGCGCGACGTCGCGCGCCGCACGCGCCTGTTCACGCTCGCCGAAAGCCTCGGCGGCGTCGAAAGCCTGATCGAGTTGCCCGCGCTGATGACCCACGCCAGCCTGCCCGCCGAACGCCGAGCCGAAATCGGCATCGATGATGGGCTCATTCGGCTATCAGTCGGCATCGAAGAACACGAAGACCTGATCGCCGACCTCGACCAGGCCCTCGCCTGATCGATCAGGCGACGGGCCGGCCGGCGAGGCGCTTCAGGGCCTGCACGTTGGGCAGATCGGGTCCCTTGCCATCAAAGCCTGGCGCCTCGATGACCCAGGGCAGGTCGCGCAGCTTCGGGTGCGCCAGCATGCGCACGAACGCCTCTTCGCCGAGCGAACCGTGGCCGATGTTCTCGTGCCGATCGACGGCGCTGCCCAGGTCGACCTTGGAATCGTTGGCGTGGATGAGCCACAAGCGTTCGAGGCCCACGTAGCGCTCGATCTCCTCGAGTGCGCGCTCGATGCCGTCATGAACGCGCAAGTCGTAGCCCGACGCAAACGTATGCGCGGTGTCCAGGCACAGCGCCAGCCGCGGGTCGCGGCCAAGTCGGTCGAACAGCGCGCCGATCTGCTCGAACCGCGCGCCGAGTGTGTCACCCGAGCCCGCGGAGTTCTCCAGGATCACGCCGCTGACGCTGCCCTGTGCAAGCAGTTGCTCGACGGCCGAGGCGACGTGCCGTTCGGCGTCTTCGACGCTTTGCGCCCTGCCCGAACCGACGTGCACCACCACGCCCGCCAGGCCAATGCGGTCGCACCACTGGGCGGTCGCGCACAGGTTTGCAATCGAAGCCTCACGCAGACCGGGATCGTCCGAGGCCAGGTTGATCAGGTAGGTCGCGTGGGCAAATGCAGGCGCGATTGCTGCTTCGGCACACCGCGTCGTGAACGCGGCAACTTCTTCGTCCGTGTGCTTTGGGTGCTGCAAGCGCCGAGGCGCGGACAGGAAGATCTGGATGCACTCAGCGCCGAGCGCCTGAGCGCGACCAATGCTGTTGGACAAACCGCCCGCGGTCGAGACGTGCGCGCCGATTGGCATAGGGAATCGAGTTCTCGAATGCTAAACTGCCGCGAGCGATGGCGTATTTCATCAACGACAAGTGTGTCGGCTGTACCGCGTGTGAGACCGTCTGCCCGGTCACAGCCATCACGGGTGTCAAGAAAGAGTTCTATTTCATCGATCCCAAAATCTGCATCGACTGCGGCGCGTGTGGTCGCGCCTGTCCATACGATGCGATCTTCGACACGTATGGCGCCACCGCCGAGAAGCAGCGACGCACTGAGTGGGCACGGCCGGTGGTCCAGGAAGAGATCTGCAGCGGCTGCCGCTACTGCGTCGATATCTGCCCGTTCGAGTGTTTGAGCATGATCGACGAGGACAAGCCGTGGCAGGCCGTCGCAAGCCTGACGAACCCCAAGGCGTGCGTCTCGTGCTACTTGTGCGAAGCGAGCTGCGATAAGGGCGCGATCGTGTTGCGCCCGCCCGACAACGTCGCGCCGCCCGCGGCCGCCCGGTTCCAGCGCTAACCGTCGACTTTTGTCGGACACGATGCCGAGTCCCTACGGTGCCGCCCGCCCATCCGGGCTCGTCGGTTTCGACACAGATCGCGCGCGCGAAGTGGCGCTCGTGGCCGCCAGGGCCTCGGGCCAGATCCTGCGCGAGCGGGTGGACTCGATTCGCGAAGTGCGAACGAAGAAAAGCGCGGTCGACCTGGTCACCGACGTCGACGTTGCGAGCGAGCAGCAGGTCCTGGCCACGTTGCTCGAGGCCTTTCCTGGTCACAGCGTTATCGGCGAAGAAGGCGGGACGCGGACTGGCAGCGATCCGCGGTTCCGCTGGTTCGTCGACCCGCTGGATGGCACGACGAACTATGCGCACGGGTTCCCGTTCTTCTGCGTTTCGATCGGCCTCGAGGTTGACGGCGAGCTGGCCCTCGGAGTCGTGTACTCGCCGTGCATGGAGGAGCTGTTCGTGGCCGAGGCTGGCCAGGGCGCGACGCTGAACGGCCGGCGCATCACGGTTTCGTCGATCACGAACCTGCGCGATGGGTTGTTGGCAACGGGGTTTCCGTACGACCGCGCTGAATTTCCCAAGGCTCTCAAGAGCTTCGAAGTCATGAGCATGCACTGCCAGGCAGTGCGGCGCGCGGGGAGCGCGGCGCTCGACCTGTGTTATGTCGCGTGTGGCCGGCTCGACGGCTTCTGGGAGCATCGAGTCCAGCCCTGGGATCTCGCGGCGGGGGCGTTGATCGTGACCGAAGCAGGCGGCCAGGTCAGCACCACCGATGGCGGACGGTTCGACGTCGAGGCCGGCCAGGTCCTGGCCAGCAACGGCACCGTGCACGCTGAGATGACGCGAAATCTCGCCGGCATCGATTGAGCAAACCCGCGGTCACTGTCCGCAACACTGGGCGTTCCTGAACGTCAGAGTTTGGCATGCGTTATGCGCTTGTGACGCGGGGCTGACCCGCATGGCTGTTACCGCGCTTCGTCGCACGCATGCCGGGAGGGCGCGCGTCTCGAGCGCGTCGATTGCGCCCGGTTTGCTGTTGGCAGCGCTCGTCGCGCCCGCGCTGGACCTCCTCGAATTTGTGCAGCCGCGCGCGGCGCTCGGCGAAATTGGCCTGGTCGCGGCTGCGGTGGCGGCCATCGTGTTGCTACTGAGCTGGGCGCGATGCCCGCGCGCGAGCTGGCTCGCGGCGGCGACGCTCGCGGCGTTGGCGAGCCTTGCGATGCGCGCCGTGGGAGCGGATGTCGGCTCCGCCCTGTCGCTGCTGGCGGTGCTGGCCGTCGGCCTTGGTGGCGCCTTTGCTTCGCCATCAGATCAGCGCGAGGCGCTATTCGGGCTCAGCCCAGAGTCGCGCGACGATAGCTCCGCCGAAGCTCCTCGGCCGAGTTCTGAGCGTCACCTGCCGCCGCGCGCAGCGTAACGAACCGCTCGCGAAAGCTCGCGTCATCCGCGAAACGCTGCTCGAGCAGCGCCACGAGGCGATCGAGACTGCGCCGCAGTGCGGGGCGATCGTCGGCGGCGAGCCACAGACCGGCCAACTCGATCAGGTCGATAACGGCCGGGTCGGCACGTGGATCACCTGGCAGCAAGGCCCGCTACCCGAGGCCGAGCGCGCCTTCGATTTCGTCGAGGTGTTCGCGGCGGTGCTCGGCGCGCGCGAGGTTGATCGGGTGCGCGCGGGCAATTTGCTCGATCAGTCGCGGGCTCGCTTCGTCCAGCGCGCGATTGGCGGCTTCGCCGGCGGCGACCGCCTCGTTGGCGGCCGCGCGCGGCGCGAGCGCCAGCCACTGCGGCTTGGCCGCGTCGTTGATGCTGTCGACGTCCAGGACCGCATCCGATTCCGACGGCTCCAGGTTCTCGCGCTGCCAGCGCGCGACCAGGTACGCAGCGCGGCGGTCCCAGAACGCGACGTGGGCAAGCGTCGCTGCCACGGTCCAGCCATCGGTGAGCGGCCGGGCTAGCTCATCGTCGCTAAGACGCGCGACGAGCGCTTTGAGTCGCTCGAGCTCTGGCCAATCCTGACTGCGATTGGTCGAAGACATGGCGTTCAGATCCGTTGGCGTTTGATGGTGATCACGGTTGCGGCCATGAAGTATGCGTCGCGAATGACGGTCTTGATCTGCTTGCGCTCGGAACGCGCCTCGCGCACGATGCGCTCGATCAACTTCTCCGCTTGCCCGCGAGTCACCTGACGGGCCACGGGCAGCATCGCGCCGTCCTCATCGGTGACCTCGACGCGGAACGTCGCATCTGGCTCCTCGATCAGCGCGTACGACCAATCGGACTGCTGGGCCGCCACGTTCAGTTGCGGCGACCTCCGCCCTCGCCGAACGTGTCGATGCCCTGGTGAAACAGCCACTCGCGGCTCGCGCGGTGCAAGTCCTGCAGATCGGGCCGAGCCACGATCATGCGATGCAGCAGCTCTTCCATCTCGGCGTCCGACTTCGACAGGACGTCTTCGACCTGGCGCTGATCGCCAAAGCGCGCGGCATTGTCGACCAGGAACTGGCGCAGCACGCGCGGATTCTGTCGGCGCAAGACCGCGGCAAGCTGAGCGATGTACGAGGATGGGCGCGGCATGGGGATGTCGACGTGCCGCCGTGGCCTCTCACGAGCTGGGCGGGGTGCCCCCGGAGAGATTCGAACTCCCGACGCCCGCCTTAGGACGGCGGCGCTCTGTCCCCTGAGCTACGGAGGCGACGCGCCGAGTATTTTATCCCGCGCTCGGGATGCGCCGCCCGTTTGAATCAGTCGTCGGTTCGGGCGCGCTGCTCGGCAGTGCGCATGCGCCACTGGCGGAAACCCGTTTGCAGTTCGCGGCCCAGCAGGAAGGCCACCACCCAGCCGCTGAGCAGAAGCACAAACTCCAGGGTTTCCACGGGCATCATCAATACTCCGATCGAAGGTCGCGCCATTATGAACGAGCACGGGCGCGCTGCCAAGATACTGATAGCCTGAATTGAGCGGCCAATGCTCCTGTTTGCGCTCGTAGCCGCAGTCGCGCTTGGCTCATGGACAGCCGCGCCAGGTCTGAACGAGGCGCGCGCCGAAATTGCCGCGACGACGCTCGACGGTCGGATTTACGTCGCGGGCGGCTTCGACGGCAATGGCACCGACCTGAGCTCGTTCGAGATGTTCGAGCCTGCTGTTGGAACCTGGCAGCTGCGCGCGGCGCTCCCGCAAGGACTGAATCACCTCGGCGTCGCAGCGCTCAACGGCGAGGTCTACGTTGCGGGCGGGAGCCTCGGCGGCACGCCGACCTCCGGACTGTTCGCGTACGAGCCGAACCTGGATGCCTGGACGCGCAAGGCGGACCTGCCGCTGCGTCGATCGGCGCACGTACTGGTCGCCGCGGGCGGACGGCTGATCGTGGTCGGCGGCGTCGGCGACGAACCAGGCGTGACACTGGCGTACGAGCCGTTGAGCGACACGTGGGAGCGACGCGCGCCGATGCCGACGGTGCGCGAGCACCTCTCGGCGGCTGTCGTCGACGAACGGGTGTATGTCATCGGCGGCCGCTGGTTCGATCAGGGCAACCTGGCCAACGTCGAGGTCTACGACCCCGCCAGCGATCAGTGGCAGGCCCTGACGCCGATGCCGACGCGGCGCGGTGGCCTAACGGCGGCAACGTTGAATGAACGGATCCATGTCTTCGGTGGCGAGGCGTTCGATCCCAATCGCACGTTTCCGCAGCACGAGGTGTATGACCCTGTGGTCGATGGGTGGACGACGGCCGAAAACCTGCCGACGTCACGGCACGGATTGGGCTCGGCCGTGCTCGACGGGGCGCTGTATGTGATCGGCGGTGGGACCAGCGCTGGGCTCAGCACCAGCACCACCGTCGAAGCGTTCCGCGACGAGTAACTCGGGCTTTCAGTGGGAGCGTTCTCATGCCGGGCGCGATTTCTTTGTGTGCGCGCGCGCAGCGGCTAAGATCGCGCGCCCAATGTCTACCCCGCTCGGCTGGCTGGATCTCGGCCCAGGCTGGCTGTTCGAACACATCCGTGACGCCGTGGCCGTCGTCGATGCCCACGGCACGATCAGGTTGTGGAACCCGGCCGCGGAGCAGCTGTTCGGTCACCCGGCCGCGACGATCGTGGGCTGCCCGATCGATCTGGTCCTGCCGAAGCTGGCCGCCGGGCGCTGCGAGCCCGGGCCAATCGAACGCACCGGCCGGCAGCGCTCCGGCGCTGAGCTGCGCGTCGAAGTCTCGGTCAGCTCGATCCAGACATCAACGGGCGCAGCACGCTACGGGCTGCTGGTCTTGCGCGACGTCACCGCGCGCACGGAAGCAGAACGCGAGATCGCCGAACGGCGGCGCACTGAGCGGGCGCTGATCGAAAGCGAGGAGCGACTGCAGCACGCGTTGGCGACGCAGCGATTCCTCGACGACGCCTCGAATGAGCTGGCGGCATCGCTCGACTACGAGACCACACTCCAGCGCATGGCGCGGCTGCCGCTGCCGCGACTCGCCGAGGTATGCGTCGTGTACGGCCTCGACGATGACCTGGTCGTGGAAGGCGCCACCGCGAGCCATGTGGATGTCGTGCGCGAGCTCGCACTCGAACCGCTGCTGGCCTGCACCGGTCGCCGCCTCGATCGCCTCGCGCTGCTGGACGAGCTGCAGCCAATCGAGCCGTCCGACGAACAAGCCTGGCGTGTGCTGGCTCTTTCAGCTGATGAGCACCGAGTGCTCGGCGGGCTGCAATTGCGCTCGGCGATCCTCGTCCCGCTCAGCACGCGCGGTCGACTGCTCGGGCTAATGCTGCTCGGCTCGACCTCGACCGCCGGCTGGCAGCCCTCGGGGACGGCGCTGGCCGAAGATCTCGCCCGACGCTGCGCGCTCGCGCTCGACAACGCGCGGCTCTACCGCACCGCACAGCAGGCCATCGCCGCGCGGGATCAGTTCCTGTCGATCGCCTCGCACGAGCTTCGCGCGCCACTCGCGCGTTTGAAGAGTCACGCCGAAGTGCTGCTGATGGCGCACGGCGCCGACCAGCTCGACGCTGAACGACTGCGCTGGTCCGTCCAGCGCATTAACGCCTCGGTAGATCGCCTCGCGGCCCTGACCAAGGACGTGCTGGACCTGTCGCGGCTACGCGGCGGGCACTTGCCGTTCCGTCCACGACCGGTCGAGCTCGCGCAGTTCCTGAGCGACCTCGAAACGCGCTTCGCGGACGCGGTTGGCGAGCGGCATGCGCTGCGCCTGGAGCTGCCGCCGAGTGCCTGTCCGGTGCTCGTCGACCAGGACCGCATCGAGCAGATCTTGATCAACCTGCTCGACAACGCGGTGAAGTACTCGCCGAGTGACGGCGAAATCGTGCTGCGCCTGGAGGCCGTCGAGGATGGCGTTCAGCTGAGCGTGCGCGATCAGGGCGTCGGTCTGCCGGACGGCGCGGGCGAGCTGATCTTCGAGCCGTTCGGACGCGCCGCGAACGCCGAACAATGGAACGTGCCCGGCATGGGTCTCGGTTTACACATCTGTCGGCTGATCGTCGAGCGCCACGGCGGCCGCATCTGGGCCGAGAGCGACGGTGAGCTACGCGGGACAACAGTCAACGTGTGGCTGCCGTTCGCCCCGGAGTCGCCGATGAGCTCAAGCGAGGCCAAGCACCTGCTGACGAATCAGCTCACGCTGGCGGTCGGCTACTGCGAGCTGCTGGCGACCAATCCGTCGCTGCCAGAGGACGTGCGGGCGCAGGCGCTCGGTGCGATGCACGGCGCGCAAGGCGCCGCGGCGACGCTCGAAAAGCTCTAAGGCCCGACTGGCGCCACGTTGGCGGCGTACTCGATGCCGCCGAGCAGGTGGTCCATGAACAGCGCGTCGTGGTAGCTCTCGGCGGTGTGGCCGCCGGCGGTGTACCAGGCGCGGCCGCCATCGTAGGCGTGGAGCCAGGCGATCGGGTGATCGCCCATCGTGCCGCCTGAATACGTTGACTCGTCTAACGTCGCCAGGACGTGCACTTCGGAGGCGAAGCGCGGGTTGGAGCGGAAGTTGTACCACTCGTCCGTGCGCAGCCAGGTCTCAGGCAGCAAACGCGTCGCTGCTTGAGTCGCGTCCTCGAGGCGCACCGCGGCGCGGTGCGTACCGGGTGGATGATCGGCAAAGTACGTGCCGACCAGGCCGCCGTACCACGGCCAGTCATATTCCGTGTCGGTCGCCGAGTGGACGCCGACGAAGCCGCCGCCGGCGCGGATGTAGCTCTCGAAGGCGACCTGCTGCCCGCTGTCGAGCACGTCCCCGGTAGTCAACACGAAGCCGACCGCTGCATACGCAGGCAGGATGACCGGATCGAATAACGCCGGGTCTTCGGTCACGTCCACGACGAAGCCGTGCTCGTTGCCGAGCTGGGTCAGGCCGGCGACGGCATCTGGGATGGAGTCGTGGCGAAAGCCCTGGGTGCGGGTGAAGACGAGGACACGGTAGGCAGCGGGCGGCGCAACGACCTCTTCCTGGGCGCGACTATAGCGCCAGGTCGCTCGGGCCGATCAGCGCTACCCATAACCTATGTATCCACGCCACGCTAGAAGCCGTAGCCACGAGTGCTGCAGCTCGCGAACGGCCCAGACAGGGGTGCACAATGAGCCCCATGGCGGTCACCACCGAGGCGCCCGGCGCCGACGTCAGCGGGTTGTACGCGCATTTCATCGGCGGCCGGCGGGTGCGCGCGGAGGGTCAGCCCGACCTCGTACGCGCCAATCCCGCCGCCACGGACCAGGTCCTCGGCAGTCTGCGCTCGGCCGACCTGGACCTTGTCCGTAGCGCAGTTCAAACCGCGGCCGCGGCATGGCCAAAGTGGCGCAATACGCCAGCTCCGGCGCGCGGGCGCGTGCTGCTCGAAGCGGCTCGCCTGATGGACCAGCATCGCGAGGAGCTGGCCCGACTGATTGCACTCGAAGAGGGCAAGTCAATTCGCGATGCGCGTGCCGAGGTTCAGCGCGGCCTGAACATCACCGAGTTCATGTCGGGCGAAGGTCGGCGCTTCGGCGGCTACACCTCGGCCTCCGAATCCAGCACGAAGTTCGCGTTCACGACACGTCAGCCACTCGGCGTCGTCGCCTGCATCACGCCGTGGAACTTTCCGATCGCGATTCCGGCGTGGAAGATCGCACCGGCGCTCGTGGCGGGGAACGCGGTGATCTTGAAGCCTGCGTCGGCGACGCCCGCGAGCGCCGTACGGCTCGCCGAGCTGTACCAGGAGGCCGGGCTGCCTGACGGGATTCTGAACGTGCTCGCGGCGCGCGGTGGTGCGGCGGCTGAGGCGTTGATCGACTCCGAAGAGGTCAGAGCGGTGAGCCTGACCGGCAGTACCAGTACCGGGCGGCACGTGGCGGCACGGTGCGCCGCGCGCGGCGTGCCAGTCCAGGCCGAGTTGGGCGGCAAGAATGCGGCGATCGTGCTCGCGGACGCCGACCTCGAGCTCGCCGCGGCGGGTATCGTCGACGGCGCCTTCGGCTCGACGGGCCAGCGGTGCACGGCCACGAGTCGCACCATCGTGATCGACTCGGTGGCCGATCGACTGCTGCAGAAGGTCATTGAACGGGCGCAGAAGTTGAAGGTCGGCCCGGGCGTCGAGGAGGACACCGACGTCGGGCCCGCGGTGAGCGCCGAACAGCGCCAGACCGTGCTCGAGTACCTGGACATTGGGCGTGGCGAGGGCGCGGATGCCGTCTACCAGAGCTCGGGCGAGCCGAGCTCAGCGGGCTACTGGCTGCAGCCAACCGTGCTCGACCGGGTGCGGCCCGAGATGCGCGTGGCGCGCGAGGAGATCTTCGGCCCGGTCCTGTCGCTGATCCGCGTGCCCGACGCCGACGCGGCCTTCGAAGCCGCCAACGCGGTCGAGTACGGCCTGGCGGCGTCCATCTACACCCGAGACGTCCAGGCGATCTTCCACTTCGTCGACCGCGTCGACGTGGGAATCGCCCACGTGAATCAGCCCACGCTCGGCGGCGAGGTCCACCTCCCGTTCGGCGGCGTCAAAGCCTCAGGCATCGGCCCGCACGAGCAAGGCCGCGACGCCATCGATTTCTTCACAAAGGTGAAAAGCGTCTACATCAATCATGGTTGATCTGGTTCGGCGGCCGGCGCGTGTGGTGCCGGATGGGCGGGACTGGCGGTTCATTCATTTCGAGGCGTGTCGGCTGGGGAAAGGCGAAGGTTTCGAGCAGGCGACTGAGGACCGCGAGACGGCGGTCGTGGTGCTTGGCGGCAAAGTGGCGATCGACGTCGGCTCTGATGTGTTCGTGGTGGCGGGGCGGGCGGACGTGTGGGAACGGACGCCGCCGTCGATGGTGCTGGTGCCGCCGGGGCGAACGCTCGCCGTTCAGGCCGCATCGGTTGCCGAGATCGTGATCGCAGGGGCAGTCGCGGAGGACGCGCATCCAGAGCCGCGGCTGATCAGGCCGGACGACATCCTGGTCGAAGAGCGCGGTGAGGGGCAGACGCTACGCTACGTACACCATTTGCTACCACCCTCCGCCGAGGCGCAGCGACTGATCCTGGTCGAGGTGTACACGCCCGCGGGCAACTGGTCGAGCTTTCCGCCGCATAAGCACGACACCGACGATCCACCGCGCGGGTTTGCATTGCAGCGGGTTTACACGGCCGACGGCGCGCTCGACGAAGCCATAGCGGCGCACGATCGCGACCTGGTGCTGGTGCCGCGTGGGTACCACGTGGTGGCCAACACGCCGGGGCACGAGTGCTACTACCTCAATGTCATGGCTGGCACCAGTCGGGTGTGGAACTTCACTCTGGATCCTGCCTACAAAAACCTGATGAATTGGCAAAAGCCAGAGTGACCATTGACCTGCTGTCAATGGGTCGCTCATGCATCGACCTGTACTCGAACGACGTGGGGGCGCCGTTCGTCGAGGTCACCAGCTTCGGCGCTTACGTGGGTGGCTGCCCAACCAACATCAGCGTCGGCGTGCGCCGGCTCGGTCTCAACACGGCGCTGCTTACCGCGCTCGGCGCCGATCTGACAGGCGACTTCGTGCTCCACTTCCTCAATAAAGAAGGCATCGACACGCGATTCATCCCGCGCAAGCCAGGTCGGCGGACCAGCGCTGTGCTGCTGTCCATGGAGCCGCCCGACAAGTTCCCGCTCATCTTCTATCGCGACAACTGCGCCGACATCGTGCTCAACATCGACGACGTCGACGCGGCGCCCGTCCGAGATTGCCGGGCGCTGCTCATCTCGGGCACGGGCCTGAGCGCTGAGCCGAGCCGGACGGCGACAATCTATGCCGCTGAGCGTGCCCACGCAGCGGGCGCTACGGTTTTCCTGGACTTCGACTTCAGGCCAACCGTGTGGGACGATCCGCGAGCCTTCGGTGTCATCGTCAAGCGACTGGTGGGAATGGTGGATGTGGCGCTCGGCACCGAAGATGAAGTCAAAGTCGCGGCCGGGTTTGCAAACTACACCATCAGACACGGCCAGGAGACGCACGCGGAAGTTGAGGGCGACGTCGACGAAGCGGTCGGGCGGATACTGCACGGCGGTATTCCGGTGCTCGTGGTGAAGCATGGGCCCAAGGGGGCATCGGTGCACCAAGCCACCGAGACGCTGGATGTGCCGGGCTTTCCGGTTGAGGTGTTGAATCTGCTCGGCGCGGGCGATGCCTTCGGCAGCGGGCTGATCTACGGGCGGCTGAAAGGCTGGGACTGGTATCGCGCGACGCGGATGGGCAATGCGGTAGGCGCAATCGTGGTCACGCGCCCCGCGTGCGCGAACTCGATGCCGACCCTCGCCGAGGTGGACGCGTTCGTAGCGAGCAAAGGCGGGTTATAGGCACGTCTCAGGCTGGAGTGATAACGTGCCGCGCAAGTTCGTCATAGCCCCTGGGGGAATCGTGTCGATGACCTTGTCTGACATCATGCGTCGGGCGCCGCTGGCTGCCCTCAGTGCGCTCGCGCTCGTCCTGGCCGCGTGTTCGTCAACGCCGCCAGCCGCCCCGACCAGTGCACCCGCGGCACCCGCGGCCGCATCCAAGCCGACCGACGCGCCCAAGCCTGCCGCGGCCGCACCGACCACGGCACCAGCAGCCGCCGCGGCCAAGCCCACGGAAGCAACGGCCGCCAAGCCCGCGGCAGGCGCCGCTGGTGGGACCGTCTCGTGCGCGGAGCACGCCACGCAGGGCGGGGGCGGCGCGCCGATCAAGATCGGCTCGGACGGCTCGCTTACCGGTGCCACGGCCAACTTCGGCACGGGCATGAAGCGCGGCATCGAAATCTGCCTGAAAGAGTTCAATGACGCGGGCGGTTATCAAGGCCGCAAGGTCGACATTCCAGTCCTCGACGATCAGGTCAAGCCCGAGATTGCCGTTGCCAACATCACCCGTTTCCTCGAGCAGGACAAGGTCATCGCGATTATCGGTCCGGTCAACTCGGGCAACGCGCTGGCGTTCCTGCCCAAGACCGAAGAGGCCGAAGTGCCGGTCATCGTGCCCATCTCGACCTCGGTGCAGGTCGTCTACGTCGACGCCAATGGCCAGCCGTCGCCGATCTATGGCGACCCGGGCGTCAAGCCGCGCAAGTGGGTCTTCCGCAGCTCGATGCAGGACAACTTCCAGGTCGAGACCATCCTGTCCTTCGCCAAGACCAAAGGCTGGGATGCGATCGGCATCATGCACGACACGACCGGCTACGGCACGGCGTCCAAGGCAACCGCCGACAAGCTCATCCCTGCCGAGGGCTTCAAGATCCTGGCGACCGAGACCTACAACGTCGGCGACACCGACATGACCTCGCAGCTACAGAAGATGAAAGCCGCGGGCGTCAAGCAGATCATCAACTTCGGTCTCGGCCCAGAAGACGCGAACCTGCTGCGCAGCGCGCAGAAGATCGACTACAACGTCCAGTTCTCCGGCGCGTGGGGCTTCAGCGATCCGCTCGTGCCCCAGCTCGCGGGCAAGGAGCTCGCCGAGGGCGTGGTCACCGTCGCCTCGTTCACGCCTGATCAGAGCCCAGCCGCCGCCGACTTCCACCAGAAGATGCTCAAGACATACGGCGAGGATCCCTTCCCGATCACCGCGGCGCAGTCCTACGACGCCACGAAGATCATGTTCCAGGCGCTCGCCAAGTCGGGCCCAGATTCGGCCAAGCTGCGCGACGCAATTGAGAGCCTTGAGGGCTTCAAGGGCGTGACCGCGGCACCAGCCAAGCCGTACGGGCCGGATCGCCATCACTCACTGGAAGGCAAGGACCTGTTCGCGGCGGTGTGGAAGAACGGAGAGCTCGCCAAGGCGCAGTAGAGACTGCGAGCATGGAGGCGCTCGACACTCTTTTACGCGGGCTGCCGCAAGCCGTTGCCAGCGGGCTCGTCTACGGCAGCATCTACGCGCTCATCGCACAGGGGTACTACGTCACGTTCTCGACAACCGAGACGCTGAACTTTGCCCAGGGCGACTTCCTGATGATCGGCGGCATGCTGGCCTTCACCGCGTTCGCTGCGCTGGTGCTGGTCGGGGTGCCGCTGGTGCTGGCGCTGATCGTGGCGCTGGCGATGATCCCGCTGGTCATGGCGGTCATGGGCACGATCGTGGAGCGGGTCGCGGTGCGACCGCTGCGGCGGGCGTTCTCGCTGGGCTGGATCCTGAGCACGGTCGGCGTCGCGGTGATCCTCCGTAACTCGTCAGAGGTGATCTGTGGACGCGAGCAGAAGGCGGTGCCGTCGGTCTTTGGCGACAACGCGCTGCGAGTGAACGCGGGCGTGTTTCAGTTCGGCATTCTGCCTCAGGAAGTGTTCATCCTGGTCGCGTCGATGGCGACGATGGCAGCGGTGTTGTTCTTTCTGAAGCGGTCGTTACTCGGCAAGGCGATGGCGGCAGTGGCCTTGAATCCGTCGGCAGCGGGGCTGATGGGCATCAATGTGCGGTACATGGTGATCCTGGCGTACGTCATTTCGAGCATCCTGGCTGGTCTGGCTGGGCTGCTTGTGGCGCCGGTGCTGTTTGCGCATGCGTTGATGGGTGTGTTGCCTGGCTTGAAAGCGTTCGCCGTGGCGATCATTGGCGGCTTGGGTAATCCGTTTGGCATTTTGATCGCTGGCTTATTGCTCGGCGTCGTCGAGTTCGTTGTGGCGATCTTCAATGCGTCATTGCGTGACGCGGTGACGTTCTTTTTGTTGATCGTGATCCTGGCCTGGAAGCCGCTCGGGTTGTTCGAACGCGCCAGTGGTGAAAAGGTGTAATGCACAAGCGGCTGCGGCTGCCGATTTTCTATGGCGCGTCGGTAGGCCACCTGGTGCTGGTGCTGGTCGCGATCGTCGTCATCGTCGCCGCGCCGCTCATTCTCGACGACGGTTTCATCCAGCAGATCATGCAGACGATCGCGTACTACACCATCGCCGCGATCGGATTGAACGTGCTGGTCGGGTACCAGGGCCAGGTCTCGCTCGGCCACGGCGCGCTGTTCGCGTTCGGCGCCTATGCCTCAGCGCTGCTGACGACGCGCGCTGGCGTACCCGTGTGGATCGCGATCTTCGTCGCGGCCGCGATCGCGGGACTCGCCGGCTTCTTGATCGCGCTGCCGACGCTGCGTGCGCGCGGCCATTACCTGGCGATGGTCACCATCGCCCTGGCGATCGTCACGTTCGTCGTGGCCCAGACCTGGATCGCGGTGACCAATGGCCCGACGGGCATCGGCAATATCCCCCGACCCGAGTGGTTCGGCACGACGATGGGCTCGCTGCGACGGTTTCGACCTTTCGGCCCGGACGGGCCGACGCTGACCGGACAGATGCTCTACTTCTGGTTTTGCGCCGGCCTGGCGCTGATCGTCCAACTGCTGGCGAACAACCTCTTAACAGCGCGCTGGGGACGGACCATCAACGCGGTACGCCAATCGGAGATCGCCTCCGAAACGATCGGCGTCTCGGTTTATCGCATGAAGCTGAAGACATTCACATTCAGCGCGGTGCTGGCCGGCCTGGCGGGCGCACTGTTCACGCACCAGCAGGGCTACATCGTGTCGGACACCTTCACCTTCGACAAATCGGTCGAGCTGTTGGTGTTCGTCATCCTCGGCGGCGCGCGCAGCCTGTTCGGGCCGCTCATCGGCACCGCAAATCGCGCTGGTGCTGATCGGCACGGCGTGTGCCGTGGCGCTGTGGCGCCTTCGGGCACGGAGTTTTCTTCGCGCGGTACTGACTCTCGGTGTCATTGCCGGGTTCCTCGGCTTCACGCTCGTGACGCCGCAGATCATCGATCACTTCCTGCTCGTGTACGGCGCGCTGCTGATCGTGTTCCTGGTGACCATGCCCGACGGCATGGCTGGCTTCCTGCGCGATCTGCCCGGCGTACGGCAGCTACTGCGCCAGACTGAGCATCGCGCCGGGCCGGCGGTCACCAATCTGGACGGCCTAGTCGCCATCCCGCCCCAAGCCGAGCGCAAGGGGCTCGTCCTCGAAGACGTGCAGATGTATTTCGGGGGCGTGAAGGCGGTCGACGGTGTCTCGCTGCTAGTCGAGCCCGGCCAGGTCCACGGGCTGATCGGACCGAACGGCTCGGGCAAGAGCACGCTTGTGAACGTGGTCACCGGGGTGTACACGCCGACCGGCGGCGTGGTGCGCCTGGGCCAGCGCGTGCTCAACGACCTGCGGCCGCACAACGTGGCGGCTGCTGGGGTGACGCGCACATTCCAGAACATTCAGCTGTTCAAGGACCTGACCGTCCTCGACAACGTCATGATGGGCTTCCATCTGCATCGGCGCGCGGGGTTCGTGCACCAGCTGCTGCGGACGCGACGGTCCGCGCTCGAGGAAGAAGACGTCAGGCAGCGCGCGCTCAGGCTGCTGGCGTTTCTGGAGATCGAACACCTGGCCGCGACCGAAGCGCAGTCGCTGCCATACGGGCTGCAGCGCATGGTCGAGATCGCGCGCGCGCTGGCGACGGGCCCATCGATTCTGCTGCTCGACGAACCGGCCGCGGGCGTCAACCCGAGCGAGATCGGCCGCTTGTCGAATGTGATTCGGCGCGTCTCGGCCGCGGGCGTAACCATCCTGGTCATCGAGCACCACATGGACCTGGTCATGGGCGTGTCGAACCACGTGACGGCGCTCGACTACGGCAAGAAGATCGCCGAGGGCACGCCGAGCAGCGTGCAATCGAACCAGCGTGTGATCGAGGCCTATCTGGGCAGCGCCGAGCACTCCTTCGAGGACCTGGTGAGGAAGCGCAAGCCGAGCGTGGTCGAGGTATGAGCTCCAGGCCGCTCCTGTCCGTGCGTGACCTCAAGGTCCGCTACGGGCAGGTCGAGGCGCTGCACGGCATTTCGCTGAATGTATTTGCGGGCGAGGTCGTGGCGCTGATTGGCTCGAATGGCGCGGGCAAGAGCACGCTTTTGCGGGCGGTGTCGGGGATGATCCCCGTGGATGGCGGGCGCATCGAGTTTGATGGTCAGAATGTGACAAACCTGCCGAGCCACCAGATCGTGCGCCGCGGGCTCGCGCACATCCCTGAAGCCCGTCAGATCTTCAGCGATCAGTCCGTATACGACAACTTGCTGCTGGGCGGATTCAGCCTCGATGCGCGCGAGTCGCGCGGCATGGCCGACCAGGAGATTCGGCGGTTCCCCGTGCTGTTCGAGCGACGCTCCCAGCGGGCGGGTACGCTTTCGGGCGGCGAGCAGCAGATGCTGGCCATCTCACGCGGGTTGATGAGTAAGCCGCGCATGCTGCTCATGGACGAGCCGAGCATGGGTCTGGCGCCGCTGCTGGTGCGCCAGGTGGCGCAGACGATTCTCGATCTCAACGCCACGGGCGTGACCGTGCTGCTGGTCGAGCAAATGGCGAGCATGGCCCTGGCCGTGGCCGATCGGGCGTACGTGATTCAGAACGGCCTGGTGCGGCTCGAGGGGCCAAGCCAATCAGTGGCGAACAATCCCGAAGTCGTGCGCGCCTATCTAGGCGGCGCCGCCACTGGCGCCTGACCGTAGGGCGTGTTTGACAGGCCGCATAGCAAGCGGCTTCGATCAACGGCGTATGCCTGGACGCTTTCGCGTTGGCGTGGACATCGGCGGCACGTTCACGGACCTGATCCTGGTCGACGATCAGACGGGCGAACTGACCGTCGGCAAGGTGCTGACCACGCCGGCCGATCCGTCGCAGGCGGTGGCGGATGTTCTCCAGGACGCCTTGCAGCGGGGGCAGGCGCCGGCGGACCAGGTGCACAACGTCATCCACGGCACCACGCTGGTGACCAACGCCATCATCGAGCGCAAAGGCGCGCAGACCGCGCTGCTCACGACCAGGGGCTTCCGCGACGCCTACGAGATCGCGCGCGAACACCGCTACGACCTGTACGACCTGTTCCTGGAGATGCCCAGGCCATTGGTCCCGCGCTATCTGCGGCTCGAGGTGGACGAGCGCGTCTTCGCCGATGGCACCGTGGCCCGCTCACCCGATCCGGACACCGTCGCCCGCCTGGCGGCCGAGCTGCGCGACAAGGGCGTCGAGGCGATCGCCATCTGTTTCTTGCACAGCTATGCCAATCCGGCCCACGAGCAGCTGGTCGGCGCGATCGTCGGCGAGATCGCGCCGGGCGTCAGGGTGTCGCTGTCCTCGGACGTCGTGCCTGAGATTCGCGAATACGAGCGCACCAGTACGACGGTCGCGAATGTGTATGTCCAGGGCCTCGTCGAGACCTACCTCAACGAGCTGGTCAATCGGCTGCGGACGCTCGGCTTCCAGGGCGAGCTGTTCCTGATGCTGTCCTCGGGCGGCATCTCGACGGTCGAAACGGCGTCTCGCTTTCCACTCAGACTGCTCGAGTCAGGGCCCGCGGCCGGGGCATTGGCCAGTGCGTACTACGGTCAGCAGGCCGGCGTGCATGACCTGATGGCCTTCGACATGGGCGGCACCACCGCCAAGCTATGCGTCATCGAAGATGGTCAGCCGCTGACCTCGACCGAGTTCGAGGTCGATCGCAAATACCGCTTCAAGAAGGGCAGCGGCCTGCCGATCAAGGTGCCGGTCGTCGACCTGATCGAGATTGGGGCGGGCGGCGGCTCGATTGCGCGCGTCGACAGCCTGGGCCTGCTGAAGATCGGACCCGACAGTTCCGGCGCTGACCCAGGGCCGGTGTGCTACGGCCGCGGCGGCACCGAGCCCACGGTCACCGATGCCGACCTGCTGCTCGGCTACCTCGATCCGACCTTCTTCCTGGGCGGTCGCCTGAAGCTCGATCTGGACGGGGCAGAGCGCGCTGTCCAGACCCGCGTCGGGGATCCGCTAGGCATGGGCGCTACCCAAGCCGCGTGGGGCATTCATCAGCTCGTTAATGAAGGTATGGCGGGCGCCGCCAGGGTGCATGCCATCGAACGCGGCAAAGATCCGCGTGCGCTGCCGTTGTTTGCCTTCGGCGGCGCCGGGCCGGTCCATGGCTTCGGGGTCGCGAGCATCCTGCACTCGCCGAAACTCATCGTGCCGTTCGGCGCGGGGGTCACGGCCACGGTCGGGTTCCTCACCGCGCCGCTGGCCTTCGATTTCGTGCGCACTTTCTATGGGCAGCTCGACCAGATCGATTGGGATCGGGTGAACGCGCTGTTCGACGATATGGCCGGCCAGGGCGACGCGATCCTGGCGCGCTCGGGCGTGCCGGCGACTGATGGGCGCGTGAGCCGGTCGGCCGACCTGCGCTACGCCGGGCAGGGCCATGAGATTCGGGTCGATCTGCCTGACGGCATCCTCGGGCCATCGAACCTGGCGACGATCACCGAGGCGTTCGAACGGGTCTATCAGGGACTGTTTGCGCGGGCCGGGCCGAATGTGCCGCTGGAAGCAGTGAGCTGGCGGCTGCTGGCGGCGGGACCGCGGCCGGAAGTGGCGCTGCGCGGGGCGCCGAGCGGCGCAGCCGGCGATGCGCGCAAAAGCGAGCGGCCGGTGTATTTCCCCGAATGGGGCGAAAAGCGACCGACGACTGTGTACGACCGCTACCGGCTGGCGCCGGGCGCCACGTTCGCCGGCCCCGCCGTGGTCGAAGAGCGGGAGTCAACAACCATCCTGGGGCCGTCCGCCAAAATCGAAGTCGACGAGTTCCGTAACCTGCATGTAGCGCTGTGACGTCCATCGATCCGATCGCCCTGGAAGTGCTGTGGAGCCGACTACTGTCGGTGACCAACGAGCAGCAGGCGGCGCTCATGCGCACCGCCTTTTCGACCGTGGTGCGCGAGTCGCAAGACCTGGCATGCGGTGTTTTCGACACTGTCGGCAACATGGTCGCGCAGTCCGAGACGGGCACGCCGGGCCATATCAACGCAATGGCAACGTGCATGCGCCACTTCATGGCCGCCTATCCCGAGCCGACGCTCGAGCCCGGCGACGTGTTGATCACCAACGATCCGTGGATGACCGCGGGCCAGATCAACGACATCACGCTGGTCACGCCGATTTTTCGCGACCGCCGAGTCGTGGCGTACTTTGCCAATACCTGTCACATGGTCGACATTGGCGGGCGCATCCTGTCGGCCGAAGCGCGCGAGGTGTACGAAGAGGGTTTTCTCATACCCATCACCAAGCTCTTCGCACGTGGTCAGCGAAATGAGGAGTTGTTCAAGCTGTTGCTGGCAAACGTGCGCACCCCGCGCGAGGTCGAAGGCGACCTGTACGCCATGGCCAGCTGCAACGACGTCGGCGGTGCGCAGCTGCTCGAGTTCATGCGCGAGTTCGACCTCGACAGCATCGACCCGCTCGCGGAGGCGATCATCGACCGATCCGAGCGCGCCACCCGCGGCGCGATCGAGCGCTTACCCGACGGCGTCTACGAGAACGAGGTGTACTCCGATGGCTTCCCAGATCCGGTGTTGCTCAAGGCGACGGTCACGATCGACGGCAGCAACCTGATCGTCGATCACGCGGGTAGCTCACCGCAGAGTCGCTACGGCATCAACGTGGTGATGAACTACACGCACGCCTACACCAGCTTCGCCGTCAAGTGCGCGATCTCGCCCGAGGTGCCGCACAACGAAGGCAGCTTCCGCCCGGTCAAAGTCACGGCGCCGGCGGGCTCGATCCTGAATGCCCAACACCCGGCGCCCGTCGCGGCGCGGCACCTGATCGGGCATTTCCTGCCCGGGCTGATCTTTGGAGCTCTCGCGCGGGCGATGCCGGATCGCCTGATGGCCGATGGCGCGGCCTCGATCTGGATCACCATGTTCCGCGGCCAGAAGCCTGCTTCAGTCGACCCCTATACCTTTATGTTGTTCCAGTGCGGCGGCACGGGCGCGCGCCCGACCAAGGACGGCCTGAACAACGTCGGATTTCCCAGTGGCGTGGCCGGCGTGCCGGTCGAGGTGCTGGAGAACCTGACCGGCCTGGTCGTGCAGCGGCGCGAGGTGCGGCCCGATTCAGGGGGGCCGGGCACCTTCCGAGGCGGCTGCGGTCAGTTCACCTCGTTCGCCGACCGCAGTGGTCAGACCTGGTCGATGTCCGGCATGTACGACCGGCTGAAGTTCGCCGCGCAGGGGCTACTGGGCGGCGGACCTGGCCAGCCTGGCTCATTTGCCCTGAGCGACGGGCGCCAGGCCAATCCCAAGGAACTGCTGTTCCATCCGTCGACGACGCGGGTCGATACCGCCTTGCCTGGTGGCGGCGGTTACGGCAATCCGTTGCAGCGCGACCCATCAGCTGTGCGGGATGACGTGCTCAATGGCTACGTGACGCTCGAAGCCGCGGAGCGGGACTACGGTGTGGTCGTTCGCTGCACCAAGCGCCCCGACGAGCAGGTCAGCCTGCCACGGCACTTCTCAATCGACCTCGACGCTACGGCCAAACTGCGCGTGTCAACCTGAGGCGAGGAACGAGCCGAAGAGCCTGTCCTCGATCGAAGCGAAGCTATCCGCTTGCCGGAACGTGTGTGCTCGCGGATCCTTCGCAAGCTCAGGATGACAATATGGCGGCGCGCATTTCCGCGACATCGCGCACTTCGGCGTCAGGCAGCTCGAGCCACGAGCGCGGCTGCTGGGCGATGTGACGGCGTGGCGATCTTCGGTGCCGGCGTTTTCCAGACGCAGTGGGCGCTGGCCATGACGGTCGCGCTGGTGGGCATTATCGGGCTGGTCGGCTACTCGTACGTGGTGTGGCGACGCACCGCATGAGGTAGTACGCTGGCCATACGGTGAGGCTGTTGCGACGGGGCCAACGACCGTTCGTTGACCAGCCAATCGGGACGGTCTAGCATCGGCTACAGGAAGGGGCGCTCGGGGAACCAACAGGCGCCGGTCCTTCCGACTCCAAAACTTGGCAACTGGCACGGCTGCGCCAGGCGCGCGGCTGAGGAGGTGGAACCCGTGCAAGATGCTGCGGATGGTTCCCACATCGGTCTGACCAGGCGCTGGACGCGACGCGGCCTGCTGCACGCCTGGGGCGGCGCGGCGATCGCCGCCACACTACTCAGCGCGTGCGGACCCGCGGCGCCCGGTCAACCCGCGCCAGCCGCGCCAACTTCGGCGCCACCCGCCGCCGCGAAGTCGACGGCCGCGCCAGCCGCTGCCGCCACTACTGCCCCGGCCTCCGCCTCGGCACCCACGACCGCGCCGGCCGCCGCCGCGAAACCGACCTCCGCGCCGGCGGCGGCCACGAATGTCAAGACCGGCGGCACCTTCCGCTTCTTTGCGTGGACCGAAGACCCGCCGACGCTCGACCCGCACCTGAACGTCAGCTTCCGCGTCCAGGGCTTCGCCGCCTTCTTCTACAGCCGGCTGCTGATGTCCAAGAAGGGCCCGGGCATCCCCGCTCAGGCGTACATCATGGAAGGCGATCTGGCCGAGTCCTGGCAGGCCAGTCCTGACGGCAAGACGTGGACGTTCAAACTGCGGCCGGACACGAAGTGGCACAACAAGCCGCCTATGAATGGTCGCCCGCTCACTGCCCAGGACGTGGTCTGGTCGTTCGAACGGTTCATGAAGGTTTCGCCGCAGAAGACAACCTTCGACATCGTCTCCGGCGTGACCGCCTCAGACGATCGGACGATCGTCTTCACGCTCAAGGACGCCTATGCGCCGTTCGAGGCCGCGTTGGGCGCGCCGATCTTCTGGATCCTGGACAAAGAGGTCGTCGAGGCAGATGGCGACGCCGCCAAGCGCGTCGTGGGCAGCGGTCCGTTCATCTTCGACAAGTTCGAAAACGGTGTCGCCTTCACGGGCAAGAAGAATCCGGACTACTACCGCCAGGGCGAGCCGCGCATCGACGAGGTCATCGGGCACATCATCCCCGACACGGCGACGCAGATGGCTGGCTTGCGCGCCCATGAGCTCGACTATGTCGACGTGCCGCAGCAGGAGCTCGAAGCACTCAAGAAGACGAATCCCGAGATCCAATTGGTCGAGACCGAGTTCAACAACATCCCGTTCCACTACTGGCGCCTTGACCGCCCGCCCTACAACGACCCGCGCGTGCGGCAGGCGATCTCGATCGGCACCAACCGCGAAGAACGCATCAAGGTCATCCAGGGCGGCCGCGGCAACTACAACAACTTCATTCCGTGGGCGCTCTCGGAGTCCTGGTTGGACCCACGCTCGCCCGAGCAGGGCGCGACGGCGAAGTTCTTCAAGTACGACGTTGCCGAGGCAAAGCGGCTGCTTGCCGACGCTGGCTATCCGAACGGGTTCAAGGCCGATCTGGTCAGCACGCCGGGCTACGGCCAGGTCTGGGTGCAGGCCGTCGAATTGGTGCAACAGGATTTGAAGGCGATCGGGATCGACGCGACGATCAAAATGCAGGAATACGCCGCCTATCTCGCCACTACGTTTCAGGGCAAGTTGCCGGAAGGCGAGAACGTGATCGTCTATGGGCTGGAGACGCCATTCACCGAGCCGCACGACTTCCTGTTCAACATGTATCACCCCAAAGGTACGCGCAATCACGCGGCGGTCAACGACGACAAACTGACCGACATGATCGAAAAGCAAATGCGCACGGTCGACAAAGCCGAACGCAAGAAGCAGCTCTTCGACATTCAGCGCTACCTGGCCGAGCAGATGTATTACCCGCCCAGCACCGCGGGCATGGTCAGCTTTGGTCTGGCGCCCTGGGTGCGCGACTTCTATCCGATTTCGGATTACGGCCGCGGCGCGGAGGTCATTCCCAAGTTGTGGCTCGACAAATAGTTTTCGCTCTGGCGGGCGGCCCACACGGTAGTGACGGGCCGCTACGCCTCGATTCCTCATTCCCCGAAGGGGTTCGGCCGGACGGCGCGCGCAGCGCGAGAACCTGTACGAGGAGCACAGTCGCGAACCGATCGGCATCGATCCGGCCGCTGAAGCCATGTCGCAATACCTGACGCGCCGCCTGCTGCTGGTCGTGCCCACGCTCGTGGGCTTGAGCATGGTCGTGTTCGCCCTGGTGCGGCTACTGCCAGGCGATGCGGTGACCATGCTCCTGCAGGACTACGCGTACGCCAAGGACGCCGACGAGATGCGCGCCAAACTCGGCCTCGACCGGCCCATGGCGGTCCAGTATGTCGAATGGATGGGCGGGGTGCTGCGCGGCGACCTGGGCGACTCGCTCAGAAGCAAGACACCGGTCGCAAATGAGTTAGGCAAGCGCATTCCGGTGACTGCCGAGCTAGGTGTGCTGGGGTTGCTTGTTGGGCTGCTCATCGCCGTCCCGATCGGCGTGCTGTCGGCTGTCCGCCAGGACCGCGCAATCGACTACGTTGCGCGCAGCCTGGCCATCGCCTTTCTGGCCATACCTGGCTTCTGGTTAGGCACGCTCGTGGTGACGCTGCCGTCGGTCTGGTGGCAGTGGACGCCGCCACTCCGATACACGCCACTGCTCGAAGACCCGGTCAAGAATCTCGGCCACATGATCCTGCCGGCGCTCATTCTGGGCCTCGGTCTCTCGGGCGGCGTGATGCGTCTGACGCGCGCGCAGATGCTCGAGGTGCTGCGCCAGGACTACGTGCTGACGGCCGCCGCCAAAGGCCTGGCCGAATGGTCGACGGTGTGGCGCCACGCGCTGAAGAACGCGCTCATTCCAGTAGTGACGTTGCTCGGCCTGCAGGTGGCCGTGCTGGTGAGTGGCACCGTCGTCCTGGAAAGCATCTTCGTGCTGCCCGGCATGGGCCGTTATTTGATCGAAGCGGTGCAATACCGCGATTACCCCGTTATACAGGGCTTGAATCTGCTGTTCGCGACGGTGATCGTGATGGCCAATCTCATCGTCGACATGTGTTACGCGTGGCTCGACCCACGCGTGCGGTACCGCTGATGGCTACGCTCGCCCCGCCCTCGGAAACCGGGCTGCTGACCCGACCCGAGGGGCTCCAGACGCCACTGCGTCGGCCAGCCGCGCGGACCGGCGCAGTCTGGGTGCGCCGCTTCGTGACGCGCAAGCCGCTCGGCGCGATCGGCGCGGGCATTGTGCTGCTGCTGCTGTTCGTGGCGCTCTTCGCGCCTGTCTTGTCGCCCTACGAGTACGACGTCGGCGTTGGTGCGGATCGACTCCAGGGTCCGTCGTGGACACACCCATTCGGCACCGACGCCAACGGCCGCGACATGTTCAGTCGCATCGTGTGGGGCGCGCGCGTGTCGATTACGGTCGGCTTTGGCGCGGTCGGACTCAGCGCGTTGCTGGCGGTGACCATCGGCGTGCTGTCGGCTTACCTCGGCGGCTGGTTCGATCTGCTCGTTCAGCGCCTGGTCGACATCTGGATCTCGTTCCCGGCCGTTGTGCTCTTGATCAGCCTGATCGCGGTCATTGGGCCTGGTCTGTGGAGCGTGACCTTTGTCCTGGGTATCTTGCTCGCGCCCGGCACCTCGCGGGTTATTCGCGGCGCGGTCATCGGCGTGCGGCACCTGCCGTATATGGAGGCAGCGCGCTGCTTGGGGGCAGGTCATGGGCGCATCATCGCCCGTCACATCCTGCCCAACGTGTTCGCGCCGGTCATCGTGCTGTCGACGGTGCAACTCGGGGCGGCGATTCTGGCGGAGTCGACGCTCAGTTTCCTGGGCTACGGCATACCTCCGCCATTTCCGGCGTGGGGCGCGATGCTGAGCGGCACGGGCCGCGCGTTCATGCTCCAGTCGCCCTGGCTGTCGATCTGGCCCGGGCTGGCCATCAGCGCGGCCGTTTTCGGTTTCAACATGCTCGGCGATGCGTTACGCGACGAGCTCGATCCGCGGCTGCGCGGCCGCTAAGGAGAACACCATCGTGGACTTGAACTACTCGACTCAAGACGAAGCCTTCCGCCAGCGCGTGCGCACCTGGTTCGCCGAGCATCACCCGCCGGCGGCGGGCGAGAACCTGGAAGCGCGCAAGGCGTGGCAGCGCACGCTATATGATGCCGGCTTCGTCGGCATGGGCTGGCCGCGCGAGTACGGTGGCCAAGACGCTCGACCAATGGAGCAGGCCATCGTCGCCGAGGAGATGGCGATGGCCAATGTCCCTGGACCGATCAACAGCCTGGCGCTCGGGCTGCTTGGTCCAACGCTGATCGTGCACGGCTCTGACGCCCAGAAGCAGCGCTACATCCCGAAGATGCTGACGGCCGAAGAGATCTGGTGCCAGCTCTATTCCGAGCCGGACGCCGGCTCTGACCTGGCTGGCCTGAAGACAGCCGCCGTGCGCGAGGCCGACGAGTGGGTCGTCAATGGCCAGAAGGTCTGGACCAGCCTGGGCCCGTACGCCGACTACGGCATGCTCCTGGCGCGCACCAATCCGAGCGTGCCCAAGCACCAGGGCATCTCGTATTTCATCCTCAACATGCACGCACCGGGCGTCGAAGTCCGGCCACTGAAACAGATCACCGGCCATTCCGAGTTCGCCGAGATCTTCTTCAACAATGTGCGTATCCCCGCCGAGAACATCATCGGCGCCGAAGGCAAAGGCTGGGAACTGGCCCAGACCACGCTCGGCTTCGAGCGCGGCGGCAATACCCTCGCGCGCGTTACCCGAGCTCAGGCCAATCTGCGTCGCCTGACGGAGGTGTGTCGCACGCTCAGTCGCGATGGCGTCCCCGCGCTCGAGGATCCGCTCGTGCGTCAGCGCCTCGGCCGCATGGCCGTCGAAGTCGAAGTGCTGCGCTACGCCGGCTATCGCATTCTGTCCAAGCTCGAGAAGGGCCAGCGGCCCGGCTCAGAGTCGTCGGTCGACAAGCTGTACTACAGCGAGCTCGACAAGCGGCACCAGGAGCTCATCCAGGACATCCTGGGACCGTACGGACAGCTGGAACAGGGTCTTCCCGAAGAGCTTGGGCTGAATACTGGCTCGCTGCGCGGCCAGGACAGCTCGTGGACCTTCAATTTCCTGTGGTCCCGCGCTGGGACCATTTACGCCGGGTCGTCCGAGATCCAGAAGAACATCATCGGCGAGCGCGTGCTGCGGCTGCCGCGTGAGCCGCGCGCCGACCGCCAGCCCACGATGACAGGAGCCTGAGCATGGACTTCGACTTCACCCAGGAGCAGATCATGCTCCGCGATCTCGCGCGCGAATTTTTCGCTCGTGAGAGCACGCCGCAGATCGTGCGCCGTCAGATGGAGGACGCGACCGGCTACACCGAGGCGACCTGGCAGCAGATGGCCGAGATGGGCCTGCACGGCGTGGCGATCGACGCCGAGCACGGCGGACAGGGCCTGGGCGCGATCGAGCAGGCGCTCGTGCTGGACGAGATGGGTCGCTCGGCGTACGCCGGGCCCTATTTCGCCACGGCAGTTCTGGCTGCTTCGGCGTTGACCGCCGGCGGCGACACAGCGCTGCTGCCGAAGATTGCCGACGGCACGCTGAAAGCCACCGTCGCGGTGCTGGAAAGCGCTATCTCGTGGCTGCCCAGCGCAGTGCAGATGCGCGCCAGCCGCGACGGCGACGGCTTCGTCCTGAACGGCACCAAGCGCTTCGTGCCGTGGGCGCACGTGGCCGACAAGATCATCGTAGTCGCCCGCACCGACGACGGCACCACCACGTTCGTTCTGGATGGCAAGGCGCCAGGCCTGACGCAAACGCCCAACCTGGAGATGGATCGCACCTCAAAGACGTCCACCCTGACCTTCGACAACGTACGGCTCGGCGCTGACGCGGTGCTGGGCGGGGTCAATCGTGGCTGGGACGTCATCGGCCCCATGCTCCAGCGTGCGGCGATCGCCGCCTCGGCCGAGATGCTCGGTGCGATGCGTCGCTGTATGGAGATGTCCGTCGAGTACGCCAAGGTGCGCCAGCAGTTCGGTCAGCCCATCGGCATGTTCCAGGCGATCAAGCACTCCTGCTCCGAGATGCTGCTCGACGTCGAAAACGCGCACGCCGCGACCTACTACGCGGCCTGGGCGCAGGACGCCGGCGCGCCCGACGCCGGGCTGGCGGCCTCAGTGGCCAAGGCATACGTCGGCGACGCCTCGCGCAAGGTGTGCGGCAACGCCATCCAGGTGCATGGCGGTATCGGCTTCACCTGGGAATACGACCTGCACCTGTACTTCAAGCGCGCCAAGCACCTCGAAGCGCTGTACGGCGACGCCGATTTCCATCGCGAGCAGGCGCTGCGCCTGGCGCTCGAGGCTCCGGTCCAGCAGGCTCGTCAGGCTGCTCTGGTTTGACCGCGTCGGCTGTCCAGGCGGTCGCGGGCGCAACGGCGCGCCTGCGCCGCATGGACGCGCTGCTCCGTCCGCGCTCGGTCATAGTTGTGGGCGCCTCACCCAATCCGAGCTTCGTCTCCGCGGCATTGAAGAACTTGCTGCGCTACGGCTATAGCGGCCAGGTCGCGGCGGTCAATCCCAAGTACGACCACATCGACACTGCCGCGTGCTATCCGTCGTTGGCCGACGTGCCGTTCGACGTTGACCTGCTCGTGGTTGGCGTGGCGGCGCGGCTTGTGCCTGACTTGCTGCGCCAGGCGGAGGAGAAGCGCGTCGGTGCGCTGGAAATCATCACCAGCGGCTATGCCGAGACCGGTCCGGACGGCGCGCGACGGCAGGCCGAGCTCAGCGCGTGGGCCGCGCGCACCGGCATCGTCGTCGGTGGACCGAACTGTCTGGGTCTGTTGCACGCGCCGAGCGGCATGGTCGCGCTGCCGACCACGTTCGCCGAGCTGACGCCAGGCACGGTGGGTGTCGTCCTGCAGAGTGGCATGATGGCGCCCACCGTCCTGGTGCCATTGCTCGCGCGCGGCATCGGCATCACCTTCGCCGTCACGTCAGGCAACGAGGCGGACGTCGAAGCCGCCGACTACATCCACTACCTCGCCGAGGATGACGAAACTCGCGTTATCGGCGTGTTCGCCGAGCAGATCAAGACGCCGGCCCGCTTCGTCGAGGCGTGCCACGTTGCCGCCGACCGGCGCAAACCCATCGTCATGCTCAAGATCGGCCGATCTGACGCTGCGCGGCGCGCCGCCCTGGCGCACACCGGTTCCATGGTCGGCTCGGACGATGTGATTGACGCCGTGCTGCGCAAATTGGGGGTGAGCCGGGTCGACAGCGTCGACGAGATGCTCGAGCAGTTGGCGGTGTTCCACTCGCCGCGCCTGCCGCGCGGGTCGGGTGTGGCCACGATCATCGTCTCGGGTGGCGCTGCTGGACTGCTGTCGGACCTGGCTGCCCAGTGCGGCGTCAGCTTTCCTGCCCTGCCCGAGGCAACCGCGTCGGCACTACGTGAGGTCGTGCCCGAGTTCGGCAATGTCGGCAATCCACTCGATGTGACAGGCCAGGCGGTGTTCCAGACCGAGATCCTGGAGCGGTCGCTCGACCTGCTGGGCGAGGCGCCGAACGTCGACGTGATCGTCTATGGTCGCGGCTTTCCCAGTCGCCTGGACGCCGCCATGCCCGTCGGCCGGATTTTGGCATCGGCCATTGAGCGCCATCCTGACAAGGTCTTCCTGACCATGTCGCTGGTCGGTGGCCACTTCCACCCGTCGCCGGTGGCCGATGCGGTACCTGCTGAGCCAATCACGCGCCTGGGCGACACACCGTTCCTGCAAGGCTCCGAGTACGGCCTCAAAGCGATTGCCGCGCTGATTCGCTACGCCGACTTCCTCCGCTCACGTACTCCGCTCGCGCGTGCTGATTCAGTCGCTGCGCCTGAGCCGCGTGGGCCGGTCACCGAACGCGAAGCCAAGCAAATCCTGGCCCATTACGGCATCCCCACCACCCGTGAGCGCCTCGCCACATCCGCCTCCGAGGCCGTTGCCGCTGCTGCTGAAATCGGCTACCCCGTGGCGCTGAAGGTCGAATCGCCAACCCTGCTGCACAAGACCGAAGCTGGCGCCGTACTGCTCAACATCGCCGATGCCGCGGCCGTTGAACGTGGCTACGTCCAATTGTCCCAGCTGAACGTGCCTGACACGCGCGGCATCCTCGTCCAGGAGATGGTCCCGTCAGGCACGGAGGTCATCCTCGGCATGACCCGTGACCCGCAGTTCGGACCGGTCATCGCCGTCGGTGTGGGCGGCATCTTCGTCGAACTCCTCCAGGACGTCCAACTCCTGATTCCACCTGTCTCATCCGCTGATGCCCAGCGCGCCTTGCAGCAAGTGCGCGGTGTCGGTGTACTGCACGGCGCCCGCGGCCGCCCGCGGGGCGATGTCCGCGCCCTGCTCGAGGCAATCGTCAGGTTCTCTACCCTATGCCTGGACTACCAAGACGCCGTCGACGAAATCGACATCAATCCGTTGATCGTGCTACCCGATGGCGTCAAGGCCGTAGATTGTCTGATCGTGCCAACGACGAAGGAGGTTCGCGTTCCGCATGGGGCTGCTTGAGGGCAAATCCGCTCTGGTTACTGGCGCTGGCCGAGGCATTGGTCGTGGGATTGCGCTGGCGCTCGCCAGGGCCGGCGCGAAGGTCGTAGTCAACGACCTGGGCACTAGCCTTTCGGGTGAGGGCGCCGAGGCGCTGCCCGCGAACCAGGTCGTCGACGAGATCCTCACCAACGGCGGCCAGGCCGTCACCAATCCGGGCAACGTCGCTTCGTTCGAGGACGCGACCGAGATGGTCGAACAGACCATTCGCGAGTTCGGCCGCATCGACATCCTGGTCAACGTCGCGGGCATTTTGCGCGACCGCATGATCTTCAACATGACCGAATCCGAATGGGACGCCGTGATCGCCGTGCACCTCAAAGGCACGTTCAACTGCACCCGCGCGGCGTCGATCAAGATGCGCGAGCAGCAGGCTGGCCGCATCATCTCGATGTCGTCCGTTTCCATTGGGCAAATACGGCGTGACGGCCAACTCGATCATGCCCAGTGGTGCCACGCGCATGATCGATTCGACGCCGCGCGGCAAGCAAATCTACGAGCAGACCGGCAAGTGGCCCAGCGAAATGGCCGTCGGCACCGAACGCGACCCCGACAACGTCGCGCCTCTGGTGGTTTTCCTGGCCAGCGACGCCGCCGCGGGCGTCAACGGCCAGGTCTTTCATTCGTACGGCTATGGCTACACATTGTTGGAACAGCCGCACGCAGTGCGCCGCCTGGAAGCCGACCACCGCATGGATCCCGATGACCTGGCGCGCGTCTTCCCAGCGACGCTCGGCGCGAACCTCAAACAACCTCCTGCCCTGGGCTTCGGCACCACCCTCCAGGACCGCGCCGCGGGCGAGTGGCAACAGGTCGACGGCTATAAGTTCTGGAAATCGCCCTTCGAGGTCGAAAGCTAAGCCGCTAGACGAGCACGCCGCGCAGCAGCAGGTCGGTGAGCACGTCGGCAATCTGTTCGGGCGCCAGCCGGCCGTCGTTGCGGTACCAGCGGAACAAATAGTTACACATGCCGATCATGCCTAACGTGGTGATCCGCGCGTCAATCGCGCGAAATTCACCGCGCTTCTGGCCATCTTCAATAATCGCGAGAAACAAAGCGGCATAGCGCTCGCGCTGACCACGCACCGTGCTCAACGAATCGGCTGTCAACTGCCGCCATTCGCTCAAATATACTGTCAGGATGTCGAGGTTCTCGGCAACGTTCAAGATGTGCGCTTTGACGGCGCGCTTCAAACGCTCAGTTGGTGCAAGTGAATCGTCACAGGAGATCGCTTCGATTTCAACCAGAAGCAGGCCCATGGCGCGCTCGAAGAACGGAATGAGCAGGTCTTCTTTGGAGCGAATATAGCTGTACAGGCTGCCTTTGTTGATGCCGACCGCCTCGGCGATGTCGCGCATCGACGTCGCGTGATAGCCCTTCTCGCGAAACAGGCGCAGCGCGGCCGCACGCACCTGCTGCTCGCGCGGCATCACGTCGCCGACTGCGCCGTCCTGCTCCACATCCTGAACCCCCGGGTGCACCGATTCCTCCTCGAAGGCCGCATTGTGCCATGCGCCAGCGCATACACTCGGACCCTGAGGCGCCATGGGCTTCGTCGAAGACTCCCTTGCCACCGACCGATCAGACGCAATTCGCGAGGTCACCCTGCCGAGACGCCAGAGAGGTCACTCGTCGCCTGTCGATTTGGCGTGACGAGGTTACCTACTTCCTGCTGCCCGATCGCTTAGCAACGGCCAGGAGCAAGCGCCACCACTCGACCCGAACAAACGCCTGCAGCACCGGCCATCAGACTTCCGCTGGGACCGCTGGTCAGAATCAGGTGCGAGCAGATTTCAGGGTGGCACTATCGCAGGCGTCACCAGGCACCTCGATTACATCAAGGACCTCGGCGCCACGACAATCTGGCTCGGCCCGGTCTGCAAACAGCGTCCGTTCAGCAACGATTACCACGGCTACGCCATCCAGAACTTTCTGCAGATCGATCCCCGCTTCGGGACCTCGACGCCACGGTTCAGCGGCGCGGTGATATAGCTTATGTCGAGCTACGCGACGTCGGACCCTCCGAGGTCGTGGTCCTCACCAATCGGCCCTAACCGCGCCAGGGCACGATGCCGTCGACGAGTCCATAGTCACGTGCCTCGGCAGCGCTCAGCCAGGTCGCGGCCGCTACATCCTGTGCGATGTGCTGCGCCGAATGCACCGTGTGGCGCGCGAGACTCTCTAGCCAGCGTTCACGCTGCCGCGTGACCTCGGCGGCCAGCGCCTCCAGTT